>Ga0315278_10006847_pt1 | contig 10373 bp, 14 predicted proteins | sample YL17G06_0_MG_FD_203880 | JGI IMG/M metagenome (GOLD analysis project Ga0315278, IMG submission 203880) | Sediment microbial communities from Yellowstone Lake, YNP, Wyoming, USA - YL17G06_0 | ecosystem: Environmental > Aquatic > Freshwater > Lake > Sediment | place: USA: Wyoming | collected... | reverse complement strand
GTAGCATGTTACCCCACTTTCCTAATCTTGAGCAACTTCTTTCCTTTTCTGAGTAAGGAGTCAAGCTGCGAAATCATTACCTTTGGAAGCTCATCCACGTTGTTGATTACAGCATAGTTACTGTAATAAGTTTTGACTGAAGTGCTACAGATACCTATCGCAAAAAGCTCCACCAGCTTTTCACATTCCTCGGTGATGGTCTTGAGATACCTTTGATGATCTGCAGTGAATTGCTGAACGTTAGGACAAGGATCTCCATCGTTGAACACAAACAGAATCTTCCTATCCTCTGCTCTCCTCAGAAGCCTGGATGTTGCCAATCGAACACATTCACCATCAAATGTATTGCACTTCTGATTCCTCCCCATATTGGCACAACGGTGCCTTACCATCCGCCAATCCTCATCAAAGGACTTATAGACCCCTACCCATAGATCACCCCATCGTTTGTATATTAACCTTTCTTCTAACTTTGCCTTTTCATATCGACGATTGCCAGTCTCAAAATTTGTTGTACTATATCCCACTACCTCGAATGGAATGCCAAGCTCATTCAATACTTCACCAAACAGAATGGCACTCTTGCAGGCGATATCCATCTTGTCGTATTGCATAGATCCTGAATGGTCAACCCACAATGCCACTGCTGTATTGAAACTAGGAGCCCTTACCTTTTGGCGAAACACTCTTTTGCTTGTTCCAATTGATACACGAAAAATAGCCTTTGGATTGATGCTTCCTCTCCGTTTATCAGAAGCCCATTTTGATGCTGTGATACTAAGAAGGTTAAGTCTCATTCTCTTCAATAGCACATTCACCATAATTCGTGTACTACTGAGAAAATTATGCAACTCAATCTTATCACCATCATTGATATATTCTACTTTGTCATTCTCAGTCGTGTAGATCAGATACCTATCATCCTCTGGCATCTGAGTCTTGCATGCTTCCTTGATCATATTGTGACGGTTACCAACCTTCTGGTCCTTCTCTAGCTGCTCGTCAGAGACATCCAGAACATCCTTCTCCTCCTCTTCCTCGCCACCAGAGACTCCAGCCTCCCCTCCAGAAGCCTGCTCCTCCTCTCCCTCCCCCTCCCCCTCTCCACTCCCTTCCTCTTCTGGCATTGGAGGAGACTGCTCCTCCTCTACCTCCTCCTCTTCCTTCTCCCCCAACACATCCAGAACCAAGCCTGCCTGCTTGATGGTTGAGGCTGAGTCTGGAAGGCTCCTAGATTCAAACACCAGCTGCTTGACCTTCTGGAGCTTCGCCCACAAATCAACATCTGGTTCTAGCACTTCCTTTGCAAACCAATGGTCTTCACCGTCACAACCCAAAGCCGTCATTCCCTGGCAGAACTTGCCAAAGTCTGATAGCTCCTCCCAATGTTCCTTGAGCTGTTTCAGGGACCAGTCATTGCATCGATTCAAGTTCACTCCCGCCCCCCGCCATAATGCCCGCATTGCTGCTTCAACACGAGTATCTTCAAGCCCCTGATAAACAGTCCACTTCTTCTTGTCCTTGCGTTGCAAAGACTTCATCGCTTTCATATCACTGAAAATGATATGAGCTACCTCGTGATCTAGAAATCCCTGCACTGCCCCCATGAATTCATCACTTGCGTTGTCAGGAATAACTGGAAGATAGATAGTCTTCCCATCCGTCATGCAAGTATCATGTTTGAAGATGACCTTGATTTTGTACTTTTCGGATAGAATTCTTCCCAACTTTTCCATCGCTGACTCAAAGATCCTGACTCTTGCCCTAGTTAATAGAATCATTTACCTACTTCCTGTATCTTGATTGCGATTTTATAAGTATCCAATGCTTCATTTTTCAAATCCTCTACTGCTTGTGCAGAACCAGGATCTCTACCGAAAGCCATTACCGCAATTAACAAATAGTCCATTGCAAGAGATGCATTTTTTGCTGATGCATCTTTTAGTGGAATCTTCTCCAGACACTCAGGACACTCTACCCAAGCCCTCAAAATAACCCCATCAGGAACAAGGCTACTAACCCATTTTCCACAACGACTACATTTGATTTGAGTCATTTTTATCTCCATACCATTTGTCAATTGCACTATTATATGGATTCAAAAGCCCTCTGAAGTATGCCTAAGGTAACTTGAGAATCCTCACTGCTCATTCTGTTCAAAAAGCAATACGTTGCTGCTCTTACGGCACAGCCCATTTTCAAGTACTTCTCTACCCAATTTATGAGATCTCTTGGAGACAGCGGAACACTGATTTGACCGTTATCATGACCATCGCGAACCTTGTTTACTGCAAGGATGAAAGCATCAGCTTCGCTCTTCTCAAGTTCTGGAAACAGATTCATGATCATCTGTTTCTCTTTGTCTGGTTTCATATACTTCATCTTGATTGTCAAACCAAACCTGTTGAGCTGTGAATAATTCTGAATCCTGGTCCCTTGTGAATAAAGACCAGACTCATCCCCCTGACCAAAGGTATTTCCAGTAGCCACTATCAAATTATCCTCATGTAGCGAAACCAGCTCACCGCCTGTTTCTAGAATGAGAAGTTTACCGTCATCCTTCTGAAGAGGTCGCTGAATGACAAACGCTGTCTCCTCTCCAATTGTGTCCCACTCATCCAGGAGGATCACACAACCTGGCATTCTAAAAGCAAGTGGAAGGATTCCATATTGAAACTGCATCTCACGCCCCTTAACAATCCACTCCCCAATCAAATCATTTCGTGTGACACAACCATCAAAATTAATCTTAACGACACTGTAATTCAGCCGAGCTGCAATTTGCTCTACAACGGATGTCTTGCCAACGCCAGTTGCTCCGTGGATAAGTATGCGATCTTTACATGCAAATCCCATCAGGATGACAAGAGTGTCATCCTTCGGAAACACATACTCTGGTTTGATGGTAGGAGTGAATTCGGTTGGCTCCGCAAACCCCTGAACCAGTCTATCCTTTATCTTCGGTTTACCAGTTGCTGGATCGATGATAATATTCCCAGCATCATCAGTCTCTGGATCGAGATCAATTTGAAAGGTATCCCTCACACTAAACATCTGCTTCTTGCGGTAGGCTACCTTGGTCCTTGGCATCCCACCCACCTGAGCAAACCTCTTCTCGTACTCAGCCTTCCCCTTCTCCGAAAAGATTGGGGCCCCAGAATGAATGTTCAAGTATGATTCTGGGTCAAGCCCATGCTCTTCTCGAAGATGCTTGACCAGAATATGCCCCTCGTATCTGCAGCCAGCAATCTGGCATTGAACCTTCCCACTCTCCTTCACTACTGGAAGATGAATGGACTCAGGCTCGGCTTGCACATTCTGCTTCCCTACAGTCGACGCAACCCTGCTAGACATTACAGTTGATCTCCTTGACTTGTTATCTATCTGCGGTTGTTGAGTTTTTCTTACAATAGTTGGCCAGTGGATTAAGTATCACTAGTACCATGCCCTATAGACACTGTCAAGCCAGTTCACCAGTATGGTTGCTAGCACCAGTATGCCCGTACTTTTCTTGACCTACTGAAGTCATCAAATGTTTTGGGTTTTTCTGGTTCTATTTCAGCCAGCTCAGTCTGATTCCAGGATTGAATCCACACAATATTGTCAGCTTCCACGAAATCACACATGTTTAAATATGTGATTTCTCTTGGGTTCTTGACATGCTTAATTTTGCCACCAAAGTCCAACACCTTCTTTCTCAACTGCTCAGTTGTCACCAGAACAGACTCCCAGCAAGGTATCACAGCCAAGTTGAGTGGTTTATCCTTGAGATCAAATAAAAGATTCTGTTCCTCTACGCCCTTCTGGAAACTCCTCCGTTCTAGAACCACAATCTGATCCCACTTGTCCCCTGCTTCAGCGAGAGTTGCAATATCCCACTGCGCTATTGGCAATCCCTTGCTATCTCGAACAGAAAAGAGTCTTGGGTCTAACACCACAAGCAATCTTCTCTTTTTTCCAGACTTTCGAGGAGGAGAATTGAACCAGCGATCCATCTACCACTCCCCTTTTCTCTTGCAGAAGGATTTGAATGGGATCACCACTCGCTCCTTTCCTTCTGGTTGTATTCTATCTTTGATTCGATCCTTGGTAAAGTCCATTCGAAGCTTCGCTGTCCTCAATTGCTCAACAAGCTTCGTTAATACTTCCCTTCTTTGTTTCTCTGGAACTCTTGCTTCCAATTGAGAAATCATTAACAGCAACCCTTGTTCCGTAACCTCATCTGAAAGTTTTGACAAAGCCACACCACGAACAGCAAACGCAGCGTGTGGTACGATCTTTGACAAGTCAACCTCATTCTTGACTAACTCCTTACAAAGAGAAACCACTTCCTGTTTCAGGTCTTCGCACATTTTACCAATCCTTTGGTTTGCGAGTCTTGATTTTAGGTGGTTTCTTTTCCTTCACCTTCGCTGGCTCATCCTCACTCTGAAGCCGACGGACCTCTTCTCGAATAAGGTCTCCTCGTTGGATAGTATCCTTCTTTCCGTCTGAATCTAGTTCTTCACTTTCAACTGGCTTTCGTTCCTTAGACCACTTGCTCCACCCTTCCCAATCCCCAGCAACACTACTTCCACCAATCCAATACTCTACCCCATCCTTATCGACGTGTTTAGTGGACGAATAACCTTTGTTCTGGGCCGCTGCTCGTGCCCAAGCAACATGACCTGATGGAGCCTTTTCCTTCTTTTTGACAGTTATAGTATCTTCACTCAACCATTGCACATCGGCTGGTACAACAGTCCATGGCTTTGCCACATTAACATTCCATAGCTCAAGTCCACCAATAGGTGAAACATAAGTTACCTTCCAAACTTGTCCTCTATAAAGAACAAGTCCTCCCTCCCTGATTTCGTAGCCATCTGGATCGGTCACTTTGGTTTCGTTTTTCACTGTCATGGGCTTTTTCATTGCATCCTCTGTGCCAGATTCTTGATTTGATTCTAGGATTCCAGCGTAGCTCTTGTTGCCCACTCTACGTATCCATCTGAATCAACTGAGATTCGATTGAACATCTCCGTGGCAAAGATATCTGACAATTCCGCGTGTAATGGAATGTCACCAAAGTCCCTCTTCTTCCAAACTGCAGAATGGAAAGGAAAAACATTGACGACATCAAATCTTCCTTGAAGCTTACTCACCACCTTCACCATTTTGTCCCTGGCATCATAGTCCCACGCAAGAGTTACTTCTCGAGGATTCAATTCTTGTAGAACCTCCACCTGTTGTTGTGACAGCTTCTTCCCAAATGTAGCTAGAGCAGAATAGCCAACACTCTGCACCCCAACCCAATCAAAGACTCCCTCCACAAGCACAACATGGTCCAGTCTAGCATCTCGCAAACTCTGTCCATCAGTTCCAGCAAGTGGCCACAGCAAAGACTGGATATCTGAATAGGGCCACACACGCCAAACAGGATCTTTATTTGTGAGATGCCTTCCTGTGGCTGACATGATTTTCCCATCCAGGTTACGAATGGGAAAAATCAATCTGTTCTTCCATATTCCTTGACGTATGCAGAAACGAACATCAAAGATTTTGAAAGCCTCATCAGTCAATCCCCGCTTTGTTCCGTATTGATGTGCTTTAGCCAATCCCTTGTCCACTGGAAGAAATGATGGTGGAAGTCTTATCACTCCTTTTGGAAGTTCTGTTGAACTGGGGTTGAATGCATCAGCCAATAAATCCTCCAATTCATCCGCTGGAGTCAACTCAATCGTCTCGAGAAGGCGGTTTATTACTGAAGAAATGGTCACGTCTTCAGCATCAGCAATGAATCTGGGCAACCATCCCGTTCCCTCTTGCTGAGAGGAATCCCCATAACCACAACGATAACAGATCCACCGCTTCTTGAGTATATTTACCCAAAGATGTTGCTTCGAGTCACTGCCATTACAGCCCTTTGGTGAAAAGCAATTGACTCTCAGCTCATCCCCAGATCGTTTGATATCTGAGAACGTCTGATGTATGTATGACTCCAAATCAAATAGAGTGATTGCCCTTCGAAGCTTTACTTTGTCATCCACTAAAGCACTCCGCAAAGGGTATCAAGACCTTTCTTCCTCCACACGCCAATCATGAATTTCTCCACGAACTTTGTCATAGAGATTCATACATTCCCATGAGCAAAACGCCTGGTCTGTTTCATCCTCAAGACGCTCTGCATATACCCACACTGTCTCTCCACAACCAGTGCACTTCTTGGTAACTAAACGAGATGAGTATTTCATTTCTAAGACCAATATCCCCTTCGCTTCTTCTTTTCAACTGGTTTTGGTGGCTCTGGAGGGTCTTCCCACTTGGTAGTAGGAGGAACCTTGACTCCCAATGCCTGGGCTTGGGCCTGAAGATGAGCTAGCAGCTTGCTGGCATGCGCCTGTGGGGTCTGCTGAGGCTGCACAGCAGCTTGAGCAATGCCAGCCAACCTCTCGTAGTCCACCACCTTCAGTGACCCCTTACAGCCAGGGTACTTCTGGCACCCATAGAAGTCATACCTCCTCCCGTTTGCTCGCGATGTACCTGTCTTCCTCACCAGCCCAGAACCACACACTGGGCACCTGGGAAGAGATGCAGCTACAAGGCTACCCTGAGGTGATTTCTGCATACCCAAAATACCAATCCACGGCTGGCACCACTGACGAGCCTTGCCCGCAATCTCCTCAACCTTATTCAAAGTCACAGGAAACGGATTTCCTTGATCAATGTATAGAAGAGCATCCTCCAACGAACGCCGATCCCATGTCGACACTTCATTGGCATTTGGTGTACATGCTGGAGGCTGTTCTGTTGTTTCAAGAGCCCATTGAATGAAGTCAACATAAACCTGATATCTGGTTCTGTTGAATTGCCTGATCTGTTTCGCCAACTGCTGTTTGCTTTGATACTTCTTCTCCCTCCAAGCAGACATAGCGATAGCTACATCAGCTGCATTCTGGCAAAACATCCCATCAACTTCCACACCATTTGGCAGAAGCTTTATTGGCACACCTGCCCGTTCAGCGCACTCCACTTCCCGTTTGAAATATATTTGCTTCTTCTCTTCTTTCACCGCTTCGACAATCTCATCAATCGTCATTGACGTAGTGTCGATCTTCAGCTTTGTTGCTTCCTTCTCCGCCTTGCGATAAACCTTCAGCATATTCAGCCACTCCTGGTGAGCAACCTGCTCGAGACGTTTCTCAATCTCAGCAGGCAAAACACCAGAAGCCAGCAACTGCTGACGGATCTCTTCTCTACGTTCCTTTAACCACGAGTTCATCACAGCTTTGGTTCCACAAGGACCACCACAGGGACCAATCACCAACCCACTATCATCCTGCAACCAAAACTGCCTTGACATGGGTGTGCCATTAGTTCTATCGGGATCTTCCATCCTTGTTTTGAGAGATGGATTCTCCTTGATATGAACCTTCCGATTCCTTGTGCTAACGATTGCCGTTGCACAAATGACACACCTTGTTTTCCCAGTGCACATCCGATAGATTCGGAGCTTGCCACCCTCCGCCAATCGCTTGTGGAGCTTCTTGGCATTGGGATTCTTGACTACAACAATGCCTCTAGCCATCTTTCACTCCCTCAAGAAGCAGTCTGGCCTGTTCCCTGGAAACAGAAAACGAGAAAGCCAGACATCCAACAGACCACCTAATGTGAGTTCCACCCTATACTCGCGCCAAGAGAACAACCCCAGGTGCGAGAGTCCATGCAGCTTGCCCTATAGATCTCAGTGTTGGTTTTGGTTTCATGCTCAATCCCCCTCTTCTAGGGACGGGTCAACAACAGTCTTCTTTTCAACGGGAGGATTATTCATTTCAACTTTTAGTTGCTTTACCCTTTCCTCAAAAGAGTCGCAACCAACCCATCCCACTGTACCGTCCACATGAATCTTCCTCCACTTTCCGTTCTGATCTGTCACCTCATAAACCGTCATCTTGGAAGCAAACCCCATCTTCTCGCTTGTCTGACTTGCTTCTCTTCTCAGATTACAACCACCAGCAAATTGAACAGTCTTCTCGGTTATGGGATTTGAAACTGGAGCTGCAACTGAAGCTGGAGTTTCCACAACAGGTACTGGTTGTGATTCGCGTACACTACGCCCAATCTTGCCCAATGAACATATCCCAATAGTCAAAAGCGTCATGCAACCGCCCATCCCAAACAACCACTTGATTAGGATAAATCCAATGCCAATCTTCACTCCGTCGCCAATAGTCGCCATTGTCTACTCCTTTTCCTTCTCTTCCTTCTCTTCCTTCTCTTCCTTCTCTTCCTTCTCTTCCTTCTCTTCCTTGTACAAGGCCCACACTAGTGCAACGACCCACCCAACAAATGACCACCCCAACAATAGATTCAAAGCAAAGATTGCCCCCGCATTTCGATGCTTCCTTGAGGTAGCAACGAAAGTTGGAATAAGATACACAACCACCAGAAGCACGACAATTACCCATGCTTGTTCGCCAGCCACGATCTACTCCTCTTCCCAATGATGAACGAGATATGAACCCTCTGATACTGTTTTCTTGGGATCAAACTCTTTGCCAACTACATCAAACACCAAACTCCACGGAAGCTTTGCTGTTTGAACGTGAAGCACCCCATAGCACTCCGTAATGGCATCACCACCTAGTGAAGTTTGAGCATCCAACACCCACCAAAAACCATCCTGAGTAAGTCTCAACACACTATGGCCAGTCTCCACCAACTTACCTGGTTCTGGCAAATCATATGTCTCCACCCATCCATTTGACCCAAACAGAGATGCATGAGTCAGAAATTGCTCCTTTAGGTTTTGATTCACCTGTAACGACTGCTCCGTGAATTCCATTACGAAGTGATCTGTATAGAGTGCTCCAGCAAGCTCCATCAGAAGTTTTCTGGACAGTAACATCTTCGAGAATGCAGGGGTAATTTTCACCACCCCAAACATTCCTTGCACGTGCAAGATGCTGTCATTCTCCAAATACAGTGCTGTTAGAATTTTCATTTCTCTACTTCCTTGATCGCTGTCTTGTAGGCAACGTCGTAGACATCAGTTGAAACGTACGAAAGAACATGCGTCAGATGTCCAATCTGAGTTGCGAAAAGAACAGCTATAGGATGCTCGTTCTTCCAATCTGTGCCTTTTCCTTGAAAAGCAGCCTCATCACAGATTGCTCTCATTGCCTCTACGAATGAAAACACAACCCCTGAAAGGTTGCATGCACACTGAACATCAAGTGCCATCTGCCAAAATCTCTTGTCAATCATTTCATCTCCTGTTGCGTCAGTCGACGATTACAATCCAATTACCATTTTTGTCAGAAACATAACACGTTCCTGAATTGCTGTAGCAGCAACAATAGATTCTTCTCCACCTACCGTTAAGGCGCACCATTTTGGTTGTTGGAATACGTCTACCGTACCCAGTTGTTGTATAAGACAAACCAAGTTTCTGCCAAGGAAGAAGAACCTCTTTCCACTCCAAATCACTCAGCGAAAGACGTTGGAGAATCATCGTCACACCTTCAACTTCGCAAGAAAGCCAGCTGCTTCGAGAAGAGCTTTGCTCAGATCTACGGCTTGCTTTGCATCCAGTGGGCACATCTCCTTCACCTGCCACGGTTGCCCTGTCTTCTTTGAGATACCAACGCGGTAAAGCCCAATGCGGGGTTGGTTTCCATTATAGGAATAGACTTGCACTGAAATCACCCCATTATGCCCTACGTCAACAGGATCGCCCTCAAACAGCAACTTGTTGAGATTTGGGTCGTACTGAAACCCAGGATTTGCTTGTTGCTGACTGGCGGCTGTTACTGCTTTACTAGCAGACACTACTTGCTGTTTCCGTGCTGTTCTTGCCATTGCATTTCCCTCCTTGGGGGTTTTGGTTTTGATTCACAGTTCCTCAACATTCGTTGAGACGCGGCTTTCAGATCTTCCTGTGAATCATTCCGCCAGGCTGCTGCAATGGGTATCAGCAGCCTACAGATCACTCTGGTGGGAATCTGCTAGCCATTTCCTGCAACTTCTTCCACAACCTCTTGAGTTGTGGAAGAGACACCTTCCCATCCCGTTTCGTATTGAGATACTTCCGTTTCTCCTCCTCACCAAACCACTCAAGAAGTATTGTGTTCCTCAACTCCACCAACAACTCTCCTTGCTTCCGTCGTATCTCTTGAATCTTGACAATCTGTTGAAGCACTTCAACCACTTGTTGGGGAGTCTTTGCCCTTAACTTCTCATAACCAATTGACGTTAATTCTTCAATCAATTCTTTCTCAGTCACAGTCATTTGTCTTCCTCTGGCATTTTCCAGAATGCCTTGTCTCGTTTCATCGTTACTGGACGTTCCTTGATCTCGTCCAGCACTATTGCTGTGCCACCTTTTCTGGCTGGTT
>Ga0315278_10006846_pt1 | contig 10373 bp, 10 predicted proteins | sample YL17G06_0_MG_FD_203880 | JGI IMG/M metagenome (GOLD analysis project Ga0315278, IMG submission 203880) | Sediment microbial communities from Yellowstone Lake, YNP, Wyoming, USA - YL17G06_0 | ecosystem: Environmental > Aquatic > Freshwater > Lake > Sediment | place: USA: Wyoming | collected... | reverse complement strand
AGGCAAAATCGTTCCGGCGATGATCTCCTTGGTAGCCAGCGAGATGTTGAGTATGGGGATCAGGGCTGTCAGCGCGTTCAGTTTGATGCCCGGGAATATGCCGATCAGGACGGGGATAAGGATCATCATATTAAGCGGAGCGATAATGCTCTGGGCCTCCTTGTACGATTTGGCAAAAACCGAAACCGAGAGCAGAATGGCGGCGAAAAAAGCGCAGAGGGGTATGATCATCGAAAAAAGCAGCAGCAAAGACTTCCATTCAATCACCTTGAGGATACCGCTTAAAATCTCAGGGGGAACCGTTTTGCTCTGGCGAAAAACCAGGTACAGCCAGAGCACCGATGACAGGGCGGTGAATATGCCTGAAGCGGTGACCACCAGGAATTTGCCCGCGACAATCTGCAGGCGGGAAGCGGGTGAGACCAGCAGCGTCTCCATGGTGCCCCTTTCTTTTTCCCCCGCTGCCAGATCGATGGCCGGATACATGGCGCCCAGGAAACAGAAGAGGACGAAAAAGTAGGGGAACATGCCACCCAACCGCTGTCCGATCTTCTCGCGAACCGATGAGACATCATGGTCAGCGATCCGCAACGGCTCCACAAAAGCGGCGGCCAGCTTTTTTTTCTCAAGGCGCAAAGCCAGGAGCTGCTTGCCGTATTCCTCCAGGACTTTGTGAATGCGGCCCAGAGCCTGTTCGTTTTCCGATGTGGAGGCCTTGTAATAGACCGGAATCTCGCTCGTGCCCTCACGGTCAAGATTTTCAGAAAAATCTTCCGGAAAAGAAATCGCGAAATCGAGCCGGCCATCGTTCACCGCTTGGCTGATCTCCGTCTTTGCCACTCCTGAAACAAACTTCACCTTTTCCCTGCTCTGCAGCAGGCCGACAAATGCCGGCAGCGGCACAGCGGAAAATACGGCTACTTTCAATTCCTTTTCCTGCGCCCTTTTTTCCATATCCATGCCCAGGCGCATCGACAGGTTAAAAATCAGGAAAATAACCAGGAAGGGCATGACGATCATGAAAAAAAGCGTGCGCCGGTCGCGCAGCATATCCCGCAATTCTTTTTTGAAAATAATGTTTAACAGCTTCATTTTACGCCTCCTCTACGCGGCGGATGAATTCGTCCTCGAGCGATTTCGCCTTCATTTCCCTGATAAAACTTTCATAGGTACTGTTGTAGAGCAGGCGCCCGCGAAAGATGATGGCCAGGTCGTCACTGAGCAGGCTCACCTCACCCATGATATGGGTGGAAAAAATCACGGTTTTCCCGTCGGCGCGGCATTGGCGGATCAACTGCAGGATGCTCTTGGCGGTGATGACATCGAGGCCAACCGTGGGTTCATCAAAAACCAGGACCTGGGGGTCGTGGATCATGGTGCGGGCAATCGATACTTTCTGCTTCATACCCGATGAGAGCTTGCCGATTCGCCGCCCGGCGAATTCTTCGATACCCAGCAGGCGAAAGAGTTCCCCTTTGCGTTTCGCCAGCAGGTCCGGTGCCATGCCATGCAAGCGGCCGTAGTATTCGATCATCTCGGTCGGTGTCAGCCGTTCGTAAAGCCCGGTGGACCCGGTCAGAAAACCAATATGCCGGCGCACCTGGCCGGCCTGCTTGACCGTATCAAAGCCGGCCACGGAAATACGGCCCGCACTGGGCCGCAGCATGGTGGCGATCAAACGCAGGGTGGTTGTTTTGCCGGCGCCGTTGGGACCGAGCAGGGAAAATATCCGGCCGGGTTTGCAGCTGAAGCTGACATCAGCTACGGCATCCACCTGGTTGCTCTGCGCGTGCGCAATTTTTTCCTTTTTCTGTTCCTTGCTCAAACGAAATGATTTGGTCAGGCTTTCGACGACAATCATGATTGGTTTCTCCTGTTCTGCATCCAGGCAAGAGTTTACCGCCGGTCCGTCAGCAAGTCAAGGTTTTTTCAGACCAACCGGCCGAAGCGGCGGATCTCAACCAGCAGTTCCTGCAGGTCGCTCAGGTCGGTAAAGGGATTCATCAGGGTCACGCGCAGATAGATTTCCCCGGCAATGGTGGTTTGGACAATGTAGAAGCGGCCATGGGCAACGAGTTGGCGACGCAATTGGGAGTTGTATTCAGCCCATTGGCCGGCCGGAACCTGGCCGGGCTGATGGCGGAAGCAGACGATATTGGCTTGCGGTTCGACAGCCAGATGAAAATCGTTCTCGCCTTTGATCAGGGCGGCAAAATCGCGAGCCAGGTCATAGGTCCGGGTGATATATTCCGAGAATATACCTTCACCAACAGTTTTGAGCAGCATCATGATTTTCAATCCCATCATTTTCTTGGTGCATTCGATGGTATTGCGGGCGATGTCCTGCCAGGGTATTTGCTGCTGCTCGGGAAGCAGGTAACCCGCTTTTTGTGAAAAAATTCGGTTCAAGACAGTTCCATCGCGAAACAGAACCGCTGTGGCCAGAGCCGGGCAGAGCATCATCTTGTGAAAATCGATGACCAGCGAATCAGACTTTTCCAGGCCGGCGACCAGGTGGCGGTACTTGGACGAAAAACAGGCGGCACCTCCGTGGGCGGCATCGACATGGAACCAGAGGTTATTTTTTCGGGCGAATGCGCCAATTTCCGGCAGCGGATCATAGGTTCCCGTGGAAGTGGAACAGGCATTGGCCACGATGGCAATGACCTGTTGTCCGTTTGCCTGCGCGGCCAGCAGTATCGGTTCGAGCAATTCGGGGCGTATTTGCAAACTTTCGTCGACCGGCAGTTTGATCAGCCCCTGGTCGCCGAGCCCCATGATCTTCAGGGCGCGGGCCACGCTGTAATGGGATTCTTCCGAAACCATCACCGCCAGAGGCAAACCAACGCGCGCGCCCTCCTGCCAGGGGTCGCTGCCGCCGCGCTCCTGGCGGGCCGCCAAAATCCCGCTCAGGTTGCCCAGGCTGCCGCCGGAGGTAAGAATACCGTCGGCTACTGCCGGCAAACCCAGGCGCTGGGCCAGCCAGCCCAGCACGGCCTTTTCGATCGCCGTCCCGGCCGGCCCTACTTCGTAGACCGCCATGCTGTTGTTCAGCAAAGCCGAGAACAATTCGGCCAGGGCGGTCACCGGGGCCGGGGCAGACACCTGGTGGCCGCAATTGCGCGGATGGTGCAAATGAATCGATTGCTGCAGCAGCTTTTCGGTGAGTTCGCTGAAAGAAAAGGGCAAGGGATCGGCCAGCAGTTTTTGCCACTCCTGCCGCAATTCCGCCGGCTCGCGCCAGGGCATTACCGGCATATCGGCACGCTGTAATACTCGGTGCAAATAATCGGCCAGCTTGTCCACCAGCTGGTGGCCCTGCTGCCTAAAAATCTCGCTGTCAAAAGCCTGTTGCAGTAAATGAGTCATGACTATCTTATTACGACCCCGATTTTATTGCATGGTTTCTGTTTTATTTTCCTGAACGGGAGTAATCATCTCTCGATAGACCGCTTCGATATTATTGGGAAAAACGCTTTGATAACCCCAATTCTTGAATTCCGTAGGCAGGACAAAGGCGGTTTTCATGGCTTCCAGGCCGCTGCCCTTCTGCAGTTCATCGCTCACAGCCTGGCGCAGGAAAGTGAGATAAGCTATTTGCTTTTTCAGACCTTCTTTGTCACTGAGCGGTCCATGGCCGGGAATGACGGTGGTGATATCCCAGCCATCAATCCTGGTTAGTTGTTTTATCCAGTTGGCGGTGTTGGCGCCATTTTTAAAATCAATGTAGGGCAGGGATTCATTGAAAAACATGTCGCCCATATGCAGCGCTTTCTGCCTGGGGAATAGAACCAGAATATTGCAATTGGTGTGCGCCGGCTCGGGATAGATCAGGTGGATGGCGTCGCCGCCCAGGGTGATGATCATGGAACGGGCGAAGGTTTGATCGGGCAGGCGCGGTTTCATGGTTTTCATGGCGGCCAGTTCCTGCTGCGCACTTTTCAATTCTTCTTTGGCTTTGGCCAATTCGGGGTTTTTTGTCTTTTTTAACTTCTCGACATCCTCCTGCAGTTTTTTGATATTGAGCGGGAGATCGCTTTCCACGTATTTTTGCATTCTGGGGATATTGTTTTCCTTGATGTTGCGGGCCACCAGATGCTGCCCGATTATCAGTGCCGTTTCAGGAAAAACAGGCAGCCCGATGGTGTGATCGCCGTGGTAATGGGTTAAAACGACATATCGGATCGGCTGCGGCGTGATCTTGCGGATGGCTTTTATAATCTGCTCGGCCTCTTCAAATGCGGTGCCGCTGTCAACAACCAGGACGCCTTTGGCCGTGACCAGAAAGGCGACATTGCCCCCCCGCGTTCCTTCCAGGCGGTATAGGTTTTCTTTCACCACAACAGCCTTGACCACGTTTTCTTTAACTGTTTTTACGGCCGCGGCCAGAGAAATGGAGAGCAGGCAAAACGCCAGCAGAGTCATAACAAACAATTTTTTCATCTATTCCTCCAATTTAAAGTAAAGCAAATGAATTTTCTCATGCCTGTATCATAGCAAGTTTTTGGTTTTTTGCAATCCGTTCTATTTAGATTCCCTCTATGTCTTTAAGATAGAAAAGCAATGACATCGCAGGGATGATCGAATATTTTTTGGGCGCCGGCAGTCTGCAGTTCCGCGACGCTGCGAAAGCCCCAACTTACCCCGCCGGCAAACATGCGGGCAGCGCTGGCCGTCTGCATATCGACATCGGTATCGCCAAGAAAGAGGAAGCTTTCCGGAGCGATCGCCAGTTTTCGGGCAATAGCCAGGGCGCCACTTGCATCGGGTTTTTGCGCCAGCCCGGGAAGCACGCCGCACACCGCGGCGAATTTAGTGCGGGGGAAAAAGTGGGGTACCATGGTTTTGCAAAAATCGTCGCGCTTGTTCGAGAGTACCGCCAGGACTATGCCATTTTTTACCAGGAAGGCCAGTAAATTTTCAATTCCCGGATAGGGCGGACTATGCTCTAACCAGAGACGGCTGTAATGGCGGCGATAACTTGAGACAAGCTTTCTCATGGTTTCGTCATCGGCCCGGTGCGGGCGGATGGCCTTCTCGACCATTTCCTCGATGCCGTTGCCGACCATGGCTGCAAAGGCCGGTGTGGGGTGCGTTTTCCAGCCCTGTTCAACCAGCACCGCATTCATGGCCAGGGCAATACCTGCCAGGCTGTCAAGCAAAGTTCCATCAAGGTCGAAAAGCACAGCGGCAAAGTTCATGATTCACCTGCCGGAATTGCAGCGCCGAAGCGCCTGCCCGTCTACTGAAAAGCACAAATGGGCTTATTGTGTTATAACAAATCTTTTTTGGTGAAGATCGATTGGAAGCGGTAACCCTGGCTTTCAACGGTTTCGCGGCCGCCCTCTTCGCGGTCCAATACGGCCATGATCACTTCGACCTTGCCGCCCTGGGCCTCGACCTGTTTGGCGCCCTTGATGATCGAACCGCCCGAGGTGATGACATCGTCGAACAGGGCCACCCGGTCGCCCTCATGAAAATTACCTTCGATCATCTTGCGCGTGCCGTGCCCTTTCTCTTCCTTGCGGATGATAAAGGCCTGGAGGGGCTTGCTTTCCAGGAAGCTGATCACCGCGATGGAGGTGACGATGGGATCGGCGCCGATCGAATAACCGCCCACCGAATCCACTTTGAACTGGTTCAGCATCTGGAAAAATATTTTGCCGCACAGGGTTGCGCCTTCGGGATCGAGCGTGGTGATGCGCGCGTCGCAGTAAAAATTGCTGGTTTTCCCTGAGGCCAGGGTGAACTCCCGGTCCGTTACCACCGATTTTTTCAGCAGTATTTCCCGCAAACGGTTTTTCAAATGAGTTTCCCCCTGAAATCACCGGGCAGGACTTTCAAAAAATACGGGGCAAATTCACGGATGGAACTTTCAAAAAATTCGAGGTTTTCCGTGCTGAAATCATCGCCGGATTCATGCATGGTAGCGCCTTTGCGGGAAAGCTCAATAATACCGAATTTGACATCACCACTGCGCAGAAGCGTGCTCATCATTTTCCAGATTTTCCTGATTTTATCACCCGGACCCTTGATGTATTCAAAAAGATGCAAATGCTTCATCTGGTTGAAATTGTTTTCTATCATTCCACGGTTCATTTTAAAGACCCGGGCCGCAAAGGCATCGGGTGAAGAAATGGGTATCATCCCGGCATTGACCAGGTGTTCGGGAGCAGCAAATGACAGAACCATATTGTCCTTATCGGTAAGCAGGATAGCCACTTCATCGTTTTGCATTTCAAAATTATCACAATAAAACTTGACGACATCATCGACAACCGATTTGAAAGCTTTATCTGAATGCCCGGCACTGGTAACCATTTTTAATTTTTCAATCAATAAATTGATATCCTTCATGTTAACTCCCGTAGTATAGTAATATTTTTTTTAATAAAAAACAAGGGGATAACCATTTTTGCATTGATTTTAAAGGAATGGAAAAATCCCCTGCCGGGAAATTATGCAGCGCTGCCGAGAAATATTTTCCAACACCATGTTTCCGGTGACTATACACTCAGACAATGAAACCTTGTCACCCAACCGTGTGTTTTCCCAGAGCACCGATTGATCGACCCGGGCCCGCGGGGAAATTTCCACGTTTTCAGACAGCGAATTGGATCGCCGGTCTTTGACATGCTCCCGGTATACCCGATTGGCTCGCAGATAGGATTCGGGAGTGCCGATGTCCAGCCAAATACCGTCATGAAAAACGGTTTTAAAATGCAAATGGTTCTTGTGGATGCTGGTGAAAAAATTCAAATCGGTAATTTTTTCAATTGCGCGTTTTTTAAACAAAGCCACACCGGCATACATCACCCCCGGTCCATTTCCCGGTTTGGAAACTTCCATGAAAACATCATCCGTAATGCGCAAGGGGGCATAATTGCCGGATGGATCAGACCGCACCAGCAAAGCGCCATCGACTGCAGGATCGGCTATCTTTTCCAGTAGAGCGGGCAAAGGTATTTCCAGAAAAGTATCCCCATTGATCACCAGGAGCCAATCGGAAAAAAACGGCAATGCCTGGCGCAGGACCAGGCTGCCGGTTAATGATTTTTCATGAATGAAATCAACATTGCCGGCTCGGCCCGCTGTTTGTACAATCTGCTCACCCAGGTGATGCAGGTTGATAAATCCTGCCAAACACTGCCGGGCCTGCAATTGCTCCAGCAGCAGACGCAGAAGAGGAATGCCGTTTAAAGGGAAAACCGCTTTCGGTTTGATCAGGGAAAGGGGTTCAGCCCTTTTGCCATAACCGCCGGCCAGGATGAAAAACTTCACGCCGAAAACACCATATGCCCGGAACGGCCGGACTTGAGAAAAAGCCGGTAATAAGAATCACTGATATAATCGGCAGCCGTGAATCCCAGGCGGGCGGCAACGGCGTCAATTTTAGCAGGGCGGCCTTCTATTTCAATATAGTTCCCGATCGGGGTTTCATCAACCATGATGTGCACTCCCAGGGCTTCATACACTTCCCTGAATTTTTCATAAACAAAATATTCGCGGAAGCCGATGCCCAGAATTATTTTTTCCATATTTGCAAAATCGGAGACCTGCACTTCGGTCTCTTCCCTGACCTTGTAAATAGAATCCCCCTGAACCGGTGCTTTCATGGTTAAAATGGTTTGTGTGCCCTGCTGCCGCAAACGCAAGAGTAATCCCCGCTTCTGCAATAGTTTTTGGTCTGTGTCAAAAACAACATTTCTTTCAAAACCACGCTCCGCAGCCAAAACTGCCGGCAGAAGCCTGATTCTGTGGCGCAGAGGATCCAGTGACTCCACTTTGATTTTTATCTCGATTTCCAGCCGGTTTTCAGTAATCACGGTAACGAATAAACTCCAGCAAACATTTCATGGATTCACGATATGGAGAAGGCGGAAAAGATTCCAAAAATGCGCCGCATTTTCGAAAATAACGATCGATGATTTTCAGCGTCTGTTCTTTGATGCGAAATTTTTGGCAACACTCCAGCAAAGGCTGCGGTCGCAATGGGTCGAAGCTTTTGATGAGCGACAACGCATCGTGCCGCAACAGCAGGATATAAGGCAAAGTCATTTTTCCTTCCTTTAGATCCTGAAACCGATCCTTGCCGGCATGGTTGGAAAAGATATCCAGCAAATCGTCGCTGATTTGAAAGATCATGCCAAAATCGCGGCCGAAATTGCAAAAATCAACGGCCGGACGACCTGAATCGGTTTTCATTTCGGCCACCAGGCCGGCAATACCGGCAAACATGGCGGATGTTTTTTTGCGAATGATGGAAAAATAGGACCGGGTCCGTATCTGGTAATTGAAAATGTTTTCGAATTCCAGGATCTGTCCTTCGATCATCTGCTTGGAGACACCGAGCAGCATATTCATGGTTTGGTTTCGCCTGTCAGCCGCCAACATGTGCAGCGAATTGATAAACAGGTAATCTCCCCAAAGCACCGAAAGGTAATTGCCAAAATGACGATTGGGAGTTTTTTCACCGCGACGGCGGCTGGAATTATCCACAATATCGTCATGTACCAGGCTGGATAAATGGAGCATTTCAATGGCCGCGGCCAACTGTGGAAGGTCATCGTCCTGAAAACGGTTCATTCCGGCCAGGAGAAACAAAAATGCAGCCCTGATTTTTTTTCCCTTTTCAACCGGAGTGCACCGCTGCAATTCGGCGATCAAATGGACTTTTTCATTGATTTGCCTGGCCAGAATTTTTTCGGTATATCTGAGCTGCGGCAAAATCGGTTCCAGAACTTTTAAATAATGCATGGGCTGGGTTTATTCTAACATCACATTTCCGATTGTGCAAACCAAAAATGATCGATTGGTTTCGCGCCCCTGGTCAATGATCGGGGAAAGAGAAAACTATCTCAGCCAGCCGGGAGGAATTCCGGCTTTTCTGGCTTTTTCGAAAAGAACTGCCAGTTGCGTTTCGGCTTCACTCAAGAACAATTTGTTTTGTTCAATTTGATTGGTAAGCTGGGAAATTTGCGCTTTGATGGCATTCTGCTCGGACGCGATATTCTTCAAGTAAAAATCTGACCACAACTTGTTCAACTGCAATTGCTCACTGGCAATATTTTCTTTCAGCTGCATGATTCGTGATTCCAGGGCAACCTGCTGTTTTTTCCAGAAATCAGGTTGCTTTGTCTCATCAGCTTGACTTTCATTGTCGGGAGCAGCTTCGGAAGCAATCCCTTCTTCCGGTGGTTCTTCAGACTCCATTTGCACAAACCCGTAACTCTTGCCGCCGCTGCCAATCAGATTCACATTGGCATCGGTGACCGACTGTTTGGACTTGGTGATTTTTTTTCTCCTTTCTTCCTCCTGCTTTTTTAGTGCGACAAGATCGATTAACCCTTTGCCGAAGATTGGTGAAACTCCTGACACAAAAAAGCAAGTCAGCAACAGCCACACTGAAAATTTCATTTGCCGATCACCTCGATTTTTACCAGCCGGTTTTTTTGGCGCTCCGCTTCACTGCTGTTGTCAAACCTGGATTCTTTTTCGCCGTAAAAAAACATTTCCACATGCGCGGCATCGACGCCACACTGGGCAATTAAAATATTCTTTATTGCTTCCACGCGTTCTTTGGTCAGCCGCAGATTGTATTCTTCACTGCCGATACTGCAGGAATAGCCGCGCAGAGTAACCAAATATTCAGGATTGGCAACGATAAACTCCTTGATGGCCGTAAAATCAGCACGATGATCAGCCTTGGGCTTCTTGCTGTTAAAAGCAAAAAGCACATCCACGGTCAGCGTATTTCCTTTTTGCTCCTCCGGCTGCACTGCTCCGGCCTGGGGCTGAATTTCAGGTTGGGCATTCTCCTTTTCCTGACTCTCTACCTGCAGCGCCTCAATAATGGGAATGCTTTCCGTTTTTGCGGTTTCAGCAATATCCAAGTCTTTTTCATTGATCGCCGGCAGAATCAAGACTTTATCATTGATGGAAATATCTGAATTGGCATCGAGTATTTTCACGGTGGAATTGGTGTTTTCCGCCTGGATAACCATTCCCAAGCCAATGATCAACGGCGGTAAATCCTTTTTAACCATCCGGTATATTAACAGGGAAGTCCCTTTGGCAACCACGCCTGCGCCCAGATCCACGGTAACATACTGGCAGGTGGCGGTAATTGCTGCCGGCATGCCCAAGGTTAAATCTGTATATACGACATTGCCATTGACGGAATTTTCCGGAACACGGGCAAACAAATAATCGATTTTTTTTGCAAAAACAGTTTTTTCGGGTTTAAAAAGAATAGCAAAATCACCGATCCGCACAGGGTTACAGCCGTTTTTCAATTGAATCACCGCACGATGTTCATAGATGCCCGTAATTTCAGCCAGAGATTTTTTTAAATAATAATAGCCCAAGTCAGC
>Ga0315278_10006845_pt1 | contig 10373 bp, 8 predicted proteins | sample YL17G06_0_MG_FD_203880 | JGI IMG/M metagenome (GOLD analysis project Ga0315278, IMG submission 203880) | Sediment microbial communities from Yellowstone Lake, YNP, Wyoming, USA - YL17G06_0 | ecosystem: Environmental > Aquatic > Freshwater > Lake > Sediment | place: USA: Wyoming | collected... | reverse complement strand
CGCGCTCGACGGGGTGGTGGAGGTGGCGGGCCGCGTGTCGCACCGAGAGTCGCTCGAGCGCCAGTTGAGGGCCGCCGTCCTCGTCATCCTCCAGGCTTCGGAGGACACCACGACCCTCATTCCGGCGAAGGCCTTCGAGTACGTGCGTCTCGGCCGCCCGATCCTCTCGCTGACCCCGCCCGGCGCCACCGCGGAGATCCTCGAGGGAGTGCCGCTCTGCGAGGTCGTCGACCCCGCTCGCGCGGATGACTTGCGCGAAGCGGTCCTCCGTCTATATCGTCTGTGGAAGGGTTCGCCGGCGGCCATTCGTCCGCCCGACGTCGCCCGACAGTTCGAGCGCTCCGAACTCACCAGGCAGCTCGCCTCGATCCTCGAGGAAATCTCGGGTCCGCGAACGACCGGCCGTCACGGCAGGAAAGGAAGCCAGGATGCTTCGTAAGCTGATCTTCGCGCGACGGGGATGGTTCACTTCGCCGAGCGCGCACCTCGCCGCCTGCGCCGCCCTCCTCGTGCTGGCGCTCGCGGCGCCGGTCGCCCGGTCCCAGGTAACGCCGGGGCTCGACGACGATCCCTACCTCATCGTCCACGACTACTGGAACCGGCACTCCACTCGGGCCACCTACGAGATGGTTCGCAACGTCGAGCGCTACCATCTGGCCGACGAGAATTTCTGGAAGGAATACCGGGAGGGCCATCTCCAGGAGGCCAGGAGCGGGATCGTCTTCGTGTTGAAGTACGTGCCGAATCATCCCACCGCGCTGCACCTCCTGGGGGTTCTGGCTCGTCAGATGGGGGAGGTCTCGTACCCGATCCCGTATTTCGAGCGCGCCCTCCGGCTCCTGCCGCAGCACGCCTACACGCGGGCGCAGTACGGGGAATACCTCGGCACGATCGGCATGAAGGAGGCGGCGCGGCGCGAGCTCCGAGAGGCCCTTCTCCAAGAGCCCAACCTGCTCGTCGCAAAAGCGTGGCTCGAGACTCTGGACACCGAAGGAACCAAGCCACCGCCCCCGGTGACGCCACTAGATGTCCGTCCGTGACCTCGTAGTCATCCTGGCGTTTCTACTAGCCCTTCCGTTCGCCTTCGCCCGCCCTTGGACCGGGATGCTCCTCTGGTCCTGGATCAGCTACATGAACCCCCACCGCCTGACGTGGGGCATCGCGAGCGGGCTTCCCCTGGCCCTGGTGGCTTTCTCCGCGACCGTCGGGGGGATGCTCTTCTCCCGGGACCGCCGCTCGATCCCGCTGACGCGGGAGACCTTCCTCCTGCTGGCGTTCTGGGTGGTCTGCGCCCTCTCGACCCTCTGGGCCGCGTTCTATCCCGCCGAGGCGTGGGAGCAGCTCATCAAGGTTTCCAAGATCTGGATCGCCACGTACATCACGATGATGCTCTTCTGGGAGCGAAAGAGGATCCACGCGCTCCTCCTCGTCATCGCGCTCTCCCTAGGATTCTTCGGACTGAAGGGGGGCATTTGGGCGATCGCCACCGGGGCGTCGAATCAGGTGCTGGGCCCGCCGGGGACCTTCATCGCGGGGAACACGGAGATCGGGCTGGCCCTCAACATGACCCTCCCGCTCCTTCTGTTCTTGCGTCGAGAGGAGCCCCGGTGGTGGCTCCGGCATCTCCTCCTGCTCATGTTCGCCTTCTCGATCGTGGCCTCCCTGATCACCTATTCGCGCGGCGCCCTCCTTGGGCTCGTCGCCGTCCTGATCGTCCTCTTCTGGAGAAGCAAGGGCAAGTGGCTCATCGTCCTGCTGATCGCGGTCGGAGCTCCGATCGCGGTTCAGTTCCTGCCCCCGGCGTGGTTCGACAAGATGTCGACGATGAAGACGTACGAAGAGGACGCGTCCGCGATGGGCCGCATCCACGCCTGGACGATCGCGTACCGGATCGCGCTCGATCGCCCGATTCTGGGGGCCGGCTTCAGGCCATTCACCGCCGAAACGGCGGAGCGCTATCTCCCCGAGGTGCCGCCGATGGGCACCGACGCCCACAATATCTTCTTCCAGGTCCTGGCCGAACACGGGATCACGGGGCTGGCGCTCTTCGTGGCATTGCTGGCGTCGACGATGGCGACTCTGCGGACGACGGTGAGGCGGGGAAGCCGGCGCGCGGCGACTGCTTGGATGGCTAACTACGCGCAGATGATCGAGGCGAGTCTCATCGCCTATCTGGTGAGTGGATTTTTCCTGAGTCTTTCCTACTTCGACCTCGTCTACCACTTCATCGCGATCGCCGTCGTCTTGAGCGTCATGCTCCGCGAGGCGGAGCGCGACGCCGTATCGGCCGAGGCAGTCGCGACATCTCGAGCCGAGTTGCCCCCGCTCGCTCCTCTTCCGGCGCCGTCAGCGGGGACGTAGGTCCGAGATGGCCGACGGCGCGATCGCGTCGGGCGGCGGCGGCGGACCCGAACCAGTCCCGTAACGGAACATGTAGAAGTAGGGACGTGCGGCCTCGAGGATTCCGCCCATCACGATCAGGACGTTCTGCTGCGGATCGTAGACCGTGTTGTTTCCGAAGACCGGCCCGCCGTCGTCAGGCAACACCGTCGGAATCGTCTCCCACACCTTCGTATCGGGATGGAAGACGGTGAATTTCGCGTCGGTCAACGGCGCCTGGCAGCAGTAGTCGAACCAGAGCATGACCTGGTTCACCGAATCCCACACGGGGTGCGACTGGGCCCGCCCGGTGCCGACGGGGGCATCCGCGAAGACCGTCAGCGTCTGCGTGTCGATGTCGTAGCGGTAGACCTTGTTCTGAAATCCCTCGATCGCGTAGATGACGCGGTTGACCTTGTCGAAGCAGGTGTACTCCTTCGAGAGGTCGGCGCTGAAGCCCGAGTTGACATAAGTCCACGTGTTCGCCTTGATGTCGAAGATGCCGACCTTGCAGACGCCGGTGTATTCGAACTGGATGATCGTGTCGGTGACGGGGTCGTACTGGGCGAAGCCGTTGTCGCCGAGCGTCGGCACGTTCGCCTCGGGGACGCTTGGCAACGTCCAGACCTTCGTCGCGGGATCGAACGTCATCGTCTCCCACCGAATCATGGTCGAGGTACCGGCGGGGCAGAGGCCGCCGTCCGCGCCGCCCTGCGCGCCCATGTAGCCAGGAAGCATCCAGAACTTGTTCCTCGTCGTGTCGTACGCCCAGCCAACCTCATCCGGATGGCTCGGCTGAACCTGGCCCGACGGGGCGCAGTAGGGGAACTCGAGCCTCCACGAGTCGGTCGCCACGTCGTACGAATACATCTCATTGCGTCCCGAGTCGAGGAAGCCGTCGTCGGTGGTGTAATCGCCGCCGCAGAAGTAGATTCGCCCGTTCACGGGATTGTGCGCCAGACGCATGTGCTTGCAACCGTACGGGCACGGGCCGGATCCAGACACCGGCATGGTCCGCTTCACCCACGTCCGGACTGGAATGTCGATGGGCGCGGCGTGGGCCCCCTCGGAAACGAGGAGGACCGCGGCCGCGGAGGCTATCAGGATACGGACGTTCATGGGCGGCTCCCTATCGTGGACGGAGATCGGTGATCGCGGCCGGCGCCGACGAGTCGGTCGGAGGCGGAGTGCCGCCGGCGGATAGGCGGTAGATGTAGACGTCCTCGTCGATGCCGTTCACGACGACGAAGACGTTCTTGGAGGGAACGTACTGGAAACGGCCGTAGGTCCCCGCGCTCGCACCCGACGTCGGAATGACGGATCCGGTCGTCGTCTGCTTGGTCCAGACGAGTGTGTCCATGTTGAGGAGGTAGATATCGGCCCCGCCGTTCCACGCCACCATCCGGTCGCTGACGGGGTCGTATGCGATGCCCGGATATCGGGTGCCGATGATCCCGGTGGCGCCCGTCGTATCGAGCGCCTGCCGGGAGACCGTCCCACTTTGTGAAATATCGTAGTAGAACGACGAGCCGCCGCCGATGACGACGAACCTCCGGCGCTTCCAGTCGATCGCTCCCGCCTTGTCGCTACCGATCGCGGAACCACCACGCTTCGTCCAGGCGTTGGTCGAGGGGTCGTACTCCATCAACTCGGTTCCCGCCTGCACGAGCCAGATGTGTCCGGTCACCGGGTCGAACCCGGTCGCTTGCTCGAGGTAGGCGCAACCGTCGCACACCGGAAGATTGGCTTTCTGGACCCACTGGCTGGAGGCGAAATCGAAAACCCACGTGTCGCGACCCGCCGATCCGCTCCCGCAATAGCGTGAACCGCCGTTGATCCAGAACTGATCGGTGGAGGGCAGGTACTCGAGCCCATCATAGGTGTGCCGGGATACGGGATTGCCGTCGGAGTAGGTATCGACTGCGCTTCCGCCGGGAGCGGGAATGTTCGCGCTAGGACCCCAGATCCGCGACCAGGAGAGGCCGTTCATGTCGAACGCGTAGATCTCGTTTCCGCCGTAGTCAGCATGGCCGCCACCCCACACGAGGAGCCGGTCGCGCTTCGTGTCGTACGCGCCACCGCTCCAGGCCCCGATGATCGAGCCGGGACCCGAGAGGCCCGGGGGAAGGGGACTCGGAAGGACGGCGCTCAGGTGCGAATTCGGCACCTGGTACCACATGCCCGGCTGCAGAGTCTCGATCGGGCCGGCGAGAGCCGGGTCGGCCGCGACGGAGAAGCAGAGCGCAGCCGTGACCGAAAGCGTGCGAAACGCGCCGTAGCGCATGCATTCCTCCAGTGGATGGCGGGATCCCGCCCATGACACTCGTGAAGCCGAAGTGAAACTCGCCGAGAGAGACCCACTCTCCCGAACGCACCTCGCCGGGTGAGTCTAAGGGCAAGTTCGATGCCACCGTGAGGGTCCAAACATCGCCTTGGCCGATGTCGGCGGCGGAACCCGCGCCGATCCTGGCCGGCTCGGGTGGATTCCCGTGCTCTCAGTGGTACTTACACCGGAGCGGAGCACCTCTCCCGGAAATCGCCCGCTGCCAAGAATTCCGCCATTCCTTCGATTGAGACCGGTCGCCCGCTGTCCAAGTTGCACGCAGCGGTACAAGGATTGTCGACGTCGCAAGGCATGATCCGATCGAGCCACGGGCAGCCGTGCGCCACCCAAAGTGCTTCCATTGAATCGAGATAGGCGATAAAGCTCGACCCTCTTCCCGATTCGGTCGATTGTGGGTGAAGGGTTGGTTCGACTCTTGCAGTCATCCTGGAGCCGGGCGTGAGTCGGGAAACCCGCTCTTGGCGATTTCATTCCTTGCGCGTCATGATGTCGATTCGGATCGCCCCAGCGTCATCGATTCAAGGGGCTCGAACTTGTTTTCGGAGGAACGATCGTGCGGAACAGACGAACTGACCGGGTCTCGCTCGCGACTTTCGCCTTTCTCCTCGTCGGGATCGCCGCGATCGCCACGCCGGTCCGCGCGCAGAGCGTCGATCCCTACCACTCGATCGGCCTCCAGTGGACCGCGACGGGCGACGACGGCACCTCGGGACGGGCCACCGTCTATCAATTGAAGTATTCGACCAGCGACCCTGCGAGCGGCTCGCTCGATGCGTGGTGGACGAGCGCGACATCGGTCCCGGGCGGTTCGCTTCCGGCCCCGAGAAACGCCGGGTTGACCGACTCGACCCGCGTCACGGGGCTCACTTCGGGCATGACCTACTTCTTCGTCATCCGGGCCGTGGACGACGCCGCCAACGTCTCGCCCTATTCAAATGTGGCGAGCGCGGCGACCGCCTTCTGCGCGACGGTGTCGTCCTCTCCATCGGGATTCGCCGCCGACACGATCGGGGTCTCGGTGGCCCTTACCTGGAGCGGCCCAGTCGACCCCAATGCGTCCCAGATTCGGATCTACAGGGGGACCGGAAGCTCGGGCGCCTTCTCTCTCCATCAGACGCTCACCAACCTCGGACTCACGTCCTACAACGACAACAACGTGTCGCCGGGGACGACCTACCGCTACCGACTGACCTACGCCTCGGGCTGCAACGAAGGCCCCGTGACCTCGACGCAGACGGTCACGCTCGCGGGGACGCCACCCATATCTTCCACATCCGGCTCGGCGACCCTTCACGTCTATCCGAACCCCAGCAAGCCGGGTGACCCGCTTCAGGTCCAGGTGGAGATCCTCGGAAGTGCTTCGCAAGCGGTGCGCCTTCGACTCTTCGATTTGAACGGCCGCTGGGTGGCCGACGTGGCCGACGAGACGATGACGCCTGGCTCGCACACGATCTCGTGGTCCCGCGTGGGCCGGAACGGCAGCGCGCTCGCGCCCGGCTACTACGAGCTGCTCGGCACGGCCGGCGGCCAGCGACTCCGGGAGCGCGTTCTCCTCCTTCCGTAGAAACGCACATCAGATCCGCGCGGCCGAGGCCGCGGTGAGCGTCATGCTCGCCGCGGCCTCTGTCGTTGAGCGTCCCATTCGGTGCAACTTCCCGGACGCTCGCGTCCGTATGGGGACATGCATCCCGCGAATATCGTCGCCCATCGCACGGCCGGCGCGTAAGTGGCGACGGCACAGTCGCGCGATCTGCAACGAGTCCCTTCGACCTCGGTGGCACCGATCGTGCTGAGTTGGTCGAGGAGTACGGGGGGTCCATCGTTTCTCATCCATGTTCAGAGCAAACTGTCCGAAAGGGCAGGACGCAGAGTTTCGGGGCTTCCGAGCGCGGGGCGTTCCGCAAGGGCGCATCATCTCGATGCCGGCCGGACCGCCATGGATCCATCGGGTCTCTGACGGCTCGCTGTCGCTTCGAGGCAGTACCGTCGGGTTGAGGGGAGAACATCATGCTCGTGCGTCACCCGAATCCCGGTCCGACCGCCCGCGTTACGCGCGGCGCCCTCGTGGCCGCAACACTCCTGGCGCTCACGGCGGCGCTCTCGGTCGCGCCTCCTTTCGTGCGCGACGCCACCGCCCAGACCTCCGCGGACTCCACGGTGGTCCTGAACTGGACCGCTCCCGGCGACGACGGCACCGCTGGGCGGGCGACGACATACGATGTCCGCTACCGAACCACCGCCATCGTAGGGACCGACACGCTCACCTGGTGGAACGGCTCCACCCTCGCGACTGGCGAGCCGATTCCGGGCGTCTCCGGAAGCACCGATTCGCTCCGGGTGCGCGGACTCCAGCCTCTCACTACCTACTACTTCCTCATCAAGACCGCCGACGAGGTGCCGAACTGGTCGGGCTATTCGAACGTCGCGGTGAAAACGACGTCCGGCGACGTCACGCCGCCGTCGGCCATCGCGAATCTCACTGTCACCGGCTCCACGGGCAACAGCATCTCCCTCAGCTGGACGGCGCCGGGCGACGACGGAAGCACTGGAACGGCCACGAGCTACGATATCCGCTACTCCACCTCGCCCATCACGAGCGCGAACTGGGCGAGCGCGACGACCGTGACGGGGGAACCCGTTCCGACGGCCTCCGGCACGTCGCAAGCCTTCGTCGTCACCGGCCTCTCGCCGAGCCAGACGTATTACGTAGCCATGAAGGCGACCGACGATCGAAGCAACGTATCGGCGCTCTCCAACGTGCCTAGCGGCACGACGATCGATACGATCCCGCCGGCCGCGGTGCGCGATCTCTCCTACGCACCGGCCGGCGGAGGATTCGGCGGCGCGAACGTTTTCGCGGAGGCACCCGTCGCGGAGCGTCATGATTCTCTCTAAAGCAACACACCGGCACGGCGGCGCCCCCAAGCGCCGCGCATGGTCGTGGACGCTTCTCGGCGCCCTGGCGCTGGGGGCGTTCGCCTCCGCGCCGGCGGCGGCCGATTCCATCGACCTGGGCTGGACCGCGCCGGGGGACGACGGCACGGCGGGACGCGCCTCGTCGTACGAGCTGCGCTATTCGACGTCCCCCGTCTCGGGCGCGGACACGCTGGGATGGTGGGGCGGGGCGACCTCGGCTGGCGTTCTGCCGCCACCCATCGCGGCGGGGGGCCACGAGCAGTTCACGGTCATCGGACTCGTCACGGGAACGAGCTACTACTTCATCCTTCGCGCGACCGACGATGCGGGGAACACGTCGGCGTTCTCGAACCTCCGCGCGCGGCAGGCGGGGACGCCTGGCGACCCGCTCGCGACGCCGGCCGACTTCAAGGCTCAGGCCGTGACCGGCGGCGTTCGGCTCACGTGGAGCGAGCCGAGCCAAGGGGCGGGGAGCGGCTATCACCTATACAGGAGGGACGCGGGAGCCATTGCCGGCTCCGACACTCTCCTCGCCACGCTCCCGGTCGCCACGACCTCCTACGTCGACACCACGGCGCGGGGCGGCTCCTCGTACGAGTACCGGGTGGCCACGCACCAGAGCGGTGTCGAGAGCATCCCCGCCGTCGCGGAGATCTCGGTTCCGACCGACCGGCTCGCCACGACGACGACCACCGTTCGCGGCTATCCGAACCCGGCGCGCGACCATGTGTCGATCCGTCTCCGGGCTGGATCGGCCGACGGGTCGTCGGGCCGCGTGCGAGTCGTGATCTTCGACCTGACGGGGCATCGGATTTGCCAGCTCTTCGACGGCGATTTGCCGTCAGGGGAACAGGCACTCTCATGGGCCTGTCGCTCCGACGCCGGAAGCGCCGTGGCGCCCGGCGTCTACAACGTGATCGTCGACGCCCCCTCCGGCCGGAGCGTCACCCAGATCGCCATCGTCCCCTAGGCATCGCCCCCTCGAAGGCGCCCCGGCCTCGCGCCGCTCTTCCCGTACGGAGCCACTCAGGCTATCCTGACGGCGACGCGTCCCGCGCGCTCGCGCGTGCCTCCGCGCCGCCCATGACCGACCAGACCAATCCGCATCGCGCCTCGGGGCGCACGTCCGAACCCGCGTTCGCCATGAGCGTGGACGTGGAGGATTATTTCCAGGTCCAGGCCTTCGCTCGCTTCGTGCCGCGCGGCGACTGGGACCGTTACCCCTCCCGGGTCGTGGTGAACACACGACGCGTGCTCGATCTTTTCGACCAGTCCGGCGCCAAGGCCACCTTCTTCACCCTCGGCTGCGTCGCGAGGGCCCATCCGGAGTTGGTTCGAGAGATCGCGTCGCGGGGGCACGAGGTCGCCTCGCACGGCGTCGATCACCGGATGATCACCGAGCTCTCGCCCGCCGAGTTCCGGCTTCAGGCGATCGAGTCGAAATCCCTTCTCGAGGACCTCGCGGGCCACCCCGTGATCGGCTACCGAGCCCCGAGCTACAGCATCGGCGCCTCCACGCTCTGGGCGCTCGAGATCCTCGTCGAATGCGGCTATGCCTACGATTCGAGCATCTATCCGATCCGGCGGCGCCGGTACGGCTATCCGGAGGGACCCGTCCGCCCGGCGCGAATGTCCACGGGATCTGGGAAGGGGACCATCGCCGAGTTCCCGATGTCGACGCTGGCGCTGGGACCGTTGCGCCTGCCGGTTCTGGCCGGCGCCTACTTGAGGCTTCTGCCGTCGTGGCTCTCGATGCACGCGCTTCGGGCCCACGCAGCGAACGGGACGCCCGTCGTCGTGAACGTCCATCCCTGGGAACTCGATCCCGAGCAACCGACCATCGGCCCCTCGCGTCGCCACACCTGGACGCACTACACACGCCTCGCCTCGGCCGAAGGCATCCTTCGCCGCGTCGCGGGCGGCGCCCGATTCCGATCGATCGCCGATCGTCTGCGCGAGCTCGGGCTCCTCGCGGAAGTGACGCCGGCCACGTGACCACCGACGTTCTCCTCCTGGTGGTCGCGGGGGCGCTCTCGCTCTTCGCGGGAGGACTGATCGTTCTCTTCGCGCCCGGGCGATTCCCGTCACTCCTCGCTGGAGGCGGCCTCGCGCTCCTCGGAGTCCTCCAGATCGGGTTCGCGCGCGTGGCGCTCGACGTCCCTTGGGGCGGCGGCGAGATCTGGTTCCGCTATGCGCTCGCGCTTGCGCTGCCTGCGACACTTCTCTGGGTCCTCACTTCGGCCACGCTCGGCCAGCCACGCTCCTCGCAGGTCTCCGCGCCGTGGCGACTCTATCTGGTGGCGCAGGCGATCGCGTCGAGCGCGTGCATCGCGTGGCTCGTCTTTAGCGCGCCCCCGGCGGCCGCGCGCGGCGGTGGCATCGACCTCGATCCGCCCGCTCGCGTCCTCCTCGGGCTCGCCCTCCTCAACATCGTCGTCTACGTCGTGAAGTTCGAAGCGATCTACTTCTCGCTCGCTCGGCGGCACCGGCGGGCCTTCCGTCCCGCGCTCCTCGGCATCATCGTCTGCGCGATCCTCTACGCGGCCATGGCGGCCAGAGGTCTCCTCTCGGGCCACGCGTCGGTCGCCCATCTCGTGTACGGGGCCGGGCCGGTGGCGCTTCTCGCGCTCCTCGCGCCCCTCTCCTTCATTCGGGGGCGCATCGGCGATGCGCGCCTCTCCCCCTCGCATCACCCCATCACGGCCACGACTTCGTTCCTTCTCGCCGCGGCCTT
>Ga0315278_10006844_pt1 | contig 10374 bp, 9 predicted proteins | sample YL17G06_0_MG_FD_203880 | JGI IMG/M metagenome (GOLD analysis project Ga0315278, IMG submission 203880) | Sediment microbial communities from Yellowstone Lake, YNP, Wyoming, USA - YL17G06_0 | ecosystem: Environmental > Aquatic > Freshwater > Lake > Sediment | place: USA: Wyoming | collected... | reverse complement strand
CGGTGTCGGCGCAGTACCGCATGCGGCGGCTGGAGGCGTGGTGGAACCCCTGGGACCAGGCTCAGGGCGCCGGCTTCCACGCGGTCCAGTCGATGATTGCCGTGGGCACCGGGGGCCTGACCGGCCGCGGGCTCGGCAACAGCATCTCGAAACTGTATTACCTGCCGGAGCCGCACACGGACTTCATCTACGCGGTGGTGTCGGAAGAGATCGGCCTCATCGGCGCCTCGCTCGTGCTGCTGGGCTTTGTCGTGATCACGTGGCGCGGCCTGCGCATCGTCGCGCGGGCCACGGATCCGTTCGGGGCGTTCCTGGCCACCGGCCTCACCGCGATGTTCGCGGTACAGGCGTTCTTCAACATCAGCGTCGTGCTCGGGCTGCTGCCCGTCAAGGGCATCCCGCTGCCATTCGTGAGCGCCGGCGGCTCATCGCTCATCGTGAGCCTGGCTGGCATGGGCGTGCTGCTGAACATCTCGCAGGGCGCGTCGGCGACCTCCCGGGGAGACTGAACGTGCTTGGCCGCACGCGACACGTGCACTTCATCGGGATCGGCGGGATTGGGATGAGCGGCATCGCCGAGCTGCTCGCCAATCTGGGCTACGCCGTCAGCGGGAGCGATCTGAAGACGTCGGAGGTCACCGACCGGCTCCAGACGCTTGGGGTGCGCCTGGGCTTCGGCCACGACGCGGCGCACGTCGGCGACGCCGATGTCGTCGTCTACTCGTCGGCGGTCAAGGGCGACAACCCCGAGATCGTCGAGGCGCACCGCCGGCGCATTCCGGTGATTGCGCGCGCCGAGATGCTGGCTGAGCTCATGCGGCTCCAGTCCGGCATCGCCATCGCGGGCGCGCACGGCAAGACGACCACCACCTCGATGGTGGCGCTCGTGCTGGAGCGCGCGGGCCTGGACCCGACGGCGGTGATCGGCGGACGGCTCTCGGCCTTCGGCAGCAACGCCCGACTCGGCCGCGGCCAGTACATCGTGGCGGAAGCGGACGAGAGCGACCGATCGTTTCTCCGGCTCACCCCGACCGTCGCGGTCATCACCAACATCGATCAGGAGCACCTGGAGGCGTACCGGGGGTTCGACGATCTGTGCGAGGCCTTCCTCGAATTCGCCAACAAGGTGCCGTTCTACGGCGCCGTGGTGGCGTGCGTGGACGACCCGCACGTCCGGACGCTCGTCCCCCGCATGACCCGCCGCGTGATCACCTACGGCCTCGAACACGACGGCGCCGACCTGCGCGGCCTCGACGTGAGCCACGCCGACGGCGTGTGGCAGTGCCGGGTGGTCGCGGGCCCGGGCCTGCGCGACGCGGTGGGCCTGCGGGCTCTTCCGCCGTCGCCCCTCTGCACGCTGCGGCTCCCGATTCCCGGTCGCCACAACATCCTGAATGCGCTGGCGGCGGTGGCGGTCGGCCTGGAACTGGGTGTCGACCTCGGCGCGGTGACCGCGGCGCTCGCGGAGTTCAGTGGCGCCGACCGCCGCTTCCAGCGGCTGGGAGAGGTCAACGGCGTGCTGGTCATCGACGACTACGGGCACCACCCGACCGAGATCCGGGCCGTGCTCGACGCCGCGCGCGCCTCGCTCGGCCGGCGCCTCGTCGTGGCGTTCCAGCCGCACCGCTACTCGCGCACCGAGCGGCTGCTCGACCAGTTCGGGCCGGCGCTGGCGAAGGCCGACGAGCTGGTGCTCACCGACATCTACCCGGCCGGCGAAACGCCGATTCCGGGGGTGACCATCGACGTCCTCGCGGGCGCCATCCGCCCGTACTTCGACGGGCGCTTGCACGTGGTCAGGACCGTCGACGAGGCGGTCGCCGCAGTCGTGGCGCTGGCGCGTCCGGGCGATGCGGTCATCACGCTTGGCGCGGGCTCGATCGGCACCGCGGGCAAGCGCGTGCTGGCGGCCCTCGGGCCCCAGGACGGAGGCCGGCCCTGACATGGCTGTGAACGTGCCCTCCGATCGCCGGTTCCGCCGCAGCCAGATCCACACGATCAGGCGGAGGCGCCTGCGCGCGCGGCCGATCTGGCGGGTCGTCCGGGCGCTGGTCGTGCTGGCCGTGCTGGTCGGGACCGGGTGCTGGATCGGTCTGGCCGTGACCGAGTTGTCGTGGCTGCGGGTCAGCCACATCAGCGTGCACGGCAACCAGCGCGTGCAGTCCGGCGAAGTGCGAGCACTGCTGGACGGGCTGACGGGCGCGAACCTGCTCACCGCTGACCTCGACACATGGCGCGCCCGGCTGTTCGCCTCGGCCTGGATCGCGGACGCGACCCTGCGGCGCCGCCTGCCCGGGACGATCGACGTCGAGATCCGCGAGCGGGTGCCCGCGGGGATTGCGCGCGTCGGGACGACGCTGCTGCTCATCGATGCCAGCGGGCAGGTGGTCGACGAATACGGGCCGCGTTACGCGGACTGCGATCTGCCGGTCATCGACGGGCTGGTGGCCGACGCGAGAGCCGTGCCGCCGACGATCGATCGCGTCAGGGGCCAGCTGGTCTTCCGGCTGCTGGCCGACCTGCGCACGCGGCCGGACCTCGCGAAGCGGGTGTCCCAGGTCGACGTCCAGGACGCGCACGACGTGCACGTCCTCCTCGACGACGACTCGGCCGTCCTCCGGATCGGCGACACGAACTTCGTCGAGCGGCTGGATTCGTACGTCGGACTGCAGGCGAAGCTCAGGCAGAGCGTGCCGGACATCGACTACGTGGACCTGCGCTTCGGCGAGCGCGTCTACGTCGGGCCGTCGTCGATGGCGGGGCGGGTGGCCCCGGTCGCGGCGCCGGCTGGGGCGCCCGCGGCGACGGTCCAGGAGCCGGGTTCCCGGCCACAGCGGTAGGTGGAGGATTCGTGGGACGAAGAGAGCGACACCTGGTCGGGCTCGACCTGGGCACCTCGAAGGTGGCGGCGATTGTCGGCGAGGTGATGAGCAGCGGCGAGGTCGAGATCATCGGGCTTGGCGTTGCCGAGTCGCACGGGATCCGCCGCGGCGCCGTCGTGAACCTCGAGGCCGCCGTCGAGTCGATCCGCAAGGCGGTCGAGGAGGCGGAGCTCACGGCGGGGATCGAGATCGACAACGCGTACGTGGCGCTCTCGGGCACGCACGTGAAGGGCTTCAACAGCCGCGGGGTCGTGGCGGTGGCCGGCAAGAACCGGGAGATCACCCGGGACGATGTGCGCCGCGCCATCGACGCCGCGCGCGCCGTCAGCCTGCCGAGCGGCCGCGAGATCATCCACGTCCTGCCCCAGGATTTCGTCGTCGACGACGAGGACGGCATCAGCGACCCGGTGAGCATGACCGGGTCGCGGCTCGAAGTGAACGTTCATATCGTCACCGGCGGCACGACGACGACGCAGAACGTCATTGCGGCGGTGAACCGCGCGGGCCTGAACGTGCAGGAGCCCGTGCTCGAGCAGCTCGCCGCGAGCGAAGCCGTGCTGACCTCCGACGAGAAAGAGCTTGGCGTGGCCCTGGTCGATGTCGGCGGGGGCACCACGGACCTGGCCATCTTCGAGCGCGGATGCCTGTGGCACACGGCCGTGGTGCCGATCGGCGGTGACCACTTCACCAACGACATCGCGGTCGGCCTGCGTATGCCGATCCCCGAGGCCGAGAAGCTGAAGCGGAAGTGGGGCTGCGCCCTGTCCGCGATGGTCGGCGACGACGAGTTGATGGAAGTGGCCAGCGTCGGCGGACGGCCGCCACGGACGATGGCCCGCCGGATCGTGTCGGAGGTCCTCCAGCCCCGCGCCGAGGAGATCTTCCACCTCGTGTGGGACGAGATCCACCGCGCGGGGTACGAGAAGTCCCTCAACTCGGGCATCGTCCTGACCGGCGGCGCGGCCAACCTGGAGGGCATGACCGAGATCGCGGAGCAGATCTTCGACCTGCCGGTGCGGCACGGCACGCCGGCCGGCGTCGGCAGCCTGGCGGACCACATTGGCAACCCGTCGTTCGCGACGGCGGTCGGGCTGGTGCTGTACGCGCGGCGGCAGCGGGCGATGGAGGCCGGCTCTTCCTCGCGCGGCGGGATCGGCCGGCTGACCGATCTGGTGAAAGGCGTGTTCAGAGAGTTCTTCTAACGACGGAGAGCGTCGTGCGTTCACGTGATGATTGTCGAGGAGTGTGGAGGCCGTTGATGTCCAACCCGAATGAAACCGATTCTGCCGCCGCCCAGCGGCCCGCCCTGTCCGACCTTCGGCTGACGCTCGACGAGGCGGCGTCGAATGGCGCGCGCATCAAGGTGATCGGCGTCGGCGGCGGCGGCGGCAACGCCGTTAACCGCATGGTGCGCGAGGGCTTCGACGGCGTGCAGTTCATGGTGGCCAACACGGACATCCAGGCCCTGCGCATGAATGCGGCGCCCGTGAAGATCCAGCTTGGCGAGAAGCTCACGAAGGGCCTCGGCGCCGGTGCCGATCCGAACGTCGGTCGCCACGCGGCGCTCGAGGACACCGAGAAACTGCTGCAGGCGCTCGACGGGGCCGACCTCGTCTTCGTCACCACCGGCCTGGGCGGCGGCACCGGCACCGGCGGCGCGCCGGTGATCGCCAGCCTCGCGAGCGAGCTCGGCGCCCTGACCGTCGCCGTCGTCACGAGGCCGTTCAAGTTCGAGGGCCGGAAGCGCGCACTGCAGGCCGAGCAGGGGCTCGCCGAACTGCGCGACTGCGTGGACAGTGTCATCACGATTCCGAACGAGCGGCTCCTCACGAGCCTCGATCGATCGACCCCGCTGCTCGACGCGTTCGCCGCGGCCGACGACGTGCTGCGCCAGGCGATCCAGGGCATCTCGGACCTCATCCTCGTGCCCGGCCTGATCAACCTCGACTTCGCCGACGTCAAGACGATCATGACGGGGATGGGCGTTGCGGTGATGGGCACCGGCATCGGCGAAGGCCCGAGCCGGGCGGTGGACGCCGCGAGGCGGGCGATCTCCAGCCCGCTGCTCGAGGATGCGTCGATCGACGGCGCGCGTGGCGTCATCATCAACGTGACGGGCGGGCCCGACCTGTCCCTGATCGAAGTGAGCGAGGCGTCGTCCATCATCTATGAAGCCGCCCACGAGGACGCGAACATCATCTTCGGCGCCGTCATTGATCCGCGCCTCGAAGGGCGTGTGAAGATCACGGTGATCGCCACGGGCTTCGACCGCCTCGGATCGCGCCAGGTGATCCCGGGCACTGCTGGCCAGACGCCGGTCGACCTGAGCAACTACACGTCGTATTTCCGCGGCCGCGGCGAGGCCGGCGACGGGGCCGGCCCGCGCCTGACGATCGCCCGGCGCCATGGCGTCGGCGTTCCGGTCGCGGCGGCCTCGGCTCCGCCGGCCATGACGCTCGACGACTCGCCGCTGCGGGCCGAGAGCCAGGAGGCCGGCGCCCAGGACGAGGTGCCGGCCACGCTCGACGTGCCCGCGTTCATGCGCCGGCTCAAGCAGGCGTAGGCACGCCGTACGTCCCCCGTTCGGCCACCGCGCCGGTGCCGCGGTGACCTCGGCGATCCGGCCGGCCTGGCGCCTGCCGGGTGCCGTGGTACACTCTGTACATCCACGGGATCCTCGACCGTCGGCGCCTGAGCGCCAGGTCCCGGACTGCCGGCACCGTCACCGCGGCGCCGTGAGCCGCCTCCGTACCGACGCATGCGCAAGCCGCCCTCTCCGGATCGGCCATCAGATCTCCTCGCGCGCGAAGTGGGCGGCATCAGGAAGCCGCACATCGACCGTCTGCGCGTCGCGCTGGCGTTCCCGAACACCTACTACGTCGGGATGTCGAACCTGGGCGTGCAGACCATCTACACGCTCTTCAACGCCATTGACGAGGTCGTGTGCGAGCGCGTGTTCCTGCCGGGGAAACAGGCGCTGGCGGCCGCACTGGAAAAGCCCGGCTCGCTCCGGACGATGGAGTCGCAGTCGCTCGTCCGCGACTTCGACATCCTCGCGTTCTCGGTGTCGTTCGAGTGGGACTACCCCAACGTGGTGTCGATGCTCCGGCTGGCCGGCTTGCCGGTGTACGCCGCGCAGCGCCACGCCCGGCACCCGCTGGTGGTCATCGGCGGCGCGGTGACCTTCGTCAACCCGGAACCGCTCGCCCTGTTCGCTGATGTGGTCGCGGCGGGGGAGGGCGAAATGCTCGTGCCGGCGTTGATGGCGCGCGTGGCCGAGTCCGCCAGCCGGAGCGACCTGCTGCGCCGTCTGGCCGGGGAGCGGGGGTTCTACGTGCCGTCGCTCTACGACGTCCGGTATGCCGCGTCGGGCACTATTGAACGGTTCGAGGCGACCGAGGGCAGCCTCGCGCCGGTGCCGGTGCGGAAGGCCGCGGTGTCGGCGACCGCCGCGATGGACCCGCCCGCCACGCGCATCTTCACGCCGGATACCGAGTTCGGATCGCGCCTGCTCATCGAGGTGGTGCGCGGCTGCGCGAACCTGTGCCGCTTCTGCTGGGCCGGCTACAACTATCTCCCCGTGCGCGCCTTCCCGGCCGATCGCATTCTGGCGATTGCCGAAGCGGCCCGCGCCCATGCCAATCGGGTCGGCCTGGTGTCGATCGCGCTCTGCGACCACCCGGACATCGAGCGCCTGCTCGCGCGGTTTGGCGAGATGGGCTATTCGATCAGCCCGGCGTCGCTGCGGCTGGACGATCTGACCGAGTCCATCGTGCGGCTGCTCCGGGCCAGCGGCGAGCGTTCGATCACCATCGCGCCGGAGACCGGGTCGGACCGGCTGCGCCGGGTGATTAACAAGACCTTCACCAACGCCGACATCCTGGACCGCGCCGACCTGATCTTCGCGAGCGGCATCGAGAACCTGAAGCTCTACTTCATGATTGGCCTTCCCACCGAGGAAGACGACGATCTGGTGGCGATCCGGGACCTCGTGATCGCGCTGAAGGACCGGATGATGGCCCATGCGCGCCAGCGCGGCACGATCGGCCGCATCGTCGGCAGCGTGAACCCGTTCGTGCCGAAGCCGGGCACGGCATTCCAGTGGCTCGGCATGGACACGCCGGCTGTCATCGACGCGAAGACCAAGCGCCTGCGGGCGCTCACGTCGGGGATCGACAACGTCTGGATGACGATCAAGTCCGAACGGCACTCGTTCTATCAGGCGCTGATGTCGGTCGGCGACCGCCGCGTGGCGCCCGTCATCGTGGCCGCCGAACGCAACGGCGGGCAGTGGCGCCAGGCGGTGGCCGAGACGGGGATCGACGCGGCCGCCTATGTCTACCGCGATCGATCGGCAGACCCGGTGCTGCCCTGGGACATCATCGACGGCGGGCTGAAAGCGGCGTTCTATCGGACGGAACTGGACAAGAGCCTGCGTGGGGAGCCGACGGTTCCCCCGCGGCGAGAACCCGACGGCGGCCGCCTCCTGCCGATGCTGTCCCCGCCATGATGGCGACGCGTGACAGATCCGCGCACCAATCCCCGTCAATGTTGGTGACGCGCCCTGCTGGCGGTCGCCGGCCCAGGCGGTCTGGCGGTCCGCAACACGCCTCTCTATGCTCATGCGCTGGCGCCTCACTGCCCCTGCTACTCAGCCGTCGCGAGCTGCTCTTCGTACTCCGTGAATGCGTGCAGGATGAATTCGCGCAGCCGGTCCTGGCTGGCGGCGTCGACGACCGGGCGCAGGAGGGCGAAACTGCGGCGCTCCCCGTTCACCGAGTACTGGCGGGCCGGGAACGTCACGTTCCGGCCGTTGCCGTTCCGGCGATCCCACACACCGAAGCCGATGAGTTTGAGGCCCACGAGGGGGCCGTCGGCGAAGTGCAGTTCGGCGTCGGCCAGTTTTCCGGGAGGGTTGCCGCGATCGTTGGGCGAGAACTTGACGAGCATGGTGCGCTCCGCGTGGGCTGCCGTCTGCGTGCCGGGTCCGGGTGTGATGGCGTGTCGCGGACCGGAGTGGTCGGAAGACCCGGCGCGAACAGCAGCGTTGCGAGGCCGGCCCGCGACAATCTCAGCCATGGCAAAGCGAGTGCCGACTCGGCACACGACGACCTGGTTCGCGAATCACGCTGAGGGGACAGGGGATAGCGGTGGAGTGGGCGGGCCGCCGTGCGGCGCGGCGCCGCGCGGGCACGCGGCGTGCTAACGCTGGTTGTCTGGACCCCGCGTCGGAACGTGTCCACGGCGGCTGCGCGCGGCCGGGGGATCGGGTGCTGGAGCCGTCGCTATTCGGCCCGGATGAGCATCACCTGCGCCATGGCCACCGTGTCCGCGTGCGTGATCGTGATGAGCGACCCCGTGGCGCCAAGCGCCTGGAACCTCCGCAGCGCGCCTCCGTGGAGTTGCAGCCGCGGCGGGCCGCCGCCGCGAATCACCTCGATGTCGCGCCACAGCACGCCCTGTGTGTGGCCGGTGCCGAGCGCCTTCATCGCGGCCTCCTTCGCGGCGAACCGCCCGGCGTAGTGCGGCGCCGGATTGTGCTTGCCCGAGCAGTAGGCAATCTCCGTCTCGGTGAAGACGCGGTGCGTGAACCGGTCGCCGTACCGGGCGATGGCCGCGGCAATCCTGGGGATGTCGGTAGCGTCGAGGCCGATGCCAATGATATGCATGGTTTCCAGTATGCCTGAACTGCCGATGCCCCATGGATTCGAGTGGATCCGTGCGCCCTGGGGCCCGACGCTCCGTTGCCGGCCCCTCCAGGCGCACGCCGACCATGGCTTTACGACGCGGCAACCGGCGTTACCTGCCGGCGGCCTCAGCCCGGGGGACGGCTGGCACCGGGTCGCGCTCGCGTTCGGGATTCCCGCGCGGTCGGTCGTGCGCCTTCACCAGGTGCACGGGACGCATACGGTGATCGTGCGTCACGATGAGCGCCTCCCGGAGGCGTGGGGCACCGGCGACGCGTCCGCCACGGACCATCCCGGCGTGGCGCTGAGCGTCACGGTGGCGGACTGCGTCCCCATCCTGCTCGCTGACGCCCGCACGGGAGCCGTGGCGGCCGCGCATGCCGGGTGGCGCGGCACGGCGGCCGGCGTGGCGGGCGCAGTGGTCCAGGCCATGGCGTCGGCCTTCGGCAGCCGCCCGGCCGATCTCGTCGCGGCCATCGGCCCGAGCATCGGCCCCTGCTGCTACAGGGTCGGCGAGGACGTGCGGGCCATCTTCGCCGCGGGCGGGCGCTGGGGTGTCGGGATGGGACGGTGGTTCACGCCCGATCCGAAGGGCACGCCCCGGCACGGCGTGCCGGGGGGGCCGCCGCCGGACGGCGCCTTGTGGCTGTTCCTCGACACGTGGGCCGCGAATGCCGACCAGTTGTCGGCCGCCGGCGTGCCGGTGTCGGCGGTGCACGTGTCCCGGCTCTGCACGTCGTGCCACCGGGAGGTCTTTCATTCGTATCGGGTAGAAGGCACCAACGCGGGACGCATGATCGGAGTGATAAGAACGCTGGTGCGTCGGTAGACGTCAGAAGGCAGGATTCAGAATTCAGCGGACCGCACCGCTGCGTGCACGCCTTCATTCTGTCTTCTGTCTTCTGACTGCTGTCTTCTGTTCGGCTTCCCGATCCATTGCCTGATTCGCCAGTTCGTCGGCGTGGGTGTTGTGTTCGCGGCGCACGTGGACGAACCGGACGTGGCCCAGCCGCGCGACCAGGCGTCTGGCGTCGGCGTGCAGCGGCTGCAGCCCCGGGTGCTTCACGCGGTACTCGCCGCGCATCTGCTTCACCAGGAGTTCCGAGTCCGAGTGGATGACCAGGTCGGGCTGCCCGTTGGCCACGGCCCACTCGAGCGCGGCCAGCAGGCCGCGGTACTCCGCCACGTTGTTGGTCGCGGTCCCGATCGACTCGCTGAGCTCGGTGACGAGGGTGCCGTCCGCGTGCGCGACGCGCACGCCGAATCCCGCCGGTCCTGGATTGCCGCGGGACCCGCCGTCGATGTGCACGATCATCGACACCCGTCCCTGCCCGGGCTGACCGCCTTCGCCAAGGCTACGGCGAGTCTCGCCGAAGCGCTTCGCGCGGAGGCGGACGCCCGGGTGACGTGCGGAGGCGCGCATGCGTGGGAGCGCGTCATCTAGTCGTGGTGCGGATCGATGGCGATCGGTCGTTCCGCCGCGACCGGGGCCGCGCCGGCTTCGTAGTAGAGGATGCGCTGGCAGCTCTCACACTGGAAGATGATCTCGTTCTTACGGAGTTCGTTGATCGTCTGCGGGCGCAACCGCACCTGGCAGGAGCCGCAGCGCCCGTCGCGGATCGCCACGACGGCCGAGATCTTCCGGAACTTCAACACCCGCTCGAAGGTGGCCATCACGGGGGCGCCGATCTGCGGCACGAGCGCGGCGCGATCGGCGGCGGCCTTCGCGAGGCGTGCCAGCGCCTCCGCCAGCTGGCCCTCCAGGGCCTTGCGCTGCCCGTCGACGGCCGCGCGGACCGTCGCGA
>Ga0315278_10006841_pt1 | contig 10375 bp, 8 predicted proteins | sample YL17G06_0_MG_FD_203880 | JGI IMG/M metagenome (GOLD analysis project Ga0315278, IMG submission 203880) | Sediment microbial communities from Yellowstone Lake, YNP, Wyoming, USA - YL17G06_0 | ecosystem: Environmental > Aquatic > Freshwater > Lake > Sediment | place: USA: Wyoming | collected... | reverse complement strand
CCCGGGTCGCCCGGAGAAGGTCGGGAGTCGCGCAGCCCCGGTACGCTCGCCTCGATGACCGAAGACGACACGAGTGCACCCTGGGCGTTCCGCCTCGTGGCGATCGCCGCAGTGGTCGTGGTCGCGTGGGTGCTGCTCTGGCCCGTCCTGAGCCTCGCTCGCTCACTCGTCGCGATCGCCCTCTACGTGATCGTTGGCGTCATCGCCTATCAGGTCGGCAAGGTCGCCGGCCGCGCGTCGAGAGCCCCCCGCGACTAGCCCCATCGCTCGCATCTGGCACGGGGGGCTACAGGAGGCAGTCGGCGCCGAGGATCTCGCGGAGCTCGGCGTACAGACCATTGCTGGCCTCGACTCGGAACTCCTCCCCAAGTCGGATGACGGTGGTCTTCTCATGACGGTCGAGGTGCACGAACACCGGGTGATTGCCGGGATGTCGGACGAGGACATCCTTGAGTGCAGCGACGCGTGAATCCGAGAACGCCGCGAGCTTCGCCCGGACCCTCACCGGCGCGTCGCCGTCGTCGACCGCGAGATCGGGACTCGTGACCTCGAGTGCGATGACCTTGGCGCGATCGTCGCGCTGGTCGACTCGCCCTCGGATACACACGATCGCGTCGTCTTCGAGCACGTGACCGTGCTCGGCCATGACCCTCGGGAACACCATGACCTCGACGACTGCACCGAGGTCCTCGAGCAGGAAGGTCGCCATGAGGTCGCCCTTCTTCGTGTACTTGCGTGAGAGCCCGGTGACGATCCCTCCGACGGTGCAGATGTCGCCCTCATGCTTCTCGTGCAGATCAGCGAGCGGCCCGTCGACGAGCCGACGCAGCGCGTGCTCCACCCCGAGGAGTGGGTGATCGCTCACATAGAGGCCGAGCATCTCCTTCTCGAACGCGAGGCGCTGCGCCTTGGGGTATTCGGTGTCGGGGATCTCGAACCGCTGGTGGTCGAACCCGTCGCCCGAGCCGAGGGCGTTCTCCTCCAGATCGAAGAGGCTGAAGTTTCCCTGGTCACGACGGCGACGGCGCGCCACCGCGTCTTCGACGATCTGCTCGTGCACGTCGACAAGGCCCTTGCGGGGGTGACCGAGCGAGTCGAAGCCACCGGCCTTTGCCAGCGACTCCACCATGCGCTTGTTGAGCGCCGTCGGGTCGACACGGTCGCAGAAGTCATAGAAATCAGTGAAGGGACCGCCGTCCTCGGTCCGAGCCCGAACGATGTGCTCGACCACACCGGCTCCGACGTTGCGTACCGCGGAGAGGCCGTACCGGATCGCCTGGCGACCGTCGTGCTCGCGCACCATGAAGTCCTGCTCCGACTCGTTGACGTCGGGCACCAGCACCGGGATGCCGAGCTGGCGGCACTCGTTCAGGAACACCGCGGTCTGATCCTTGTTGCTCTTCACGCTGGTGAGGAGCGCGGCGAAGTACTCGACCGGATAGTTCGCCTTGAGGTAGGCCGTCTGATACGCGAGGTAGCCATACCCGACCGAGTGCGACTTGTTGAAGGAGTAGTCGGCGAACGGCTCGATCGTGTCGAAGATCTTCTCCCCGAACTCAGCGTCATGCCCCTGCGTGACGCAGCCATCGACGAACTTCGTGCGCTCCTGGACGATGAGCTCACGGATCTTCTTGCCGGTCGCCTTGCGCAGGTTGTCAGCCTCTTCGAGCGAGTACCCCGCGAGCCGCTGAGCGACGCGCATCAGCTGCTCCTGGTAGATCATCAGCCCATAGGTGGGGGCGAGGATCTCCTCGAGATCCGGGTGCGGATAGTTGACGGCTTTGCGGCCGTTCTTACGATCGGCATACTCGTTGTGCCAGTTCTGGGCCATCGGACCCGGCCGATACAACGCGACGAGCGCCGCGATGTCCTCAAAACGCGTCGGAGCAAGCGACCGCAGCAGCGCCCGCACCGGTCCACCCTCGAGCTGGAACACGCCGACGGTGTCGCCGCGCCGCAGCATCTCGAAGGTCGCCTCGTCCTCGAGATCGACCCGATCGATGTCCGGACGCGTTCCGGTCGACGACTCGACCAACGCGAGCGTGATCTCGACGACGTCGAGGTTTCGCAGGCCCAGAAAGTCCATCTTGAGCAGGCCAAGGTCCTCGACGCCGTGCATCTCGTACTGGGTGACGATGGGCGCGTCGGCGAGCTCTCCGCCGGGCAGGGGCTTCCGCTGGATCGGCAGATACTCGGTCAGCGGCTCCCGCGTGATCACGACTGCCGCGGCGTGAATCCCGTCCTGGCGGCGGAGCCCTTCGAGCCCGCGCGCGACGTCGACGACACGCTTCGCCTCGGGATCGGTGTCGTAGAGATCGCGTAGCTCCGAGGCCATCTTGTAGCCGTCCTCGTGCTTCGGTTGGCGTTCGAGGCATGCCGCGAGTGGCGTGTCGCGACCCATGATCAGCGGCGGCATCAGCTTCGCGATCTTGTCGCCCATGAGGTACGGGTACCCCAGCACGCGCGCCGCGTCGCGCACTGCCGCGCGGGCCTTGATCGTCGAGAACGTGATGATCTGGGCAACGTGGTCCGGGCCGTAGCGTTCGGCGGCGTACTTGATCATGTCGCCGCGATAGCGCGAGTCGAAGTCCATGTCGATGTCGGGCATCTGCTTGCGGCCCGGGTTCAGGAACCTCTCGAACAGCAGGTCGTAGCGGATGGGGTCGATGTCGACGATCTTCAAGGAGTACGCAACGCACGATCCCGCCGCGCTTCCCCGCCCCGGGCCGACACGGATTCCGGTTTCGCGCGCGTACCGCACGAGGTCCCAGACGACAAGGAAGTACGCGGAGAAGCCCATTGTCTTGATGACGCCGAGCTCGTACTCGATCCGCTCAGCGACATGCGGAGCCAATGCGTCGCCGTAGCGCTGCCGTGCGCCTTCGAGCGTGAGCTCGCGAAGATACGAGTCCTCGTCATGACCCGCGGGCGTGGGAAACGCCGGCAGGACCGCATTCCCGAACTCGAGCTCGACGTCGGCCCGCTCCGCGATCAAGAGCGTGTTGTCACACGATTCCTCGTAGTCACGGAACAGTTGGCGCATCTGCGCCGCGGTCTTGAGATAGAACTCCTCGGTCTCGAAGCGCAGTCGATTCGGGTCGTCGCGCGTGCGCCCCGTCTGTACGCACAGGAGCGCATCGTGGGCCTCCGCATCCTGACGGTGCGTGTAGTGGCTGTCGTTCGTGGCGAGCAGCCCGAGCCCGAGGTCGCGCGCCAGGTGCAGGAGCCCTCGGTTCACTCGATGCTGCTCGGGTAGTCCGTGGTCCTGCAGCTCGATGAAGAAGTTCTCGCGCCCGAGAACGTCTCGAAAGCGTGCGGCGAGAGCGCGCGCTCCGACGACGTCGTCGCGTAGCAGTGACTGACAGATCGCGCTCCCGAGGCAGCCGCTTGTCGCGACGATGCCTTCGCCGTGGCGCTCGAGCAGCTCGAAGTCCATGCGCGGCTTGTAGAAGTACCCGTCGATGTAAGCCGCAGAGGAGAGCTTGATCAGGTTGTGGTACCCGGTGGCGTCGATCGCGAGCAGTGTGAGGTGGAAGATCTCGTGCTCGGCACGCTTGGGTCGGTCGAAGCGGCTCGTCGTGACGAAGTACGCCTCCGTGCCGATGACGGGTTTGATGCCAGCGTCACGCGCGGCACGCGAGAACTCGACGACGCCATACATGTTGCCGTGATCGGTGATGCCGACGGCGGGTTGACCATCGGCGACCGCTGTCGCGATGACGTCGGGAACCCTGGCCGCGCCGTCGAGCATCGAGTACTCGGTGTGCAGGTGTAGGTGCACGAACGACTTGGTCACGCCGTCACGCACTCCCAACTCCATGAGGTGGCTTCACGGGGCGTTCTCCACAGGCCTGTGGACAAATGACATCGGTGTAGTTCCTCGAAACCTAGCGCGTCGCGCGGGTGCTCCCCGCGGTGCCCCGCGCCCCCAGGAGCGGGACCTGCATCTCCGCCGCGGTGAGGGAGCCGTGGGCCGATCGCAGGTTCGCCTCGCCGGGGAGCGCGGGGTCGATGAACGCCACCGGCTCGCGGGCAGCCAGGACAACGTCGCCCAAGCGTCGTCTCACCACCATTGGGGGCTCGGGCCCGAGCCACCCGTCCGCCAAGAGCTCGTCGCGCGACCGCACCCAGGCGTTCGCGCCGTGAAGCTCGCGGGCACCGGCCTCCAGCTCGTCGGCCGCGCCACGCACGGCGTGCAGATAGCGGAACCGACCGTCGCCCGACGCTGCGTCGACGAGCGCACCGATCGCGCCGAGGTCGAGCCAGGATTCCGGACTGAGATCGACCTGCCCATGATCGGCGGTCACGAGAACCGTCGCGTGTTCCGGGAGCGCCGAAACCAGGTCCCCGACGAGACGGTCGGCGAACGCCACCTCAGCGTCGAAGAAACCGTCCTCGAGCCCATAGGCGTGAGCGACCTCGTCGACTCCCGGATAGTACGCATACACGAATGGCTCGCCTGCGGCAACGAGACGCCGACACCGCTCCACCAGCGACGAGACTGCACGCCACCCAACGAGACGTGCTCCACGCAGGTGGGCTTCGGTGAACCCCGTGTTGCGGAACTTGTGTTTGGTCACCACCGGAACATCCCGCCCGCGAAATGGCGCGACCCGCTGGACGGAGCGCGGGTCCGGTGGAGTGCGACCGTCGGTGCGCCACGAAAGCGCGTTGAGGACCGTTCCGTCGACGCGGACCCGGTAACCGATCAGCCCATGCTGGGACGGCGCCACACCCGTTGTGATCGACGTGAGCGCTGCCGCGGTCGTCGACGGAACGACCGACGTGATCGCAGAGCCCTGGAGCCCGGCGATCGCGGAAAGCCCTGCGCCGCGTGCGGCGATCTGGTCCCAGCCGAGACCATCGATGACCAGGAGGACGATGCTGCGAGCGTCGGCCACCGGGGCCGGGAGCCACGGCGCGTCCCTCGCACCGAGGAGAGCGGGAACGAGCGACGCGAGGCCGGGCCCGTCATAGACCGGCAGGACAGGCTCGAGCTCGCTCACGAGCGCAGGCTATCGACCCCCTGCCGGGTCGCCCGGGGCCCCTGTGGTGCGCGAGCATGGCGGCGTCATGAAGGTGTCCACGCGCGGTGACTACGCGGCCCGGGCGCTCCTCTCGCTCGCCCTCCACGAGTCCGAGAGACCGACGTCGGTCAAGGAGATCGCGGAGCGAACCACTCTCCCGCAGCCCTACCTTGAGCAGATCCTGCTCGCCGTCAAGGGTGCGGGCCTCGTGCGATCCAAGCGGGGAGTGGGCGGTGGCTACGTACTCGCACGACCCGCAGCCGAGATCACGCTCGCGCAGATCCTCGGGGCCGTCGAAGGCCCGCTGGTCACCGTCATCGGCGAACACGACCACTGCGAAGGCCACTGCGCGCTCCAGGAGGTCTGGTTCGGAGTGTCAGAGGAGATGCGCCTCGTCCTCGATCGCGTCACCCTCGCCGACCTCGTCGAACAGACCCGGGTCGGCCATCCCCTGCCTTCGGTCAACCCGAGCTGACCCCTCGGTGCCGACGCACGAGTCCACTGCACGCGCACTCGGCACCAACGTGCACGTGATCGTCGTCGCCGAGGACGAGCATCTCGCCCACGAGCTGGGTCGATGGGCGTTCGAACGCCTCGAGCAGCTCGAAGCGCGCTGGAGCCGCTTCCGGCCCGACAGTGAGCTCTGCCGCCTCAACGCCGCGTCCGGACGGCCGGTCGTCGTCGCTCGGATCACCTTCGACCTGCTCAGCCATGCGGTGCAGTCGTGGGAGCGCACTGCCGGAGCGTGCGATCCGACCATCGCGGCCGCGGTGGCGGCGGCGGGCTACGACCGCGACTTCCAATCGATCGCCCCCGACGGTCCTGCGCTCGAATGGTCCGACGTCGGCCCCTCTCCCGGGTGTGGCGGCATCGCGCTCGACCCGATCGTCGGTTCGATCAAGCTGCCACTCGGCGTCACGCTCGATCTTGGAGGAATCGCCAAGGGGTTCGCGGCCGACGTCGTCGCCGACGAGCTCAGCGCCGCCGGCGCCATCGGGGTGTGCGTGAATCTGGGCGGCGACCTGCGAGTCATCGGCACCCCCCCGCGCGACGACGCCTGGACCATCGAGGTCGAGGAGGCTGACGATCGCCCTCTGCTTGCTCTCGCCGACGGCGGCGTGGCCACGACGAGCCGCCGCCGACGCACCTGGCGTCGAGCCGGCACGGAGTATCACCACGTCATCGATCCGAGGACCGGCGCGCCGGCCCAGGTCCCCTGGCTCGCGGCGACCGTGATCGCGGGACGGGCGCGTGACGCCGAAGTGTTCGCCAAGGCAGCGTTCCTCGCCTCCGACGTTGCCGGCGCGAACGCAGCGTTGCGGAGCGTCGGTGCTACCGGGCTGCTCGTCGGCGGCGACGGCAAGAGCCTGGACCTCGACGGGATCGAAGCGTTCAGGCGCTGACGCCCACCGGATCCAGCGCCGCGTCAGCGCGAGCGCCGGGAAGGAGCAGCACGACGGAGAGCCCCCCCTTCGGCGCGTCAGTCAGCTCCACGGTCCCACCGTCGGCCGCGACCAGGCGGCCCACGATCGCGAGCCCGAGTCCGAACCCGCCGCGATCGCGTCGACTCGGCTCGGCTCTCCAGAACCGGTCGAACGCTCGAGCACGCTCCTCGGGGGTCATCCCCGGTCCGGCGTCGCAGACCTCGAGGCGGACCGCGACCCCGGCGGGGACCGCCGTCACCGTGACTGCGGTCCCAATCGGCGCGACGTCAAGGGCGTTGCTGAGGAGATTGTCGAGAATCTGCTCGAGCCGACCGGGAACGCTCCTGACGTCCGGCGCCTCGATGGCGACGTCGAGCAGGACGCCGCGCTCCGACGCCGCGGCTTCCCACGCGTCCCGTCGTCCGGCAAGCACGGCCGCGACGTCGATATCCGCCGTCGGCGCTGTCGCGTCCTCCGCCCGAGCGAGGGCGAGCAGGCCGTCGACAAGTCGAGCGAGACGACGAACCTCGGTGCGCGCACCCTGGAGGTCCTCGACCTGGAACTCCGAACCTTCCTCCTCGAGGTTCTCGAGCCTCAGGCTGAGTGCAGTCAGAGGAGTCCGAAGCTGATGTGACGCGTCGGCGACGAACGACTGCTGGGCGAGCACGAGCGTCTCGATACGCGCCGCAGTCGCATTGAATGACCGAGCGAGGCCGTGGATCTCCGGCGGGTCGTCGGGCACGCGCACACGAGCCGAGAGATCGCCATCGCCAAGTCGCGCGGCGCTCGCGCCGAGCTCAGCAAGTGGTCGGGTGAACGAACGCGCGAGCAAGATGCTCACGAGGAGCACGATCATCGCGACGACACCCCCGAGAGCGCCGAGGATCAACCAGTGCTCGCGAGTGCGCTCGGTCACCACCGCAAGGAGCGCCGAGGCGCGGACTGCGCCGACGGAGCCGCCACTCGAGACCACCGGCACGGTGATGCTGAGCACGTCACCGTCGCGGGTGATGCGATCACCGGACGACTGTCGGCCCCGAGCCGCGGCGACCATCTCGGGACGCCCGCCGAGGTCTCTTCCGACTGGCGGCTCTCCGGCGCCGGCGGCGGCGAGCACGGTTCCTTCCGCGTTCACGATCACTGCTCGCAGCCCGGTTTGCCGATGGAAGGAGCGTGCCAGGCCGTGGAGCCCGTCAGGGGAAGTCGAGTCGGTCATTGGTACGCCGACGCGCGACGCGAGAGCGTAGGCGTCGGTCTGTACCTGGCTCTCGAGATAGCGATGCTCGGAATTGGCGAAGGAAAGACCGAGGGGCAGCTCGAGCGCGAGCAGCACGAACAGCATGAGGGACAGGTACGAGATCAGCAGGCGGCGCCTCACCCCAGTGCACCGTCCTCACCGAGGCGGTACCCGACACCGCGCACGGTCTCGATCCATCGGGCATCGCCGAGTTTGCGACGCAGGCTCCCGATGTGGACGTCGAGCGTCTTCGTCGGTCCGTACCAGTGTGGGTCCCACACCTCGTCGAGGATCTGCTGGCGACTGCACACGGCGCCCGGGTCGTCGGCCAGCAGCGCCAGGAGGTCGAACTCCTTCGGGGTGAGCGACACCTCGGCCCCGTCGACTACGACCCGACGGGTACGTCGGTCAACGTGCAGGCGACCGGCCTTGTCTCCGGAGTGGTCATCGCTCGCCTCATCGGGCTCGGGCCGCACGGTGGCTCGCCGAGAGACCGCCCGGATCCGCGCCACGAGCTCGCGCAGTCCGAACGGCTTCACGACGTAGTCGTCGGCGCCGAGTTCGAGGCCGACCACACGATCAATCTCGTCGCCGCGAGCCGTCACGACGATGATCGGTACGTCGGAACGGGCCCGCAGCTCGCGACACAGATCGAAACCGTCGATGTCCGGAAGCCCGAGATCGAGCAGCACCACATCACTCGCCCCATCGTCGAGCGCTGCGAGCGCATCACCACCGCACTCGCAATGGCGCACGTCGAAACCCTCACGCTCGAGACCCCGCACGAGAGGGGTCGCGATGGCCTGGTCGTCCTCCACGAGGAGTACCCGCATGCCCTTCGCGTCGGCACACTCGAGGGGCAACCTTTACCTGTTCCTGGGGGAAGCCTCGACTGGCGCTGGGGTGACCCCACGTACGGTGTGCTGGTACCGAGTCCTTTCGGTGCCCCAAGAAGCCCAGAGATGCGGCGGCCCGCCGGTGGGGTGTCAGCCCCCCGGCGGGCCGAGCGCGTCCAGGGCCGCGGCAAGGTCGTTCGGCAGCGGATCCTCGAAGGCCAGCAGGCGCCCGTCGACCGGATGCGTGAATCCGAGGGCATACGCGTGCAGGAACAGCCGTTCCGGACCGTCAGGGAGCCTTCGGCCGCCGTAGGCGCCGTCGGCCACCACGGGATGCCCGATGGCGGCCAGGTGCACCCGGATCTGGTGTGTTCGACCGGTCTCGAGCCGGCACTCGAGCAGCGAGACCGCCGCGCCCGGCCAGACGGAGCGCACTTCGTAGCCGGTGCGGGCCGGACGGCCCGCCTCAGTGACCGCCATGCGGGTGCGCTGGCGGGTCGACCGTCCAATCGGCGCGTCGACGACGCCGCGAGGTGAAGCGAGTTCACCGGACACGAGCGCGAGATACCGACGGTCCACCTCACGCGCCGCGAGGGCACTGACCAGCCCGGTGTACGCGTCAGCGGAGCGCGCGACCACCATCAAGCCACTCGTATCCCGGTCGAGGCGGTGGACGATGCCGGGGCGCGCGGGATCGCCGACCGTGGCAATCTCGGGATACCTCTCCAGAAGCCCGTGGACGAGCGTGCCGTGCGCGTGCCCGGGGCCCGGGTGCACGACGAGTCCGGCCGGCTTGGCCACGACGACGACCGAATCGTCGACGTGGCGCACGTCGATCAGGACGGGCTCCGGGCCGGGAAGCTCGGGAGCGTTGGGCGCGCCGAGCAGCTCGATGATCTCGCCCACCACGAGACGGTGGCTCTTGGGCACCGCCTGGCCGCCCACGAGCACCGCCTCGGCGGCAATGAGGTGCTGCACCTCGGCTCGACTCCAGCCGGTCAGCAGCGAGACCGCTCGATCGATTCGCTCGCCGGCGAGCGACTCCGGCACGACGATCGGCTCCTGGTCCCTCACGACGCCACGGGCTCGGCCCGGGCACGGCCGCCACCGAGCAGGCTCCAACCGACCAGCAGGATCGCTCCCACGGTGATCGCGGAGTCTGCGACGTTGAAGGTCGGGAACGTGTCGATACGAACAAAGTCGACGACGGCCCCGCGCAGGAAGCCCGGCGAGCGAACGATGCGATCGGTGAGGTTGCCGACTGCTCCACCCAACACAAGTGCCAGCGCCACCACTGCGAGAATGCCGTCTGTCTTGCGCGCGGCGCGCACGAGGAACACCACGAGCACGATCGCCAGCACCGCGAGCACCGGTGTCATCCCCTGAAAGAGACTGAATGCACCACCGGTGTTACGGCTCAGTGCCAGCTCGACATCGGTCCCGATGATCGAGACCGGACCGTCGGCAAGGCTCGCCACGGCCCACGTCTTGGTGAGCTGATCGAGGAGGACCACGGCGGCGACGATGGCGGCGACGAGCAGGGCGCGCCGCCGCTGGTCGGAGTACGCGCGGGCGCGTCGATCAGCGTCGGCGTTCGGCACGCGCCTTGCAGTCGACGCAGACGTTCGCCCACGGAATTGCCTCGAGACGCTCGAGCGGAAGGCGTCTCCCTGCCGGCGTGCATACACCGTACGTGCCTTTCTTCATGCGCGCGAGAGCGTCACTGATCTCGTCGACCACCTGCCGCGCCGACGCCGACAGGAGGAGGTCGCGCTCGCGCTCGATGTTGACGGTGTCACCGTCGCCCGACTCCTCGTCGAACTGGGTGTCACCGCCTTCTCGGTCGCGGGC
>Ga0315278_10006839_pt1 | contig 10375 bp, 8 predicted proteins | sample YL17G06_0_MG_FD_203880 | JGI IMG/M metagenome (GOLD analysis project Ga0315278, IMG submission 203880) | Sediment microbial communities from Yellowstone Lake, YNP, Wyoming, USA - YL17G06_0 | ecosystem: Environmental > Aquatic > Freshwater > Lake > Sediment | place: USA: Wyoming | collected... | reverse complement strand
CGGATAGAGCTGCGCTGACTGCAGCTTTCCTGGATTCCGGCTTCCGCCGGAATGACGAGAAGGGTGCACGCCGCCCTGCCGGACGCCGTCAGGCAGAAACTGCAACATCGGGCCGGTGCGAATCACGAAGAATCTGCAACCCGAATCCCGCCGCCGTCGGAATCTCGCCTGTTTCGACCAGACGCGGCCGCGGCATCTGTCGTGCAAGACGACGATGTATGATGCCGCCGATGCCGAGGGTGCCTCCGTTCGATCGCCCGGCGACGTACAACGACCTGGCCGCGCTGCCCGACATCGTCGTCGCCGAAATTGTCGATGGCGAATTGCACGCATCGCCGCGGCCAGCGCCGCTCCACGCCAGCGTGTCGTCGGTCGTCGGGGGCCGCCTGGTGCCGTCTTATCACGAAGGTCGAGGCGGGCCTGGCGGGTGGTCGATCCTCGACGAGCCCGAGTTGCACCTCTCCGGACATGTGCTGGTGCCGGACCTTGCCGGCTGGCGCCGCACCCGGATGCCGCGGCTGCCGGAGACGGCCTACTTCACACGCTCGCCAGACTGGGTGTGTGAAATCCTGTCTCCCTCGACGGCGATGCTCGACCGCGCCAGGAAACTGGCCGTCTACGCGCGGGAAGGTGTAGACCACGCGTGGTTGATCGATCCGGCGGCTGGCACGCTCGAGATCCTGGGCCGCGCCGACGATCGCTGGACCATCCTGGCCACCCACTTCGGCGCCGAAGTCGTCCGCGCCGCGCCGTTCACAGAGATTGAGCTTGAGCTTGCAGCCCTCTGGGCCGACGAATAGGACGACGCCGGCCGACGGCTGCGATCTTAGCAGCAATCCTGTACACTGACGGCGACGCCAGGGACGGTGTCCTCACCTGCGTGCGGCGGCCTGCCTGGGTCGCGAGAACGGGTGATGAAACCGGCTGCAGGGAGAACTGCAATGTTGTCACGACCGCGAACGCTCTGTCTCATCCGCCTGCTCTTCGTGTGCGCCATCGCGATTGGAACCGCCGCCGAGGCGCAGGCGCAGCGCAAACCACCCGCACCGGCCGCCCCGGCCGTGCAGCCGGCACCTGCGGTGATCGCCGTCCCGGGGAGGCTGCCCGCCATCCTCACGCTGCGGGAACAGTCGGAGATGTACAACGCCTGGCTGACGGTCCGCCTGGAGCGCATCCTGCCCGAGTTGATGCGGCAGGAGGGCTTCGACATGTGGCTCGTCATCTGTCGCGAGAACAACGAGGACCCGGTGTTCTCGTCGCTGGTGCCCTTCACGTCGCTGTACGCGAGCCGGACGTCGATGCTGGTGTTTACCGACAAGGGACCCGCGGGCATCGAGCGCTTGACCGTGAGCCGTTCCGGCATCGGCCAGTTCTACAAGAGCGCGTGGGACCCGGACCGGATCGAACAGTGGGCCCGTTTGGCCGAGATCATCAAGGAGCGCAGCCCCAAGAAGATCGGCATCAATGAATCCGACACCTTCAACTACGGCGACGGCATCACGTCCACGCTGAAGAAGAAACTCGTCGCCGCGCTGCCGCCCGAGTACCAGTCGAGGATCCAGCCCGCCGAGCGGTTGGCCATCCGCTGGCTCGAGCGGCGCATCGCCGACGAAATGGAGGTCTACCCTCACATCGTCTCGATTGCCCACGGCATCATCGCGGAAGCGTTTTCACGAACCGTGATCACGCCTGGCGTGACGACGACGGATGACGTGGTGTGGTACTTCCGGGAGCGATCGCGGCAACTCGGCCTGACCAACTGGTTCCACCCGTCCGTGGACATCCAGCGGCCGAGAGAGACGCCCTACGGACAGAGCAACGTCATCCACCGCGGCGACCTGCTCCACTGCGACTTCGGGATCACGTACCTGAAGCTCTGCACGGACACGCAGCAGATGGCCTACGTGCTGAAGGACGGCGAGACCGAGGCGCCGAAGGGCCTCCAGGCCGCCTTCGCCAAGGGCAATCGGCTGCAGGACATCCACCTGGCGGAGATGAAGGCGGGGCTGACCGGTAATGCGATCCTGGCGGCCGCGCTGAAGCGTGCGAAGGCCGAGGGGCTGCAGGCCAGCATCTACACGCATCCCATCGGCGTGCACGGCCACGCGGCCGGGCCCATCATCGGCCTCTGGGATCGCCAGGACGGCGTGCCCGGCCTCGGCGATTTCCCGCTGTTCGAGGACACCGCCTTCTCGATCGAGCTGAGCGCCCGCTCCGTCGTTCCCGAGTGGGGCAGCATCGACGTCCGGATCCCGCTGGAACAGGACATCCTGTTCCGGAAGAGCGGGCCGTCGTGGCTCGATCAGCGGCAGACATCGTTGATCCTGATCCGGTAGCCGCCGCAACCCTGTGCCGGCGTTTGCGTAGATCCTCTGTAGAGGGCGTCGGCGAAAGACTGCCGCCCTGGAGGTCACGAACCATGGCTGAAGACGATGCGTATCGCACGCTTCGCGACAAGGTGTCGGGGTACACGGGCGCGTACGCGGACTACGTGCTGATGCTGCCCGACTTGTTTCTCCTGATAACCCGGCTGATGTTCGACCCGAGGGTCGACGGGAAGCACAAGATTTACATGGGCGCTGCGATCGCGTACGTGATCTCGCCGATTGACCTGATTTCGGAACGGCGATTCGGCGTGATCGGCTACCTCGACGACCTGGTGGTGGTGGTGGCCGCGCTGAACGCGCTCTTAAACGAGGTTGACCGGCAGATCATTCTCGAGCACTGGTCCGGCAAGGCGGACCTGTTGGCCACGATCCAGAGGGTGCTGGGACAGGCGGACGATCTCGTCGGCAAGAGCCGGCTCGAGAAGATCCTCGCCGCGATCGGCGTCCGGAAGCCCGCACCCGGGGTCTGAAGACCCCGGGCTCCGTCGATCGCAACACCCGGGCTCCGTCTGGACCGTGGAGGCCGGGTCTTCAGACCCGGCACTCACCTATCCGTGTTTCAGGAACGTTCCCGCCCTGAACTCCTCGAACGCCTGGCGCAGTTCCTCGTTCGTGTTCATCACGATGGGGCCGCGCCAGGCGACGGGTTCCTGGATGGGCTTGCCCGACACTAGCAGGAAGCGGATGCCCTGATCTCCCGCCTGGACGGTGACCTCGTCTCCTGAATCGAAGACCACCAGCGAGCGGTTGTCGGCCTCTTCGCCTTCCGCGCCACCGACGACATCCGTCTTGACCGGCTGAGGATCGGACGCGTTGGCAAATCGTCCGGATCCGCCGAACACGTAGGCAAACGCGTTCCGCGATGTGGCCACGGGCAGACTGCGGCGCCGTCCTGGCGGCACCCAGATGTCGAGGTACTGCGGCTCTGCGGCGACGCCGTCAATCGGCCCCGACTGGCCCCAGAAGCTCCCGCAAATCACCCGCACCTTCGTCCCGTCGTCGTCGGTGACTTCAGGAATGTCTGTCGACTTGACCTCCTGGTAGCGCGGCATCGTCATTTTGAGCGATGAGGGGAGGTTCGCCCACAACTGGAAGCCGTGCATCTGGCCGCGATCGTTGCCGTGCGGCATTTCCTGATGGATGATGCCGCTCCCGGCCGTCATCCACTGCACGTCGCCAGCGCCGATTGTGCCCGCGTTGCCAAGGCTGTCTGCGTGATCCACGTTGCCGGCCAGCACGTAGGTGATGGTCTCGATGCCCCGATGCGGGTGCCACGGGAATCCTGCCAGGTAGTCGTCCGGCCGGTCGTTCCGGAAATCGTCCAGCAGGAGGAACGGGTCGACGTCGGCGGCCTCCCCGAATCCGAACGCGCGGCGCAGGTGAACGCCCGCGCCCTCGAGGGTGGGTTTCGCCTTGACGAGCCGTTTGACTGGACGAATCGACATGATGCCTCCGGTGCTCCTATCGCCTACGTCTATGACTCGCCTTCGAATCGCCGGGATCCCGCATTCGGAAATGGTGACACTTTCCATTTCTCACTTGCGGACCGCTATTGAGAAATGGAAAGTGTCACCATTTCGCCGCGCATCATCGAGTTGTAAACCGGTGACGCTGCCGCAAGGCGGGCCGCGGCGGCCGGGTCCGGCGTCGGCGCGGGCCGTGCGGTCGAATTGGCCGGCGTCCTGGGCGGCGGCCGACGACACGGCCAGCAGGGCCGCGAAGAGGGCGACGAAAGTGGTGCGCATCATCGAATTATACGCGGCAGCCCCGTCCGCAGGACTGAAGTCCTGCGCCACGTACGACCCTCAGCTCCGCAGGATTAACCGCCTCCGCCCCGACTTCGCTCTTCGAGCCTCGTCGAGGTCTCGCCGAAGCTCCGCGGGAAGGCGGCAGGCCATGCATCATGCGGCGTCTTCAACGCCACAGCCGGGGTCTGAAGCCCCGGGCTACGCCAGTTCTGCGGCGAGATTGTCCTACAACCTGTGGCTGGGTCGTTTCATTAGATAGAACACCGCGGGCGTGGCCACGAGTGAGAGAAGCACCGAGATGCACAGCGCGCCTATCACCGCCACGGCAAGCGGCTTCAGCATGTCTGCGCCCGATCCCACGCCGTAGGCCAGCGGCAGCATCCCCAGCGCCGCCGCCATGGACGTCATTAACACCGGGCGAAGCCGGCGCCGCCCGGACTGCACCAGCGCTTCCTGCAGTGGCAGGCCGTCGGCCAGCAGGTGCTCGACGAAGTCGAGCATCAGGATGCCGTTCTTCGCGACGATGCCGACGCCGATGATGGCGCCGAGGAACGAGACGACATTCAGCGACGTGCCCGTCAGCCAGAGCGCCAGCACGGTGCCGAACATGGCGAGCACGGCGCCGAAGACAATGGCGACCGGTTCGAGAAACGATCGGAACTCGACGAGCAGGACGGTGAAGACCAGCACAATGGCCATGCCCAGCACGATCAGAAGATTGCGGAACGACTCCTGCTGCTGCTGGTACAGCCCGCCGTACTCGATGGTGCCGACTGGCAGGGACACCTGTCGCGCCAGGGCCTCCCGAATCTCCGCCATCGCGCTCCCGAGATCGCGCCCTTCCAGCCGGGCGGTCACGGCCACGTTCTGGCGCAGGTCCTCGCGTCGCAGCTCCAGTTGACCCGGCTCCTCCACAACGTCCACAACCTGCGACAGGCGAACCTCCGTTCCGTCGGGGGCGCGCAGGGGCAGCTCACGCAGCGCGGCAAGCCGGTTCGTGTGCGTGGGATCGACCTTCACCCGGATGTTCACGACCCGGTCGCCTTCGAGCACGGTGGACGAGGTTTCCCCCAGCATGGCGATGTTGACGGCGGTCGCGATGTCGTCGGCGCTCAGGCCGAAGCGCTGCGCGTCGGGCCGCACTTTCAGGCTGACAGACGACCCCGCGTACACAAGGCCGTCGAAGGAGTCGACCACGCCAGGGACCTTTTTGAGGTACTCCTCGATCTTCGGCGCCTGCTGCTTGAGGAACGCGGCGTCGGTTGAGAAGAGCTTGATTTCGATGGGTTTGGGCGACCACATCAGGTCGCCGATCAGGTCGCCCAGGATGCCGGGGAACTCCCAGTTCACCCCCGGCAGCGCTTCGTTGAACCGGCGGCGCAACTCCGAGATCACGTCCGCGGTCGCACGCGCCCGGCCGGGCCTGAGCTTCACGAGAAAGTCTCCCGTGTTGGGCTCGGCAATCGAGAGGGCGAGCCTTGCGCCGGTCCGGCGCGAGTAGCTTTCCACCTCCGGCACGCCGCGGAGAATCTCTTCGGCCTGCAGCAGTTGTCGATGGGTTTCGGACAGGCTCGTCCCCGGCGGCGTGAAGTAGTCGATGACAAACCCGCCCTCGTCCATGGGTGGCAGGAACTCGCTCTCGAGTTGCCCGTACAGCCCCAGGCCGCCGGCCAGCACGAGCAGGCACACCCCGACGGTCACCCACTCATGCCGCAGCGCCACGCGGACAGCAATTTCATAGACACGGATCACGCGACGCAGCAGGAACCCTCCGCGATCGTCGGTCGTCGCGACGGCGCCGGCGCGCGGGCGCCTGATGAGCCACGTCGCCAATGACGGCGTCAGCGTCAGGGCCAGAGCCAGCGACGTCAGGAGCGACACGACCATCGTGAGCGCCAATGCCCTGAAGAACACGCCGGTGATGCCATCGAGGAAGGCCAATGGAATGAAGACGACGACCGGCGTCAGCGTGGATCCCACGAGCGGCCGCGTAATCTCCCTGATGGCCTGCTGGACGGCGGTCCCACCGCTCAATCCAGCCATGATCTTGGCGTGGATCGACTCAACGACCACGATCGCATCGTCGATGACGAGGCCGATCGCGGCGGCGATCCCTCCGAGGGTCATCAGGTTGAAGCTGAGACCCATCAGCTTCATGGCGACGAGGGTGATGAGGACGGTCACCGGGATCACCAGGGTGGCCACCAGTGTCGTGCCCCAGTTTTTCAGGAAGAGGTAGATGATGACGATGGAGAGGATCAACCCGAAGATGATGGCTTCCCAGACGCTTCGCACCGAATCGCGCACGATGACCGACTGGTCGTAGAAGAACGCCAGCTTCATGTCCGGCGGCAGTTCGCGCCGGAGCGCCTGGAGTTCCTCCTGCAGCCGGCTTGCGATCTCCAGCGTGCTCCCGTCAGGTTGGCTGCGGATGTTCAGGAGCACCGCGTTGACACCGTCAGCGGTCACGATATTGAAAATCGGTTCCGGGCCTCGCTCGACACGCGCCACGTCTCTCACGCGCACCGGAGTCCCGTTGACGACCGCAACGATGAGCGCCTCGATCTCGGCGATGGAGTGAAGCCGCCCGTCCACCACGGACAGGTACAGGGTGTGGTTCTCTTCCAGCATCCCGGTGGGCGCCACCAGATTGTTCTTCGCCAGCGCGTCCGTGATCTGGGTGAGGCCGAGTCGGGCCGCCTGAAGCCGGACCGGGTCGACGATGACATGGAACTCGGGCGTGCGACCGCCCACCAGATCCACTCGCGCGACGCCGGGAATGCGGAGGAACCGCAGTTTCAGGTTGTACCGGGCGGTCTCCCAGAGCGCGGTGATGTCGCGTGTGGGGCTTGTCAGGCTGACGCCGATGATCGGGAACGCCGAGAACGTGAGGCGGAACACTGCGGTCGACGCCGTCGGGGGGAGCGTACTGCGAATCTGGGAGAGCCGGCTCAACACGTAGAGCTCGGACTGGATCATGTCGACCGACCAGGTGAAGAACACGCTGATCTCGGCCGCGCCCCGGCCCGTCGCGGAACGAACCGTGACGGACCCTGGAATATCCTTCATCGATTCCTCGATGGGACGGGTGATGGCGGCCATCATCTCGTCGGCCGGCATCACGCCGTTGTCCGCCAGGATCACCACGCGCGGGAAATTCGTCTGCGGAAACACAGACGAGGGCACGTGAAACGCGGCGTAGACGCCGCCCAGGCAGAACGCGGCACAGACAAAGGTGATCGCCACGCTGTACCGCGATGCGAACGCCCCCGCTTCGGGTCGTCCGCTCATTGGCGAATCACCTTCACCTTGCACTCCGCAGGCAGGCCATAGGCGCCCGCCGTCACGACGACCATCCCGGCGCTCAACCCGTCACCTTCGACTTCAATCAGGGTTCCGTCGCGCAGGCCGGCCTTCACTGGCCGTTTCACCGCCGTCTCGCCGGTCACAACCGCAACGGTGCTGCCGCTGGCGTCAGTCACGACCGCGTCGACAGGCACGGCTAAGCGATCCTGATATTCCTCCGCCACGATGCGCAGGTCGACAAACTGCCCGGGGCGCAGGCCCGATCCCCGGCGGACTGCCGTCCGCACCTGCACCGTATCGGTCCTGGGGTCCACCTGCGCACCGATAAATACGACCGTGCTTCGCTGGGCCTCGGCAGGACCCGTCCCTGACGCCGTGCCGCGCGTGCCGAGGAACACGTCGACCGCCCGGCCGGGTTTGAGCCGCCGCACATCAACGCTCCGGACGGTGGCCGTGATGACGAGGCGATCCAGGTCGATTATCTCGGCGAGCACGGAGGTCTGATCGGCGGCGTCGCCGGGCCGGGCAAAGACGCGGACGACCGTCCCGCCAAGCGGTGATGGCACATTGAGCAGTGCGCGCTGCGTGTCGGCGTTGGCCAGTTCGTTGCGAGCCGCGACGACGTTCTGCTCGGCCTCGAGGTAGAGGCGCTGCGACGTGGCCTCGCCAGCGCCGAGCTTCTTCTGTCGCTCGAACACCTGCTCGGCATACTGCAGCGCCTGCCGCGCCTTCTCCACGGTGACGTCGGCGACGCGGCTGTCGAGGCGGAAGAGCACCGCCCCTTTCGCCACGCGTTGGCCTTCCGCGCAAGCGACCTGGGAGATAATCCCGGCCACGGGCGTGCTGACGCGCGCGCTGGCCGGCGGCTGGGATGCGGAGGCCTGTTGCGGTTCGACAGTCCCCCAGGCCGACACGTAGCCCCGCAGTGTCGTGCGGACGATGGGGGCGACGCGCACGGAGACGACGGGTGGCCCGCCTTCGGCTTCAGTTTCTGCCGAAGATGGTCCCGACCCGCGGCACGCGAAGCCCCCCGCGAGTACACCCGCGGCCATGGCGATCAAGGCGAGCCCCGCACGTCTCATGATCAATCCCTCTGTGTCAGTGCTGGACCGGAGCCGCGTCTCTCGGCGGCGTGGTCGTCACCCAGTCGGCAATGTCGGCCGGCCGCTGGATCGCATCTTCCAGCAATCCCAAGGCGCCCTGCGCGCCGACGATCGCCTCGAGTCGTGCGAGGTCGCTGGCGGCAAGCTGCAACTGGACCACGCCCAGGTCGAGCCTCGAGATCTCCCCCGCGTCGAACAGGGTGCGCGCCGATCGTTCCTGCTGGCGTAGTTTCCCGACCATCGCCTCCGCGGTCGCGGCCTTGTCCAGCGCCGCTCGGTACCCGGCGAAGGACCGGTCGATGTCCGCGATCACGTGCAACTGCAGGGCGGTGAAGCGCGCAGCCGCCTGGGTGCGCCGGGCGTCGGCTTCTCCGATCGGTCCCCGGTTCCGGCTGAACAGCGGCAGCGCCGCCGACAGGCCGAGGGTCCACTTGTTGGCCGCTTGATCCATCTCGTATCCCGGGCCCAGGTGGATGTCCGGGTACTGCCTGGCGATCTCGAGTTGGAGCGCGGCCTGACTTGCGGCGTACTCGGCGAGCAGGCCCAGGATATCGGGCCGATTCAGCAGCGCCTGGCGCCGGACGTCGTCTGCAGGCACCTCGGCCGGGACCCGCTGAAACTGGTCGACAGCGAGGGTGATGCCGTCCAGTGCCTGAACGGTGACGCCGAGGGCGTCGGCCAGTTGCACACGCGCCTCGGCCTGCTGTCGGGCGGCGTCGTGGAGCGACAGCCGAATCGTGTCGAGTGTGAGGCGCGCCTGAATGAATTCGAAGGAAGAAATCGCTCCGGCCGCCAGTTGCCGTTCCAGAAGCGCCACGGTCTGCGTTTGCAGGTCCCGCTGTTTCTGCAGCAGTGCGATCGTCTCCGTCGCCGAGAACAGCGCCAGAAGGCTTCCCCGCACACGGCTGCGCACCTGCCAGGCGGCCGTCGCAATCGCGAGGCGCGACGCCTCGGACACCTGTCGGGCCTGGGTCAGCCGGTGCCCGCGCTTGCCCGCGGTTTCAATCGTGAAGTCCAGGTTGAGCGTCAGGATCCACGGCGTGATGACGCTGGTAGGCGTCGTCGAGTTGTAGCCGGTCGCCAGGCCGACGTTCGGGTTCGGCCGTTCTCCGGCGGTGACGAGGCCCGCGCGCGCGACCGCCCAGTCGGCCCGCGCCACATCGAGGTCCGGATTGTAGTAGAAGGCGACAAGCGTCAGCGTCTTGAGATCCCAGCGCTGCGGCGGCCACTCGGACACCTGGTGGTTGGCCAGGAGGAACGTCGCGAGATCGGAGTCTTCGAGCGTTCGGGTTTCGGCCGCCGCGAGGCTGGTCGCAGGAACGAGGGGCCGAGGTTGGAAGTGCACGCACCCGGCGAGCCCGAGCAGCAGCAACCACGCGCCACATGTCCGTGTGAACCAACTATCGCCCATGATCGAATCCTGCGTCAGAGAAGACCGGCGTGGCCGCTCTCGCCGCCCCCGCGCCAGGGGGATTCTATCCGCGACCGACGCGCCATCGCACATTTTGTGCGACGCAGCCGGCTGATCCTCGCGTGCCGGCCCTACCGCCTGGTGTACGACACGAGATCGAGCGGTCCGTCCCTGATGAGGCCGACGCCGGGCGCGTAGAGCTTGAACTCGCGGGCACCCCGCTCGAGTGGCGTCGTCTCTTCAGTTTTCAGGCAACGCTCGAAGGTGCCAGCCGGCGTGGTCACGCGTTCGCTCACGCTCACGACCTCCGCCCGGTCCATGGCGAGCCCTGGCGCAACCTCCTGGTAGTAGCGCTGGCCGACCGCCGGGGCGCCCGGCAGCAGCAGGCCGAGTTTCGCGCCGCCGGTTCCGTGCAGCCAC
>Ga0315278_10006835_pt1 | contig 10379 bp, 11 predicted proteins | sample YL17G06_0_MG_FD_203880 | JGI IMG/M metagenome (GOLD analysis project Ga0315278, IMG submission 203880) | Sediment microbial communities from Yellowstone Lake, YNP, Wyoming, USA - YL17G06_0 | ecosystem: Environmental > Aquatic > Freshwater > Lake > Sediment | place: USA: Wyoming | collected... | reverse complement strand
TCGGCGTCGAAGTCACCGGCCAGCAGCTGGATGCCGGGTGCGCCGTCGCGTTCGCTGGCCCAGGCGACACCGGCCGCCTCGGAGTCCCAGCGCAGCGGTTCGGCAACGTCACCGTAGGCATACCCATTCGCTTGTCGGACCTCGATGTGCTGACTGGTCGGCCCATCGCTGACGAGGCTGATCAGCTCGTCGTCGCCATCGCCGTCGATGTCGGCGGAGACTCGTCCGAGGGTCGCGCCGGCGTCGGTCGGCTGCCGGTCCGGGCTCGGAGGCGCGTCGAACCCAGCGCCGTTGGACGCCAGCACATGGACGTCCACGCCACCCTCGACGGGTATCACGGCGCCGGTGTCGCCACGCCCGTTGGGCGGGCCGGCGATGTTGTGGCGGCCGGGATCAGTCAGCTGGAGCGACGGGCCGTAGTAGATGCGAGCGATCTGCTCGTAGGTCAGGCCGGCACGAGCGCAGGCCTTGACGCCCTTCTGGTAGAGGCGGAAGCCGTTCCTCTGGGCACCGCAGCTCGCGATCGAGCCAGGGCCGTAGCTGGTCAGGATGAAGACGCCCGGCTTGCCGTAGCGCATGCGGCGGATGCTCAGATTCCATGTCGTGGCGACCGCCGCGAGTTGCTTCAGCCCGGCGCGCCGCGTTTCCGGCCGATAGATCTGGTCGACCGAAGTGTCCTTGACGTCATAACAGACGCCACCGGCTGTCCTGCCGCCACGCCACTTGCGCGCGTAGTACCAGCCGAACTGCTTGACCGCTACCGCACCTGCGCGCAGGGCCTGCGTCGGGTAGGTCTCTGGCCACTCCCAGGCCATGACGTTCTCGACGTATGCCCTGAAGGGCACGACCTGGACCTTGCCCGAGGCCGATCCATATGTGCGCAACACGCGAATCGTCGAAGGCTGGGTGTAGGTGCTCTTCCAGTTCGTGCAGGCGGTGGCCGCTTCGACCGTCGCAGCTGTCGACGGGAGAGCCACCGCGGTCACGGCGAGGGTCAGGGCACAGACCCACGCCGCCAAGCGGCGGTGCATAGCCCGGCATTCTGGGACCGCCGCCCCCATCAGTCAACCAAACCGGCCCGGACCACACCGGACCGACACGCATCCCACGATCGGCTCGGGACTAGACTCTGGCCATGACGACGCTCGGTCAGGGCGGCGGACCCGACCGTCCCGCCGCGTCACCGTTCACGCCCGACGAGGTCGCCGGGACGCGCCGGCCGGTCGAGCATGCGACGCATCTGCCCGCCCGCGCACTCCACGATCCGGCGGTCCTGACCCACGAGCTCCGGGCCTGGTTCGATCGTGCCTGGCTGTCAGTCGGGCGGGAGGAGGACGCCGCCGCGCCGGGCGAGTACTTCCTGGCGGAGGTGGGTGTCGAGCGGCTCATCGTCGTCCGCGGCGAGGATCGCCGACTGCGTGCCTTCCACAACGTCTGCCGCCACCGGGGCGCGGCCATCATCGAGAAGGCCGCCGGCCGCCTGCCACGCATCCAGTGCCCCTATCACGCCTGGGACTACGGCCTCGACGGTCGCCTGCGTCGGCCAAAGCACACCGAGGCCATCGCCGACTTCGACCTCGGGGAGAACGGCCTTCGGCCGGTGGCCCTCGAGACCTGGCAGGGCTTCGTCTTCGTCAACCTCGACCCCGCGGCGCCTTCTCTTGCCGAGACGCTCGTCGACTTCCCGTCGCGCGTCGGCCATCTGCGCCTCGACGAGCTCCGTCGGCATCGGCGCATCGAGTACGAGGTGGCCGCCAATTGGAAGGTCATCGGCGACAACTTCTCCGAGTGCTACCACTGCCCGGGCATCCACCCGCAGCTGACGCGCGTGACGCCTTACGATCTGGGCCGCAACTACGCCTCCGATGGCGCCTGGGCCGGCGGCTGGATGCTTCTCGCCGACGGCGTCGAGACGATGTCGATGGACGGGTCCGCCCGTGGTCGCTCGCCGATCCCCGGCTGGTCGCTCGAGGATGACCGGCGCGTCTACTACTTCCTACTGTGGCCGAACGTACTGCTCACGATCCTGCCCGATTACGCCATGACCCACCGGGTCTGGCCGCTGGAGCCGGGTCGCTCGCGCGTCACCTGCGAGTGGTACTTCCATCCCGATGCCATGGCCGACGCCGGCTTCGACGCCTCCGGCGTCATCGAGTTCTGGGACGTCACGAACCGCCAGGACTGGCACGTCTGCGCGCTCGTCCAGGTCGGCACCGCCTCGCGTGCGTACGAGCCCGGCCGCTACAGCCACATGGAAGACCAGGTCCACGCCTTCGACCTGATGTGCGCCGACCGTTATGCCGACGACGGCGTGACGACGCGCTTCGGGCCACGCAGCGACGACTGGGCAGAGGTGGCACAGGCGCGGCGCGGCGTCGTCGGCGCGGGACCACGGCCCGCCTGATCGCGCCCATCAGGGTCAGGGGATGGCGACCTCGATGATGCCCTCGCGGACGCGCAGCGGGTAGTAGCGCAGGCGGCGCACCCGCGTGGCGGCGCGCGCCATCGCCTTGGCGTCGGTCGGCTCGGGCTTCGGCGGGCTGGCTGGCGACTGCCAGGCTGGGTGGTAGGCGCCCTCGGCATCCAGGCCGCCCGTGGTCGGGAACTGGACGACGCCACCGGTCGCGAGGTCGAAGCGTCCGCTGTGGAGCGGGCAGTCGACCACGCATCCATCGAGGCGCCCCTGTGAGAGCGGCGCGGACATGTGCGGGCAGCGATCGTCCGTCGCCAGGAGGCCGGCCACGGTGTGCACGACGAGCAGGTCGAGGTCGGCCCGAGTGACCCGGCGGAATGAGCCGACGGGCACGTCAACCAGCTGGAGCACCGGCTCGAAGGCCGCCTCTCCGCTGCCCGGCGCCAGGAGGCCCTCGGGGACGGGCAGGACGACAGGTTGGTCGGTCATGGCACGTCGATGGTAGCCACTTGGAGCGAACCCCCACGACCTGGCCTCGGGAACCCTGCCCGCTCGTCGCACGTCAGCGCGCCAGACGCGAAGCGACCGCGGGTCCGGCATCCGCCGGCCGTGCGCTCCGGGAGGTTACAGATGACACGCATGTCCCAGTCGAGGCGACGACCGATCCAGACCATCCTGGCCCTCGTCGTGGTCTTCCTGATCATCGGCGCCTGCGCCTCGAGCGGTGCCGCGGTCGCGCCGGAGACGGTCGGCTCCGGCATCGGCGGGAAGGTCGGCCGCGACGCCTCAGGTGGCTCCGGGGAGGGCGGATTCGCGGCCGCATCGCCAGCGTCGGGCGTCATCGACGAGAACGGCCAGGCCGTCGGCCAGCGTGACGATGCGCTCATCGTGCGCACGGGCTCGATGGCCGTCGAGGTGGCCGACTTCGACGCCGCGCTCGCCAAGGCGCGGACGGCGATCACCGGCCTCGGCGGCTACATCAGCGGCTCCCAGATGGCGACCGACGGCGACCAGCCGTATGCCTCGATCACCTATCGCATCCCGTCCGATCGCTGGGATGACGCGCTGGCTGCCCTCAAGGCCCTGGGCACGAAGGTGCTCAACGAGCAGACCCAGGCCGTCGAGGTGACCATGGCGGTCGTCGACCTCGATGCCCGGATCGAGAACCTGCGAGTGACTGAGCGGTCGCTCCAGGCGATCATGGCGCAGGCGACCAAGATCCCCGACGTCCTCGAGGTCCAGGCACAGCTGACCAGCGTCCGAGATGAGATCGAGCGGTTGACCGCCGAGCGCGATCACCTCAAGGACCAGGCCAGCTACGGGACCCTGACGGTGGGCTGGTCGATGCCGGTCGTCGCGGTCGCCGCAGTCCAGGGTTCGTGGGATCCCGCCGCCATCGTGGACGAGGCACTGGCGCAGCTCGTGCAGCTCGGGCAGGGCGTCTTCACAGCCGGCATCTGGCTGGCCATCGTGGGGCTGCCACTCATCCTCATCGGGCTCGTGCTGGTCGGGATCGTCGTGCTCCTGGCTCGGCGCCTGGGACTCGGACGACATCCGACCCCGACGACCGAGGCAGGCGCCTCGAACGCCTGATCACCGCCGCCTCCCGCGATCGCGATCGCGGGCACACGGGAACGAGGAAACGCCCGGCCCTGGGGGGCCGGGCGTTTCGTGATGCTCGGGAGTGGATGGAGGATCAGTCGTCGTTCGAGTCGTCGGAACCGCTGTGGCCGCCGTCGGAGCTGTCGTCCGACTCGTCGCCACCTGACTGATGGTCGGCGTCGTCCTCGTCGTCCGACGCGTCCTCGTTCTCGTCGTCGTTCTCGGTCGCGTCGTTGGAGTCGTGCGACTTGTGCGGCTTGGCGCTCGACGTATCCTCAGCCTGCTGATCGTCCGCCTGGTCGTCGCCTGACTGATCGTCTGCCTCTGGTTCGTCCGCCTCGGTCTGCTCGTCCTCGTTGTCGGTGTAGCCGGCGACGAGGTCGTCTTCGTCGCATTCGACCTCCGCCATCAAGGCGGCGACCGGGTACTGCACGACGACGGCGTCGCACGAGGACGTGTCTCCGGCCGATCCGGACGTCGTGCTGCCGGCAAACACCGGCGAGATGGCAGCCAGGGCGATGACGCCCCCGGCGCCGATCGCCAGGCTCAACCGCCGGAGCGGATCACTCGATGGCATCTAGACCTCTCCCTTTCCAGTCCGCCGCTTGCGTGCGGCTTGTAACGAGTACGAGCCGCACCCTATTCGAAAGGTTTCGAGGTGTGGGGATGACCTTCGTACCAGGACACCAGAGCGGTGGGGTCCAGTGCGGGATCTACGCACCTCGTGCGGACATCCCGTTGCTGGCGGGCACCGCCAGAACCGGGGGATCGGCCCAGTCACGGCCAGTTTCCGCCTCGATCCCCGCCCCTGTCGAGGGGAAACGTCCCTACTCGGAGGTCGAGATGGGCACGGGTGGGGCCACCGGCTGGCTCGCCGCGCCGCCGGCGGGCGCCGGAGCGTCGGCAGTCCGGAGTGGGTGCTCGATCATCAACGCAGCTGCGACTGCCGCGACGGCTGCTGCGACGGCCGCGATGTAGAAGGTCTGTGCCACGCCAAGGCTGAAGGCGGCATAGACGCCTTGGACGATGGCGTCCACGAACGGCGCCACGAAGGCCTGGGCCGCGGCCGGGATCTGGCCGAGGATGGTGGCGCCCAGATCGAAGCCGACGCCGCCACCGGCCAGCTGGTTGACGTCGAAGCCGCTCGAGCCCGCCTGCTGGAAGCCGTCCACGACCTGCTGTGGAACCCCAGCTGCGGTCATCGAGGGCAGAAGCTGGTCCTTGAACGTGGTGGCGAAGATGGTGCCCACGATGGCCAGCGAGACCGATCCCCCGATCTGGCGGAAGAAGGTCAGGTTCGACGTCGCCACGCCGAGCTCATGGAAGGGCACGGCGTTCTGGACGATGATCGTGAAGACGGCGAAGGTGGGTCCCACGCCGAGGCCGGCCAGGAACATCCAGAACCAGACCATGGGCAGCGGTGTGGTCGAGGTGAGCTGCGTCATCAGCAGGGCCGAGACGCCCATGAGCACGATGGCGCCGACCACCAGCCACTTGTAGCGGCCGGTGCGTGCCACGATGAAGCCCGAGCTGACCGAGCTGAGGATGAGGCCGATCACCAGGGGCAGGGCCGCCAGGCCGGACTGGGTCGGGCTGTATCCGTGCACGAACTGGAACCAGCGGGGCAGGAAGACGACAGCGCCGAAGAAGGCGAAGCTGGCGAAGAAGGTCGAGACCATCGAGGTCGAGAACGTGCGCAGCCGGAAGAGATGGAGCGGGATGATGGGCTCCTTGGCGCGCGCTTCGGCGAGCACGAAGAGGACGATGCCGACGAAGGCGATGAGGATGAATCCTCCCACGTTCGGGTCCGTCCATTCGTTGAACTGCTTGTTGGTCAAGCCGACCAGCAGGAAGGTGATGGCGATGCTGAAGATGACGCCACCGAGGACATCGAAGGCGCGTGTCGCCCGCGGATTCTTGACCGTCGGCAGAAGCCGCCAGATGAAGTAGAGCGAGACGAGGCCGATGGGGATGTTGACGTAGAAGATCCAGTGCCAGCTGATGTTCTCGGTCAGGAAGCCGCCGACCAGCGGCCCGACCACGAAGGCGATGCCGAAGACGGCCCCGAAGAGCCCCTGATACTTGCCGCGCTCCTGTGGTGTGAACAGGTCGCCGATGACGGCCAGCGCGACCGGGAAAAGCGAGCCGGCGCCGATGCCCTGGATGCCGCGGAAGAGGATGAGCTGCCACATCGTCTGGCTGAGTCCGGAGAGCGCCGAGCCGACCAGGAAGATGACGATGCCGATCATGAAGATCGGCTTGCGCCCGTAGAGGTCGGAGAGCTTGCCCCAGAAGGGCACCGAGATGGTGCTCGTGAGCAGGAAGGCGGTGACCGCCCAGGTGTAGTACTCGTTGCCGGACAGCTGCGTGACGATCGTCGGCAGGGCCGGTCCGACGATGGTCTGGTCCAGGGCGGCCAGGAAGATGCCCAGCAGGACCGCGAAGAGGATCTCCATCTTCTGCCGCTGGGGCAGGCCGAGCGCAGGATCCTCCGCAAGCGATGGGACCTCGGAGATGCCGTCGATATCAGGTGCGTGTTCGATCACCGGGTGGGCTCCTTCGTGGAGGGTTCGGGGCGTGGGACGCCGGGCGAATGGATCAGGACGGGTGGCTGGCGATGCGCGACACAGCGTGCGCCTCGGTCGGCAGCTCGCCGGCGCTATCCGCGGCACGGATGGCCTCGCGGATGTCGGACAGGGCGACCGCTACCCGCTCCAACTGGCCAGGCGCCAGTCGACCGAGGATGCCCTCGAGCAGGTCGCTCCGAAGGACATCCGCGTGCTCGAGCATCTCGCGTCCGTGATCCGAGAGCGCGACGAGCACCAGGCGGCGGTCGTCCGGCACGCGGACCCGCTCCACGAGTCCTCGTTCCGCCATCCGGTCGATGAGGCCGCTGGCGTTCGACAGTGAGACGTCCAGCATCTCGGCCAGGCGGCCCATCGAGAGATCGCCATGCCGCTGGAGCAGCCACATCACGTGCAGGTGGCTCATGCTTACGCCGGCCTTCAGCAGATGCTGGCTGCCGACGCAGCGGAGCTCGGCGATCGAGCGGCCGATCTCGGCGATGATGTCGCGCACGGCGAGCTGCTCCGCGGTCGGTCCCTCGGGAACGATAGTTACCATGACCCGAAGGATTATAGCCGCCTGAACTATCCTGTCAAACCTGCACTATCGCTCTCGCCTCAAGGAGACCGCATGCGCTTCGCGCTGATGATCGAGCCCCAGCAGGGGCTCACCTACCTCGACCAGCTGGCCATCGCCCGGACGGCGGAGGCAGCCGGCTTCGAGACCCTCCTGCGCTCTGATCACTACACGAGCTTCCCGGGCGAAGCCGGGCTGCCGACGACCGACGCCTGGACGGTCGTGGCGGGACTCGCCCGGGAGACCGAGCGCATCCGGCTCGGCGTGCTCGTCTCGCCCGTTACGTTCCGCATCCCGGGCACGCTAGCCAAGATCGTCGGTACGGCCGACGATATGAGCGGCGGACGCGTGGAGGTCGGTTTGGGAGCGGGCTGGAACGAGGAGGAGCATGCCGAGCTGGGCATCCCGTTCCCGGCCCTCGGGGAGCGCTTCGACCGACTCGAGGAGTCGCTGGCCATCCTCCATGGGTTGTGGACGGAGCCCGACGGTTGGTCCTACGAGGGCCGCTTCTGGCACGTTCAGGGCGCACGCCTGCGGCCTGCGCCACGCTCCGGTGAACGACGACATCCACACCTCATCCTCGGCGGCTCAGGCGGCCCTCGTGCCCTGCGGCTGGCGGCGACCTATGCCGACGAGTACGACCTGACCTCGGCCAGCCCGGCGGCCGCACGCGACGTCATCGCCGGGCTGGACAAGGCCTGTGCCGCGATCGGACGCGAGCCGGGCACCATCGTCCGGTCCGCGATGACCGGGATGCTCATCGGCGCCAGCCAGACCGAGGTGGACGAGCGCCTCGAGGCGCAGCTGGCGATGTTCGGGATGGATCGCGCCGAAGGTGCCGCCTGGCTGGACACTCGACGCGATCGCTGGATCCTTGGCACGCCCGAGCAGGCCATGGCCGGCGTGGCCGCCTTCGAGGCGGCCGGCGTCGAGCGCCTGATCCTCCAGAGCTTCATACCGCGCGACCTGAAGATGATCCGGCTGGCCGGCCAGCTCATCGCCGACCGGGCCGCCTAGCGTCGGGTGAAGGCGCGCCTGAGAAGAAGTCCGGCCAGGACGACGCACGCGACGTACTTCACGATCCAGAAGGCGCCGCCCGGGTCGGCAGGGCCGGCTGCGAGACCCCGGACCCGGATGCGGACGAGCGGGAGGTCGCCGATCTCCGCGAGGATGCGCTCGTCACCAACGTGCCAGGGGTCGGCATCGACGGTAAGCGATGCGAAGCCCGCCGCCCGGATCACCTTCGGGATGACGCGTGACCGCTCGCCCGGGTCGAGGACGACCTCGGCGTGGCCGCGGACGGCTCGACCGGGTAGCAGGACCTCGACCGCGGGATCGGCCTGGAGGTTGAGCAGCCAGGCGGTCGTGGGGCCGAAGCCCGCCAGGCAGTAGATGGAACCGCGGTCGATGACGTAGTCGAGGCCGACCTCGCGCACCTGGCCGCTTCGACGCCCGCGGGTACGGAGGACCAACACCCAGCCCCCGAGGGGGTCTCCGAAGATGCCGCCCAGCCCGAGTCGGAAGAGCGGCACCACGAGCCAGCGGTTCAGCCGGCGGAGCCGATGCCGAGAGAGCGCACTGGCAGCGCGCTGTGCCGCCGTGCCAGTCGTTCGTTCCATGCAGCGACCCTGATCGCCATGGCCGCCCGCGGCTAGGGCCGAACGTCGTCCTGCTGGGGAACCATCAGCCGATGCGCCCGAAGCCCTCCAATGGCTTGACTCGGAACCACGGGCGGCCGCACACGGCGGCCGGATCGACGGCGCCGAAGGTCCGTGAGTCGGTCGAGCTGTCCCGGGCGTCGCCGGCCAGCAGGAGCCGACCATCGAGATCGACGGCCGCGACGCGCTTGACCAGGTCGCGCTCTGGCTGGCGCGGATCGGGCGCGACGATCAGCTGCCCGGGTTTCGGCGCGCGGCGTCGGTAGGCGGTCGGGTCGACCAGCAGCCAGTCACCGGGCTGGAGCGTCGGCTCCATGCTCCCGCCGGCCACGGCGACACGCGCACGCCACGAGCGCGTGAGGTGCACCAACCCCGGTGCCAGCGCCGCGCCGACGGCGGCCATCACAAGGCCGGCTCGGAGGCCGGCGAGGAAGCGGCTCAGGAGGGTCGGCCGCCCTTGGTCGCCCAGAAGATGTCGGCGATGGCGGCGACCTGCGCCTCGAGGTCAGCGGCGGCGGCGGCGTCGACGGTCTGCTTGCACGTGCCGGCCTGCTTAAGCGCCTTCCAGAAGCGGTCGTGGAGGTCGGGGTACGCCTCGAGGTGCTCCGGCTTGAAGTAGTCGCTCCAGAGCACCTGTAGCTCTCGCTTACAGAGCTCGGCGTGCTCCTCCTTGACCTTCACGCAACGCACGAGCTTGTTGCGCTGCGCCACGTCATCGCCCTGGTTCTCGTTGATCAGGACGACCATCCGGCTGACGGTCTTGGCGGCGATCTCCGCGCCGTGCGGGTCGTAGATGCCGCATGGCACGTCACAGTGGGCGTGGACGGTGCGGCTGGGGGCCAGGGCGGTCCGGATGCGGTCGCGGAGCATGGGTCACCTCTTGGTCTGTGCTGGGCACGGGAGCCTCGGTCAATCGTGCCACGAACGGAGGCCGGTCGCTGCGGACCGTTCCGCGGGTATCATCGCCCCGATGAGCGAGCGCCCGATCGCCGACGTCGGCCCCCGTGCCTGTCCTTTCGTGGCCTTCGAGCACGACCAGGCCAGCCGCAGCGTGGAGCCCGATCGCCGCCATCGTTGCTATGCAGAGCCCGTGCCGGCGCCGCGCGCCATCGCCCACCAGACGACGTACTGTCTTTCGTCAGGTTTCAGCGCCTGTCCGACGTTCCGCGCCTGGGCCCAACGGACCGCCGCGCGCCAGGCCGAGGAGCACCAGGAGTTCGCCACAAGACCGACCCGCGAGGTCCCGGTCGCGCCCATGCCCCAAGCGGCCGTCGCGGCTGCCACGGGCCTGGTCACGGACGACGCGCGTCCGGCCGTGGACGCAGCGGGCGCGGCCGGCACAGGACCGGATGGCGCACCCGGGCACTCGCAACCGACGCCGGAATGGGCGGCGCCGCCGCCATGGTCGGGATCAACGACAGCGGAGGACGAGGGATCGCCCTCGCTCGTCCGTCCGCCCGCGGCCCCTGGCCCGGAAGCCGACGTGGACGCTGGAGATGTGCCAGCCTTCCTCGCCGGCCGCCCTCCGACGTCCGCCGGCGCCGGCTCGGGAACCGCCGTCACGA
>Ga0315278_10006834_pt1 | contig 10379 bp, 8 predicted proteins | sample YL17G06_0_MG_FD_203880 | JGI IMG/M metagenome (GOLD analysis project Ga0315278, IMG submission 203880) | Sediment microbial communities from Yellowstone Lake, YNP, Wyoming, USA - YL17G06_0 | ecosystem: Environmental > Aquatic > Freshwater > Lake > Sediment | place: USA: Wyoming | collected... | reverse complement strand
ACAAGAACTCCGCAGACCTTTTTTAAAACAAGCGCCCCGCTTGATTTCTCGTTCCAGTTCAGATACCGCTGAACGATCTCCGTGAATGTCCCTGCCAGGACGATCACGGAACAATGCCCCACTCCATAAACAAGGAGGAGCAGCACGCCATAGAACAGATTGGTCGCAGCGAGTTTGAATGTCACACCCAGCATCGGCGCCATATAGGCGAAGGTGCAGGGACCGAGGGCGATCCCAAACACCAAACCAAGGATAAATGCCGCGAGCGCTCCCTTGCGCTTCAGGCCGACCTGTCCCGGTCCGGACCAGGGCATGGGGATCACGTCGAGCAGGTGCAGTCCGACGACGAAAAAGATCGCCGCGACGAAATAATTCCCATAACGCCCCACGTCGCCCATCATGCGTCCGGCTGCGGCTGTGATCGCGCCGATGGCTCCGATGGTTATCAAAATTCCCACTGCGAATAGCGTGGAGATGAAAAACGCCCGCTTCGTTGAGATGCGTCCCTGTTCATCGATGAATCCGACAATGAGCGGGATGCTTGCGAGATGGCATGGGCTGAGGAGGATGCTAAAAATGCCCCATAAGAACGAGGCGGCAAGGGCGATGGCGGGCGTCCCTTCAACCGCGTTTGTTAATTTGGCAAAAAGTTGTTCCATCTGTTTCCCTTTTTATTTGGCAAAATCATATCCCAGTTCTTTCCATTTCCCAAGCATATCCTCGCGGGAGAAAAATCCCTCATGGCGGAAGAGTTCCTTGCCGTCCGGCGCAAAGAATATCTGCGTCGGGATCAGTTTGATGCCAAAGGATTGTCCGGCATTGGGGTTTTCCCAGACATCAATGAACTCGACGTCCATCTTTCCGGCATATTCCTTTTTCAATTCCTCGAGGATCGGCGCCATCATCTTGCAGGGGATGCATTTGGTCGCACCAAGATCAATCAGTTTGGGAAGGGCGGATCCGGATTGCTGATTCAGAGGCGTCGGTGTCCCGGCAACGAGCTGATCACCCTGTATTCTGTTACGCGAACTGTTCTTCGCATAAATAATGACCCCGACAGCCGCCGCCAATAAAATGACGATCAGCGCCCGAACGATATTCTGTTTTTTTGATTTCATTTCAAGATTCCTTTATAGAACTTATTTCTTTTCAGGCTTGGGGATATTGTCGTCGCTCTGAATATCCAGCGTGCTCCAGCCTAAAATAAAATCCGCGATATCCACGGGTCGAATATCCAGCATGATTCCGATCCAGCCGATATGAACCATGCGGGAGCATTCTTTATAGTGATATTTCGGAGGAGGGGTATCGCCTGTAAAAACGCCGATGAAGCCCGCGTCATGGCGGGTCCAGTCTTTCTCGGGAGTTTCACCCTTACGAGCATGGCGTGGATCGTTGGGATTAAACGCCCCCGCGCCCTGCTTTTCGGAGCCATAAGCCAGCACACCCCAGTTTTCCGACTGATAATCCAAAAAGCCCGCCTGACGATAGCCAATGCCGAGGAGTTTTCCATCCACATGGGAAGCTCCGAGCGGCGTCATGTTAAAGAAATCGATATAGAGCGCGCCATCGGGCATAGCCTTCGGCGTTATGGTCACGCCGATGTCGAACATATCCAGCGCGTCATTGCCCCGTTTTTTCATGTAAGCGCAAGACTGGAGCAAAATGCTCCCTAAAAGGATAGATAAGACATAAATAACCGGGACATGATAATAATATTTGCCATTCATTATAATTTACCTCTTGAGAGATTGAATATTTATAATGCAATCGTATAAGGTCGATTGATTATATTCGTCAACTGTGAAAGCAGGGCGCTGACTTTTTTGGCGTCTCCGGCGGCGACGGCGGCGGATAATTCATCGAGGTTTTTTGAAAGTTCGCTCATCGCCTCCCGATACGGCTTCATGCGTTCGTCGTTTTCCGGCCAGGGGGCGGGCGATTTTTGTGCGATGTCAAACTTCTGCATAAGGGCCGGGATCATCGGACGCACCCCATCAAGACCGCGCGTTTTCATGAGCGCCTGCGTTGTTTTGGCCGTCTTGCGCAGATGGAACAGCGCGTCGAGGGCATAGGGCAGCCCGTTTTCTTCGTGCATGGATACAAACAGACCGCAACCGAAACCGCAGGCAAGGAAGGAACGGCGGGGTTGTCCGGCGGCCAGCGCCTTCTCCATGTCTTCAAGGGCGTTGGCGAAATCCTGAAGGCGCGCCTTGAACTGGGCGTCGGCGGCGTATTCGCGGGGAGGGTTGGATTTGTATTGTTCCTGAATCCGAACCCACTGGGCGCGGGCATCCCGAAGCAGGGCAAGCCCTTTTTCCTGTTTGGCCTGATCAATCCGCGGCTCCTGCATCATCTGCTGAACAATGGCGCAGTAATCGCGGACGACTCGGCGGCATTGCGCTACATCCTCATCGAATCGGGCGAGGGTCGGCGTCGTCTGGCCGAAAGAAACCATGCTTCCCGCCGCAAAAAGCAGCAGCAACATGCAGCCCAATACGATTCTTGCTTTTTTCATCTTACATCTCCTTTGCAATAATATCTGGCGTTCCGCTGAATGAACCGGCTTTTGATAAGAATACATAAAGACAGGGCATGAAAATGAGAGCGACAAGCATTTCCATTAACAGGCCGCCTATGGCGGCGGTTGCCATGGGCTGGAGCATGTCGCCGCCCTCTTCAAGGGCAAGAGCCAGGGGGATGAAGCCAATCATGGTGCTGACGGTAGTCATGACAATCGGACGAAGGCGCAACATGGCCGATTTTAAAACAGCCTGGTAGGCTGTGATATTTTCTTTCTTCTGCAACTCGCCGGCGAATTCGAGGAGTAGAACGCCATCGTTCACGGTGGCGGCTCCGACAACCAGAACGCCGATGATAACAGTCGCTCCGAGGGGCAATCCGGTTACAAGCATGATGAGAACGCAACCCGCAAGGCAGAAGGGGATGCTGCCGAGAATGAGGGCGGGCAGTTTCAGACTGTTGAATTGCACGCACAGGACAATAAAGGAGAAGAAGACGGCAAAGACAAGAACACCCAATACCGTCCGTTTCATGTCGCTCATCATCTGAGCCTGGCCTCCGAAGGAATACTCATATCCAGCCTTGCTCTCCTTTTTTGCCAGAGAGGCCTTGAGTTCGGACAGGGCTTTGCCGACGCTGACCCCGGCGGCGTCGCCGCGAACGATCACTTCCTTGATCTGATCTTCGCGGACGATTTCAACGGGGCCGACCGCCTGCCTGACCTCCGCCATATCCTTGAGTCTTACATAACCGCCCTGCGCGCTTTTGAGGGGCAGATATTCCACGTCGCGGCGGCTGACGACCTTCGTTTCTGGAATCATCACGCGGATGTTATAATATTCGTCCCCATCGCGGAAGCGGGTGGCCACGGCGCCGGTGATCAGGGAACGCATCGTGTCGGCGATATCGCTGATAGAAACTCCCAGTTCTGCCGCCTTCTGACGATCCACCTGAACCTGATATTCGGGCTTTGTCATGTCCATTGAGACATAGACGTTCGTAAAGTGAGCCAGCTCGTTCATGCTTCCGGCGGTCTGCCGGGCCAAATCGTAAAGCGTGGGGATATCCTGACCTTTTATTTTCACCTCGATGTCGGCATCGCCCAGTTTGCGGATACCTTTGAGTTTCATCTGCATGACCATCGCCTGGCCGCCAGGGACTGGAACTTTTCCGACAATCGGGCGCAGATACTCGATATACTCGCTGGTGCTTAACTTGCGGCGGGAACGGGGAACCAATTGGATATTCAGTTCTCCCTCGTTGGCGATTTCGTAGGTATAGAGTCCCCAAACCTTGCCGCCGGAAAGTGTGAACAGACTTTCTATGCGTTTGTCATCGCCTATGTTCTTTTCGATTTTTTTAAGGATTTCATCCGTCTGTGAAAGAGAAGCGCCTGTCGGCAACTTGACCTTGACCATGATGCGTCCGTCGTCCATTTGAGGCAGGAACTCGCTGCCCAGACGCCCCAAGAGAAGGAATGCCAGCAGCAGAAGGACAATAAAGGCGGGAACAACGATTCCCCGCATTTTTAGCGCCTTGTCCAGAATCCAGCCATATAAAGCCGTGACTCTTTCAAAGAATATATCGAACCGCCTTGTCTTGCCTTTTTGCGCGGCATCCTGACCGGAGAATATCGTCAACAGCATTGGCGTGACGGAAAGCGCCACGACGAGGCTGATGACAACAATCCCGGCAATAACAAGGATCAATTCTTTGAAGAGGAGGCTGACCAGTCCGGGCACGAGCAGGAAGGGAATGAACAGGGCAAGAAAGGAGAGCGTGGCGGCTGCAACCGCCGGTCCGACCTCCGACGTGGAGTTCACGGCGAGCAAATTCATGGGGGTCGGATTCTCTCCATGGGATGCTTTCATCATATCATCGCGGCGCCAACGAGAGATGTTCTCAATGACCACTATCGAATTACACAGAAGGACGCCAATGGCGATCACCAGTCCGCCCAGCGAGAAGATATTAAGAGAGAATCCGGCGATCTTCATCAGACCGAAATTAATGATCATGGTCACCGGCAGGGCCAATCCCATGACCAACACCTGACGCCAGGAGCCGAGAAACAAATAGATAATAATAATCACGAGGATGGCTGCTTCGATGGCTGAATTGCGCACGCCGTTCAGGGCGGATTCGACATAATCGGCCTGATTCTCCACCATGCCCAGCCGGATGCCGCCGGGCAGCTGGGGCTGAAGTTCTGCGATGCGCCGGTTGACACCCTTTGCCACTTCAACCGTGTTGGCGGTTGCCTGCTTGAGCACGGAGAGTTTCACACAAGGCTTGCCGTCCAGCCGCGTGATAACACGCGCCTCCTCGTGAGAGTCCAGCACCTCGGCCACATCGCGCAGGGAAACTTTTTTCTGCCCGTCGCGAATCAGGAGGACATCGCGAATTTCGTCCAGCGATTTATACTCGCCCATTGTGCGGGCGATGATTTCCTTCGGCCCCACGGTCACTCGCCCGCCAAACTGTTCGATATTTTCTTCGCGAAGGCGTTTCAACACGCCCGGCAGCGTCAGCCCGTATTTCTCCAGCGATTCGGGATCGAGATGGACGCGGATTTCCCGCTTGAGTCCGCCGACAATCTCCGTCCCCGCCACACCGGGCACAGCGAGGAGTTGATCCTGAAGCCATTCATCCGCCCATGTGCGAAGTTTTGTCAGGTCCCATTGATCGCTACTGATGGTCAGTTGGACGACGGGCAGCTGCGAGGGGTCCGCCTTGATCACAATCGGAGGGTCAATGTCTTTTGGCAAAACACGCGCCACGCGCGCCATCGCCGCCAGTGCGTCCTGATATGCCACGTCCACATCCACGCCATACTGGAAATTCACAAGCAGGGTGTACATGCCTTCGATGGATGAGGATTCGAGGTAATCCAGGTCATCCACGGTTGCCATCTGGCGTTCAATGGGATCGGCGATGTTTTTATCAATCTCATCGGGAGTGGCGCCGCGCCACCAGATATGCACCTTGATCATCGGGTAGGTGATATTTGGCAGAAAATCCACCGGCAGCCGCCACAGTCCATAAAGTCCCAGCACCAAAAGCGCAAGGACAATGGCGCTCGTGGCAAGCCGGCGATTAACAGAGTATTGCGTCAGCTTCATTTGCCGCCCTCCTTGGCCTTGCCCGGCTTGCCTTCGGGAGACGCTTCGCCTGGTTTCCCTTTTGCCTTGCCGTCCGCAGGTGGGGCGGGAAGACGGATTTCCGCGCCATCCTTGAGTTTTTCCTGTCCCGATATGATGACCTTTTCACCCGGTTCCAAACCTGAGAGAATCTGGATGCGTCCGCCTTCTTCGATGCCGGTCTGGACTTTGCGCTGCGCGGCTTTGCCGTCAGCGGCGGCAAAGGCGACCCGCCCGCCGGCAGGCGTAACGATAACCGCTTGCGCCGGAATGGTTATAGCATCCGGAACCGACTCCAAAATCACGCTAACGCGTCCGAACATACCGGGAGCCAGTTCGATTTTTTCCTTGAGGGTTAATTCGATTGTGCGGGTTCTTGTGCGCGGATCAAGCGAAGGATAAACCCGCGAGATTTCAGCTGAATGCGGTTTCCCCGGCATCGCGTCCAATTGCGCCCGCGCAGCCATCCCGACGCGAACCTGCGAGGCATGGGTTTCCGGAACGGCGCAACGAACCACCAGCGACGCGAAATCGGCCATTTCCATCAACGGCATTTTCATGGCTGCCATGTCCCCCTTGCGGATATAAACTCTGGTAATAGTTCCTGAAAATGGCGCACTGATGACACATTCGGCGAGACGCGCCTTCGCAAGTTCCAACCTTGCCGCTGATTCCTTGACCGACGCCTCCTGAACAGCAATGGTTGTTTTGGTGAAACCCGCTTCCAGCATTTCCAGCTGACGCTTCGCGGCGGAAAGTTTCGCCTGTGCGCCAACGTGTTTGACTTTTGCCTTTTCGAGTTCTTCGCCGGGCAACGAACCGCTTTCAACCAGTTTGGCGATTCGGTCCATGTCAGCCCTGGCAAACAGGGCGCTTTCGTCCAATTCCCGGGCGTTCTGTTCGGCTTTGGCGATTTCTTCGGGGCGCGTTCCCGCTTTCAGATCGGCCAGTTTTGCCTGAGCCACTTCAAGCGCCGCTTCAGCGGCTTTGACCTCGGCGCGATACAATTCCCTGTAAATCTCAATCAGCTTCGCGCCAGATTCAACCTGGTCGCCCTCGCGCCAGGGACAAAAGCTGACGGGGCCTTCGACCGTGGCGCTGATCTGAACGGATTCAACGGGCACGACTTCGCCCGTCAGGTCTATAGTGCGGACAATTTCTCCCTTGCTGACGGTTTCCACGACCACAAGGGGGGCTTTCTTCTGCGTTTGCTGACCAGTCTCTTTCCCGCCGCCGCAACTGCTCAAAAGAATCGCGGCAATCAGGACACAGGCGTATCCAAGCGCGGCGGAAATCTGGAATAATGTTACAGGTCGTTTTCTCCTCATTTTATGCTTCCTCCTGTGGCTAATTGCAGTTGCGCCCTGGCGACATTAAAATCCGCCAATGCGCGGTAATAGTTTGTTTCGGCATCGAGCAGCGCCGACTGCGCGTCCAGAACATCCATGATCGCGCCCTTGCCCAGTTCATACTTTTCCCGCTCGATGCGCAGACTTTCGCGCGCCTGCTCAATTGTCTTTTCGGTTGTCTGCACGCGCTCAAAGGCTGAGGTCATGTTCAATTGCGCGGTTTCCACATCAAGACGAATCTGGAGTTCGAGTTTGCGCAACCGCTCCTGAGCGGCAGCCAGTTTGGAGCGTTCTTCTCGGATGCGCGCCTGAATGCGTCCGCCTTCGAAGATGGGGACTTCCACGTTGAGCCCGACTCGCCCCACATCCTCCGATTCATCAAGTCCGGCATTGTTGTCGGTTGGGTTCGCCGCCCAGCGACCGCCGTAGGAACCGAACAGGCTGACAATGGGCGAATGACCGGCGCGGGCGGCGTCCACCCGCCGGGCCTGCGCCTCCAACTCCTTCCGCGCTGCCTGGTAATCAGGTCTCCGCTCGAATGCTGAGGAAAGATGATCCTCCAGAGGGATCAATTCCGGCAGGGCATTTTCCAGCGTTCCCGCGAGAGGAAGAGTCGTGCTTGTATCTTCCATACCCATTAAATTGCCCAGAACGCGGCGTTGAACCGTCATCGCATTTCTTTCACGAACAAGTTTCTGGGTTATGTCGGAAAGCCTGACCTCTGTCCGCAACTGATCCACGCGGGCAGCTTTTTGCGCATCAATCAAATCTTTGACCCTTTTCAAATGCGCCTCCAGAGCGGATTTGGAAAAGATCAGAGACGAAACAAGCCGTTCCTGCGCAAGAATACCGTAGAATACGCTTGTCACATTAAAGACCAGTTCCTCGCGCGTTCGGGCTGTGCGGCGTTCAGCAGACTGGCGCAAAAGATCGGCAGCCCGCATCTCGTTGATGAGCCTTCCGCCCGCGAACAGGGTCATGCGTATAACCGCATCCGCTGAATAGATATCATCGCCGAAGACTCCCGGTTCGCCATTAAAGCGAGCGGGAACCAGTCGCTGATCGTCGAGATAATGTGTATAACCGCCTTCCGTTGAAATCCGGGGAAATAGCGCGCCGAGGGCTGAGTCCTTTCGCGCCTTTGCCGCCTCGGCGTCAAAACCTGATGCGGATACTTCGGGATTATTAGCCAGAGCCGTTTCAATGGCGGCGTCAAGCGTCAGGGGCTGGTTCAGGGAAAAATGGACTGCGGAAGAAGATAGGGATTGGGCCTTTAAGGCATCATTGTCACGGGTTATGGGCGCATAAGGGTCTGTCGGTTTAAGCAGGGCGCACCCCTGAAAAAGGAGCAAAGAAACGGCGCTCATCAGAATAATTATCTTTTTCATCAGCCTTTTCCTCTTTTTAGACATCAGCACGTAAGATCTAACTCACCCCAGCAACTTGACGATTAATTCTTTCATTTCTTTTTTATCGGGAAACGAGATGGCATCCTGGGGGCAGAAGCCTGCGCATTTGTCGCACAGGACGACGCAATTGTCGGGTTCGGCCACTTCCACCTTTCCGGTCTTCTCGTTCATGATATAAACACTGTTGGGACATGTTTCCATGCAAGCGCCGCAGCCGATGCACTTTTCTGGATCAATATAGGGACGCCAGGGGAGTTTGTCCCTTGGAATTCCCATGTAGGCGCGTCCAGCCATGGCTCATTTCCCTCCTTCCGGCGACTTGCTCGCTTCGGCTTCAAGGGCAGCTTTGATTTTTTTGAACACAGTATCAGTGTCTTCCTGCGACATGCTGATGGGAATCCAATGCTGAGCGTCCATCGGTACGCCCGCCCGGAAAAAACCGTCGCGCAGGAGTTTCTCCTGTCGTTTCTCCGCGCAGGCTGGGGTCAGAAAGACAAGGTCGTTCGACAGAATACGCCCCATCAGACGCTCGCCGTCCGGCTCGCACAGTCGGGGGTGAAGGGCGATGAATTCAATCTTGTCCCCAAATTCGAGGCGAACTCTTTCCGAGAGCGCCCAGAAATCAATCTTCGCCATGCTGGGACAAGCGCCGCTGCACGCGCATATCAGCACGGCTTTTCTCTTGTTTGACTGTGAATTACTCATAATATGACCTCCTGTTTTCATTTGGCTGCTTCAAACCTTGTGTTGGTGCGAAACCATCCCTGCGTATTTAAACAAATTCTGACCAGCCAGAGCATAACCGGCACTTCGATGAGGACGCCCACGACGGTTGCCAGCGCCGCGCCGGAGGAAAGCCCGAAAAGCATGGTCGCCGTAGCGATGGCAACTTCAAAGTGATTGGACGCGCCGATCATGGCGGCGGGGGCAGCGTCTTCATAACGAAATTTCAGTAGCCGCGCCGCAATATATCCGATCCAGAAGATCAGCATCGTCTGAAGAAACAATGGGATCGCAATCCAGAGAATCGTCAGCGGGTTTGAGAGGATGACTTCCCCCTTGAAACTGAACAACAATACCAGGGTGGTCAGCAGGGCGATGATCGTGATGGGCGTCAGCACATGGAGGAATTTCTCGTTGAACCACGCCGCGCCTTTGGCGGCAATGATCCACTTGCGCGAAAGAAAACCAGCCGCGAGCGGCAACGCCACATAAATCGCGATAGAGAGGACAAGCGCCTGCCACGGAACCGGAAGGCGTCCCACGCCGAGCAAAAATCCGCCCAGCACGCCGTAAAGCACAAGCATGGACAGGGAGTTGATGGCCACCATGATCAAAGTGAGGCCGTCGTTGCCCCGCGCCAGATAGCCCCAGACCAGCACCATGGCAGTGCAGGGCGCGATGCCCAGCAGAATCGTTCCGGCCAGATAGCTGCGCCAGAGCGGCACCTGCAGCAACTTGACGCCTTCATGCAGAACCACCGTTCCCGCGCCGTGGGTCGCTCCCACGGGCAGGTCCAGTCCGAATGGCATCTTCACCAGATCGGTCGCATTCGCGCCTATGAAGCCGCGAAATATCACGCCGAGGAACAAAAACGCAATGACATACATGGTGAATGGTTTGATGGCCCAGTTGACGAAGAGGGTCAGAAACACGGGCTTGCCGCTCTTGCCTGCCTTGATCACCGAGGCGAAATCGATCTTCACCATGATTGGATACATCATGAAGAAGAGGCAGACCGCGATGGGGATGGAGACCACCGGCGCGCCATCAACATAGACGGCCATGCCATCGAGTTTCCGCGCTATTCCGGGCGCGATTTTCCCAAGCACAATCCCGCCAATAATGCACAGAAACACCCATAGAGTCAAATAGCGTTCAAAGATGCTCGTCAATTTCCTCGCATCTTCCTGTTGAATATTCTGCTTCATTTTAAATATCACTCCATCTATGGCGAT
>Ga0315278_10006833_pt1 | contig 10380 bp, 8 predicted proteins | sample YL17G06_0_MG_FD_203880 | JGI IMG/M metagenome (GOLD analysis project Ga0315278, IMG submission 203880) | Sediment microbial communities from Yellowstone Lake, YNP, Wyoming, USA - YL17G06_0 | ecosystem: Environmental > Aquatic > Freshwater > Lake > Sediment | place: USA: Wyoming | collected... | reverse complement strand
TCGGCCAGGCTTTTCGTGCCGCTGGCTCGCGGGTGCTCTATTTCGCCGGCTACAAGAAGGAGATCGACCGCTACAAGGTGGCCGAGATCGAGGCCGCCGCCGACGTCATCGTCTGGTGCTGCGACGAGGAGCCCGGCTTCCGGCCGGAGCGGCCGCAGGATCTCGCCTTCGTTGGCAACATCGTGCAGGGAATGGAAGCGTATGCGGCGGGGCGATTGGGCGCGCCGCCGATCCCGCTGGCCGCGGGCGACCGCATCATCGCCATCGGCTCCGACCGCATGATGGCGGCCGTCGCCCGGGCGCGCCACGCGGTGCTGGCCCCGCATCTGAATCCCCACCACTTCGCGATCGGCTCGATCAATTCGCCGATGCAGTGCATGATGAAGGAGATCTGCGCGCAGTGCCTGCAGCCGCAGCGCGATCCCGCGACCGGGCAGGTCTCCTACGTCTTCTCCTGCTTCGACCAGGACCAGCCGCTCGACTGCGTGGACTTCCACGCGCTGTCGGACCGGCTGCGGCAGAACTCGCTGCAGGAGAAACTCACCGCGCAATGGATCGCGCATTGCCTGCCCGGGTTGCGTCGCACCCGCGCGCTCGCCTAGCCGGCGCCGGAGGAGCTGCCGCATGAACGCCGCCGAATGCCTGCTCGCCGTCGGCGCCGACGACGCGGTGGCGCTGGAATGCGGCGATCGCTCGATTACGCACGGGAAGCTGCGCGAGGCGGTGCGGCGCGCCGCCGGCGCCTGGCGCGCGCTGGGCGTGGACGCCGGTGCGCGCGTCGTCATCTTCGCACCGGACAGCATCGACTGGGTGATCGCGTATCTCGGCGTCATCTGGGCCGGCGGAGTGGCGATCGGGGTCAATCCGCGTCTCGCGCTTGCCGATCTGGGGCCGATCGTCGCCGACAGCGAAGTCCGCCACATCTGGTGCGAAGCGGACGCGGCGCCCGGGATCGGCATTCTGGCGAGCACGCTTCCGGCCGCGCCTGCCGTGGTCGCCCTGGGGGGCGACCAGGGACAGGACTGGGCCGCCGCGCTGCGTGCCGCCGGGGGGATCGACGCCTGCGCGAGAGCAGACGACGATCCGGCGCTGTGGATCGGCACCTCCGGCACCACCGGCACCCCCAAGGGAGTGATCCATGCGCAGCGTGCGGCGCAGCAACCGCACAGCTTTGCTGCCGGCGTGCTCGGCGCCACGTGCGACGACAGGTTCTATGCGACGTCGAAGCTGTTCTTTGCGTACGCGCTCGCGAACAGCCTGTTCGCCGGCCTGCGGCTCGGAGCGACCGTGATGCTCGAGCGCGAGCAGCCGACCCCGGAGCGCGTGCGTGCCGCGGTCGCCCGCCATCGACCGACGATCCTGTTCACGGTGCCGACGCTCTACAGCCAGATGCTGCAGGAAGGCGTTGCATCGGCGTTGGCGGGTCGCGGCATCCGGCACTTCGTCTCGGCCGGTGAGGCGCTGCCGAACCGTGTGCGCAACGCGTGGGCCGCCGCCACCGGCACGGCGCCGATCTCCGGCTACGGCACGTCGGAAACCCTGTGCCTCGTGCTCCATGCCGATGACGAAAGCGGCCTGCTCCGGCCCACGCCGCTGACGTCGATTCGCCACGTCGACGACGCCGGCAACGATGCGCCGCAGCGCGTGTGGATTCGCAATCCCACGCTGGCACTCTGCTATTGGCGCCGGCCCGAGGCGCAAGCCGACGGTTTTCGCGACGGCTGGTTTTCGCCGGGCGACATGTTCCTGCGCCGCGGCGGCGACCGCCTGGAATTCGCCGGACGCAAGGACGATCTGCTGAAGGTTTCCGGGCAGTGGGTCAGCACCCTGTGGATCGAGCACGCACTCGCCGAAGCGGGGGGCGGCACCGTCCTGCAGGTGGCGGCGGTCGGCGTGCCGACGCCGGAGGGCCTCACCACCGTGGCCGCGATGGCGGTCGCGGTCCCCGGATGCGAGGACGAGGCCCGGCGCCGCATCGACGCCGCGATCGCGCAGCTGCCGAAGCACCGCCGCCCGCGCTGGGTGCACTGGGTGCCGGAGCTGCCGCTGACCGCGACCGGAAAAATGCAGCGGAGTCGCCTGCGGGCGGTGCACGAGGCGGCGCTGGGGCGCAACGCGTAACGTCGTGGAGACGTGGCCCGGGTGGGCCCCCGCGCGACGCCGGCCTCGTGGCGCCCGTATGCCGCGGCGGGAGGATCGGATACCATTTGCGATTGCCGGCTTGCCCGTCGACCCAACCTCTCGCCGAAGATCTCCATGAGCGAAAAGAAATTCGCATCGCACGCCGACCTCGTCGAAAAGCGGATCAGCTTCGACCGGCTCTCCACGCATGCCTACGCGTATACGGCCGAGGGCGACCCGAACACCGGGATCGTCGTCGGCGACGACGCGGTGATGGTGATCGACACGCAGGCCACGCCGGTCATGGCGCAGGACGTGATCCGCCGCATTCGCGAGGTCACCGACAAGCCGATCCGCTACGTCGTGCTGTCGCACTATCACGCGGTGCGCGTGCTGGGCGCGTCGGGCTACCGGCCGGAGCACATCATCGCCAGCCGCGATACGTACGACCTCATCGCCGAGCGCGGCGAGCAGGACATGAAGAGCGAGATCGAGCGCTTCCCCCGGCTGTTCCGCGCGGTCGAGTCGGTGCCGGGGCTCACCTGGCCGACGCTGGTGTTCGCGCAGCGGCTGACGCTGTGGCTCGGCAAGCTGCAGGTCGAGATCATGCAATTGGGCCGCGGCCATACCAAGGGCGACACGGTGGTGTGGCTGCCGCAGGAAAAGATCCTGTTCTCGGGCGACCTCGTCGAGTACGATGCCACGCCGTATGCGGGCGACGCCTACCTCACCGACTGGCCGGCGACGCTCGACGCGATCGCGGGGCTGCAGCCGGAACAGCTCGTCCCGGGCCGCGGCGCGACGCTGCAGAGCCGGGCCGCCGTCGCCGCCGGCATCGAGGGCACGCGCGCGTTCGTCACGGAAATGTTCACGGCGGTCAAGCGCGGCGCCGCGGCCGGCAAGGACCTGCGCAGCGTCTACAAGGAAACCTATGCGGCATTGCAGCCCAGGTTCGGCCATTGGGTCATTTTCGACCACTGCCTGCCGTTCGACGTCACGCGCGCGTACGACGAGGCGACGCAATTCCCCCATCCGCGCATCTGGACCGCGCAGCGGGACAGAGAAATGTGGGACGCGCTCGAGGGCTAACGTCCGTGCGTCGCCGTGATGACCTACTCCCCGTCGGTCTACCCCTACCGCCGCTCGCCGGACCAGGATGGCGACGTCGTCCATTATCCGGTCGTCATCGTCGGTGCCGGCCCGGTCGGCCTCGCGGCGGCCGCCGACCTCGCGCTGCGCGACGTTCCGGTGGTGGTTCTGGACGACGATCACACGGTGAGCGTCGGCTCGCGGGCGATCTGCTGGGCCAAGCGCACGCTGGAGATCTTCGACCGGCTGGGCTGCGGGGAGCCGATCGCGCGCAAGGGCGTGGGCTGGAGCACCGGCAAGGTGTTCCACCGGGATGAACTTGTTTTCCAATTCGACCTCTTGCCCGAGCATGGCCATCGCCGGCCGGCGTTCGTCAACCTGCAGCAGTACTACGTCGAGGATTACCTGGTCGAGCGGGTGTCGGCGCTGCCGGCGGCCGAAATTCGCTGGATGAACAAGGTCGTCGGCGTCACGCCCCAAGCCGACCGCGTCATGCTCCGGATCGACACGCCGGACGGCGACTATGCGCTGACCTGCGACTGGCTGATCGCCGCCGACGGCGCGCGCAGTCCGGTCCGCACGATGCTGGGGCTCGAGGCCGAAGGGCAGGTGTTCCGCGATCGCTTCCTGATCGTCGACATCCGGATGAAATCGGATTTTCCGCCGGGGCGTTGGTTCTGGTTCGATCCGCCGTTCCACCGCAACCAGTCAGCGCTCTTGCACCGGCAGGCGGATGACGTCTGGCGGATCGATTTGCAGCTGGGCTGGGACGCGGATCCAGAAACGGAGAAGAGGGCCGACAGAATCCTGCCGCGGCTCCGCGCGATGCTGGGGGAGGATGCCGAGTTCGACGTCGAGTGGGCGAGCGTCTACACGTTCGAGTGCCGCCGCATGCAGGATTTTCGCCATGGCCGGGTGCTGTTCGCCGGCGATGCCGCGCATCTGGTGTCGCCGTTCGGTGCGCGCGGCGCCAACAGCGGCATCCAGGACGTCGACAACCTGGTCTGGAAGCTGTGCTTGGTAATGGCCGGTCTCGCGCCGGATCGGCTGCTCGACACCTACGACATCGAGCGCACCGCGGCGGCCGACGAAAACATAAAACACTCGACGCGCGCGACCGATTTCATCACGCCGAAGAGCGCGATTTCACGTACCTTCCGTGACGCCGTGCTGGGTCTCGCCAAGCACCACGCTTTTGCCCGGCGGCTGGTCAACAGCGGGCGGCTGTCGGTGCCCGCCGTTCTGGCCGGGTCGCCGCTCAACACGCCCGACACCGATCCGTTCGAGGGCGCCATGGTGCCCGGCACGCCGGCCGCCGATGCGCCGGTGACCGGGCCCGGGTCGAAGTGGTTCATCGAGTACCTGCGCAGCGTGTTCATGCTGGTTACCTTCGCTGCGCCGATCCCGCCCGAAGCCGCGGCAGCGCTGTTCCGCGACCCGATCCGCTGCCGCGTCGTGCACGTGGACGCCGACGCGACGCCGTCGATCTCCGACAGCCAGGTGGTCATCGCGGACAGCGCCGGATTGCTCACCAAGCGCTACGATGCTCGCCCCGGAACGTGCTATCTGTTCCGCCCGGACCAGCATGTCTGTGCGCGTTGGCGTACGTTCGATCTCACCGCGGTGCGTGCGGCCATCGCGCGGGCAGCGGGGAATGCATGAAACGGGGTCAGAGCCGCAATCATTCGCGCGGCCCCCTCTGACCCCGTTTCATGAACGAGGAACCGAGGATGACGACACTCAACACCGAGCCCAATCTGCCGGATCCCGACGATTTCTACGATGAACTGATCGCGCTGCATCGGGACCTCACCGACGACGAAAGCGCACTCGTCAACGCCAAGCTCATCCTGCTGCTCGCCAATCACATCGGCGACCCCGACGTGCTGCGCGCCGCGATGGCCGCTGCGCGCCGCGAGGCGGCGCACGACGGAGGCCTCCCGTGAAACATTGCATCCGCGTCCCGCACGCCGGTGACCTCGACCTGCTGCCGGTGTCGTGAAACGAGAGCGTGCCTGGCGTTCGCATGCGCGAGTGAATCAAGCCACGGGAAATGTTCCCGGATCCCTTCAGTCAGCAGGAAGCCGCAATGACCTATCAGAACATCCTCGTCGAGACGCGCGATCGCGTCGGTTTCATCCGCCTCAACCGTCCGCAGCGGATGAACGCGCTCAATGACGCGCTTAACGCCGAACTGACGCAGGCGCTGGCCGCGTTCGATGCCGACGCCGGCATCGGCGCCGTCGTGATCACCGGCGACGACAAGGCGTTCGCCGCCGGCGCCGACATCGGGGCGATGGCCGAGTGGGACTATCAGAAGGTCTACCTCGACAACTACATCACCAACGGCTGGGAGGCCGTGCGCAACACGCGCAAGCCCGTGCTCGCCGCGGTCGCGGGCTACGCGCTGGGCGGCGGCTGCGAACTCGCGATGATGTGCGACTTCATCATCGCCGCCGACACGGCGAAGTTCGGCCAGCCCGAGGTCACGATCGGCACGATGCCCGGAGTCGGCGGCACGCAGCGCCTGCCGCGAGCCGTCGGCAAGGCGAAGGCGATGGACTGGTGCCTCACCGGCCGGATGATCGACGCCGCGGACGCCGAGCGCGCGGGCCTCGTTGCGCGGGTGGTGCCCGCCGCCAGGCTGGAAGAGGAGGCGCTCGCGGTGGCCGCGAAGATCGCGGGTTACTCGCTGCCGGTCGTGCTGAAGATCAAGGAAGCGATCAACCGCTCTTACGAATCGTCGCTGGCCGAAGGCCTGCAGTTCGAGCGGCGCGAATTCCACTCGACGTTCGCGTTGGACGACCAGAAGGAAGGGATGCGCGCGTTCGTCGAGAAGCGCAAGCCGGCATTCAAGCATCGCTGATTCACCGCCATCGACCCCGCAGCGGCGCCGGGGCGGCAGCCTCCGCGCGGCCCGCCGGCGTCACCGCCGGGTCGTCGTGAACCGCATCGAGCCCGAATCGCCCTGCAGCGTCAGCACGAGGTCGCTGCCGTTCATGCCCTGCGCCGCCACGGCCGACAGCCCCTTGAGGAATTCGCCGTCGCGCGATCCCGGCGGGCACATCATCTTGGTCAGCGCGATCGGCCCGAACGAGAGCTGGCTCCCGTTCAGAAGATAGCTCCCCGAGCCGCGATTGCAATCGGCGCGGACGTTGACCATTCCTCCGGGCTGGAAGACGAGTGCGTAGCGCTCGGGCGCATCGGGCACGAGCCGCGCGCCATCCTTCATTTGCGTTCCCTGCCACGTCCAGACCGTGTTGGTGAGCAACGAATCACCGGCGGCCGCCATCGGCGGCGGCGGCGCGTTGACATAGCCGGGGAGCACGGGCGTGCCCGGGTCGGTTGCCGTGCACGCAGCGACGGCGAAGGTCAGCGCGGCGGCAAGGAGGTTGCGCGGGAAAGGCATGGGGTCTCCGGAGAGTGGGTGTGGGCGTGGTCGGTGCGGGACGTGGCGGTGCAGAGTGGCGGCGGAGAGCGGCCGGGCTACGCTCGCCACCGCCACCAAACGAGCCACAGCACGACGCCGATGGCGAGCGCCGCCCAGACCGCCGCCGCGATATCCGAAGGCCGGCGCGGCGCCGGCAACAGATCGGGGTCGCGCAACTCGGCTGGAAACGGCCGCGGCGGCACCGCGACGATCTGCGCTTCGGCCGGATCGGCCGGCACCAGCGTTCGGTACTCCCAGGTCGTGACCGCCGGCGCCGCGCCGAACGCGCGGCTCGACGGCAGCTGGGGGAAGCGGAGGAAGGCGATGGCCTCGACATCGTCGGCGAGCATCCGCGCAAGCGGGCCGTTCGCGTTGCTGCCGGGAGCGCGAGCGCCGGCCGCCCCGACCAGCGCGAGCAGGCTCGCGCCCGCTTCCTCGAACGCCGCCGCCGGCATCAGGCGCGTCTGGTCCCCAAACAGGTAATCGAATGCGGTCCTGGCCTTGGCCAGCGAACGCTCGGTGACGAGGAAGTACGGAAAGCCGACCGCGGCCAGCAGCCGGCTCGTGGGCCCCCGCGCCGGGACGTCCCAGCCCAGCGCACGCAGCACGTCGACGCTGATGCCGGAACAGTTCATGGTCGCGTGCTGGTAGACGAGCTGGTGGCGGTAGAACTGGTTGTACGCGCGGTTGAGGGCGCTTTGCAGCAGCACCGCCGCGCGGTCGTCTGCGAGCGCCGCGACGATCATGTACGACGGGCGGTAATAGCCCTGCCCGCTGTTGAGGTCGGCGAGATAGTTGTCGAGCGGCAACGGCGCCGCAAGGATGCCTTTTTCGCTCTCGACGTCGAGCGAGTAGAAGTTGTTGACGAGCCAGTCGCCGATCGCGCCGTCGGCCTGCGTGCGCCCGGTGACGAGCGCGAAATGACCGCCGTGCGCCTCGTCGTCGTCGCCCTGCGCGCCATTGACCATGATGCCGATGACGGCGCGGCCGGGCGGGAACGCCGGGCCCGCCGCGGCGCGGTCGCGCTGCCACAGCGCATGGGCGGCGAACGGACTTTGCCCGTCGGCCCGCGGCTCGGCGCGGACCAGCGCGCGCAGGGCTTCGACCGGCGGCTGGCTGCCGGCGAGTTCGTGGCGCGGCGGTGCCGGGTCGAGCCGGAAATCTTCAGGCCAGAGCGTGCGCGCGACGATGCCGTCTTCCCGGAGCGTGCCGCGCACCTTGATCGTGCGCTGCGCGAAGAAATTCGCCGACGAGCCGTCGAACCAGGAGCGGTTGAGCGGGATTTTCGGCGTCAACCGAAACGGCACGGTCACCCGGTTCGCAAAGGTCAGCGCGGTCGCGTCGGGCGTCAGGCGGGCGCCGGCCGCGACTTGCGGCGCCGCCACCCACACGAGCGGCGGGTAGTCGAGCGGCGCGGCAGGTTTCCGCGCCGCGGCCCAGGCGCGGATGTCATCCGCGGCCCGGACCCCGGGCGTGAACGTCGCCACCGGTGATCCGGGCAGGGGCACGGCGATCGTCTCGCGCTCGAAATACCAGAGCGCCTGCCGTGGCGCGGGGCAATCGCGGCAGGGGCCGGTCGTCAGGCGGAACGACTGCGCATCGTACAGACCGACGCTGCGGCCCGCCGCGACCGCGGAAATCTCCGGTGCGGGCGCGGCTGGCGGATTGCCGCCGGCGGGAAACACAGGCACGAGTGTGGTTGCGAGGAGGAAGGCGACGTGCGCCGCGCGGCGAATCCCGGCGCGCGCCCGCACGGTCTTAGCGAACGGTGACGCGCGCCGCGCCGGAAACGATCTCGCCGATCACGGCTGCGCGGGCGAAGCCTTCCCTCACGAAGATGGCCAGCACCTCGTCGGCGGCGTCCGGCGCGCAGGCGACGAGCAGGCCGCCCGACGTCTGTGGATCGGTGAGGATCGCCCGCTCGGCGTCGGTGATCGCGGAATCGAGCACGACGTCCTTTTCGCAGCCGGTCCAGTTGCGGGCGGACGCGCCGGTGACGAGACCCGCGCGCGCCAGTGCGAGCACGCCCGGATGCAGTGGAATGCGCGCGAAGTCGATCGTCGCGCCCGCGTGCGAGGCCCGGCAAACTTCGAGCAGATGCCCGAGCAGGCCGAAGCCGGTGACGTCGGTCAGCGCGTGCACCGCCGGCAGTTGCCCGAAGACAATCCCCGGCGTGTTGAGCTGCGTCGTGCTGGCGATCAGCGCGCGATAGCCTTCCGCCGGCAGTTTTTCCTTTTTCAGCGCCGCGCTGTAGATGCCGACGCCGATCGCCTTGCCGAGCAGCAGCTGGTCGCCCGGCCGCGCACCCGCGTTGCGCTTCAGGTTCCTCGGATCGACGATGCCGATCACCGCCAGCCCGTAGATCGGCTCGACCGAATCGATCGAATGGCCGCCGGCGATCGGGATGCCGGCCCTCGCGCACACCACCTCGCCGCCTTCGAGCACGCGGCGGATCGTATCAACGGGAAGCTTGTCGATGGGCATGCCGACGAGTGCCAGCGCAAACAGCGGCGTACCGCCCATAGCGTAAACGTCGGAGATCGCGTTGGTCGCGGCGATGGCGCCGAAATCGAACGGATCGTCGACGATCGGCATGAAGAAATCGGTCGTCGCGACGATCGCCTGCGTGTCGTTGATGCGCCACACCGCGGCGTCGTCGGACGTCTCGTTGCCGACCAGCAGGTCTTTCTGAATCATCGCGAAGCCGGTCCTGGCGATGATGTCGCGCAGCAGGCCCGGGGCGATCTTGCAGCCGCAGCCGCCGCCGTGGCTGAACTGCGTGAGGCGGAGCGGGGGAAAATCGGGAGCATTCATGGCGGTTCTCGGCGTGGATCCCTGGGGTCGAACCGTCATTCTACCGGCTGCGGGTTTCGGCGCAGCGCCGGCGGGTCGAACCGCTGCGGCCTCGATCTTCGCGTCTAAGTCTGCAAATCCTGATGCAGATCAAACCTGCCGTGGGCACGACCGTTACGGGGGGCGTTACGCGGGCGTAGCATCATCGCAATGTTTTCGCGGAGCCGTTGCTCCCCATAACCGATCGCAGGACGGATGAGATGGCGAATTTCGAAATCGTTGCGCGCGAGGACTTTTCCGATGTCACGTACCTGCTGGAGATCCGGCATCCGCTGATGGCGAGGGCGGCCAAGGCCGGCCAGTTCGTCATCGTGATGCTGCACGAGCACGGCGAGCGCATTCCGCTCACGATCGCCGACTACGACCGCACCAAGGGCACGATCACGCTGGTGATCCAGGCCGTCGGCAAGACCACTTGCGAAATGCAGGAGAAGTGCCAGGTGGGGACGTCGCTGTACGGCATTGTCGGGCCAATGGGGATCCCGAGTCCGATCGGTCACGTGAAAAAGGTGATGTGCGTCGGCGGCGGCCTCGGTGTCGCGCCGATCTTTCCGCAGGCTCGCGCCTTCAAGCAGAGCGGCGCGTACGTGATCGGCGTCATCGGCTTCCGCACCAGGGACCTCGTGTTCTGGGAGGACAAGTTCCGCGCCTGCTGCGACGAGTTCATCCTCTGCACCGACGACGGCTCGGCGGGGATCATGGGCAAGATCACCGAGGGGATCAAGCGGGCCATCGAAAAGCACGACGACATCGACGAATGCGTGGCGATCGGGCCGCCGGTGATGATGAAGGGCGTTGCCGAGGCCACGCGGCCGCACCGGATCAAGACGATCGTGAGCCTCAACCCGCTGATGGTCGACGGGACCGGCATGTGCGGCGGCTGCCGC
>Ga0315278_10006832_pt1 | contig 10381 bp, 6 predicted proteins | sample YL17G06_0_MG_FD_203880 | JGI IMG/M metagenome (GOLD analysis project Ga0315278, IMG submission 203880) | Sediment microbial communities from Yellowstone Lake, YNP, Wyoming, USA - YL17G06_0 | ecosystem: Environmental > Aquatic > Freshwater > Lake > Sediment | place: USA: Wyoming | collected... | reverse complement strand
GTATGGCCTCCTCGCCACCCATGCCCCCGGGGATCGTTAAATCCATGATCACCGCATCAACCGGTGCTCCTGAAGCGCGGGCTTCCTGGTAACGGTTCAGGGCCTCGACCCCGTCGCCGGCAAGCTCCACATCATATCCGAGGCCGCTCAGCAGCTCCTGCGCCATGTCCCGGATGATATCTTCATCGTCCATAACGAGAATTCTACCTTTCCCATCGCTGTTTACTTCTCCGGCAACTTCTTTGTGCTCAATTTTTTCCGCGGAGGCGGGAAGATAAAAGGTGAAGGTAGAGCCAGCGCCCGGTTCAGATGCAACCGTTATGTACCCGCCGTGATTGACAAGGATCGAATAGCAGGACGCAAGCCCGAGACCACTGCCCTTCTGTTTGGTGGTGAAAAAGGGATCAAAAATCTTAGCAATGTATTCTTTCGGTATGCCTATCCCCTGGTCGCTGACCGATACGGCGATATACTTTCCTTCAGGCAGGGGGATGTTCTGCTGTCCATTGATCAGGATATTTTCCGCCCGCACCTTTAGTGTGCCGCCCTCCGGCATTGCCTGGTCAGCGTTAATAACCAGGTTGTGGATAACCTGGCTGATCTGTCCCTCGTCAACCTCGGCTGTCCACAAATCTTCGACTATCCGGAACTCGCAGCGCACATTTGAGCCCCGCAGGGCAAAGCCTGCCGTTTCATTAAGAAGCTGGACGATGGAGGACGTTTTCTTTACCGGTGCCCCGCCTTTGGCAAAGGTAAGAAGCTGCTGGGTGAGATCCCTGGCCCGGGAACATGCTGTTTCCGCATTATTGAGATACGCATACAGCTTCTCTTCCGGCTGCACGCGCAGCTTGGCCAAAGATACATTGCCCAGAATTGCTGATAAAATATTGTTAAAATCATGGGCAATGCCGCCGGCCAGGATGCCGAGGGATTCAAGCTTTTCCATTTTCTGCAGCTCATTCTCCATGCGCTTGCGGCTGGTTATGTCGCGGGTGATGCTGGCCATCATGTACCCTTTATTGGTTTTGATTAAAAACGTCAAAACCTGGGAGTTCCGCCGCGTCCCGTCAGGCCGCTGAAACTCCCGTTCCGACAAACGGTTTAGCCAGGGGGACTGCCCCGTCTGTAACAGGTCAGTCATCATAGTTTCGACCTGTTCGTAACTTACCACCTGCTTTTGCTCTTCTGTTGCGCTCAGGTATTGCACATCAAACAGCTTGCGGCCAATGGCATCCTCCCGCTGCAGTCCCACGATCTTTTCCATGCCAGGGTTCCACTCAATGATGGCTCCCTGTTCATCAGTCAGGACAATACCATCCGGAGCCTGTTCAATGATGTGGCGCAGCTTCTGCTCGCTTTCGCGCAGGGCTTCGTCAGTCCTTTTATAGGCAGTTATATCGCGGACATATTCAATAACGCCGATAAACTCTCCGGTTGATAAGTCTTTAAGAGGGAAGCTGTACAAATCAAGCCACCCTTGCGGTGTTCCGTTGCAATCCCGCAGGGGGACAACTTCCTGTGCTGCTGCTCCGGTAGTAATGGTCTGATATGACGGACAGGTTTCGCACCGCTCGCTTCTTCCGTGATATGCTTCGTAGCACTTTTTACCCACGAGGGGCAATGCATGAGAATACCACTGTTTTATGGTATGGTTGACCATGAGGATTTTCATGTCCTTGTCTAAAATGCTGATGCCGTCCTGAATGCTGGAGAGAATATTGCTCAGGAAGCGTGCGCTTTCCATGAATTCGTCTTCCGCCTGCTTTCGCTCAGTGATGTCCCGTGAGATAAAAAGTAACTCATCGTCCACAATATTCACGGTGCTTTCCAGATGATGCCACTTGCCTGCTTTATCTTTGATGCGAAACCAGAGGCTCTCAGAAAGTTCCGATGACTTTCCGGTGAGGAGGTGCTTGACCTTCTGGCCGATATATTTCTTTAGCAGCGGAAACAGGTTCTTCTTGTCATCAGGATGGACAAAAGCAAGGCATGATTTACCCATGAGGTCTTCAGGTTCATACCCCATAATGCGTGCATGTGAAGGGCTGATATAGGTATAGACGGGATTTAGCGTAAAGGTGGTGAGCGCTATGAGGTCGCTTGTGTACTCACTTATTAAACGCGCCTTCTCACGGCTATCTTGCAGCTTTTCTATCATAGGAGGCAATACAAATTGATCATTTATTTTCGTTATTATACGTTTTTTACTCTATGACGTATAAAATTACTCTTTAGTTATCGGTACAGTCAGTAAATACTTCATAACTATCTGGACTACCTCTGTACTGTAAAACTATTGATAAATGTTTTCGCCCGCATGTCAGAAAAGCTTTTTCCTGGTTCGAAGTTCATGACGTGGAGTTCGCTTGCGGTGAGCTTATCGAACCAATGCTCGTGAAATGCGGAACGGGGAAGAAACGGGGAGTCAGGGAATCGGGGGGATTAGAATAGGCACAAGGCACAAAGAAAATGCAGAAGATACTAATTGCTCCGAACTGCTTCAGTGCCCGGCAGACGATTCAGCGGCGCTGGAGTGCGCATATTGCCGCAGCCGTGGCCTCACCATAAGCGTAGTGGCAAACAGGAGCCCTGCCCCCAGCGCAAACGTGTAGTCCATGTGAAGCTCGTAGATCACGCCGCCGATGACCGGACCGATAATGCGGCCGAGGCTGTCAAAGGACTGCATGAGGCCCATTGACCCGCCCTGTTCAGTGCCGGAGGTTTTGCTGATCAGGGTTGAAAGGCTTGGCCGCAGGAAGGAATTACCCGCGCTGAAAACCCCGGTGTATACCCACAGCAGCGGGACGCTGGTTACCTGCACCATGCAGATGAGCCCCAACGCCGACACCAGCAGGCTGACGAGTATAACCGCTGCATCGCCAAACCGCTGCACTGCTTTTCCGACCAGCCCGGCCTGGATGGCAACGCTGAGAATGCCAAGCGCGGTAAACATGAGGCCGAGGTCCCGGGGGCCGAACTGCAGCCGGTCTGCTGAAAACAGGGCAAAGGTGCTTTCAAACATTGACATGCTGAAGCTTGCTGCCAGGGCAATCGCAAACAGAGGAAACTGGCGATGGCTGAGGATGGACAAATATGTCTTCCACGAGGCTTTCTCAACAGGGGATGCAGAGTGAACCCGTGATTCAGGCAGAAAATAATAGGCAAACGGCAGGGTCAGAAGCGCCAGAACGCCGGCTGCAAAAAAGGGCAAAGACAGGCCATAGTGACCGAGCGCGCCGCCCAGGCCCGGTCCGAGGATAATCCCCATGCTCATGGCGGCTCCCATCAATCCCATGCCCTTAGCCAGTTTTTCAGATGCCGTGATGTCGGCAACATAGGCCATTGCCGTGGGCAGCGTTGCGGAGGAGACAATCCCCGCGATGATGCGCGCCGCAAACAACACCCAGAGATGATTGGCAAATCCGAACACGATGAATGACGCGCCGTAACCGCTCAGCCCTATCAGAAGCACCGGCCGCCGGCCGATCCGGTCGGAGAGCCTGCCCCAGAACGGCGCGAACATAAACTGCATGACCGAGTAGGTTGACATCAGGAAGCCGAGGGTGGCGGCGTTTCCCTGATAATAGCGGACGTAGAACGGCAGGATCGGCATGATAATGCCGAACCCCACCATCACCAGAAACAGGCTTATGAACAGAACGGCCAGGGCCTTGCGATTATCTTGCATCCACTCAGTTTACCTTTTCGCCTCTTGACCTTTCGCCTTTTTTCCTCTTGACCTTTTCACGTTCCACTTTTCACTTTCCACGTTTCACTCTCCACTTTTTTTTAGACAAACAAATCCTCTATAGAAAGATAGCGCTCCCCGGTATCATAGCAGAAGGTGAGAACCCTGCTGCCATCCCGCATCTCAGAGAGCTTTTTTGCCACTGCTGCAAGTGAAGCACCGGTTGAGATGCCGACCAGAATGCCCTCCTCTTTTGCGCAGCGTACCGCATAGGAATAGGCCTCTTCCTTGCCTATCGGGATGACACCGTCAAGCACGCTGGTGTGCAGCGTTTTGGGGATGAACCCGGCTCCGATCCCCTGGATGGGGTGCGGCCCGGGAGCGCCGCCGCTTATCACCGGAGACAGCGCCGGCTCAACTGCAAAAACCTTCAGTTTCGGGAATTTTTTCTTAAGCACTTCAGCGCACCCGGTAATGTGCCCGCCGGTCCCGACGCCGGTGATCAAATAGTCCAGGCCTTCAGGAAAATCATCCAGTATTTCCCGGGCAGTATATTTTTTATGCGCTTCAATATTGGCGTCATTTTCAAACTGCTGCGGCATCCAGGCATGGGGAATGGTTTTCACCAGTTTGTTTGCTTGTTCGATCGCTCCCTTCATGCCAAACTCGCGCGGGGTAAGCTCAAACGCTGCCCCGTATGCTGACATGAGTTTTCTCCGCTCAATGGACATTGAATCCGGCATGACCAGTATCAAACGGTATCTTTTCACAGCGCACACCATGGCAAGCCCTACCCCGGTATTGCCGGAGGTGGGCTCAATGATGACCGAGTCAGGCTTGAGGATTCCCTTCTTTTCAGCATCCTCTATCATCGACAGCGCAATGCGGTCTTTGATGCTGCCGCCGGGGTTGGCTCGCTCTGCCTTCATCCACACTTCAACCCGGCTGCTGAACAGGCGGTTGATTTTAATGTGCGGTGTGTTACCAATAGTTTCGAGTACGGTTTGTGCTTTCATGGCAGACCTCTCTATGAGTTTATTGCATGTTAATCATTCACTTTAAAACCGACTAAGTATATGATAGTAAATCTATATGAGCAATTGAAATAGCGCTTGGAGCGCAAGCTTTATATCCTTATTCAGGAGATATATATGACGACAGACCTCAAGGCACTATCGACCCCGATGGCTATATTGGAAGCAGCGCTCGAAAAGGAAAAAGCCGCGTACCGGTTTTATGACCAGCTGCTCAACAATACCAATATTGGTATCCTGCGGGAAATCATTGAACACCTGCTCGAAGAGGAATATAAACATATCCAGCTTATAGAAAAAAAGATGGCAGCACTGCGCAACGGCTGATATATGGATTGCTTGTCTCAGCTGCTTAACTATAGTGCAAAAAAGAGCGCTTCACAATAGAAACGGACAAGAAATTTTCCAGGAGGAAGCAATGGGAAAAGTAATCGTGCCGCATGCAAATGAGCGGGAGCGGGCAGCATTCGCCAGTGTCAACATCACCCTGCTTGATACTATTTCTGAAAAAGATTTTCTAGACGTCATCATTTCCTATCTTAACACCCACAATGTCCTGCACCTTGCCACCTGCAAGGACAACGAGCCGCGCTGCACGGCGCTGGAATATTTCAACAACGGCCTGACCGTGTATATTTTCTCCGAGGGCGGCGGCAAATTCGCCAACCTGAAGGCAAACCCGCAGGTCTCCTACACCATAAACGATCCCTATTCTCCCGGAGAGGACTTTTTTGGCGCTGTGGGCCTGCAGGTCTGGGGCACGGCAACGGTCTTCAAAAAAAGCGAAAACCCCGAGCGCTTCAACGAAATCCGCAGCCATGCCCGCACCACGGAAGAACTCAAAAGGCAGGGGCTTGATAAACTCGCGGATGCCGTCAACTTCAACGTCATAACCATCGATCCGACCAAGTTCCGTTATCTCAATTACCGCAAGGGGTTCAGGAATGTGATATGGAAAAAAGGGGAATGATGACGTCGTAAAAAATTAAAAAACGAACAATTTGTCATTGCGGTGAGCTGCAACCCAGAGCATAGCGAAGGGGAAGCGCGGCAATCTCACAGCTTTCTGAAATTCCATGGGATTGCTTCGTCGTTTCACTCCTCGCAATGACCGCAGGGGACTTTTTACGACTTACCGCTGCATGCGGTATTGTTAATTATGAATACCTTATAAAAAAGCAGGGCCATGCATAGCCCTGCTTTTTTTGTTCCACTGATTTATACACTGCCGCAGCTTATTTTTTCACATTACTATCTTTTTGAAGTTATAAATTTTGGTTTAAACAGCGAGATAAAACTGGGTACGACAAAAATCGCTCCCAGCATGTTAATTATCAGCACGATTGCCAGCAGCAGTCCCATCAATGCCTGGAACATGAGCTTGGAGATTGCCCAGAATCCAAGGCCGCAGATGAGGGTTAAGCCGACATACAGAACCGCTTTCCCGGACGTTCCCAGCGATATTGCAATCGCGTCATTCAGGTCACGTTTATTATCCCGGTATTCCTCAATAATACGACCGACAATATAAATCGAATAGTCAACACCAAGCCCCATGCCCACTGATGCTATCGGCAGGGTTGCCGTGGTTAAGGGGATCGGCGGGTTCATGAGGGTCATGAACGCCTGGGTCAAAAAGGTTGCGGTCAGCAGCGGCAGGGTGATAAAGATCGCTGCCACAAATGACTGAAAGAAAAAGGCTACAAAGAAGAAGCACATAATGAAGGCAAGCAGAGTCGTCAGGCCGTTGTATTTCACCAGCGTCTCATTGATGCCTGCCTGGATGCCCGCAGTGCCCCCGGCCAGACGATACTTGAAGTTAAAGGTTGTCTCCGCCATATTCACTACATCCCTTGCCGGTTTGGTGCAGACTGACTCCTCCGCAACAAATTTATTCACCCGGTCAATAACTTCTCTGAGGCTGTCAGCGGTCTTGTCGCGCAGGTACAATACAAGATTTACACTTTGATGTTGAGGGTCGATATATTTATCCCAGGCGCCGGGAGCTCCGGTAGTGAGAATAACCCATTGGAGCATTTTGAGCTGCATATCTATGGTCGGGGCAAACATCCACTTCGGGTCAGAATCTCTCACCGACCGGTTGTAATTCGGGATCGGGCCGGCAAGGCTTCCGACAAACATGACCCGCTGGTTAGGGGTCCGCAACATGTAGCGCGCAAATTTCAGTACGTCGCGGAGAACGGTCGGGGTCAGCTGGGTAAATGGTTTGTCACCTTCGCACACTATGTACATGGGGTTCAAAAGCGGCATATTAAAGATGAGCCGGAACGCATCCACGTTGTAGCGGTGAAACGGCCACAGGATTTCAGACCCCGGAACCACGTTTCCCACGGGCAGCTTCAGCTGCTGGAAGTAGCCCCAGATGGTGACAATCACTACAATGACCAGAATGGGGATTTTACCCTTGCGGCAGATAAAATGGCCCATGCCGTGGAGCATCCTGTCCAGAAACCCCTCCTTTTCCGGTTCCGTCTGCACCGGGAAGTAGGAGAAAATAATGGGTATCAAAAAGAAGGCAATAAACACAGTACCAAACGCCCAGAACGCGCAGGCTAAGGTTATCTTGTACAGGATATCGATCGGCGTAATGGCGATAATCAGAATACCCGAAGCATCGGTCACGACTCCCGCAAGTCCCGGCACAAACAGGCTGGTGATAACCTTCTTGCAGGCTGCCTTGCCTTCACCAAGCGCAATGGACTCTTCCCGGTAGCGCTTCACCACCTGCACCGAGTGTGATGCGGCCATGGCGCCGATGAGAAACGGGAACACCAGCACCAGCGGGTCAAGGTTGAAGTTGAGCATGGCAAGAAATCCCAGGCCCCACACCGCGCTGAGCAGCGCTGCAAAAACCGGCATCACCATGCCGCGCCTGGTGCGAAAAAACAGAAAAAACATCACCAGCATGGCGATAATGGTGTAGACAAAAATCTTCAATGCCTGCGGCACATAGCTCTCAATGTATCCGATGTGCATGGGATTGCCGGCAATGGCTATGAAGTGATTATCATCTTCATATTTTTTCCGCAACGCCTGCAGCTCCTTGAAGGTGACCCGGTAATCCATCTTCTCTTCAAAAAAATCCACCTGGATTAACGTCTTTGCGCTGTCAAGAGACACTAACCCCGGGTAGGTTATGGGATTTCCATAAATAGTCAGCCTGAGCTTATTGATGCTTTCCGGGGTTTGTGGAACGTCAGGGAACATAATCGGAACAGATGTGTATCCCTCGGGCAGTGCTTTGAAATCCCTTATGTGCGAACTTGCTATGGAGGTAATCTTGTAGCGGTCAACCGCATTAAATTGATACATATCCGCAGTGATGTTCTTTACCTTCGTCAGGGTTTCAACATTAAAGATATCCCGGTATTTACCCTTGGGTTTCACCCCCACCATGATAAGCACCTGGTTGGCACCGCCGAATTTGTTGCGGATCTCATTATGCAGCTTTATGTACGGGTGTTGCTGCGGCAGCAGGTCGGCAAATATGGTCTTTACCGACAGCTTCCGGCACTGCCAGCCAAAAAAGATGGTGATGATGATGGCGAGGATGAGGTAGATGTTGCGCTTCTCTATGACATGATCTGCAACGCGTTCCATGAATGTTTCTATTTTACCCATAGTCTTAATCTCCCCTGAGAGGTTCCCTGACAATGGATGAGAGGCTATCGCATCCCGTTTCCATTACTGTTCTTCGTATAACCGGCAGCAGCATGATTCCGTCATTTTTATTATTACGGTACAGCTCATGTGCAGCGGATGAAATGCACTTATTTATGGAGGGAGTTAAAAAGTAACCGCCGTTCTTTGACCGTGATAGCGTTCAACGTGAGATACCTATACGGGTGACACAGAAAATACCGGCGGATTAATAAGTGCCGTCGTGATTACTCCTTCATTGTTAAAATCTTTTCAAAAATAGCCATAAAAGTCAAGCACTTGTTTTTATCTTTTTTAAATATATTTCCTCTTTTTATCAATATAGTCCATGAGCACGCACTGCCCCAGGTCACTCGGGCTTATGTGAAATACCCTGCCCTGCGCCCGCTTTGCCATCTCATCGACAAACCTGATGCTGCTCTTCTCCTGAGACAGCAGGAAAACGCTTAAGGATATCTTATGCCGCGCCAGGCTCTCAACCGCGCTGAGCGTGCGCTGCAGGGTTTTCTGGTGGGGCGGAAACTGGAAGAATACCGTGCCCCGCTCGCGGTGCGCCGTGGGCTCTCCGTCGGTGATAAGAAATATCTGCCGGCGAAAGCCCTTGTGCAGGGCAAGGGTTTTGCGCGCCGCATCGAGCGCTGCTTCCATGTTGGTGTAGGGATTTGTTTCATCCCAGCAGAGAAACGGAATCTCCTCCTTTCGAACCTTTAGCGCTCCCATGGAAAACTGAACGACGGCCACCCGGTCCTGCGGATAGCGCCTGCGGCTGAGCTCATAGAGGGCGAGCGCAACTTTTTTAGCTGCAATGTAGCGGTCTTCAAAGCGCATGGACTTGCTCACATCAATTAAGAGCACAGTTGCGCACCGGGAGAATGGCTCCTGGTCATAGACGATAAAGTCCTGCGCGCTGATGCGCACCGGCAGCTGCATCCCCGCCCGTTTTACCGCGTTCAGCACTGACCTGCTCAGGTCAAGGTGCAGGGGATCGCCGAACTGGTAGGGTCTGGTTTCATGGGCTGCCGGCGGCTCGCTGCTGCGCCGCGGCTGGCGCCGGTCTGCTGCGGGGTCGGTTTTTCGCGGCTTAAAGATTTCTTTCAGGATGTGCCGGGCGATTTTCTGCAGCCCCGAGGAGGTGAGCCTGAGCCCTGACGGGCCCTCACGGGCAACACCTTCCCGGACCATGTGTACGGCAAGGCTCTTAATCATCTGCCAGTGCTTAAGCGTGTCTTCCCCCACCACTTCCTCAAGCTGTTCCTCATCGATACTTTCCAGATCAAAGCCCCAGTAGACGCGCTTCAAGTCCTTTTCCAGATTTTCAATGGTGCGAAGGTGAGCGGTGAGCATGAGCGCTTCACGCACGGTAAGCTTTTCTTTGCGGGACGCATCACTCAGCAGACGCGCCAGGGCCTGGAGGGAAGCGCCGTCCATGGGCTTTCCTGACAGGGGCGGACCGTCCTGGCCTGGCAGGTAATAGAGCGATTCATCAACACCGCTTAACTGCTGCCGTGAGCCTTTCCTGCGCGACGAATCATCGTGCGGCAGAAGCGATGCGAGCTTCTCTTTCAGCTTCTTAACCTCTTCCATGAGGTCTTTTATGCCAATGAACAGTTTCTCGCCCTGCTCATCCCGGTATCCCTCCTTCTGCAGCTCTTCAAGGGCTTCCTGCAAGGACTGATTTTTAAGCACTGCATCTGCAAGGGCTTTGACCGGGAACGGCGCACCGGGAAAATTCAGCTGCTCGTCAAGGGAGAGCGGGCGGTAGGTGATTACTTTCATGCGGGCTTTACATAGAACACGGTATCATGCCGCACTTCTTTTTTAATCCTGCCCAGATGAGAAAGGCTTTCAAGAATGAATTCCGCGCCTGAAGCAAGAAGTCCCGGTGAGAGTTCTTTAAGAAGCGCTGATACATGATTCTTCAGGGATGGATATTTTTCAAGGTGTGCCGCGTATGCGGAAGACGGTGTCATCTCCGACA
>Ga0315278_10006830_pt1 | contig 10382 bp, 9 predicted proteins | sample YL17G06_0_MG_FD_203880 | JGI IMG/M metagenome (GOLD analysis project Ga0315278, IMG submission 203880) | Sediment microbial communities from Yellowstone Lake, YNP, Wyoming, USA - YL17G06_0 | ecosystem: Environmental > Aquatic > Freshwater > Lake > Sediment | place: USA: Wyoming | collected... | reverse complement strand
TCGCGGCCGGTTCCGGCGCCATCGCCCTCCTCGCGCTGGGCCTTGCCTCAGCGAACTCGATCAAGGCGCCCGACCCCCCGCTGGGCCCGATCGAAGAGAAGGTCGCCACGCGCATCCCGCCGCTGCGCGTGCCGCTCAGTTTCGCGATCGGCGCGCTCGGTGCCGTCGCCCTGTGGTGGCCGAAGTCGTTGCGGCGCCGGATCGGGCTCACGATGTTGGTCCTGTGGGCGCTCTCACTACCCCTCGGCTACCTCTTGTACGAACTGCGGGACCACCATCTCCCCCTCTACCGCGTCGCCGAGTTCGCGTTGGCGCTGCCGATCCTGGGCGCGGCCCTGGCGGTGGGTCTCGTCCGGCTCGGGTGGCGGCACCTGCGGGTGGTTGGCGCGGTGCTGGGCGCGCTCGTGGTCGTGGGCGCCGTGGTGCTGCAGGTGTCGGTGAGCCGAGACGCGTGGGAGACCTCGCCGTCGCTTCTGATCCCCGCCCGCGTTCAACAGGTGGCGACCGCGGCCGACTACCTCGAGACCATCGACGCCCAGGGGCCGGTGATCTTCGTGTCGGGACTCCCCTCCTACCCCTACACCGACCGCCTGATCCGAGCCGGCATGCCCGGGGATCTCGTGCCGCACGTGCGGACGTTCGTGGGGCACGCCAACGACCTGCTGGCCGGACGGCAGACGATCTTCCCGGCCGGTCGGCTCCGCGGAGCGTCGAAGCTCTCCTGGCGCGCAGTCGAGCCGGTGCTGGGCGAGGACTACGTCGCGATCTACCTCACCACCTTGAACCCCGTGGACGACCCCCCCGCCTACGCGACGCCCGTGGCCCCGGGCATGTTCGTCCTGCGAGGGGCGCCGCCCGGCACGACCGTCGACCTCGCTCCGATCGTCGTCCCTGGGAAGGGACGGCTCGTGATCACGACCGTCGAGATGCTCCTGTTCCTGTTCCTGGCGGGGATCGGCTGGGCGGCCGGGACGACACAGACGGGCTGGATCAGTCGGGTCGCGCTCGCTCCCGCGTTCGGGCTCGCGATGCTCGTCATCTTCGCGATCCCGGTGGCGCGGCTCGGGGCGCCGTTGTCTCGCACCACCTCCTGGGCCATCGTGGCGGTTACCGCCGCGGCCGGGTGGGTGGTGTTCGCACTCAGGCGCGCGACGGACGCTGGCAAGGGGTCCACCGATGATGACGGGGATGACGGCTCCCGGGTCCTCGAGGCTCCCGAGGGTTCGCCGGAGCGCCTCGACTAAGGCCTCGGCCCCGCGGGCGGGAGCTCCTCCCGCGCCCGCGCGACCTGCCAGGCCAGCACCGGCACCGGCAACGTGATGCCCAGCACGTAGACCACCTTGGCCCACCCCTGGACGAAGCCCCCCACCAGGCCGATCAGCGCCGCGGCGAAGAGCACGCACGACGCGATCCGCCAGGGACGCCAGCCGGGGCGGCCGCGAACGGCCACCAGCGATGCGGCGGTGGCCACCACGGTGGCGGCGGTGGCCAGGAGCACGCCCGCGAGGTGCAGGGAGCCGTGCCAGGTCGGGTCTACATCGGGAACATCGGTGGTGAAGGCGAGCATGGCGTCGCCGCACGCGATCGCGATGAACCCCCAGGTCACCACCGGCGAGTGCAGCACCGGCCGCAACGCCCACAACGCGAACACCAGGTAACAGCCCCCTAGCCACAAGAAGGCGAGGGTCTGCGGGATCGATCCCGGCGGGCCGCCGGTGGCCATCGCGCTGGGCCAGCTGGCCCAGCCCTGGGCGCGGATCAGCTCCGGTCGCAGGGCCGCCATCGCGAAGGACACCGCCAGGAACCCGATCGGGCCCGCCGCCCCGATCAGCGCCGCGCGCCGGACGCTCACGCGAGGCAGGCCGCGACCGCCGCGGCCACGCGCGCGTTGTCCTCCAGGAGATCCAGGTTGGCCTCCAGGCTCCGCCCCTGGGTGAGCTCGGCGAGCGCGGACAAGAGGTAGGGGGTGCGAGCCTTGGCGTGGATGCCGTCGCGATCGGCCATGGCCTCGGCCTGCTGCGCGGCGGAGGCGACCTCTTCCGCCGCCATCGCGGAGGCGATGGGGACCGCGTTGCACAGGAGCACCGTGGATCGCGTCCCCAGTTCGAGGGCCGCGCGCACCAGCGCCGCCGCCTCCTCGGGCGTATCGACGCGATGTTCCAGGTCCACGCGGGTTTCGCGCGCCAGGAAGAACGGCCATCGATCGACGCCGTAGCCCACCGGGACCACGCCCAGCTCCTCGAGCCGCTCCGCCGTGGCCTCGGGGTCGATGATCGACTTGGGTCCAGAACACACCAGGAGCCCCGGAGTGCGGGCCAGTTCCAGGAGATCGGCGCTCACGTCGGGGCGTGCGCCCGGATGCACCCCGCCGATCCCGCCCGTCGCGGCCACGGAGATCCCCGCTCGGGCGGCCGCCCAGATCGTGGCGATCACGGTGGTGGCCCCGAGCGCCCCGGCGGCCGCCGCCGCGGGGAGGTCGCGCCGCGCCACCTTCGTGGCGCCGCCTTGGGGGGCGGCGAAGCGTTCCAGTTGGGCGGCGCCCAGCCCCACCATGAGCGCGCCGTCGACCACGCCGATCCAGGCGGGGACGGCTCCCGCCGCGCGGATCGCGGCGTTCATCCGCTCCACGCACTCGAGGTTCCTGGGGTGCGGGAGGCCCTGGCCGATCACGCTCGTCTCCAGCGCCACCACCGCGGCGCGGGCGGTGAGCGCGGCGGCGACCTCCTCGCCCACGACGAGCCCGCTCACGCGGCCGCCTCCGGCCAGGCCTGCAGGCTGGCGGCCGCGAGCGCCCCGGCATGGCAGGCCCGCGCGAGGGCTTCGTCCACCTCCACGCCCCGAGCCAGCGCGCCCAGGAGCACGCCGTCGAAGGCATCGCCCGCGCCGGTGGGATCGGCCTCCACGATCGGTTCCGACGGCGCGCGGTGCAGCTCGCCGTCGACCATCAGCGCCGCTCCGTCCGAGCCGAGCTTCACGCAGGCCACGGGGTAGCGCTCCCCCAGCGCGCGGGCGGCGTCGGTCCCCTCGCGGCCCGTGAGGGACCGCGCCTCCAGTTCGTTCGCGAGGATCACCGTGGCACGCTGCGTGCTCGCGAAGAACCGCTCCACACCGAAGCCCTCGACGAGCGGCCACGAGGCCGCCTCGACGGCCACGAAGGGGGCCACGGCGCGCTCCAGCGCCGCGACGGCGGTCCCGTGGGTGTCCTCGTGCATCAAGAGGTAGCCGGAGACGAGCGCCGCCCCGCACACGAGCCTCCCGGGCAGGGCCCCCGCGCGGAACCGGGCGTTCGCACCCCGATCCGCCACCATGGAGCGCTCTCCGGGCCCGTGCACCACGAGCATCGTCCCGGTTGCTGCCTCCGGGAACGGCGTGAGGTGCGTCTTCACCCCGCGCTCGCCCAGCGCCTCAGCGAGCAGACGCCCCATGAGGTCGGCCCCCACGCCCCCGTGCACTCGGGTCGCGGCGCCATCCCATGAGGCCCACACCGCAGCGTTCGCCGAGGTTCCTCCGGGCTGGACGAGCACGCGGCCGTGCACGTCGCCGCCGCGGGCGAGGCGGCCGGCGTCCACGCGGACGTCCACCATCACGTCGCCGATGCACAGCAGATCCACGCCGGAAGCCTACGCGAGCGGCCGGACGCCTCACGCGCCCTGAGCCCACGCTCCGAACGCCGCCCAGAACGGGTCGAGCCCGGGGTGCACGAGCGGGGTGGGCTCGCCGCCGCGCACCAGCACCCGCCCCTCCTCGGGGTCGGTGATCGCGCCCACGACGGCGGCGTCGATGCCCTCGGCCGCGAGCGCCTCGAGGTAGGCGTAGGCACGCCCGGGGGTCACCGTGGCGATCAACGATCCCTCGCTGATCGAGGTGTACGGGTCGATCCCCACGTGATCGCACACGGCGCGCACCTCGGGACGCACCGGGATCGCGTCCAGCTCGATGCGCATGCCCACCTCCGAGGCCAGCGCCACCTCCAGGAGCCCGCCCAGCACGCCGCCCTCGGTCGCGTCGTGCATCGAGGTGACCCCGTCGGATCGCAGCCCGAAACGCGCAGCGATCCGGGCCTCCGGCACCACGGTCATCTGCTCGAAGAGCGCGTCGGCCCGGCGCACCACGTCCACGCCCACGCCCTCGGCGAGCCGGTCCGGGAACGTGGCGGCGAACAGCGCGGTCGCCTCGATCGCCGCTCCCTTCGTGATCACGACGGCATCGCCGGGACGCGCCATCGTCGGCGTCACGTAGGCGTCCGCCGCCCCGAGCGCCAGGCAGGTGGCGCCGCCCACCATGGGCCACGCGCATCCGTCGTAACGGGCGGTGTGGCCCGTGACCACGGCGACGCCCAGGTCCTCGCACGCGCGCGAGAACGCGCTCCAGAGCTCGGCGAGATCCTCGTCGCTGATCTCGGGGGGCAGGTTGAGATCCACGGCCATCCACCGCAGCGGCAGCCCGCTCGTGGCGGCATCCGAGGCCAGGATATGCACCGCGAACCACGCCGCGCGCTCCCAGCCGTACGCCGGCACCACGAAGACGGGGTCGGTCGTGAGCGCCATCGCCACGCCCTCGGCCACCTTCACGACGCCCACGTCCACCCCGTGGCGCGGCCCCACCATCACGTCGGGGTCGGGGGCGCCCAGCCTGCGCAGGATCACCTGCTCGAAGAGCTCCGCCGTGGCCTTGCCCGTCCGTTGTTCGCTCATCGGGTCCCTCCGTGTTCGCCTCGGAACTGCTCCACGGCGGCGCGCAGCTCCGCCGTGGCCGACACCGGATCGGGCGCCGCCACCACGACCGAGATCACCGCGACCCCGGCGGCTCCCGCCGCCAGCACCTGGCCGGCGTTTCGCGCATCGATCCCGCCGATCCCCACCACGGGCAGGTCCGTGGCCTCGGCGACCGCCCGCACCGTCTCCAGCCCGCCGGGTTGAGCCTCGGGTTTCGTGCCGGTGCGCCACACGGTCACGCCCAGGTAGTCGGCGCCCGCTGCGGCCGCGTCGCGCGCGTCCGGAACCGACGCGACGCTGATACCGAGCGCCCGCCCGGGCCCCAGGGCGGCCCGGGCCAGTTCCGGGTGCTCGCGCTGGCCGACGTGGGCTCCGGCTCCTTCCACCTGGGCCGCGACCCCGGCACGGTCGTTCACCACGAACAGCGCCCCGGCCCGCTCGCAGAGCCGGCCGATGTCCGCGGCGAGGGGAAGTAGAGCCGCGTCGTCCAGCTCGGGGGCGCGCAGTTGGATCGCCGTGGCACCCCCGCGCAGCGCCGCCTCCGCCACGTCGAGATGGGTGCGGCCGTTCACCAGGGTGCCCGACGTGACCACGTACACGCCCAGGGATCGTGGGTCGAACGACGTCATCGCGGCTCCCTCCGCCGGCATTACCCGGATCAGGTTCGTTCGGGTCGCCGGCGCTTCGGGCGATGCCCCCAGCCGACCTCTCAGCCCGGTGTCGCCCGAGCTCCCCGGTGGTACCGGCGCAGTATAGGTCAGGCGTCGCCGACGACCGGCGGGGGTGCTGCCACCGGGACCGCTGCAGGCGCGGCCACCGGGACCGGGCCGGTGAGCGCCGGCTCCATCGATCGCGCCACGGCTTTCTCCCGCAGGAACTTCTTCCAGTCGCTGCTCGTGACCGAGAACCTGACGTCGGTCGCGATCTGCACGACGCCGACGACGAGCAGGATCGCCGCCGACCACCAGGGAGCGCCCGAGGCCGGCCAGAAGACGAGCGCGAGGAACGGGGCGACCTTGGTGGCGATCGCCCCGGACGCGTGGAACCAGGCACGGCTGCTCGGATCCGCCCGCAGGTATGTGGCGTAGTCGGTCTTGAGACCCGGCCGTGGCGGCGGCGGCCCGCCCAGGAAGTAGTCGGTGAAGCGGATGTCGATCGCGCGCCCGACCAACCAGTGCGCCGGGCAATGGAACGCAACGGCCCAGATGACACCGGCCGCGATCAGGGCGAGGCCCCGCAGCCACCCCGCCTCAGCCCCGAAGGCGCCGAACGAGAGCGCGATGCAGAGCCCGCCCAAGACCATGCCGAGCACCATGGCCAGGTTGCCCGCCCACACGGGGACCCGAAGCTTCACCCCCGCACGGAACGCGGCGGTATCGATGCGCCCGATCTGCTCGGCGTGCTCGTCGATCAGGACCCGGTCGCGCTTCACGGCCCCCACGAGACGCCAGAATCCGAGCGGCCCCAGATCCGTCCTGCCCTGGCCGACCGCCGCCTCGATGCCATCCAGTGCATCCGCGATACCGCCGGTTACGTCACTTGGCCGAACCTCCACCGTTTCTGCCCCTTCCGACCGTAGAATCGCGCCCGGACGCGCTTCCTTACCGAGCGCTTCCCCCAAGGGAGGAACACCACGTCCAAGAGTATGACCCAGCCGGCACCTCCGGAGGGCTCCGGAGGCCATGCGCTCGTCACCCTCGACGGGCGCTATCACATCGTGGAGCGCATCGCCGCGGGCGGGATGGGCGAGGTCTTCCGCGCGCACGACGCCGTCTTGGCCCGCGAGGTCGCGATCAAGGTCCTCCATCGTTCGCTCGCTGGCGATCAGGCGTTCGTCGATCGCTTCCGTCGCGAGGCGCGGGCGGCCGCAGGCCTCTCCCACCCCAACGTGGTGGCCGTCTACGACTGGGGCGCGGTGGACGGCGTCTACTACATGGTCATGGAGTACGTGCGTGGGCGCGCCTCCCGCGAGTTGCTGAACCAGTACGGCAAGCTCGAGCCCGCCCAGGCAGCCGAGATGATCCGCCAGACCCTCCTCGCCCTGGGTCACGCGCATCAGCAGGGCCTCGTGCACCGCGACATCAAGCCCGAGAACATCATGATCACCACCGATGGCGTGGTGAAGGTCACGGACTTCGGCCTCGCGCGGGCCTTCGCCGATGGCCGGCAGACGCAGGCGGGCACGGTCACCGGCACCGTGCAGTACCTCGCACCCGAGCAGATCCGCGGCGAACCGGCGGACCCGCGCAGCGACCTCTACTCGCTCGGCATCGTCACCTACGAGCTGCTCACCGGGAAGCTTCCGTTCACGGGAGAGACCGCGATGTCGATCGCGTACAAGCACCTGTCTGACCGCGTCCCCAAGCCCTCCGCCGTGGTCCCGTCCCTCCCGGAGGACCTCAACGGGTTCGTGACGAGCGCCACCGAGCGCGACCGCGAGCTCCGTCCCGAGTCCGCCGAAGCCATGCGCCTCGACATCCAGGCGATCGAGCCCTCCCTGCCACCGGCCCGGTCCCTGGCCGCGCTGGTCGGCGACATGCCGGAGATCGTAGATGACGACGGCAACCCCACCGAATCCGTGGCGGTCGCAACGGCCACGGCGACCCAGACGATCACGCGTACCGTTCGCACCCGGCGGCGGCGCTGGCGCAGGGTCCTGGGCATCGTGCTGGCCCTCGTTGCCCTCGCGGCCACGGCCTGGGGCATCTGGACCTACGCGATCCCGCACAAGGCCACCGTCCCACCCCTCGCGGGCGTTCCCGTCGACGCGGCGCGCTCCCAGCTGGTGGATCTCGGGTTCGCCGTGCGGATCGCCGACGGCCGCTACGACCCCGGCGTGGCCAAGGGGAGCGTGTTGCGCGTCATCCCCGGCGCCGGCGCGGTCCTCAAGCAGGGCGAGACCGTCACGCTGGTCCCCTCCCTCGGCCTGCCGCCGGTGGACGTTCCCACGGTGGAGGGCAAGCCCGTCGACAAGGCCCGCGAGCTCCTGCAGAAGAACGACCTCACGCTCACCGTGACCAAGCGCGTGTACAGCGACGCGGTCCCCGCCGGGTCGGTCATCAGCCAGGATCCCGCCGATGGGCAGCTGCCGCAGGGCAGTGCCGTCAGCGTGGTCCTCAGCCAGGGGCCGGCACCCCGGCCGATCCCCAAGGTGGTGGGCAAGGACCAGGCCGTGGCTGAGCAGCGGCTCGCCGACGCCGGGTTCGGCGTGTCGATCCAGGAGGCGTTCTCCGACAGCGTCGTGGACGGACGCGTGATCAGCGTCTCCCCCGACGCGGGCACGGTGACGGACTACGGCACCACGGTGACGCTCACGGTGTCCAAGGGCCCCCAGCAGTTCCCGGCCCCGGACTTCCGCGGGATCTCACGCAGCGCCGCCGAGGACCTCGCGGCGCAGTACGGGCTCGTCCTGGACTTCCAGACCGTGGCCGGCACGTCCGGGTCGCTGGTGTATAGCCAGACCCCTGGGGTGGGCAGCGTCGTCCGCTACGGCGACACGATCACGTTGTTCCTGGTCTGAGGCGCCGCCGCCGCCCGCTCTAAGGCTCCATCTCGGCGCCGCGGCCCTCCTGGTGCGTGTACCGCTCCTCCGCGAAGGGCTCCGCGTGGATGTGGTAGCCGCGGACCTCCCAGAACCCCCGGGTGTTCTTGTCGCTGAAGTGCAGGCCCGTGAGCCACTTCGCGCTCTTCCACGCGTACCGCTTGGGCACCACGAGGCGCAGCGGCCAGCCGTGGTCGGGCTCCAGATCCTCGCCGTGGTTGCGCCACGCCACCAGCACGTCGTCATCGATCATGGCCTGCAGCGACAGGTTCGAGGTGTAGCCGTAGGCGCATCGCGCGATCACCCACTTGGCCTCCGCCTGCGGGCCGGCCATCTCAAGCAAGGTGTTAAAGGAGACGCCCTCCCATGTGTTGTCGAGTGTGGTCCAGCCCGTCACGCAATGCATGTCGGCGTCCACGGTGACGTTGGGGAGGCTCCGGAGCTCCTCGTAGGACAGGGTGAACGGTTGGTCGACCAGGCCGGAGATCTCCAGATCCCAGTTCGTACCGTCGAACGTGGGCACGGGGCCGTAGTGCAGTACCGGCCAGGACTTCACCAGGCGCTGGCCCGGCGGAACCCGGTTCGCGATCTCGGGTGGATAGTTCTTGGTGAACAACCCCATCAGTCCTCCTTGGCTCCCTTCGCCGCATCGCGCGCGATGGATGCCCACGCATCCAGGGCGAACGCGACGCCGCCGTCGTCGACGTCGACGTGGGTCACCATGCGGATCTTGCCCGTATGCGTGACCCCCACGCCGAGGGCCTTCAGCCGGCCGATCGTCTCGTACGCCGGCAGCCCCACCGCCTCCGTATCCACGAAGACCATGTTCGTTTCAACCTGATCGAGATCTACCGAGCCGGGCAGGATCGCGTGCACGCCCTCGGCGAGGCGCCGGGCCCGGTCGTGATCTTCAGCCAGACGCGCGCGGCCCTGCTCCAGGGCCACGATCCCCGCCGCCGCCGTGATGCCGGCCTGGCGCCAACCGCCCCCGAACAGGATCAGGAGACGGCGCGCCTCGGCCATCATGTCGGCCGGGCCACAGAGCAGGGACCCGATCGGCGCCCCGAGGCCCTTCGAGACGCAGAACATCACGGTGTCGACCTCGCGCGCCCAGGCGGCGGCGTCCTCACCGGCGGCGACCGCCGCGTTGAACAACCGGGCGCCGTCCAGATGAACCGGGATGCCGGCCCCGGCAGCAACCTTCCGCACCGCCCGCAGCTCCTCCAGCGGGAAGACGCGGCCACCCGCTGCACCCGCCGTGTTCTCCACCGCGAGCAGGTCCACCATCTCCACGTCGTAGAAACTGTCCGGCGCGAGCAGCGCGCGCGCTTGATCCGCGTCGATCCATCCACGGGGGCCCGGATCCACCGTGCGGAAGGCGATGCCGGAGAACACGGCGGAGGTCATGACCTCCGTGGTGGCCACGTGCGCCGCGCTGGAACTCGCCACGAGGTGCCCCGCGCCGGTCACGTGCAGACGTACGGCGATCTGGTTGCCCATCGTGCCGGTGGGCACGTAGAGCGCACCCTCCTTCTCGAGCAGCCCAGCCGCCATCTCCTGCAGGCGGTTCACCGTGGGGTCGTCCGCGTACCAGGCGTCGCCCACCTCGGCGTCCGCCATAGCTCGGCGCATGGCGGCGGAGGGCTTCGACACGGTGTCCGAACGCAGGTCTACGCGGTAGGAACTCACTGCATGAGTCTAACGAGCCCCGGTGGATGCCTCAGTAGAGGAACATCGGCTTGCCGTCGACGTGTCGCACCTTCGGCCGGTACTCGTCCACGTCGTAGAGGGAATCGACGTCGACGCGGCGGGCTCCCTCGCCGATGACCTCCAGCGGGACGTTCGCGTAGTTCCCGTCGCGCAGCGCCATCAGGCGTCCCGAGACCCCCGCGAACGTCAGGTCCGCGGCCATCACCGCGTAGTTGATGGCCACCATGAGATCCAACGCGTCGGGGCTCCCCGAACGCATCAGGTAGCCGAGCTGCTGGTAGATCATGTCCGAGCCCGTGAGGTCCTTGAGCATGGCGCTGGTGAGCTGCCCGATACCCCCCAGCTTGCGATGTCCGTAGGCGTCCTCGGGTCCCCCCTCGACGCGTTCGCCGCCGCTCATCGTGGCACCCTCGGAG
>Ga0315278_10006829_pt1 | contig 10383 bp, 2 predicted proteins | sample YL17G06_0_MG_FD_203880 | JGI IMG/M metagenome (GOLD analysis project Ga0315278, IMG submission 203880) | Sediment microbial communities from Yellowstone Lake, YNP, Wyoming, USA - YL17G06_0 | ecosystem: Environmental > Aquatic > Freshwater > Lake > Sediment | place: USA: Wyoming | collected... | reverse complement strand
CGGTCTTTCTATCTTATCGCGTCGCGTTATATCTCTTGTGGATCGTGTGTTTTTTTTATTGAGAGAGAGAGAGAGAGAGAGAGAGAGAGAGAGAGAGAGAGAGAGAGAGGGAGAGCGTTTTGAAAGTTTTGAGAGAGAAAAGAGAGAGAGCGGGAGAGAAGCAGGGGAAAAGAAAAACGTCGTCGTCTCACCTGCAGCGGCTGGCTCACGTCGTCGAGGTGCCTCCTCCCCGTGAACGCCTCGTTGAGGACGATTCCGAGCGCCCAGATGTCGATCGAGGGCGCCTGCGAGAGCCTGTTGGCCTCGAACTGCTCCGGGGCGGCGTAGGCTGGCGTCGCCCCGGCGACGGTGCCGTTGGCCTGGAGCGGGTTGCTGCAGCCGTCGCCGTTTGACAGCAGCGTGCCCGCGATGACACGCGACACCCCGAAGTCGACGACCTTGCCACGCCCTTCCTTATCGATGAGGATGTTGCCCGGCTTGAGGTCGCTGTGCGTCACCTTCCTCTCGTGGAGGTGGTCCAGTGCCGCCGCGACGTCGGCGCCGACGCTGGTTGGGGTTAGGCGGAGGTGGAAGAGGGAGAGAGAAAGAAAAGAGAGGTCGAGAGGAGAGGTGAGTTTTTTTTTGCTTTTGCTTCTGCCCGTCCCACCGTTTTCCGGCCGATCTCGAGACGTCGAAGAGGGAGAAAAACAAATTTAAAACTCACCGGAGCACGTGACCGTACTCAAGCCCGCCCGCGCGGAGGGCGCGGAGGTCGCGGAGGTCGAGGGCCGCCGATGGCGACGGCGCCGACGGCGCCGACGGCGACGACGGCAACGACGGCGACGAAGAAGAGCCGCCGCTCGCGGCGGCGAGTTTGATCGCGTTCGCGAGCGAGCCCCCCTCGACGAGCTCCTCGACCAGGCAGATCGTCGGCGGCTTCAGGCAAGCGGCGTAAAGAGAGACGACGCGCGGGTGTTTGGGCAGAGAGGCGAGGATCGAGATCTCGCGCGCGAAGGTCCTGGCCGCGGCGAGGGACCCGCTGTCGTTGTGGAAGCCTCCGCCGCCGCTGTTGTTGTCGCCGTTCTCTCCGTGCTGCTGCTCGAGACCCTCGCGGAGCTCGTGGAAGATGTGCGCCTTGAGCAGCTTGCATGCGCATCTGCGTCCTTTGTACTCGCACTCGTGGACGATGCCGAAAGAGCCGGAACCTAGCCGAGCTCCGAGCGTGATCTCGGTTGCTGGGTCGAGGTTGAGGTCGAGGTCGGGCGCAGCAGCGTCAAAGGGGGGGTGCTGCGGCGCGTTTCTACTGCTGCTGTTGCTGCTGGTGCTGCTGTTTTCTCGGGCGAGAGGGGAAGACAAAGAGGAGAAGAGCGGCGTGAAGTGCTGCTGTTCAGTTGCCGCTCGAGCCGTCGAAGGCGTCGCCGCCACCGACGGCGACGAAGAAGGAGGAGCCGAGGCAGCGGCAACGGTCGCGTTGCTCCACAGCCAGCGGCGAGAGAGCTCGTGCTTGCCCTTCTGCACGGAGGTGAGCATGGTTGCTTGGAGGCTCGGCGCAGAAGCAAAGGAAGCGGAAAGGGAAGCAGCGGCAGCGGCGGAAGCAGAAGGAGAGGGCGAGGAGGAAGGGAAGCCCTCGACCGAGCGAGCTTCCTCGTCGTCGTCGAAGCTCCCGCGGCCGCTTCCCTCGCCCACTTCCGGATCTTCCTCGGCCGCTTCGATCTCGGACGAGACGTTGCCCCTTTTCGGGGATCTTCTTCCTCTCCCTCCCGATCGGGAGGGGGAGGAAGAAAAGGCTGAGGGAGACTCAGAGGCCTCCGCTTCTTTTTCTCCCTCCGCCACCACGCTCGCGGCGGCAGCCGCGGCGAGCTTCAACGCCCCCAGCGTCCCCGCCCCAAGCGCCGCCACGCGCTGCCTCTCTCTGCGCTGGCCCGCCTTGGCCGCATCCCTCTGCGCCCTCGCCCTCGCCGCGAGCGCAACGCAGACAACGAGCGCCAGCGCGCCCGCGACGGCCGCGGCGACGGCGGCGATGACGATCCGCCAGCGCGTCGCGAGCGGGGAGGAAGAGGAGGAAAGGGAAGAGGCGTTCTCTGCCAGGAGCACGCTCTTGGACTTTTTCTTCGTGGACGACGACGACGACGACGAAGAAGAAGAAGAAGAAGAAGAAGAAGAAGAAGAAGAAGAAGAAGAAGCGAGATTGGCGAGGGAAGCAGCAGCCGGGGCCGTGCGAGACGAAGAAGAAGAAGAAGAAGAAGAAGAAGAAGGAGAAGAAGAGCTCGCCGTCGCCGGCAGCTCCCCGCCGGCGGCGGCGTCGGCGGCCGTCGGCGAGCAGCAGAAGACGACCTTGCAGGTGCTGTCTCCCGCTCCCCCCTCGTCGCACCTCCCCTTCTCCCTGGAGACGCACGCGTTGTCGACCGTGAGCGACAGCGGGCGGCACCCGCGGCCGTTGATGGTCAGCTCGAGAGGGTCGAGCCTCGTGCCGGCCGCGATCGCGGGCCGCTCGCCCGTCGCCGCGTTGGACGGGCCGGGGCCCGAAGCCAGGAAGCCTAGGCCCGAGGTCCAGCTGAGGGAAGAGTTGGAAGAAGAAGAAGAAGAAAGAGCGGGAGAGGGAGGAGAGAGCAGGAGCTGGTAGGGCCCCCTGAGCGCGGTCCCCGTGCCGGCGCCCTCGTCCGACGGCACGACGAGCGCCGCGCCCCTCGGGTCGAGCGCGTAGAGCAGCGCGCCCGGCGCCAGCGTCAGCCCCAGGATCGTCGTTTCCAGCCTCGGCCTCGCCGTCTCCGTCGCTACGCTCCTCTCTGCCCTCCAGATCTGCGCGCCGGCGAGCCCGGACCCGCACTCCTGCTGCGCCGCGAAGAGCACGACCGAGCCCGCTGCGCAGCTGCTGGCCGCGGCGCCGAGCGCGGCGCGGGCCGCAGCCGCCGAGAGGGCATTTCCAGCGGCGGGGGAGGAAGACGGAGGAGGAGCCTGCGACGGAGAAGGAGCCGACGGAGGAGGAGCGGGAGCAGGATCCGCGGTCCTCTGCTGCAGGAGCATCCTGCGTGACAGTCCGGGGAGGGGAACGGGCACCGCGCGCGGCGGCGGGGCCAGGGCGCGCGGCTGCTCGGCCAGGGGTTGGGGAGCAGCAGCGGGGCGAGGCGGCGTCGCCGGGGCCGACGTCGCCGGCAGCGGCGGCGCTCTTCCGCTCGTCGTCGTCGGAGTCGTCCTCGGAGCCACCACAGGCCCTCCCTGCGGTGGAACAGCCTGTCCAGAGCGCGAGGGCTGCGTCCGGGGAGCGAGCGAGGGAGAGGGGGCCTGGGCGAGCGACGAGGCGGCGAACGAGAGGAGCACGACGAGGGAAAGGCGCGCGAGGCGGCGAAACCCTCGGGATTCGCTCGCCCTCGACATTTTGCGTTCTTGCCCTTGTTCTCGCGTCTGTCTCGGTTTCGATTCGGTGGTGCGAGAGAAGGGATTCGCAGGGGAGGGCGAGTCTCGCCGAGGATTGCAATCTCGGCGCGCGAGAGGTCGAGCGACGTGGAGCACTGTCGAGGTTTTGAAGAAGAGAAAAAAAAGTGAAGCGAGCAACAAAGGGAAAGGAGAAAAAAACTTGCTTGGGCGAGGTGTGCACTAAAAAAATAAAAGCAAGCTCGACCGCGAACGGGGCTACCGAGCGTCTTGTCAAGTTTCTCATCGCTCGCTCCTCCCTCACTCTCCTGCTCTCTCTGGCGACTAGAACTCGCATATAGAGCTCCGTTCCGAGGTCCTCCAACTTACGATGCCTCGCGGAGGCAAGTCGAAGGCGGCCGGTGCGAGTATTGGCGGCAGCAAGAGCAAAAGCTCCTCCGACGACGCTGCTGCCGCCGCCGCCACCGAGCCAAATGCGGTTCCGCTGCCGTCGTCGTCATCGGCGTCGAGATCAGGGCCGGCTTCGCAGCCCGCCTCCGCCCCTACTCCGCCCTCGGCCCCCGCTTCAAGGTGCGACAACGTTTCTTTCCAATGCTATCTTGTCTGCAGAGCGTCGCTCAAAGGCTCAAATGAGCCCCCCAGCGCTTTCAAAACTTCTTCTTCGTTTGGTTCGAATTGGCGTCGTCGCCGTAAGCGGCGGCTCTCTCTCCCCTTGCCTAGTTTTCCCTTGCCTTCTTTTTCTTCTTCGGCCTCCTCCTCGTCTCTTCTCACCCCGTTCTCTCTCTCTCGCTAGCGCGCTCGCGCTTCTTCCCCTCTCTTTCTCCCACCACAAACAAAACCGACACAGAACCACGCCAAAGAAGAAGACAGCATCCTCGACCCCGGCCCCCGCGACCCCGCCGTCGGCAAGGAGGGCGGCGGACGCGATGAAGGACCTCTTTGCGAGGACCAAGGCCGCGACGGCCGCGGTCGCCGTGACGACGACGACGACGGGCGCCGTGCCTTCTCCCTCCGCCGCCGCTGCCGCCGCAAGCGCCGCCGCCGCTGCAAACGCCGCCGCCGCTGCAAACGCCGCCGCCGCCGCGGCCTCTGCCGCAGCAGCGGCAGCGGCTGCGGCAGCGGCCTACCCTTCGCCTCACCACCAGCTCTACTCGGACGACGACCTGCAGCCGCTGTCGATCGACGTCGGGTGGGACGCCGCGCACGCGAGCGCGGCGCATGCCGAGGCCGGGCTGGCCTCTCGCTGCGGCGTCGCGGGGCTCGGCTTCAACGGGAACAGCCATGGAGGCAGGGACTCGGCGGCGTCGGGCTCCTCGTCGCTCTCGTCCTCGCAGCAGCAGGGGCACCCGCCGCCCGCGGCCTCGCTCTGCGCCAGGCACGCGGACGTCGCCCCGCACTGGGCCTCCCTGTCCCCCGAGGCGAGGGAAGAAGCGTTGCGAGTTCCCTTGACGGCGCTGATCGCTGCGTCGGTGGTTGAGCAGGGCGAGCTGTGGCAGGTCTACGCGGGAGCGATCGCGAACGCGATGAGGGCGACGGGGCCCGCTGCTGCTGCTGCTGCGGCGGCGGCGGCGGCTCCTTCGGGCTCCTCCGGCGGGTCCGGGAGAGGAGCTCCCGCCGCCGGTGCCGCCGCTCCCGAGAGGGGCAGCAGCAGCAATAGCAGCAGCAGCAACAGGAGGGTCGCCGCTTCCGTTGCCGCTGCCGCCGCTCTGAGGGACGAGAGCAACCGCCGCCTCGCCGCTGCCTCGCTGCCGCCGCGGCGCCCGCTGCGCTCGCCCGCGGCGGCGCCGTCGTGCGCGACGTCGACGCCGCTCGCGTCGCTCGCCTCCGCCGCCGCGGCGGCCATCGCGTTTTCCGTGCCGCGCGACGCCACGGCCGCGGCCGAGTACGCCGTGGCGGAGACGCAGCTGGCGCTGGAGGTGCTGCGGGACTCGGGTGGAGCGAGGGCGGCCTTCTGGGTGTGCCCCTTCTGCCCGCCGCCGCCGCCAGCCGCTCCGGCACAGGGCGACGGCGGCGAGAGCGAGCCTCCTGCCCCCTCGAGTCCGCCGCAGGACGCCACAGAACAGTTTCCGCGCACCCCCACGCAGCTCGGTCGCCGCTTTTGGTCGGCGAGGGCCTTTTTGGATCACGTCGATGAGGCGCACGAGGGGCTAGTCGTCCTGCCCAGCGACGGCGGCGGTGGCGTCGGAGCTGCTCCGGCTGCTGTGGCCTCTCCCTCCGAGCCCTCGGCGGCCACGGACCCCACCGCAGCCTCGGCAGCCCTGGCGCTGCTCCGCGGCTCCGAGCCCCCGGCTCTCGAGGGCGGAAGCGGAGGCGGAGGCGGAGGCAGCAATCCCAACGGCTTCGGGGCCGGCAGCAGCGGCGGCGGCGGCAGCGGCAGCGAGCAACCGCCGCCGCTCGAGCCCTACTCGCTCGCCGCCGCAATCGCCGCCGCCGCCGGCGCCTCGGGCGCGGCCAGCGCCCCCTCCCCTCCCGTGGCCTCGTGCGACGCCTGCGGGCTGGGGCTCGTCGGGGCCTACTACGTCGGTCCCGCCAGAGACGCCGAGACAGCGGCGACCGAACGCGCCGGGGAGGCTGATGCGAAAGCCGGAGGGGGAAGAGAAGAAGCGCCCGACCCTGCCGACGACGTCACCGAGGACCCGCAAGCTCGATGGGCGCCCTCCTCCGCCGCCGCCTCTGCCTCCGCTTCGTCCGCCTCCACCTGCCGCGTCTGCCTCTTCTGCCACCACGAGATGCTCGGCCGCGACCGCCGAGAGGTCGAAGGGTTCAGGTACAGCACGAGCGGCGGCGGCGCGGGCCTGCCCCTGCTCCCGGGCGGCGGCGGCGGCGGGAGCTCCGCCTCCGCCCTCGGCAGCCTCGCCGCCGCCGGCGGGCAGGCCGCGGCCGCCTCCGCTGCCATGGCCGCCGCCGTGGTAGCCGCCGCGGCCGCGGCAATCGCAGAGGGAGGAGACGGGACGGCAGAAGCGACCCCGGCCGCCGCTGCCGCCGCCGCTGCCGCCGGCGGCCGCAATGCCCCTCCGCGTCAGGTCCCGCAGTCGGCCGAGGACCGGAGGGCCTTCGCGCTCGCCGACGCCGTCATCGTCGCCGCCAGCGAGGCTGTGTACTACTCGGCGAGGCTCTGCGGCAGCGGGAGCGGCTCCCTGGTCTCCCCGGCCTCGGCCTCGGCCGCGCCCGGTGCGACGTCTTCTTCCTCTTCGACACCCAAGCGCCGCCGCGGCGCCTGCGGCGACGACGGAGAGGACGAGAGCGGCGGCGAGGGGGCGAAACCCGCCGCTGCGTCGCCCGACAGGAAGGGCAAGGCCGCTCTCGCAGCGGCTGCTCTGCCCCCCTCCCTTCCGCTTTCTCCCTCGCAGCAGCAGCAGCAGCAGCAGCCCGCGGACCGCGAAGCGGCGATCGCCGCCGTCGTGGGCCACTTCCGGCAGCTGTGGGCTGTCGACCGCCGCACGTTCGCGGCGACGCTCGGCGCCATCGCCAACCGCGCCTCCGTCCTGCTAGGCACCGACGGCGCGGCCGAAGGGGGCGCCTCGGCGGAGGAGGACAGGGGGCTCCCAGCGACGGCTGCCGCCGCCGCGGCGTCCGTCGCCGCGGCGGCGGAGGGCGGCTCCTCGTCTGCTGCTGCTGCCGCCTCTGCTGTCCCAGCCGTCAGCGACTCGCTCTCGGCCGCGCTCGCGACGCTGCGCCACGAGGACATGCACCTGTTGCTCTCGTCGATCCTCAGTGCGATCCCGGAGAAGCTCCTCGGTAAAGAGGTGTGCGACGCCGCCGCGGCCGCCGTGGACGCGGGCAAGAGGCTGGCCGAGGTCGAGGCCGCGGACGGCGGGGCAGAAGCCGGAGGGAAAGCCCCTGCGGCCTCGGCCTCGACGTCGGCGGCCGCGCTGGCTTCTTCTTCTTCGACTTCGAACTCGAGTATCGTCGCCAGGGCGAGAGAGGTCGCGCTCGCCGCCAGAGCCTCGAGGCACCAGCTCACCGTCTTCGAGCACGGGGATTCTGAGTACTCGACCGGAGAAGAGGAGGAGGGAGACGATCTGAGCGACGAAGACGACGACGACGAGGAAGACGAAGACGACGACGACGACGACGATGACGATGACGATGACGACGAAGGGGAAGAAGATGAGGGCGACGACGACGAGAGCGACGAGGACGATTACTCCGACCTCGACGCCACGCTCACGTGCCCTCCGCTCTTCGACTTCGCGTCCAACATGGACGCGAGGCTAGTCGAGATCGCGTGCCGGTCCGTGCTGGAGGTCGTGAAGGCCGAGGAGGCCGAGATGCTCGAGTCGGACGAGGAGGGAGGAGGCGACGGGTCGAAGACGGCGCCGGCAACAGCCGCGCCTGCGTCGGGCCGCGGCGGAGGCAAAGGCCCCGCTTCCGCGCCCGCTTCTTCCTCCTCCTCCTCCGCCGCCGCCGCTCCCTGGGCGCTCCTCCCTGACCCCATCCGCGAGTCCCGCAACCCCGCGTTCGCGCTGAGGGACAGCCGCGCGCTCTCGGCGATCCTCGGAACGGCGACATCGTCGCTCGTCGCGGCCGCAGTTGCCGGGGCCGGGGGCAAGGGGGCCGACGAGCGGGGGGGGAAGGGGCGCGCCCCTCCCTCCTCCTCCTCCTCCAAGTCCGCCGCCTCCGCCGCCGCCGCCGCCGCCCCGGAGCGCCCCCCGGTCTGGGCGCCCTTCGAGAAGACCTACTCCGCGCCGCTCGTCAGCGCGGGCCCCGAGGCGAGGGGCGCCGAGCTCGGGTCGGGGCAGGGGCCCTGTCTGGTCGTGCAGCCCTGGTGGAGGGCGGCGCTGGCCGCCGAGGGCGGCGGCGGGAGCGGCGGCGGCGGCGGCGGCGCCGGCGCCTCCTCGTCGTCCAAGTCCGCGGGCGGGGCCGGAGGCAAGGGCGGCAGGCATCACTCGCAGCAGCAGCAGCAGCAGCAGGGCGGCGAGAGGAGCGGGGACCGGCTGCTGCGCTGGATCTACGGCGCTGTTGTCGCCGAGCCCGCTATGTCGGCCGCCGCGCGCGCCAAGGAGCTCGCCGCCGCGGCCGCCGACGCCTCGGCCGCTGCGGCCGCAGACGCCGCCGCGGCGGAGGGGCCGGCGGCAGCAGGAGCAGCAGGAGCTGGAGCTCCCTCCCCTCCTTCGAGAAACACCGCCTCGAAAAGCAACGCCAAGGCGGGCAAAAAGAACCCTGGTCCTCCGCCGCCGCCGCCGCCCTTACCCTCCAACGTCCCGCCTCCCCCTGACTCGCCACTGGAGCGCGCTGCCGCGCTCGCGCGCCTCTACGGCGACATCGCGGGAGCGTGGCGCAGGCTGCACGCGCTCTCGAGGCGGCGCAGGGCGCTGCGCTCGGCGAGGTGGGGCGCGCGCAGGGCGGCCGAGGCGGCCCGCGCCGCGCTGTCCGTCTCCGGGGCCTCTGCCGTGCTCGAGGCCGCCGATGCCGTTGTCGCGGCGATGCGGGGCGGCAGCAGCAGCGGCGACGAGGCGGCGGCGGCGGCGGGGGAAGTCTTCCCCGAGGCGCTGCGCCCGCCGAAGAAAAAGACGCGGACCAAGCAGCCCTCGCTCACGCCGCAGCACGTCCTCGCCCTCTCCTCGAAGGAGACGTCGAGCCTGGCGCGCGTGCTGATCGGCCGCGAGATCGCGCAGCAGTCGCTCGCCTGCCTGGCTCACATGGCCGACTCGCAAGCCCTGGCGGCGGCCTCGGCGTCGCAGGCGGCGAGGGTCCGGCGCGCCAGGCGCGACGCCGCCGACGCCGCCGACGCGCACGCGCGCGTCGCGGCCGAGGGGCCCGCCCCGGCCCGCAGGCGCGACCCGCTCGACAAGGCCGCCAAGGAGGCCGACCACAGGGCGCGCGTCGCCGCCGCGCTGGCCCGATCCGAGGCCAAGGCCGCGCGCGCGGCCGCGGACGAGGCGTCGGCCGCCGCCGCGGCGGTCGCGGCCGAGCGCTCGCGCGACCGGCTTGCCGACGCGAGGGCGCGGCTGGAGTTCGCGCGGGCCGCGAGGGACGCGATGGAGACGGTCGAGTCGCTGCAGCGCGTGTCCGCGATCGCGGCGGGTAGGGTCGACCAATCCGCTGCTGGTTCCGCCGCGGCCGCTCCTCCGCCTTCCGCGGCCCGGGCGAAGGGCTTCGCCTCCCCGGCCTCGGAGGAGAAGCTCTTGGCCGAGGCGGCAGAGGCCGTCGCCGCGCTGTGCAAGGGCGGCAGCGCCATCGACGGCCCCGCCGGCCCCTCCTCCTCCTCCATCTCCATCGCGGATGCTTACTCTTCGCAGCAGCCTCTCCCCGCCTCGGCGAAGCTCAGCGGCAACAATCTCGAGATGATGGCCCGCGCCGTCGCGAGGCCGCTGGCCGCGCTCTCGCGCTGCGGCGACTCGGCCTCGGGCTCCTCCTCGCCGGGCTCGGCGTTGACGCCCGCGAGGGCCGCCGTCGCCGCGGCCTCGGGCAGGGCACTGCGCGCGCTGCGCGGGCAGATGGCCCGCCAGTGGGACGCGCTCGACGCCGCGCGCGGGGCGGCCGCGGCCGCGGCCTGCGTCGACGCGTCGCGCGCGCTCGCGGACCGGGCCCTGGCGCTGGTGCGGGCACGGCTCGAGGCCGCGGCCGCGGCGGCGCGGCGCGAGGCCGGCGAGCGGCTGCTGCGGGAGCTCGAGGCCGAGGCCGAGGCGGTGAAGGAGGCCGAGGCCAGGGCTGTGGCCAAGAGGGAGGCCAAGGCCGCCGCCAAGCAGCAGAAGAAGCAGCGGGACGCGGCTGGAGGAGGTGAGAGCGGCGGCGCGGGGGAAAAGAGCCCCGGCGAGAAGGAGAAGGAGGCCGTCGCCGCGGCGGCCGCGGCCGTCGCCAAGGCCAACGAAGAAGAAACCGCGCGCCGGCGGCAGAGGGCTCTGGAGGAGGAGGCCGCATACGAGGCCGCCCTGGAGGCGAGGAGGCTCGAGGTGGAGCGCGAGAAGCTAGAAGCCGTCGCGGCAACCAAGGAAAAGCTCCAGAAGGAGAGGAAGTGTGAGGAGGAAGCGGCGGCAGCAGCGAAAGCAGCAACGGCGGCCGCAGCAGCGCCAGCGGGAAAAGCCGAGG
>Ga0315278_10006828_pt1 | contig 10383 bp, 14 predicted proteins | sample YL17G06_0_MG_FD_203880 | JGI IMG/M metagenome (GOLD analysis project Ga0315278, IMG submission 203880) | Sediment microbial communities from Yellowstone Lake, YNP, Wyoming, USA - YL17G06_0 | ecosystem: Environmental > Aquatic > Freshwater > Lake > Sediment | place: USA: Wyoming | collected... | reverse complement strand
TTGATTTATGGGATGAAGATAAAACAGAAATGACAATAGAAAAAGTTTTGGCCGGAGTTTTTGCTATGCTAGGCGAAATAGCAAAGCGATTGCCCGAGCCGAAAGGTGAAGGAGCGAAAGAATGACTGATGATGTGATGTGGGGTTTCGTCTGGATCTTCTGGGTTATGACATTGCTCTGTGTCCTTTCCTATTTCTTCGAGAAAACGATGCTCGTAATTATTGCAATCGGCGCTATTGCCGTGATGGTTTATTTTATGATTTATTGGCCTATAATGGAGATTTTTAAATGACCCAAGAAATAATAAAAGAAAGAATAGAGATACTAAGGAAATTAGTAGGGCAGGAATGGATAGACAAACTTTATGAAGACGAGCTTCATCATTTTATTGTTTGGGCTTCGGAAGGCCAAGTTTATTTCTACCCGGGAAACGATGTGAATACAGGCGATGCATTCAGAGGATTTTGCATGGGATGCACATGGAATGAGGATGCTATATTATGACTGATGGTATAAAAGAGATGTACAAAATAGTGTCTAGCTCGGTTTTCTATGGTTTATCTTTCACTATTAGCGCCTTTATTCTGCTCTTAATATTTTGGGTTATAGCTTTTTTGATTCACAAAATTATAGGATTATTCAAGGCATGGAAGGAATGACTGAAGAAAAACCAGAAATCCTAGACGGGTCTGGCTTTGTTATTACATCAAACCAATACACATTTAGCCAAGATACTCCAAAGGCCATTTTGGAATTCAGATCCAATGGGGAAATCTTGCACTATGGCAAGCTAGTTGAGTCAGACAAGGATAAAGTAGAAGTTCTCAGAGGATTCATCCTTAGCCGTAGGTGGTATACGTAAATTGGAAAGCATAAAGGCTCAAAGTGAGCCCATAATACTTAAGACACAGGCTCAAGATAAGCAAACGTGACTTTGTCGCCATTCGTCGCAGCATCTACATATACGTCGGCTAGGTTAATTGCTACAAGATCACCGGGAGGGTTTATAAAAGATTCTGAAAAAGACAAAATTCCACCAGCAGCGATGCTAATGCCATTTGCAGCAGCTACTGTGTTGTCGCCAATATAAATAACCCCAGCATTTGCAGAAGGCGCAGAGATGCGAATACCGCGAGCCCAAACGGGGCTGGTAGAAAGTGCAACTCTCGTTCCTGCTGTTGCTACTGTTTTGCTTCCGCTCTTAAGAGAAAATTTCATCTAGCAAACTCCTAATATTTTATGATTAGGATTCATTTGCTTACTTCTTGCGGAAAAGATCAACGAAAAACTCAAAAACGTAACTGATGCCGATTGCGATAAAGCAGACGCTCATAATCGCGCCATAAATCAGTAGAGTCATAGCCTATTCCCCCCTTGTAGCCGTGTCAAAATATGATACCATGACCCCATATACGCGAATAGGGGTCCATAAATTGAACCATGTCATTTTAATTGGCCGGTTGCTTTCCGATTGGCATTACTCAAAAACACAAAAAAATGTATCGGTTGCCAGTAACATCGTAGTAACCGAAGAACGCAGGCAGGACGGAGAGTCCAGCTTTGAACACCATGAAATTACTGTTTGGGGTAACAGAGCCGACCAGATAGTCGAGACGGCAAAAAAAGGGGATCGGCTATCAATCATCGGCAAGATTCTAACGAGCGTCTACACAACCAAGACCGGCAAAGAGCGTCGTTCCAAGAAAATTCACGTTCACAAATTCCAACTCGAAGAATAGAAACTAGCGGAATGACAGAAAAGCATGAGATTCTAGACAGTTTGACCAATACAAATTGGCATATGTTTAACCATTGAATACCATTGGATTGCGAACAATATGGCGAAGGGCGTAAAAGGATTCCAACCAGGTAATAAACAGGGAGGTAGGCCAAAGCTGCCAGCCGATCTTGCTGCGATTAAGGGCTTGAGCAAAGAGGAAACCCTGCTCGCTATCTGCTCGGTTATGCGAATGACCTACCGCGAGCTCGAGAACATGAGAGAAGGCGCGGGCGCATCAGTAGCAGAAATGATAGCAGCCCGCATGGCTCTGGCTGCGATTGACGATGGGTGCTTTATGTCTGCTCAATTCCTCGTTAATTATGTGATTGGGAAACCAGCAACTTATGACCCGATTGCTAGCGCCGATGAATCCAAGCAAACTCTGGTCTTTAAAACGTCTGTTACTCAGGACGGTTCAATTCTCCAAGCTCTCCTGGATGATGAAGAAAAAGCCGCCATCATCGAAAAAATAGACAATCTTGACCCAGATACTTCCCCTGCAGATTGAAATCGACTAAGCTATTGGTACGGGGTGATACCGTGGCGAGAGATGCGCAAAATATTAGAGCTCCTGCTTTTGCAGGAGCTCAGCCCCCGTCTAATCTATATCGAAACACAAACTTTAAAACTTAATGAGGCTCTATTATGCGACTAGTTTTGTTTCTATTCCTATGTCTGCAACTTGGCTGCAGCTCGAATGCTGCAAAAGTTGTTTCACCACAAACCAAAGATAAGGCTATACCAACTCAATTGCCAAGCCAGCCTATTCCCGAGATTCCAGACGACCAAACTAATTCACAATATTTTTATTTTGCTGAGCAGGAAGAAGCAATCTTAACTGACCTTAATTCCCTGGATGACGCTACCAGGAAGAATTCTAGGTATATGCTTTGCTCCGATCAGCTTAATGCTTTTGGTGAACAAGATTCGGATATTTGCAAACTAGGCGTTAGCAAAGTCTTAAATTCTGTTAGTAACGAAAGAAAATTAATAAGCGGTAAAGGGATCGGCGCAGAGGGTTCTATCGTAAGATTTGACCTTCGCGATGTTGGTCTTTCTGCAAACGATTGGCGTTTAATCGAGACATTGGACCCGTTTAAGTTCACATCGGAAACGGTACGGGGTAAGACGATCCAATTCTTGACCCAATCTATTCGGCCATTTATTCACGCGAATAACGCCGCCGAAGTCATGCTGGTAAAGGCTTACTACACGCTCGAGAAAACGCCGTCAACCCAAGCTCTGTTTGAGCAGCAGATCGGCGCTAACGCACAAAAAGACTTTGATGAGCGAGACGACGGCTTGATGCTAATAGGCATGAATGAATCAGTGATAACTGCCAACAGGCAGCATCGGCTGATGAGAAGGCTCGAAGGATTTGACGGCGCGTACTGGTGTACGTTCGATACGAACGACCAAAATATTGCACCGATCAATGTCAACGGTCAGCTTGTGAACCAGAAGAACTTGCTCGAAGCTCCCTTTCCATTGGAAGCCAGGAGCAACAAGCAATTCGTCTCGGACGCAGGCGAATGCATCTATACGAAACCCAATGGGATGCAAGGCTTTGCGCTTTTCAATGCCGTGGGAGCTCGGCAAGACTTTGCTCCGACAAACATCGTGCAAGATACCGCTTCGGCTGGCCGAGGCTTATCGGGAACGATCCAGAACGCTCGCTCTTGCCTGCGCTGCCATGCCGGTGGTTTGATTCCAGCACGCGATTCTGTCGCTGCTCAGATACAACAATCCACGGGGTTTAATGCAGCCGATAAGCAAAAAGCCAGACTATTTTATAAGGGGCCAGATGCTGGTTTAGCAGCGATCAGGAACGATAACGCCGCGTTATTAAAGGTTATGCAAAATATTGGCATAAACGATCCTAGCGAAGATCCAGTCAATGCCATTGTGGACAAGTTACGTCTCGAGCAGGACGCCAAACAGGTAGCGGGAACGCTCGGAATTAGCGAGGAGGAATTGCTGGTCGGACTCCGATCGAGCACAGGAGCTACTAGCATTATGGGAGCTCTATTACAGCCGAACGGCAAGGTTAACTTCCAGCAGCTAGTCGATGGGTTGCCCATACTAATCGTGGACATGAACTTATTTAAGGATGACGAATAAATGAGAAAGCTAATTGCTCTCGTCCTGCTCATGTTTTGCTTTTCTTGCGGTCAATCAGGAGGGTATCAAGATGAGCCTGCACCTGCTCCAAGCCCTGGGCCTGGGCCTTCTCCTGGGCCTTCTGGGGATGCCTTTGGTGATATTCAGCCTTTGCTGCAGAAGTTCTGCTCGGAATGTCACTCTGATGCCGTATTTATCGCGACGGAAAAAGGATTCCTCGCAAGCAAAGCACCGACCAGAGTAAGCAACAAGTCGATGCCTCCGAACTTTTCCAAGACTTATAGTCAATGGAAAGACTCGGATAGACAGAGGATCATGGCTTACGTCCAGTCTAAACAATTGGGGAAGTAAATGAAAAAGATGCTGTTTCTTTTGTTTATGTTTGGTTGCGGGGGTGGGGAGACTGTCTTCGTTCCTGTTGCTGCCCAGCCGAACGATAGGCAGCCAGCAGATAACCAGGGTTATCCACAGGATAATCAACAGCCATTCCCAGAGCCTTTACCTTTGCCGGAAGACGAAGGCCAAGCTTTGTATCTTGCTAAGTGCTCGCCTTGTCATGGCAAGAATCCAGACATTGTCGGGGCGAATGCTGCGCAGATCAAGGAAGCTCTCAGGACTGTCAGGCCGATGTTTAATGTCAAGGCCAGCAGTGCTGAGCAGCAAAAGATTGGGATATTCCTCACGGACTTGGCTCGCGCTAATCCTGGAAATCCAGGAGGCGGTGGCGGTGATGATGATGAGGGTGGGGAAGACGATTAATCAGGCGATTAACGCAATTTGGGGGTAATCATATGAAAGTTTTGATCTTGGTTCTATCTATGTTCGTTTCGGAAATGTCCATTTCTGCGCCTATGACCTACTCGGTTAAAACTGAGCAACTTGGATTGCCAGGGCTCGGCGGTGGCGGCGGTGGACCACGGGCGCGTATAGCTGCTATCCGCTCCCGCATCCAGGCTCGTCGTGCTGCTCGTCAAGAGCGTCGTGCAGCTCGTCAAGCTGCCCAAGCTGCCCAAGCTGCTCCCGTAGCTGCTGGACAATAAACCTAGATCCAGTGTATCTCTGTGGTATGACACAATTACAGAGATACATTCACTTCCCAGAAGCTCACTCAAATAAACAGCTAGTGATTATGCAGGCTCTCGATAAGACCAACGGGATCGAAGAGGTCTGGGTTGCTTGTGGCACCAAGTTTGGGAAAACGATTAGCGGGAGCGTAGCAATTGCCAATGGTTTGCTGGTAAATCCAGGCACTTACCTCAGATGGGTTGCGCCGATATACGAGCAAAGTTTGATTGGGTTTCATTACTGCAAACGCATGATTCCAGAGCAATTCGTAAAATGTAACGAGGGAGATCCGAGTATTCAAGTTCTCGGTGACCATGGCGGCAAGATTCGTTTCCTTCATGGGCGCGATCCTTATTCGCTGGAAGGCGCAGCCTGTGATGGTTACGTCTTTGACGAATTCGCAAAGCAGAAAAAGCAGGTCTATATCTCTGCACGTACTACGATGACCCAGCGCGGTAACAAGAGCCTCATGCTGAGTACTCCTCTCGGGTGCAATCATTTCAAGGATGGATGCGACGAAGCCAAAGCCGAGATGGTTCTAGCGAAACGGCAAGGGCGAATGCCGAGGAAGATTTTTATCACGGCTCGCACCGAAGACAATCCCTTTGTCCCCAAAGCCGAGATCGAATCGGCTCGAAAAACATTCGGAGAGCGATTGTTTAGACAGTACTATTTGGCAGAGTTCCTTTCTGACTCGGCTGTCTTCAGCAACTTCACGAGCTGCTATTTCACCGAAAAACTTAATTTGGTCGAGGAGTTTCGCTGGTGTACAGATGACGCATCCAAATCAGATGTATGCATTGGTGTGGACTGGGCTCGGCAAGTTGATTTTACAGTGATGACTGCAATCGACGTTAAACGCAGGCGGGTTGTCGGTTTGTGGCGAATGAATAAAATCAGCTATACGCTGCAGATTATGGCGCTCAAGAGATTCGCTGGAATGTTTAAGAGCGTGGAAATCATACTACATGACAAAACCGGGGTCGGGGTTGCTCTAGACGATATGCTCTATGAAACAGAGCTCCCATTCAAAGGGATCACCTTCACGAACCACAACAAGAATAAATTCGTAACAAACCTATGCCTATCAACAGAAGCAAAGGCGATTGAGATTCCGTATATCTCACAGCTCGATGATGAGATGAAATCATTCGAGGTCAAGCATACTTCGCTCGGACTCCCTACCTATGCAGCTTCCGTTGGAAGCCATGACGATATTGTGATGAGCCTGCTACTGGCTCATGAAGCTTTAGAATATTGTTCAGAAGCTGATTACACAATCCTATCTATCTGAAGTACAATTGATCATTATAAATTACGACGCGCCAAAAAAACAAAACGGTCTGCAGTTACGCTTGATCATTATAAGTTAAGGGGTCATACATATGGATCTTACGGATTACGAGACGGGTTATAGCCCACTGGACTTAAAGGCTGTAGACCCGTTTTTTCAATCAGAATCCCTGCCTTCAGCGTGGACTAGAGAAATCCCAACTTTTACAGATGCCCGTGCCCTAAAATCCATCTATTTCACCGAAGACTGGATCTATATTCTCATAGACAAGATAGCCATGAAGCTTTCACCAGTCCCCTTGAAGGTTTTCAAAGAAACCGTTGTCGAAGGTGAGACGATAAGCGAGGCCGCACAAGGCCACCCTGTTCAATACATCCTCGACAATCCAAACGAATTTCAAACCAATTACGCTTTGCAGTATTCGGCTCTAACAGATCTTTGTGTAACTGGAAACGCTCTGCTCTATAACGCAGTGGTCAATCGTAAGCTCATACATATCCCAACCGAATCTATAGCGATGGATATCGACGGCAATGGAAGGCTTAGACACTATCTGATTCAGCAATGGGATAGGCAGTCAATGCCCATGGATAATATCGCGGCTCGGATTGACCCGAGGAACGTCATCCATATCAAGAGGCCGAATCCTAGCTCGATACATTGGGGCCTGAGTCCCCTGGTCCCTGGTCAATCGCCAATCTTGTTCAACCGCTACTCGAGCGAGTACCTAAACAACTTCTTCAGGAAGGGCGCACAGCCCGGCATGGTTATCAGTACGGGCGAAGGCACCAGCCCGAAGCAGCGTGAGGATTTACAGAACAGTCTGGAAAAGCACAACTCTGGCAGGAATAACCAGCGACGGTTCATGGTTCTACCCAACGGCTCAACAGCCGAGATATTTCCGCATACCATTAGCGATATGCAATTGCTGGATCACTGCAAGAACAACAGAGAGACTATTATCAATCTCCTGGGTGTTCCGAAAGAGATTTTATCAATCCAGGATACTGGCAGCGGTCTTGGATCGGATCAGTATCGTGAGGCTATGAAAAGTTTCTGGACTGGTACGCTGATGAGCCTTGGCAATCTATTAGCCCAAACGATGACCTTGGCTTACAAGCCTTATTTGGGTGATGGATACATCATCAAGAAGGATTACAGTCAAGTACCAGAGCTGCAGGAAGATCTTAAGACCAAGTCAGATCTGGCAACGTCTATGCTTTCGACAATGACACTAAATGAAGTAAGGAAAAAGGTTTGGAAGCTGGACCCGCTTGCAGGTGGCGATATAACACCAGCAAAACAGACCCAACAACAATTTGGTAGCCCGTATCCTCCGCAACAGCTCAACAGTTTGATCCAAAATGAGCAGCAGCAACAGCAAATACCTCCCGCTATCGAAGCCCCAAGCCCGGTTGATAATACCAGCTCAGAAGTCGAATTAGACTATAAGAGTCAAAACCTTATGCAGTTTGGCAAGTTTATCAAAGAGGAGGGCAAAAGCTGGTGGGATAAACGGGAGGGCAAGGCTTTAGAAAAAGCTAATCCAAGGGAGGAGCCAATTAAAGAGCTTTTTCTGGATATGATTGTAGACCAATACGCTACAGCAGCAGCCCTAGCGAAAGATATGCTTATCACTAAAACGGTGGAAATAACAAACGAAGAAAAATTAAAAAAGGATATAGCCAGGGCATTCCAAAAGCAGAGGTCAAAGTACAAAGAAAAATATGTAAAGGTCTTGGATGCCGAAGTTGACATGGGTTACGACGCTATCCTTAGTATGCCGTTCGGGTCACCTAATCAGGAAGAGATAGCAGTACTCAAAGACGAAAACTACAAGAACAGACGCAAAGATTTATTCAAACGAGCTGAGCAGTCTTACGATTTTCTATCGCAGACAACGATAGGAAAGGTCTTCGATACAATAAAAACAGGAATAGAAAACAACAAAAGTATAGCCGATATAGGAACCGATATTAAGGACGTGGCTAAGGTAAGCCTAGGCCGGGCCGATACTATTGCTAGGACCGAAGTGCTTACTGCTAACAGCATTGGGCAAGCTGCAGCTATGCGGGATGCTTCTAAGGTATTGCCAGATCTTTATAAGGTTTGGGTCAATGCTAACGATGACAGAGTTAGGAATAATCCAGACGGTTTATATCCTAATGCTCAAAGCGATCATTGGTTTGTTGCAGGCGATCCGATACCCGCTGATAAAAAATTCTCAAATGGTATGCAATATCCAAGGGAAGCTGGGGCACCTGCTGCAGATGTAATAAATTGCCGTTGCACGCTCATAGCAGTATCGAAAAAAGATCTAGCAAGACTCGGATTTAAACCAAAGGGGTAAGTAATGGAAGCACTTAATCTTGACCAGGAATTCTGGAAAGACAAACTCTGCCTAAAAGTAAAAAAACTCAAGGATGATTCCATGTATATCGAGGGTTACGCTAACATGGCGACCCTTGATAGAGTCAGAGAAATCATCGGTCCTAAAGCCTGGAAGCTAGAAAGCTTTAACAAAGCCGGGGTTATCCTGTTCAACCATGATCAGCATAAGCCCATAGGCAAGCCGGTTAAAGTTGAAGTCAGAAGCGATGGGCTATATATTAAGGCCAGAATAAGCGGTTCAAATGATCCAGAGATTACCAAGATTCGAGACTTGATCGAAGAGGGGATCTTGAACCAATTTTCTGTTGGGTTCAAAACTAGGGACTCTAAACGGCTGAACGATGGATCTGTTGAGATAACGGACGCAGAACTTTTCGAGGTGTCGGTAGTCTCGGTTCCAGCTAACGCCGATTCTCTGTTTATAATGTCCAAGAAATATCTAAAAAATGAGACTTGCAACGAAATTATCACGGAGTATCTGACAATGAAACATGCTGGACCTGCTCTAAGATTCCGCGAAGAACTGAAGAAAAAGAATATCTTGATATCATCGGCTCAAGATATCCTAACTAGAGAAGCAAGTATTCCCGCCGATATAGTCGAAGGTCTTACATCGGGCGACATGGAATGGAAACAAGAATTTTTTGACCTAGTCAACAAGACGTTTGGAATCAATGTCAAAGCTGTCGAAGATAATGTTCCTGCTGATGACCCTGCTGCTCCTGGCGATCCTGCTGCCTCCGAAGCTGCTAACTCTAATCCTCCTCCTGCTGATGGATCGTCTGAGCTTTCGGTAGAAGAGATGCAAGCCGTGCGAGCAGCATATGAAGCTGATAGAGATGCCGTGCTTGAGCAGGGTGAAGAATACGTTCCAGACTGGGTTACAGATCCAGAACTTTGGAAATCTTGTGTTGAACTATCAATAGCTGCTTTGGGTGAAGTTAAATTCAGCTTTGCACTCTATTGCTACCATCTTCGCTCGACTTCAAGCAGCGATACCCAAGCTAAACATATAACGATTAAGAGCCTAGCCAAACTCAAACTTATAACGATTAAGGATGGGATGGCTGTTCCCATGGCAGCTCCTCCAGCAGAATCTTCTGTACCAGTAAAACCGATGGCAGCAGCAGAGACAGATACGAATCCATACAAACAGCAGGCAGAGCAAACTAATGTTCTACTTGGCTTAGTGGTTAATTTGTTGCAGACTATAAGCAGTCAACTAGAATCATCGAACGGTCAGCCCAAGCAAGGTTTGCAATTACCACCAGAACCACAAGCAATGGTATCTGAGGTTCCCATGCCTGCTGATTCTGCGAAATCTTTGACAGTGATTAATCGCTACGTGGAAAATTTGTCTCAAAGGCTTAGTGCTCTTAATTTATAAATGACGATCAGGAGTAAAGACGATGGATAAGGAAATGCAGGAATTGCTCGCACGAATCAGCACGATGGAAACTCAGCTTGTGGAAGCTGAGAAAAAATCATTGGCTGAAAAAGATGAGATGGCAAAAATTATGTCAGGCAATGCCCATAATTCGCCAATCCTTGGCGCTGGCAGCTTTGAGATGAAAGCCATGAGCTCATTTGGTTGTTCACACGTTAAGCAACTGCTGCAAGTCAATACCGGACTGCCCCAGTTTAAATGGGTCGCTCCTGAAATTAAGCAGACTGTTTTGAATCTTAAGCGATCTGTCGACAATGCTCGTTGGCAAGCTCAGATGTTCCACGG
>Ga0315278_10006822_pt1 | contig 10386 bp, 10 predicted proteins | sample YL17G06_0_MG_FD_203880 | JGI IMG/M metagenome (GOLD analysis project Ga0315278, IMG submission 203880) | Sediment microbial communities from Yellowstone Lake, YNP, Wyoming, USA - YL17G06_0 | ecosystem: Environmental > Aquatic > Freshwater > Lake > Sediment | place: USA: Wyoming | collected... | reverse complement strand
CAGTCCGGCATGAAGTCACGCAGCTCGATGGGCGGTGGGCCCGCCAACTTCAACGAGATCCGCTTCGAAGACAAGAAGGGCTCGGAACAGCTCTTCATTCACGCGGAGAAGAATCAGGACATCGAGGTCGAGAACGACGAGACGCACTGGGTGGGGCACGACCGGCAGAAGAAGGTCGATCACGACGAGGCGACGACAATCGGCCACGACCGGACCGAGAACGTCGGGAACGACGAGTCGATTACGATCGCGAACAACCGAACGGAGAACGTCGGCAAGAACGAGTCCATCACGATCGCTGAGAACCGGACGGAAAGCGTCGGCAAGAACGAGTCCATCACGATCGGCGAGAGCCGGACGGAGAGTGTCGGCAAGGACGAGACGATCGCGATCGGCGGGAATCGCACGGAAACCGTCGACAAGGATGAGTCGATCACGATCTCGGCCAACCGCAAGGAGAGCGTAGGGGGGAACGAGACGATCTCTATCGGCGGCAATCGAGCCGAGGACGTTGCCAAGAAGGAGACACTGAGCGTCGGCGAGGACCGGACTCATTCGATCGGCAAGAACGACCAACTCTCCGTAGGCAAGAAGCTCGTCATTGACGCGGGTGACCAGATCACGATTCAAACCGGCTCGGCGAGCATCACAATGAAAAAGGACGGCACGATCACGATCAAGGGCAAGGACATCACGATCAACGGCAGCGGCAAGATCAACGTCAAGGCCTCGAGCGACGTCGTGCTCAAAGGCAGCAAGGTCGGCATCAACTGACGGGCGCACTCAGATGAACAAGCTGGACGGCCCCTTCGAAGTGCTGGTCGTCGAGGAGTCGCCTGACGAGTTCGATGCACTGCGCCGCAAGCCGGTCAGCCCTGCCGAGCTGGTTGCCGCGCTGCACGGTGCCGCGACCGCTCGGTTCCATGGCTTTGATGTAGAAGATCGTCCGCTCGTGGTCGGCCTGCCAGACCTGCCGCACGAGATCGTGCGGGCACGGACGACGGTCCGGCTGCTGCGCTCGCAGATTGGGTCTTCCGTGGTCCTGCTGTTCGAGGGCGGCGACGTCCGTCGTCCCATTGTCGTTGGCGTGATCCAAGATCGAGGCGTCGCTCAGGATTCGGCGGGCGCGCCACAGCAACTCGTGTCGGTCCAGGCCGATGACGATCGCGTCGTCGTCTCGGCCGAGCGGGAGATCGTCCTGCGCTGCGGCGAGGCCAGCATCACGCTCACGCGCGCGGGCAGGGTTCTCATTAAGGGCACGTACGTCCTCAGCCGCTCGAGCGGGCACAACAAGATCAAGGGAGCGGCCGTCGACATCAACTGAAACGAGGCGCAGCTCGGGCGGACCCCACATGTGGAAGGTCGACAACCGTACGCCGTTTGCCGCCGAGCACGGGTGGGTCCGCGACCGAAACGGCGCCGAGGTGTGGCTGGGATCAAGGGAGGCTCCGTACAGATCCATTGAGGGCGCGCCGGCATCAGAGCAACGCACCCCGAGCCGCTGATGCCAGGATCACGCGCGGTCTGACCGGTCGAACCAGATCCGCTCCACGTCATCAATGCGGGTGTGTATGTCGAGAAGTCCGCGCCACACAACGTTCGCACGCATGCGATCAGCGTCCACGATCAGCGTGTCCCCGTTCAGCGTGGGTGTTTCCTCGGCGTCGTCGATCAGCACTGACGCCATCGGGCGGTGCGCCGGAACTCGAAACGAAAGACGTCCGGACCCCGTCGCGCCTTCCACGCAGACCTCCTCACCACCGCGCAGGTAGCCAGGCAGTACCTGGTCCGCTGGCACCGTGTGATGGAAGCGCGGATCGAAGTCGAGCGGCAGGAGCGGCATACGCTGCTGCATCCACGCATCATCGTAGGTTCCCGCGAACCCAGCGCGAGGCATCCAATGCGGGGCGACGAAGCCGAAGGCCACCGGTCTCCCGTCCGCAGCTGGCTTCTGAAGTGGCTGGCGCGGATCCTCCAGGTTGGGGAGCGGCGTCGTGTGGAAGTTCTTGGTGCTGCTTCGACCGCAGAAGCTGACGCCGCACGGATTCTCGGCGCACCATTCGGGCTTCCCTCCGCTGTCGTCCGCCCCCCCGAAGGCTCTCTCCCAGACCATCGGCACGCGCTGAATCGGTGCTGGGCGGCTTGGCTTCAGACCAGGCGGGCCCATCTGCCAGAATCGATCGCCGTAGACCCGGACGGTCTTGTTCAGCGGGCCGACTCGCAGACTGACGTCGACCTGTGTGGCGCCGCGGGTGGCGGGGTATGCGTGAGCGATGAGCGCCACGTCCGTGGCCGGCTTGAACGGCGCGCAATCGGAGGCGTAGGCGATGCTGGAAGAGCCCGGCTCGCCATGGTACCGATCTGCGAGCACGAGCGGATCTTGCTCGGCCGCGAGTGCGGGATGGCCGGCCTGGATCGAGGACAGGTCGTAGGTTGCCTTGACCACCAAGAGCATGGTCTCGCGACCGTGGCTGTCCGTCGTGACGAAGCGCCCGACGGTGAAATGGGATTGGTTGACGACCTCCATGGTGACAATCACGCCCGCCCGGTAAGCCCGCTGCGGTTCTCTTCCCGTCTATCCAGACCCCTCAGAATCACTGCCCACGCCGATGGTACTGCGTCGAAGGTGCCGACATCAACAACGTTCGGGCCCCGGCCCTCACGCTCCTTGAGGGAGCCTCTCGAGGTCCTGGGGTGTGCCCCGAGCCTGCCCTCGGTACCTTGCCCGCAGAGTCATCTCCCACCGCGTCCTCAGTACGACGGTCAAATCTCCGAGGGAAACGGAGACCGCAGCCGCCTCCCTCCCGTGCAGCAACCGGGTAGCGCTCGCCAGTTCACCCTGATGCTCCTTCCAGTAATTGTCAGCCCGATCGGCGTCGGGGAGCTTGACGGTCTCGATGAAATCGATCTCCTCCTCGCTGAGTTGCGCGCTCTTGGTCTCCACGGCGGGCATCGACCGATCGGTCGAGACATCGACGCCAGTGATCTTCAGGAAGGCGCGGCCCGCCTCCGCCGCCGTGCCAACTGCTCCGCATCGCATCGTGTCGATCAGCATGTCCACGACCAGAGGATGCCCGAAGCTGCCGAGCAGCGTGATCCGGCGCCGGCCGAGAGCCTCGGTGCTCGCGGCAGCGAGGATGAGGGCTGCGTCCTTTGGCTCGCCCAGAACAGCAAGCAACTCGAGAGCCTCCCAGCTTTCGACTGTGGGCTGTTTGGCCAAGGTACGGCAATGGTCCAGGAGCCAGGGCCGCTTGGTCCAGGCCGCAGCAGACAGAGCCTCGCGTCGGACCGTCGCGTCTTCGTCGGCAACCAGTTGATCGAGCAGCCACTCAGATCGGTTGTCCACTCCTGCGTAAGAAACCGCCCGGCACAGGAGGCGCCGGCTGTTTGGGTCGGGCGAGCGCGCCAACTCCGCCAGACGCTGGGGCGGGAGCGGTTGTCCGTGAAATGCCAGGGCGCTCAGCGCGACCGCAGCGACGGGGGACGGCCCTGCCCCCGCAAGCTCGAGAAGTGCGTCCTTCGTAGCTTCCATGGGTCCGAGCGTCAGCGCAAGACGGAGCCCCTCGCGCGCCTCATCAGCGGCTGCGGGGAGGGCCTCCAGCACGGGTCCAACCATCTCGGTGCGACACGAGGAAGCCATGGCAAACGCCGCCGCCAGTGTCAGCGCACGTTCCCCCGATTCCAGCGCCTCGGCGAGAATCGGCAACGCGTGGTCGCCGGCCAGGACGAGGCCGTCGGTATGCGCGGCGATCCGCCGGTCGATGCGCGCGAGGCCAGCCACAATCACGTCGTCGGAGAGAAGGTGAGCAAGGCGCCTCGTCCACAACGACTCGAGCTCCTCGAGGTGCTCCTCGAGAACATCCACCATCCACTCTGCGGCCTCGACGATCATCGGGAGCCAGCTTCCTCGGCGCCGGGGCGCCGGGATTCCTCCGGCGAGGTCCGAACCTCGAGACAGGACCTCCTCTTTCGTTCCACGGACGCGCCTCCAACCCGAACGCCTCAGGCCTCCACGACTAGCGGACCCAAGGGTATGAACAGAAAATCCCGCATCACCTCGATCGCGTTCTCGTCGCCGCTCGTCGCGAAGCGTACCACGCCATGGTATGTCCCGGGTGAAGCGTAGACCGCCTTGCGCAGCACCAGCCGCGTCTCGGCGCCGGGCGAAAGCTCGAGCTGCTCGCTGACGCTCCCGCGTTGCCGGCGGTCGACGACGAGGGAGTCTGTGGAAAGCGCCATGCTCAGTGTCTCGTCGTTCCCGGGCTTCTCCTGCGTTCCCTCTCGGCTGATTTGCAGCGTGAGCGGGAGTGCGCCGTCCTTGGCTCGGGAAGGGTTCGACAGGCGGATGGCATTCGGACCGGAGTTCCTCAGCCGTAGCTCGAAGCCGAGTTCCGCTCCCGCCTTGGCTGAATGGGTTGTCCAGCGGCCAGAGCCGGCGAGCACATACGCACGCTGCTTCCGCAGTTCATCGACGAGCGACAGCACTCCGCGTTCAGCCAGCAAGAGTCCGGGCGGCATCTCGTTCCTGAGGAAGGACTTCAGACGGGGCTCCGCCTCACCCTCGTGCTGAAGCCCGAAAACCGTGCTGAGGCTTTCGGGAGGAACCGTGCCACGAGTCGGCAGGCTGAAGAGATCGACATCCGCGAGCTGCTTCCGCAAGGCTTCAACGCTCTCGGATCCCACGCGGCCCACGTAAACGCCGATTTCGTCACCGCCCATGAGATTCGAGCTCAACAGCAGAGCGCTCTCCCCTGAGCTGGAGAGCATGGCATTCGTCTCTCCGAGCCAGAGTAGCCGAACGTAGAAGAGACAGACAGCGGCCACTCAGCGCTCCACAGTGAACGTCCCGAGGTCGATCACCAGGGTGCCCTCGATTGACGTTTCGAGAATTCCCAAGACCTGGCCGGTATTGCGAAAGGCCACCTTCGCCTGGTAGCGTCCGGGTAACAGCTCGATTTGTTTGGCGAAGCCCAAGGTCAGTTTCACTTTCGGCGCCAGCTTCAGAGCCTTGCCGCTCGGCGGCGGCTCGCCGGCGCCTAACCGCAGCGCTCCAAGAGTCAGCGGCTCCTCGGCGTACTCTCCACCCTCCAAATCTTCGTCCGGGGTGAACTGCAGGACCAGACGGGGCAGGCGCGGATCGTCGAGCGCGGGATTGTCGATCTTGATTGCTCTGCGACCGGCGTTCTCGAGCGTGACGGAGAACTCGAGGTTCGAACCCCGCTTCACCTTCCCCGTCTTCAAGCTCCCACTGGCGCTGAGGACATGCTTCGGAAACGGGCGTAGCTGTTCAGCGACCCGGAGGATCTCCTTCTCCAGAGCCAGCAGCGATGGGTTCATCTCGCCTCGCATCAGCGAGACGAGGAAATCCTCGGAACTCCTGCTGTGCAAACCGAATACCGTGGTCAACGAACCGGGCCTCAGCATGGTCGAGGGCTTGACGGAGCGTACCTCCGCAGACAGCAGGCGCTCGCGAAGGGGCACGACCTCGGACGGCTCGATTCTCCCCTCGAACACACCGATGGCGCTGCCGCCGAGAAGGTTGCTCGTCAGCAAGAGCGCGCTGTCGCGACCCATGCACAACGTCGCGTTGAACTCCGTACCTCGCGGAAGTTGGCGGACGTAGAAGACGCAGAAGTTGTCCATCTCGGGCCCCTGTTGCGCACCCGCGCTGCAGGCGCACTGCATCTGGCACGCGAGCATCAGAACGACGATCCGACCTAGGTGGCGCATCGCGTGTCACAACCTCATGAGCTTCGTCGGCCCGATGATGCTCTTTGCCTTGCTTTCGAACCACTTGACCATGTCGTCGAAGTGGCGCTCGTAGACCGTAGTGCCGCCGTTCATAATGCTGTCGGGGACGTTTGCATAGAGACGCGACGCCTCGCAGGCTCCCTCGGGGTACTCGTCGTAAGCCCCGAAAAGATGGCCGAACTCGTGAGGCCGGACGGTCGCCGGGACGTCGGCTCTCTTCTCCCACCAAGTATTCGAGTACCACCATCTGGGACCACCCCAAACCGTGCCGTTGCCGCCCGCATGCAGAACGACTGGATTGACGCCGTGCCCCGGACCCCACTTGCACTTCATCCGGATCAAGAAAGAACAGCACCCGGAGTTCGGTGCGCACGTGCAGGAATCGCCGCGCTTGCAGTTCTCGCGGTGCAGCCGGAACTTCTTGTCCCAGACGCGCTCGATTTCCCCCCGCCAGGCGTTCTTCTTCGCGGCTGTAAGGTGGGCGCCGCCAGGGCAGCAGGGTGTCCACACCCCTTGTGGTTCCTCCACGAGGTTGCCGGGGCAGATCTGAAAGTTGACCTTCCGCGAGATGATGAACTGGCCGCGCTTGATCTCGACACCGAAGCAGTACTCCCAGCCGTAGCTTGTGCCGGTGCCCGTCCAGCCCCAGGAGGGTTTTCCGATAAAGTCCGTGAACGCCGCCCACCAGCGACGCACGTGCTGAGGCGCCGCGCGTTGGCCAGGCAAGCCACCGGGTATCTCCGGCCCCGCTTTCTCGATCGTCTTCATCTTCAGCTTGCTCGAGGTCTCCTTCGTCCCCTTGTATGCGCGTTGAAGACCCACGAGCTGAACACCCGACTTGTAGAGGGGCCGGCGCCTGGAGAGCCATGCATGGCTCGCCTTGTTTCCGCTCAGAGAAACCTGGAGTGTCTCGATCGTGCCCCTCTTTCGGTTGTGTCGAGCCACCCGCAGGGCGAGCGGGCTACCGTCAGGAACGTTCTTGGTCTTGACTTCAAGCTTGACCTCGTCGCCGCAGCAGGCCTCATCCTTGCCCCACTTCAGCTCGGTTACCTCCGGCTTCTCGGCTTTCTCTTCCGTCGTGACCGGCGGCACTACCACCGTGGGCGGTTGCACCTCGGCCGCCGGCGGCGTGTTCGGCGGCGAGCCGCAGTTCTGGACCATGATGTCTCCCAGACGAAAGACGTTCTCGCCATCGACCTTCACGTCGAAGGAGTACATCTTCGGCTCGGCCTTACCCTTAATCTTGTTGGAGACAACACCCATCGCCGAGCCCGCTTCGTCCCCGGTACTCAGCATGAAACAGGAAGACTTGAGAACGATGGGGTTGCCGTCCATCTTTACCGTCTGGCTTCCCATCTGCGTGTCGGACGATTGGGCAATGTTCGGATACGGGATCGGGATGGGACCAGCCGGGGTCGGAGTCTTGCAGGTGTCAGGGAAGGCCATCGCGATTCCGTTGCTGGATGCGTGGACGACGGTGCGGAAGTTGACGATGACGGTCGCTGGCATCGCGCTAGCCCTCCGGGGCGAAGACTGAGAACGCACTGCGGCCGCCGCCGAACGACGCGGCCGTGACTAGGACGCCCTTGCCGCCCGCGTAACCGCGTGCCATCGCCCTCACGGCGATGCACAGCGCGCTGGGGCTGAAGGCGGCACCGATGTCGCCGAGGACATCCGCCGGGTGCTCGAGCCGCCAGCCGTTGGGCAGAGCGGCAAGGCAGCGGACTTCGACCGTCGCCCACTCGAGGAAACGCCAGCGTTCGCCGTTCAGGTCGTTGATGACAAGACGGATTTCGCGCGGATCACCAGAATCGGCGAGCGTCTGCCGGATGACGGCAGTCAGACCGTCCGCATGGATGCCATGCTCCGGGCCAATCGGGGTGCTCTCTGTGCCGAGGGTCACGGCGGCAAGGCGCGCCCGCGCCTTGCCGCCGCGCCTGGCGAGATCGCCCGCGCGCTCGAGAACGGCGAACGCCGCGCCCTCGCCGGGGATGAGACCGCTTGGTTGGCCCGGCGTCTTGAGGCGGCCTTCGGCGAGTAACTGTTCGAGCAATTCGTCTTCCAGAAGGGAATCAATGCCGCCGACGACTGCGATATCGATCGTCTGCTCCTTGAGCGCCTGCGCTGCTTTGGCGATGACGGCGGTTCCGCCGACGTGGTCCTGCGCGATCACTTCGCGATAGGCGGGCGTCACGGCGATCAAGCCGCCATCGCGCACATCGCCTAGAAAGCTCTCGAGGTCCTCGTCCTCGACGCCCGGGCGTTCGGGACTCGGGGTCGCAATGAAAAAACCGACACGCAACGGTGACCGTTCTAGATCGTAGAGGCGGGCGTCAAAAAGGGCTTCGGCGATGGCCTGGTGCGAGAGGGCGTAGGCCTTCTCACACCAACTTCCGAGCAGCATGTCAGGCTGGAAGAAGGAGGCCGTCAAACCCACAGCGCCGTCCTCGCTCGGCACCTGGAAATAGGGCCACTCCGCAAAGCGCGTGATTCCGGCACGGACAGAAGCGCAGGCCTGAACGGCATGCCGCCCAACAGGAGTGCTCATACCGATGCCGCTCACAACGATGGCGGTTGGCTCAATGGGCATCGGCGGTCTCCGGAAACGAGTACTCGCCCCAGGGTCCCCAGCGGTTGACAAACGGACACACGAAACATCGACCGCTCCGGCCCGGTTTGGGCCCCGCTCGAGCCGGAACGCCGCCAGTATATCGCCGTTCCTCAGCACGAGAAAGAACCACATCCGCGAGATGGGGATGCAATCCATCAGGGCAGAGGGTCCGGTCATGACGGGAAGAATGGAGTTCGAGTGGTCGTTCTGGGCAAGACCGGGCGGCTCGGCTAAGAGGGTGGATCACGAAGAGCCTTTCCTGATTCTCGTCCTCGGTGATCTGAGCGGCAGGGCTTCCACAGGACGGACCGAGTCCGGCGCGTCGCTCGCCGGACGCAGGGCTTGCCCTCGACGGTCCTTCCGGGAGCCCTACCGAAGTCGAGTTCGCGGGTTTGGAGGATTTCCTCCCCGAATCCCTGTACCGCCGTCTTGCACTCTTCCGGGCTCTGCAGCAGTCACGACTACGCCTCCTCGACCCGGCGACCGCGGAGATGGAGGCGGGGGATCTTCCGGACAACGCAGGATCGGAGCTCCCCCCTCTGCTGGAGAAGGTTCCGGGGTCTCCTGGTTCCTCGGCCCGGCGGGCCTGGCAGACCCCTCTAATGAAGAGTGTTGTATCCGCCGTGCGCAGCATGGCGGATACAACAGATTGAACGAATCCGCGGCGGCTGGACGGGATGATCGCGCGAAGCTATGGGGTTTGGAAGGCGCGATCCCCCAACGCATCGGGGCGACGACGGGGCCAGGGAATCGTCGAGCGGACGGCGAGGGTGGCGACCCGGTGTGGCACGCGCGGCGGGATGGGCTGATCGTGGGGAGGGAGGCAGGCTTGCGCCACGCTGGGGGTGATCGACCCAGGCGACACGGCGGCGCAGGCGGCAGTGGCGCAGACGATCACGCCAGGGGGACGAATCCTTCGCAGCGCTGGCGCTTCCACTCGGCGACCGCCTCCTTGACACGACTGGATCGGCTTCATGCAACGTACGCGAAGCGTCTCAATGGAATGAGGCGCACCTCCTGAACCGCAGCGTGCGCCTCCCCGGGCACGCTCTGAGGGTCACGATGTCGGATGTCGATCTTCTTCAATCCAAGCTCGGCTTGCCCGGAGCGCCGGTCGTGCTCGCGGGGCTCACGACCGTGGCGTACTTCTTTCGAACGGTGATCCAGCAGGATCCGATGAACTGGTGGCAGTACCTGCGCGGCATCGACTTTCACAAGCCTGTGACGGTCCGGACCCTGGCCAGGGGCACGAAGCTCGTCCGGTTCGACACCCTCGGCGATCGCCCGCCGAAGCCCAAGCCGTTCGTCTACTTCACCAGGCCGGGCACGTCGCCGTTCAGCCTCGGCACCAGCTTCGCGCAATCCGAATTCAAGCTGTTCGAGACGGACCGCCCGACGCCCGCCCTGGAGTCCATCGCAAGCGGCCTGAGCTTTTCACCCACCGACCGCGTCTCGCGCCTCGGCGGCGGTATCCAGTTCATCGTCGCGTCCAGAGACGCACCGACGCTCGTGCGGGCGGGGAAGCCGTAGCGGAGTATCGTCAGACTTCGCTGATTCAGATCGCCGGCGCACGTGGCGGCGACCGCAGGCCGAGTAGCGTTCGACTGCGCGCGCGAGCAGGCCGCCGACCAGATATTGCACGTCACCTTGGCGTTTGACGATGCTGGCGGCAAACTGGCCGAGATTGAGCATGCCGCACTCCGCGCTGGATCGGCGGTGGGCGCACACTTGCGTGTTCTGAAGAGTCGGTGGACGCGGACGGCCGTCTTAAGCTGACTGCGAAGTGGACCCAACTGGCCAAGTGACCGGATTGGATTGACCGATGAGGCTTCCGATTCTCTCGATAATCTGCACGCAGCACACGGAAGCCTGAATCGAATCCATCGTTCGGAAGGTGTCCACCGAACCGGGGGCAATGCCACAGCTACCGAACGCTCGCCCCTCGGCACCCCAGGCACGGCACGTGAGGCTCCGGGTCATCGCGCTCGGCTCTCCCCCGGCGCCTCGACGTCTGACGTCGTCGA
>Ga0315278_10006821_pt1 | contig 10388 bp, 13 predicted proteins | sample YL17G06_0_MG_FD_203880 | JGI IMG/M metagenome (GOLD analysis project Ga0315278, IMG submission 203880) | Sediment microbial communities from Yellowstone Lake, YNP, Wyoming, USA - YL17G06_0 | ecosystem: Environmental > Aquatic > Freshwater > Lake > Sediment | place: USA: Wyoming | collected... | reverse complement strand
CGCGCGTCTGGTACTTCGTGCTCTTCGCCGCCGCCGCGGCAACGGTCGTCCTCTGCCTGAACCTCCTGCGCGCGCGCAGCGGGCGGGCGTGGCGCGCAATCCGCGATCACGAGACGGTTGCCGAGGCGCTCGGCATCAACGTCCCGGCGTACAAGCTTGCCGCCTTCGTGGTCAGCTCGGCCCTCACCGCGGTCGCGGGCGCGCTGTTCGCCTACTACCGCGGCTTCGTCTCGGTGGAGGCGTTCTCGCTTTTCCTTTCGATCCAGTACGTCGCCATGGTCATCATCGGGGGCATGGGCTCGATCCTCGGCGCGGTGCTCGGGGCGGCGTTCGTCACGCTGTTTCCCTATGCGATCGAGGCGCTCATCGCGTCACTGCCTACGCCCGAACGCTACGCGAACCTCGTCTTCGCGGTGAACTACGCGGCCTTCGGACTGGTGATGGTGCTGTTCCTGCTCTTCGAGCCCGAGGGCCTGGTCGGCATCTGGCGGCGCGTGCGCGACTGGTTCCTCCTCTGGCCGTTCCGGCAGCGTCCGCTCGCGGGGACGAAGTAGATGGACGGCGCGCCGCTGCTGAAGCTCGAGCAGGTCGAGGTGACGTATCACCGCGTGATCACCGCGGTGCAGGGGGTCACGCTCAAGGTCGACCGCGGCCAGATCGTCGCGCTGCTCGGCACCAACGGCGCCGGCAAGACCACCACGCTGCGCGCGATCTCGGGCTTTCTCGGGCTGGACGACGCGCGTGTTACGGCAGGCGCGGTGACGTATCACGCCGAACGCATCGAGAACCGGCCGCCGCACGAGATCACGACGCGCGGCATCGTCCTCGTGCCCGAGCGCGACAAGGTCTTCCCGAACCTCTCGGTCGCGGAGAACCTGATCGCGAACGTCCCGCGGGTCGCGCCGGGCGCGGCGCCGCGGCGCCTGGTCGAGCTCGCGTACGAGTTTTTCCCAAAGCTCGCGGAGCTACGCGACCGAGAAGCGGGCTATCTCTCCGGCGGCGAGCGGCAGATGCTCGCGATCGGTGCGGCGATTGCGTGCGGCCCGGAGTTGCTGCTCGTGGACGAACTCTCGCTCGGGCTGGCGCCGCTCGCGGTGCAGGACCTCGCGCGGCGGCTGCAGGAAATCCGCGATCGCCTCGGGATCACGATCCTGCTGGTCGAGCAGAACGCGCCGGTCGCGCTCGGCATCGCCGACTGGGGCTACATCATGGAGAACGGGCGCGTCGTGCTCGACGGCGACGCGGCGCGGCTCGCAGACCATCAGGACATCCGCGAGTTCTATCTCGGGGTCTCCGGTGAAATGCGGGCAGGCGAGCGGCGCAGCTACCGGCAGGTGAAGCAGTACCGGCGCAGCCGGCGGTGGTATGGCTGAGCTCGCGGTCGAGAACATCACGCTGCGCTTCGGCGGCCTCGTCGTGCTCGACGACGTGTCGCTCGCCGTCGAGCGCGGCGAGCTCTTCGCGCTGATCGGGCCGAACGGCGCGGGCAAGACGAGCGTGTTCAACTGCATCAGCGGCCTCTACCGTCCGGCCGCGGGGCGCATCCGATTTCAGGGGCACGACCTCGTCGGGATGAAGCCGCACGACATCGCGCGGCTCGGCGTTGCGCGCACCTTCCAGCACGGCGAGCTGTTCCCGCACTTGACGGTCGTCGAGAACCTGCTGGTCGGCCGGCACACGCGCTTTCGCACGAACATCGTGGGCGAGGCGCTCTTCAGCCGGCGCGTTCGCGACCAGGAGGTCGAGCATCGCCGCGTGGTCGAGGAGATCCTCGATTTCGTCGAACTCGGGCGACACCGCCACACGACCGTCGCGAGCCTGCCGTTCGGGATGCAGAAGCTCGTCGGCTTCGCCCGCGCGCTCGCGCTCGAGCCGAAGCTGCTGCTGCTCGACGAGCCGTCCGCGGGGTTGAATCGCGACGAGCGCGAGGACCTGGCCCGGTTCGTACTGCGCATCAAGCACGCGCTCGGCATCCCGATGATCTGGATCGAGCACGACATGCAGATGGTCGCGGACCTGGCCGACCGGATCTTCGTGCTCGACTACGGCAAGCCGCTGGCGCAGGGGGCGCCGGACGAGGTCCTTAACGACCCGCGCGTGATTGCGGCGTATCTGGGGCAGGCGGCGGCGTAGATTTCGCGCCTCTGTTAACGGGCAGGCGCCACGGCAAAATATCCTGAGTACGTTCGCCGAACGTCTACCGCTGGCCAGTACTGTCTAGAGGTGGAACAATCTGCCTAGATGGAGCCATTTCTGTCGCACCCGACTGCGGGATCGAGTTGCCGCTAGCCTTGGCGTCAGCGGCCGTACAATGGCTCGATGCAGTTCGAATGGGATCGCGAAAAGGCGGCTCGGAACCTCGAAAAGCACGGTGTCTCGTTCGAGGAGGTGGTGACCGTCTTCTACGACTCGTTGGCGACTACCGTTCCCGATCCGGATCATTCGATCGGCGAGGCACGATTCATCACGTTCGGTTACTCGGCCTACGACCGTCTCCTGGTCGTCGCGCACGCGGAGCTGGGCGCAGTCGTTCGAATCATCAGTGCGCGGCCAGCGACCGCGCGTGAGAGAAAGCGCTATGAAACGCAGAACCCCCGCCGTACGTGACGAACTTCGTCCCGAGTACGACCTCGACTTCTCCAAGGGAGAGCGAGGACGGTACTTCAAACGCTTGGTTCGGGAAGGGGCGAATGTCGCGGTGCTCGAGCCAGATATCGCCAAGGCCTTTCCCGACTCGGCCGCCGTCAATAACGCGCTCAGGTCGCTACTTGAGGTCGCGCGCGCATCGACAGGCCTCGCCCGGCGCTCAACCCGGACGGCCCGGAAGCGGGCCGTGGGCTAGCGCCCGCGCTAGGCTTCTTGGGAGAAGCTGTGCCAAAGGACAAAGTAGAAGAAGGCGCGAAATTCGTTCGTTACTTCGGGCCGTTGCTGAATGCGCTTCGCGGTATCGGCGGATCCGCTAAGGCTGACGAAGCTGTGGACCGCGTAGCTGAAGACTTGAAGCTCTCCGATGACGTGTTGAATGAAGTACTTCCGTCAGGAGGTTCGCGTTTTCGAAATCAAGTCGCCTGGGCGCGCTTTTATCTCGTGCGGGAAGGACTTCTGGACTCTTCCAAGCACGGAGTCTGGAGCCTAACGAACAAGGGGTTGGGCATTACGTAGTGCGAGGTGCTACAAGAAGTACTCGTCACGCCATTTTCCGAAAGACTTGAGGAGATCAATCATGATGGTCGCCCGCTGGAGCATCGATGCGAAGTTCGGATACAAACAGAATGTGATCGACCTGATGCAGCGCTGGTTACGAGAGATTGCGCCGCAAGCTGGGTTTGGTGCTGACAAGACGCGGTTGTTAACCGGCTCGATCGGCGCGCTGGAAGCAACCATTCAGTCGGAACATCTTGTTAAGGATCTCAGCGAGCTTAACCAGGCGTGGGAAAAGCTGGCTACGATCGCAGCGCACAAGCAATGGAGCAAGGATCTCGAGCCGCATGTGGTTTCCGGGACTAGCCGCTGGGAAATTTACCGCGTCTTGTGATTGCGCGGTGAACTCGGGAATCGGGTTCGAAGGCACGCTTTAGAAATCGACGCATGATGCCGTTCCCGGCGCCGAAGCAAGCGCTGGGATGCCCGACCGCACGCTGCAGGGGCCGCTGGTCGGCGGCCCCTGAGCGAATCCTTGGCCTCTCCGTTCACGCCGGCATGGCCTCGCTCCAAACGCTCCTTGCCGAGGTTCGCGCCTGCACGCTCTGCAAGCGGCATCTGCCGCTCGGCCCGCGCCCGACCTTTCAGTTGCATCCGTCGGCACGGTTGTTGATCGCCAGCCAGGCGCCGGGCGGAAAGGTCCACGAATCGGGCGTCCCGTTCAACGACGTCAGCGGTGATCGCCTGCGCGCATGGCTCGGAATCTCCCGTGACGCGTTCTACGACGCAACGCGGGTCGCCATCCTGCCCATGGGCTTCTGCTTTCCCGGGACGGGCCAGTCCGGCGATTTGCCGCCGCGGCCCGAATGCGCGCCGGCATGGCGCTCGCAATTGCTGTCACGCCTGAAGAACCTCGAACTCAAGCTGATCATCGGTCAGTACGCCCAGGCCTATCACCTTCCGGGCGCGGGCGGCACGCTGACCGCGACGGTTCAATCCTGGCGCAGCCATTGGCCCGCGACGGTTCCATTGCCGCATCCGAGTCCGCGCAATATGCTGTGGCTCAAGCGCAACCCGTGGTTCGAGGACGAGCTGCTGCCGGTCCTTCGAGCCCGCGTGGCCGAGATCCTCGCGGATGGCGGCTGATCCTGCCATCCAGCGGATCGCCCGCGGCAAGCCGCAGTCTGCCATTCGTATCGATCGTCGCGCATCATAGGCACTCCGGAGCGCCCGTCCATGTTCGGCCTGTTCAAGTCAACGCCTTATCGAGATCCGCAGCTCGGCGCGCTGGTGCGCGCGCGGGGGCATTGGCGCGGGTCGATCACGGTAAGCGCCGGCTCGACCGTGCCGCTGGCGCTCTCCGGTACGCGAACCGGCCCCGATGCGCTGGCCCTGCAGGCCGCGCGCGAGGTCGCGACGCGGTACCCCCAGTGGCATCCGACCATCGAGAGCGCATTGTTCGAGCACGTCCGCCCGTATGTGGAGGCCCGCGCCCCGGGTGACCTTCCGCCACCGCGCGAACCGGTCCCGAGCATCGAGATTCCTCGGCAAGTCTGGCCTCACGTATCGCTCGCCTTCGTCTCCGTCACGCCGCTGGACGGAGTACTCACCACCGAACTCGGCTACACGACCGTGTGGGACGAAGAGCACACCCTCGGCGCGCGTTTCCAGGCGGGCCGGTTCATCGAGCTTTGCGGCAGCGTGCTACCGGCGTGACCGCGACGCTGCTATTCGACGAGCAGCGAATTCTGCCCGCGGAGATCGAGCGGCGCGCGGCGTGCGCGGCCGCGGGCTTCGACCGCGCCGGGGTCCGCGCGGACGACGTCGTGGCGCTGATGCTGCACAACGAGCCGGCGCACCTCGAAGCGATGCTCGGCGCCCGCCGCCTCGGCGCGTACGCCTGCCCGATCAACTGGCACTACAAGTCCGACGAGGCGGGATTCATCCTGCGCGACAGCGGCGCCAAGGTGCTGGTCGCGGACCCTGCGCTGCTCGCGCAGATCGGTTCCGGTGTCCCGTCGGGGGTCACCGTCATCGAGCATTGGGCAACATGGCGCGACGCGCAACCGCCGTGGACCGGCACGCCTCTGGCGCCGCGCGGCAACCTGCCCTACACCTCCGGCACGACCGGACGTCCCAAGGGCGTGCGCCGCGTCCCCGCGACCGAGGCGCAGCGCGGGCTCGCGGCCGAGCTCTACCGGACCGTCCTCGGCATCCGCCCGGACATGCGCGCGCTCGTCTCCGCGCCGCTCTACCACAGCGCGCCCAATCTCTACGGCCTGCAGGCCCTCCTCGCGGGGGAGCTGCTCGTGCTCGAGCCGCGCTTCGACGCCGAGCGAACGCTCGCGCTGATCGAACGGCACCGCCTGACCGACCTCTACCTGGTGCCGACCATGTACGTGCGCCTGCTGCGGCTGCCGCCTGAGGTGCGCGGCCGCTACGACCTCTCGTCGGTGCGCTTCGTTTCCTCCACCGGTTCGCCCTGTGCGCCCGAGGTCAAGTGCGCGATGATCGACTGGTGGGGGCCGGTGATCACCGAGACCTATGCCTCGAGCGAGACCGGGCACATCACCTTCATCGACGCGCACGAATGGCTGCAGCGCCCGGGCTCGGTCGGCCGCCCGCTCGGCGCGGCCCGCGTCAGGATCCTCGACGACGCCGGGCGCGAGCTGCCCGCCGGCGAGATCGGCACCATCTACGCGCGCCAGCCGGCGTATCCGGATTTCACCTACACCAACGACCCGGCCGCGCGCAGCGCGATCGAGCGCGACGGACTGTGGAGCGTCGGCGACATGGGCTACCTCGACGCCGAGGGATTTCTCTACGTCGCCGATCGCAAGAGCGACATGGTGATCTCCGGCGGGGTGAACATCTATCCCGCCGAGATCGAGGCGGTCCTGCTGACGCTGCCCGGCGTCGCCGACTGCGCGGTGTTCGGCATCCCGGACGCGGAGTTCGGCGAGGCGCTCGCCGCCGCGGTCCAACTGCGTCCCGGCGCGGAACTGTCGGAGCGGGACGTCCAGGCGCAGCTGCGCGAACGGATCGCCGGCTACAAGGTCCCGCGCGTCGTGACCTTCCACGACGCCCTGCCCCGCGAGGACAGCGGCAAGATCTTCAAGCAACGCCTGCGCGAGCCGTACTGGCGCGACGCCGGGCGGAAGATATAGCCTGGCGCAGACGGAGGACTCCATGACCGCAACCCAGCTCGACAAGGCCACCCGCTTCCGTGCGCTGCACGCCGGCCCCGGCGCATTCGTCATCCCGAACCCGTGGGATGCGGGCTCCGCGCGCGTGCTCGCCGCGCTCGGCTTCCAGGCGCTCGCGACCTCGAGCGGCGCCTGCGCCGGCGTGCTCGGCAAGCGCGACGGCAAGGTGACGCGCGATGAGGCGCTCGCGCATGCGCGCGCCATCGTCGCGGCGACCGACCTCCCCACGTCCGCCGATCTCGAGAAGGGTTTCGGCGACGCGCCGGCAGACGCGGCGGAGACGATCCGGCTTGCCGCTGAGGTCGGACTCGTCGGCGGCTCGATCGAGGACGCGACCGGCGACAAGGCGAAGCCGCTCTACGACTTCGACCAGGCGGTCGAGCGCGTTGCTGCCGCCGTGCAGGCGGCGCGCGCGCTGCCCTTCCCGTTCACCTTGGCCGCGCGCGCGGAGAACTTCCTGCGCGGCAACCCGGATCTGGAGGACACGATCCGGCGCTTGCAGGCCTACGAGAAAGCGGGCGCGGACGTGCTATTCGCGCCGGGCCTGCCCGACCTTGCGGCGGTGCGCACCGTCTGCGCCGCGCTGTCGAAGCCGTTCAACTTCATGGTCGGGATCAAGGGCAAGTCGTTCACGGTGGCCGAGCTGGAGGCGGCAGGCGTGCGGCGCATCAGCCTGGCGGCCTCGCTCTATCGCACGGCGATGGGCGGCCTGCTGCTGGCTGCGCGCGAGGTGAAAGACAACGGAACGTTCGGCTATCTCGACCGTGCTCTGACCACGCCAGAGCTGAGCGGTTTCATGCAAGAGTAGGTGCGGGGCACGGCACTTGCGCCGCACGACTGGACCCCGGCGTTCGCCGGGGTGAAGGGCCTCAGTTGGCCTGAATCTTCGCCGCCTTGACCACCCGCCCCCACGTGGCGAGCTCGCGCTCCATGTACTTCGTCAGTTCTTCGGGCGTGCCCGGCTTCGCCTCGACGCCGTGCTGATGGAGCTGCTCGCGCACGTCGGGTGCGCTGAGCACCTGGACGAGGTCGCGATTCAACCGCGCAATGATGTCCTTCGGCGTGCGGGCCGGCGCGAGGAACGCGTACCAGTTGATCGCCTCGAACCCCGGGTAGCCCGACTCCGCGACGGTCGGCACATCGGGCATGAGCGCGGCGCGCGTCGCACCGGTCGTGGCGATCGCGCGAATTTTCCCGGCTTTGATGTGCGGCAGCGCCGTAACAGGCGTCCCCATGATCACCTCGATCTGCCCGCCCAGCAGGTCGTTCATCGCCGGACCGCCGCCCTTGTAGGGCACGTGCACGATGTCGATCCCGGCCGTGAGCGCGAACATCGCCCCGGCGAGATGGCCGGTTCCGCCGATGCCCGAGGAGCCGTAGCCGATCTTGCCGGGTGAGGCTTTTGCGAGCTGGACGAACTCGGCGAGCGTCTTCGCCGGCAGCGACGGGTGCACGACGAGCACGTTCGAGAACACGACCGCCATCGTGATCGGCGCGAGATCGCGCAGCGGGTCGTACGGGAGCTTCGCGATGAGGTGCGGCGCGACCGCGAGCGACCCGATCGTGCCGAGCAGAATCGTGTAGCCGTCGGGCGCGCTCCGGGCCACCTGCTGGGTCGCGACGACGCCGCCGGCGCCCGCCTTGTTGTCGACGAGGACGTTCTGCCCCAGGTTATCGGCGAGCTTTTTTGCGATGACCCGAGCAACGGTGTCGGTCGAGCCGCCGGGCGCGAAGCCCACAACCATGTTGATCGGCCGGTTGGGATAGCCCTGCGCGAAAGCGTTCTGGGCGAAGGCAAGCGCGGCAATGACGGCGATTCGACGCAGCATGGTGGGTCTCTGGGCCAGTGGTCGGCCGCTATCATAGCAACGCCCTGTTCGCCGCAGGGCCCTGCCGTTGATCGCTTCCGCCGGATGGCGGAGAATGCCGGTCAAACATTCGGCCACCGATCCCGAGGAGCGCCTCATGTCCGCCGTCCCGAAACCCGCCATCGCCGCCGAGCGCAAGCACTTCTACGACAAGATCGACAAGGCGAACGTCGCGCCGCTGTGGGAGGTGCTGCAGAGCCTCGTCACGGCGACGCCCAACACGCCGTGCAAGCCCTACCTCTGGAACTGGGACCTGGTCCACCCGTGGATCCTGGAGGCTGGGCAACTCATCACCGCAAAGGAGGCCGAGCGCCGCGTGCTCGTCCTCGAGAATCCGGGCCTGCGCGGCCGCTCGCGCGTCACGCACAGCCTGTACGCCGGGCTGCAGCTCATTCTCCCGGGCGAGGTTGCACCGGCGCACCGCCACTCGCAATCGGCGCTGCGCTTCATCGTGCACGGCAAGGGCGCCTACACCGCGGTCGACGGCGAGCGCGTCACGATGAGCCCGGGCGACTTCATCATCACCCCGTCCTGGACCTGGCACGACCACGGCAATCCGTCCGCCGAACCGATGGTGTGGCTGGACGGCCTCGACATTGCGATCGTGGAGCTGCTCGACGCGCAGTTCCTCGAGCGCCCCCCGGAGGAATCGCAGCGGACGACGCGTACCTCGGGCGAATCGTTCGCGAGCTTCGGCAACACGATGCTGCCGGTCAATCACAAGCCCAAGTCGCGCACCTCGCCGCTCTTCTGGTATCCGTTCGAGCGCACTCGCGAGGCGCTCGCGACGCTGGCCAAGAGCGAGTCGCCGCATGCCTGCTACGGCCACAAGCTGAAGTTCACCAACCCCGCCACGGGCGGCTGGCCGATGCCGACGATCGGCACCTTCATGCAATTCCTGCCGAAGGGCTTCTGCGGCAAACCGTACCGCTCGACCGACTCGACCGTCTACTCGGTGGTCGAGGGCAAGGGCCGCATGAAAGTGGGCGGCGAGACCTTCAATTGGAGCCCGAAGGACACGTTCGTGGTGCCGTCCTGGATGCCGTACACCCTCGAGGCGGACGCGGAGGCGGTGCTCTTCAGCTTCTCCGACCGGCCGGTGCAGGACGTGCTCGACCTCTGGCGGGAACAGGAAGGCTGACCGGCGCTCGGCGCGACACCCATGCCGCGCGCGTCGCGGGTTTCCGACGCCGCCCGCAATCCGGCGGGCTAGCCGGCGAGCGCCTCGGCGAGCAGCCGCGGCGAGTAAATGGCCACGCCTCCGAGCCGCTTGCCGTAGAACGCCCCGAAATGGGTGCGATCGCCGGTCACCAGCGCATCGCACTTCAGCCGGATGGCAGCCGCCAGCACGGGCCGGTCCTTCTCCGGCAGCGCCGCCGTCCCCTCCGCCGCCCCGGGATGCGGCTGCGCCGCGGCAAGTCGCACACGCGCGAGCAACGCGCTCAGCGCGGGCACACCCTCGGGAGCCTTCGCGACGAGGTTGCGGCGCGCTTCTTCCACGACGTAACCATCGGCCCAGCACTCGTGTCCGGCCGCGCTCACCAAGGCGAGCAGCCGCCGAACGGCACCATCGGATTTGGCGGCGGAAAAAAGCACATTGGCGTCGAGGAAGATCCGCATCCGCGGCGTGTCAGCGGCCGGATTTCAGCTTCTTCCTCCGGCGCAGCACCTTTTCGAGCTCGGCTTCTCCAGCGTCGAATTCGCGGATCCGCTCGTCGCTGTAGAGCTCGACCGGCAGCGTGACTGCGGGGCGCAGGAGCAGCCCCTCCGGCGTCGTTTCCGCGATGAGCTGGTCGTCGGCCTTGATGCCGAGGGCCTGGCGCAGCTTCGCCGGCAGCGTCACGACGCCGCGCCGGGTGACCGTAAGCGTGGCTTTCATTCATGCAGAATAGCAGAATTGCAGAAAATCTGCAAAGACTCCGCCCGACGCAGCTCAGCCGGCGCCGCTCGCCGCCGTCAAACTCGCTCCCTGTGGCCCGCGCGCCGGCACGGCCGATGCTTCCCAGACGCCCGTCAACGGGGGGAGCGAGTCGCGAGCCATGCGAACGGTACTGTTCGTCAACGCGAAGGGCGAGTGTGGCAAGACGACCGTCACCACAAGCCTCGCGAGCTACTGCGCCGCCACCGGCGCCAGGGTGGCGAACAAGGACTACGACTCACAGGGCTCCAGCCT
>Ga0315278_10006819_pt1 | contig 10389 bp, 9 predicted proteins | sample YL17G06_0_MG_FD_203880 | JGI IMG/M metagenome (GOLD analysis project Ga0315278, IMG submission 203880) | Sediment microbial communities from Yellowstone Lake, YNP, Wyoming, USA - YL17G06_0 | ecosystem: Environmental > Aquatic > Freshwater > Lake > Sediment | place: USA: Wyoming | collected... | reverse complement strand
GTTGCGCTACGGACTCGCCGATTGGCGTCTCGAGTACAACCTCGCGAACACCGAGTACAAGCGGGGACGGCTCGGAGAGGCGATCCTCCACTACGAGCGGGCGAGGCGTTTGAATCCGGCCGATTCCGAGACCGTCGCCAACCTGGCGATCGCGCGCGCCAAGCTCCGCGACGTCGTCGAGGACGAAACCGCCGCCGGCGTGCTTCACGCCCTTACGGCAGCGCAAGACCGGCTCGGCGTGTCCGCTCAGGCCTTTCTTCTCCTCGCCTGCGTATGGCTCGTGGCAGCGATCGTCACCTGGTGCGGGTCGCGGGCGGGGGGATTCACCCCCGGGTGGGGCTGGACGCTCGCGGGATTACTCCTGGCGTCGTTTCTCGTCTTCCTGTCGTGGCGTGCCACCTGGTCGCGCCTCGAAGGGACGCCGCGCGCCGTGATCCTGAAGGCGTCGGTCGAGGCTCTCGCCGGGCCGGGCCTCAACAACGCAGCGCTGTTCACGCTCCACGAGGGGATCGCGGTGACGATCGAGAGCGAGCGAGAGGGCTGGCTCCAGGTCAGCCTCCCGAACGGTCTCACCGGCTGGGTGGTGCGCGATGCCGCGGAACGGATCTGAACGCGCCGGGGCGCCACCCGCGGCGGCGCCCCTGGGGATCTACGTCCACTTCCCGTTCTGCTCGGTCCGCTGCACGTACTGCGACTTCCCGACGGTCGCCGGGCGCGACGACCGGATCGAGACGTATCTCGACGCGCTGATCGCCGAGATCGACTCGTTCCAACCCGATGCCGGAGGCGCCGCGGATACGATCTTCTTCGGGGGCGGAACCCCCTCGCGCATGAGGCCTGAAAGCGCGGCTCGCGTTCTCGCGGCGATAGGAGGACGGTTCGACGTGTCGGACGATGCGGAGATCACGCTCGAGGGAAACCCCGAGTCGCTGACCGCGGAGGCGCTCTCCGGTTTTCGGAGTGCGGGGATCACGAGGATCAGTGTGGGCGTGCAGTCGCTCGATGACGCCGTCTTGAAGCGCGTCGGGCGGGCGCACGACGCCGCAACGGCGGCGCGCGCGGTCGCCCTTGCGCGGGAGGCCGGGTTCAAAGAGGTCTCGCTCGATCTGATCGCTGGGCTTCCCGGCGAAGACCTTTCGTCCTGGCCGGACACGGTGCGCAAGGCAGCAGGGCTTCGGCCGGATCACGTGTCGGTCTATCTCCTCGAGTCCGACAAGGACACGCCGCTCGGGCGCGCCATTCGGGGTGGACGAACGCGTGTCGCCGGCGACGATGCCATGGCAGACAGCTACGAAGAGACGGTTCTGGCCCTTAACGATGCGGGCTTCCCGCTCTACGAGATCTCGAATTTTGCACGCGCCGGGTGCCGCTCGCGTCACAACCTCAAGTATTGGAGCGATGCGCCCTACGCCGGATTTGGGCTCGGCGCGCACGGCTACGTCCTGGGCGAGCGGCGCTCGAATCGCCGGGACCTCGACGGTTACCTCGCCGACGTTGAGGCAGACGTCTCGCCCGTCGACTGGCGCGAGCCCTACGATCGCGACCGCCGCCTCGAAGAGGCGTTGTTCCTGGGGCTGCGGGTCGTCGAAGGGGTCGACCTCGAAACGCTCGGCGCCCGCTACGACGTCGACCTTGCGGCGCGCCACGCGGTCGCCTGGGAGCGCGCCGACGCCGCGGGCCTGATCGTCTGGGACGGCTCGCGCGTCCGTCTGACGCCGGGCGGTCGCGTGCGATCGAACGAGCTGTTCGCCGAGCTGATCGGAGATCCCGCGTGAAAACCTTCGTCGATCTGCGAAGCGATACCGTGACCCGGCCCTCCGCTGCAATGCGCCGCGCGATGGCGGAGGCCGACGTCGGCGACGACGTCTACGGCGAGGACGAAACAGTCAACGCTCTTCAAGAAGAAGCCGCGGCGCTCATGGGCTTTCCGGCCGCGCTGTTCGTTCCTTCGGGAACGATGGGGAACCTGATCGCGGTGCAGCTTCACGCCGAACGCGGCACCGAGGCGATCGTCGAGGCCAACGGGCACATCTACAACTACGAGCTGGCGTCGATGGCGGCGCTCGCCGGCGTATTGCCCCGCGTCGTCCGGGGCGTGCGCGGTTTCCCGGACCCCGCAGAAGTCGAGCTCTTGTGCCGCAAGAAGTCTTACTACCACGCACCGGTGACGCTCTTGCTCTTAGAGAACACGCACAACCACGCGAGCGGCGCGGTGCTCCCGATGGAGCGGAAAGAAGCGCTGATCGCGGCCGCAAGAGCGCATGGCGTGCCCGTCCACCTGGACGGGGCCCGCGTGCACAACGCGGCGGTCGCGCTTGCGCTGCCCCCGGCTGAGGTTGTCGCCGGATTCGACTCGGTCTTGTTTTGCCTTTCGAAGGGGCTGGGCGCTCCCATCGGGTCGCTGCTTTGCGGGGCGAGCGGGTTCATCGAGAAGGCGCGTGTGGCCCGGAAGCGCCTGGGCGGCGGCATGCGCCAGGTCGGTGTCCTCGCGGCCGCGGGGCGGGTCGCCCTCAGGGACAATCGCGCTCGACTCGCCGACGATCATGCCCGCGCCCGCCGGTTGGCCTGCGCGTCGGTCGGGATCCCGGGCCTCCGGATCGACCCGGCCGGAGTCGAGACGAACATCGTCATCGCCGAAGTGGACCCGCCGGAGGCGGTGGCGACCTGGATTGCGCATCTGCGAGCCCACGGCGTCCTCGCCGGGTCGTTGGGGCACGGCCGCCTGCGCTTCGTCACGCACCTCGACGTCGACGACGCGGGGATCGACCGCGCGATCGCCGCTCTGCGGGCCCGCCCTGGCTATAATCCGATTGGTTCATCCGCCCCCGAGGAGGTCCCTTGAATTTCTCCTTCACCGAAGAGCAAGAACTACTGCGGCGCTCCGTCCGGGCGTTCGCCGAAGACGAGATCCGCCCGCACGTCATGACCTACGACGAAACCCAGGAGTTCCCGCACGCCCTCGTCAAGAAGGCGGCCGCTCAGGGGTACTACGGCGTGTTGTTTCCCGAGCAGCTGGGCGGCGCGGGCCTGGGCTACGTCGAATACGTCATCGTCGTCGAGGAACTCTCGCGGGTCGACGGCTCGATCGGGATCTCGGTCGCGGCGCACAACTCGCTGTGCACGAATCACGTCTTCGCGTGCGGGAACGACGCGCAAAGAAATGCGTACCTCCCGAAGCTCACCTCGGGCGAGTGGATCGGAGCCTGGAGCCTCACCGAGCCGACCGCCGGAAGCGATGCCGGCGGGACGAAGACCAAGGCGTCGCCCGTTCCCGGCGGCGGGTGGGTGCTGAACGGCTCGAAGACGTTCACGACGCACGGCTCGGTCGGCGATCTCACCATCGTGTTCGCGGTGACCGATCCGGGCCTCGAGAAGAAAGGCATCTCGGCGTTCGCGATCGAGAAGGGGACGCCAGGCTTCAGGGCCGGAAAGAAAGAAAACAAGATGGGCCTCAGGGCTTCGGACACCGCCGAGGTGATCATGGAGGACTGCGTCGTTCCTGCCCAGGCTATGGTCGGAGCGCGTGGGGAAGGGTTCGTCGACGCGATGAAGATCCTGGACGGCGGCCGGATCTCGATCGCCGCCTTAGCGCTCGGCATGGCCCGCGGAGCCTACGAAGCGGCGCTTGCGTATTCGAAGCAGCGGCAGCAGTTCGGCAAGCCGATCTCCGAATTCCAGGCGGTGCAGCACATGCTGGCCGAGATGGCCACACGGCTCGATGCGGCCCACCTTCTCGTGTACCGCGCCGCATGGATGAAAGACCACGGCATGAAGACGACGCTCGAGTCTTCGATGGCCAAACTGTTCGCCTCGGAGATCGGCGTCTACGTCGCGGATCGGGCGCTCCAGGTCTTCGGCGGCTACGGCTACGTGAAGGACTTCCCCGTCGAGAAGTTCTACCGGGACATGAAGCTGTGCACGATCGGCGAAGGGACCAGCGAGATCCAGCGTCTCGTGATCGCGCGCGAGCTTCTGAAGGCCATCTAGTGGATGCCGTGAAACGGGTGTTGTCCGGGGACGTCCGCGCCTTGGCGCGCGCGATCAGCGTCGTCGAAGAAAACACCCTGGGAAGCGCAGCGCTCCTGCGAGGCGTCTTCCCGCACACGGGCCAAGCGACGGTGATCGGTGTCACGGGATCCCCAGGCGCGGGGAAGTCGAGCTTGGTCGATCGGCTGATCGCCTCGTTTAGAGAGCAAGGAAAACGCGTGGGGGTCGTGGCGGTCGATCCGTCTTCAGCGTATTCGGGCGGGGCGATCCTGGGCGATCGCGTGCGCATGCAGGGACACGCGACCGACTCTGGTGTGTTCATCCGCTCGATGGCGAGTCGAGGTCATCTGGGAGGCCTCTCGCGCGCGGCTTCAGACGCCGTCGATCTCATGGACGCCGCCGGTTACGACCCAGTGCTCATCGAGACGGTCGGTGTCGGTCAGGACGAGATCGAGGTCGCGCGCGCGGCGGACGTGGTGACCGTCGTTTTGGTCCCGGGCATGGGGGACGACATCCAGGCGATCAAGGCGGGCATCCTCGAGATCGCCGATCTCTTCGTCATCAACAAGGCCGACCGTCCCGGCGCTGACAAGGTGGCCACCGAGCTCGACGCGATGATGGCGTTGGCGCCCTCGGTCGCGCGACGACCTCCCATCTACCGGACCGTCGCGACGACCGGCGAGGGGGTTAAAGCGCTGCGCGATGGCCTCCTCGCCACCGTCGCATCGGCGGGAGCGGAGAGGCGGGCGCAACGCCGGTGGGAGCGGGCCGAGATGCGATTCCTAGGGGTCCTGACGGACAGGTTCCTGCGCGATGTGCGCGTGAGACTCTTGCCGGGACCGCGGTTCGCGGAGCTCGTGAGCGAGATCGCGGAACGCAGGCTCGACCCCTACACCGCCGCCGATCGAGTGCTTCAAGGAGGGAGCGAGCGATGATCCTCAGGGTCGATCACGTTGGGATCGCGGTGAAGAGCCTCGACGATCGCATCGCCTTCTGGCACGACGCGCTCGGCTTGGAGTTGGGCGGGACGGAGACCGTGCCGGCCGAGGGCGTCAGGGTGGCCTTCCTCCCGGTCGGCACGTCACGCGTCGAGCTGCTCGAAGCGACCCGTCCCGATTCGCCCATCGCGAAGTTCATCGAGAAACGGGGGGAGGGGATCCATCACATCACCCTTCAGGTGGAACTGATTCAGCCCGTCCTCGATCGCCTGAAAGCCAAAGGGGTTCAGCTGCTCGACGACACGCCGCGCCCGGGGGCTTCGGGAACGAAGGTCGCGTTCCTCCATCCGCGAGCCGCAGGGGGGGTCTTGATCGAGCTCGTCGAAAAGCCCGCTTCGGCCGGACACGCCCGAGCGGGGATCGGCGCGGGGGATGCCGTCCTCCTCTACTTGCGCGACCCGCACGAGAAGATCTGGGGCGTCCTGCGCGAGCGCGACGCGTCGGGTCTCACGGTCGAAGGGATGGATCTCGCATCGTTCGATGCGTGGACCTCCCAGGTCGAGCGCGGGGAAGAGGGAATCACGCCGTCGCTCTTTTTCCTCCCGATGGCCCGAGTCGAGCGGGTGCTCTTGGACCGCGGGACGCCGAGCCTCCCGTCCCTCTCCGACGGTTTCCTGCGCCGCACCGGGCGCACGGTCCAGAGCGAGCTGGGGTCCTAGGCAGCGAAGCCGCGCCGCGCCCGCGCCTTGACGGTCCTTCCGACCCTCCGGATAATGGCGCTTTCAACCAAGGGTCGATCCGGGAGACGACATGACCGCACCCTGCCGCGCGCTCTTCAGGCGGTTCGCGCCCGCTTTGTCGGGGGCGCTCGCCGGGTTTTTCCTGGTCGGTGCTCCGGTTTTCGGCGACGAGCCTCCCGCGACTCCGGCTCTCCCCTCCTACTTGAAGGGGGTCGACCTGAATCAGCCCGCGCAGGCGGCGTTCGATGGTTGGCCGCCGAAGGAGCTGAAAGAGCGTCCGTACTGGCTCAACTGGTCGACGCTCTCGTTACAGCGCGCCGTGCTCTTCAACCAGCCCATCTTCCTGCTCGTCACCGTGCCATGGAGCCGCTCCGCGCAACGCATGGCGTCCGAGGCGCTGGCCGACCCACTCGTCTTACGCGCCCTCAATCACGATTACCTTTCGCTCCTCGTGAGCGCGGATCGCCGTCCCGACATCTATGCCCGCTACGGGACCGGGAACTGGCCGGCGATCTCGTTGCTCTTGCCGGACGGCTCTCCGATGCTGAGCCAGGCCAACGAGAAGGGGAAGGCGCTCCCGATCAGCGTGGGTCCCACCACCTCGAAAGGCGTGTTGTTCAACCTCGGCGAGGGGCGCAAGTACTTCGACGGCTGGCAAAACGTCCTTCAGGGCGTCTCGCAGGTCTACGAAAAGCGCGTCGACCTCGAAGAGACGACGCCCGGGACGGTCAGCGCCAAGTCCATCGATCCGGTCGTCAGGTGGCTCCTCGGAAACGTCGATGCGAAAAACGGCGGATTCGGCCCGGCGCCGAAGTACGCCTTGCCCGGGTTGATGGAGTGGGCGTTCCTAAGAGAGGACAACGGGCGCCCCGGGCTCGTCGACCCCGCGCGTAATACGCTCAAAAAGCTCGCGGCGAGCCCGCTCTTCGACGCGCGAGATGGTGGGTTCCACCGGATGGCTGCGGCACCGGATTGGGGCGGGATCCAGTACGAGAAGATGCTGGAGGGGAACGTCGAGTTGATCCGCGAGCTCGTCTTCGCGCTGAGGGAAGAAGACGACCCCGCGTTGCGTAACGCGCTGCGCGAAACGGCCCGCTTCGTCACGACCGTTCTCGCCCGTCCTGCTGGGGGGTTCTACCTCGCGCAGGTCGCCGACCCGACGTCTCCCGACGGCGGGGGGTACTGGAAAGCCGCCGGGAGCGATCCCGCAAAGGCGCCGCCGATCGACAAGCTCGCCCTCGCGGGTCCGAACGCGATGGCCGGTGCCGCGCTGTTGAGGGCGGGTGCGCTTCTGGGCGACCCCGCATTGGAAAAGGCGGGCCGCGCGGCGTTGGATATCGTCCTCCTGCGTGCTTTCGCCGCCGGAAGAGGGGTCGATCACGTCATCGAGTCGGAGGCCGAAAGGGGGCGCTACCTGGTGACGCAATCGAAGGTGGCGTTCGCCCTCCTCGACGGCTACGAGGCGACCGGGGATCCGCGGTACCTCGCGGCGGCGAAGGACATCACGGTATTCGTGCGCAACAACATGAAGGTGGGCGACGAGACGGCGTACCGCGATCACCTCCCGATCGGGCCGGAATTCGGGCTTCTCGATATGCCGCTGCGTCCGCTGCAAGACAACGCCCGGCTCGCGCGCGTTCTCGTCCGCCTCGCCGCTCAGGGCACACTCGAAGATGGACGAACAATAGCTGAGGCGATCCTCGGCAGTTTCGCGGGGGACCTCGCCGTTCGCGGCGTTCGTGCTCTCGAGCCGGGTCTCGCGATCGATGAGGTGCTGTCCGAGCCGCTCTTCGTCACCCTCGAGGGGCCGGCGGACGATCCTCGGACGCAGGAGCTGCGCCGGGCCGTGCTGAATCTCGATCATGGCTGGGTCGTGATCAAAACGGCGCAAGGCGCGGCGCCGGCGGCGACTCTCGTCTGGAGGGGCGGCACCCGGCGCGTGACCGATCCCACGGCCCTGGCCGGGCAACTGAAAGGTCTCGTCGATGCGGTCCGCGGCGCGCAGTGAGCGCGCCACACGCTTCGATCGGACTCATCGGCGGAAGCGGGCTCTACGCCCTCTCCGGGTTGTCCGATGCACGCGAGGTCAGCCTGTCGACCCCGTTCGGCGCCCCCTCCGACGCGTTCCTCGTCGGAACCGTCGGTGATGAGCCGGTGGCTTTCCTGGCGCGCCACGGGCGCCACCACCGCCTCCTCCCGGGAGAGATCAACTACCGCGCCAATATTTACGCGATGAAGGTGCTGGGGGTCGAGCGAATCCTCTCCGCGTCGGCCGTCGGATCGATGAAAGAGACGATTCATCCTCGCGACGTCGTCGTCCCGGATCAGTTCATCGATCGCACGCAGCGGCGCCTCGCGACCTTCTTCGGCGAGGGGATCGCCGCGCACGTCGCGCTGGCGGATCCGATATGCCAGGAAACGCGCCGCGTGCTGTTCGACGCCGCGATCGCGGCGGGGGCGACCGCGCACGACGGCGGTACCTACGTCTGCATGGAAGGGCCTGCGTTTTCGACGCGCGCGGAGTCGCAGCTGTACCGGTCGTGGGGCGTGGACGTCATCGGCATGACGAACCTGACCGAGGCCAAGCTCGCCCGCGAAGCCGAGATCTGTTACGCCACCCTCGCCCTCGTGACCGACTACGATTGCTGGCACGAGGAAGAAGCCGACGTCTCCGTCACCGGCGTGCTCGAGAATCTGCGGGCCAACGCCGCGCTCGCCGCCGCGACGCTTCGCGCCACGGTCCTGGCGCTGCCGCGCAGCCGCACCGCGTGTGTCTGCGGCGACGCGCTCCTCCACGCGATCATCACGCCGGCGGACGCGATCACGCGGGAAGCGCGGACACGCCTCGGCGTGCTTCTCGACAAGTACCTGCCGCAGTAGGGGCGGGGCGCTCCGGTGCCCTTGCTATCTTGTCCGCGACCGTCTTGACGTCGGTGGGTTGAGGAGCACGTCACATGTCGATTCTGGTTGTGGGTTCGGTCGCATTCGACACCGTCTCGACGCCGTTTGGCGAAGTGCGGGAGGCGCTGGGCGGCTCGGCGACGCACTTTTCGGTCTCGGCGTCGTTTTGGTCCCCCGTCCGCCTCGTGGCCGTCGTCGGGGAAGATTTCACGGGCGCGCACCGGCAGCCGCTTCTCGATCGGAATGTGGACATCGCCGGCCTGACGACCGCGAAGGGCCGGACGTTCCGCTGGTCCGGCGTCTACGGCGACGACTTGAACAGCGCGCGCACGCTCGACACGCAGCTCAACGTGTTCGCCGATTTCAAGCCCGAGGTCCCGCAGGCATGGCGCGACACGCCACTTTTGTTCCTGGCCAACATCGACCCCGAGCTCCAGTGGAACGTCTTGGAGCAGGTTCGCGGTGCGAAGTTGGTCGCCGCGGACACGATGAACTACTGGATCGATTCCAAGCCTGAAGCACTGAAAAAGCTCCTCGGCCGGGTCGACGTGCTCCTCATCAACGACGGCGAGATCCGCCAACTCACCGGTGAGCGCAACCTGGTCCGGGCCGTTGCGGCGGTCCGCCGCTTGGGACCGCAGGCGGTCGTGGTGAAACGGGGGGAGCACGGCGTGCTGGTGTTCCAAGGGACGAGCGCTTTCGCCCTTCCCGCCTTTCCCCTCGAAAGCGTCATGGACCCGACCGGGGCGGGGGACGCGTTTGCCGGAGGTTTCCTCGGGTATCTCGCGTCCCGTGGCTTGGACGGAGAGCGCGATTTTCGCCGCGCGGCGGTCGTGGGCTCCGTGATGGCGTCTTACCAGGTCGAGGACTTCTCGCTCGACCGCCTGATGCGCCTCACCGAGCCCGAAATTCGGGACCGGTACGCGCGTTTCCAGGAGCTGACGAGGTTCTCTCCGCTTTCGTAGCAACTGCTATACTTCACGCCCTTCCCCACGTATTGGAGGCGTGATGCCGCCCGTCATCGAAGGACCTCTCGACGCGAAAGGCCTCAAGGTCGCCCTGATCGCGTCTCGCTTCAACGAATTCGTCACGGCAAAACTCGTCGAGGGAGCCCTCGATGGGCTCGTTCGTCACGGGGCCGACCCCAAGAACCTGACCCTCGTCAAGGTTCCTGGCTCGTTCGAACTGCCTCAGGTCGCCGCCAAGCTCGCGGCCCAGGGAAACTACGACGCCATCGTCGCGCTCGGGTGCCTGATCCGCGGCGAGACGCCGCATTTCGACCTGATCGCGGCGGAGGCGGCGAAAGGGCTCGCGCAGGCCGCCGTCTCGTCCGGGGTACCGGTGATCTTCGGCGTGCTCACGTGCGACACGATGGAGCAGGCCATCGACCGTGCTGGCGGGAAGGCCGGTAACAAGGGATGGGACGCGGCCCTGGCCGCGATCGAGATGGTCAGCCTCTTCAGACGGCTGACCTGACGCGAAAGGGTCGTTGTGGGCCAGCGCCGGCGCGCTCGCGAGTGCGCACTCCAGATGCTTTTCCAGATCGACATGGCCGGTGGCGCGCCCGGCGAGGTCTATCCGCATTTTTGGAAGGAGCACGAGGCCGAGATCGAGGTGAAGGAGTTCGCGCAAGGATTGGTGGAAGGCGTGACGAGGGAGCGCGAGGCGTTGGATCGCATCATCGCGGGATCGGTCGACAACTGGCGCATCGAGCGCATGGCCGTCGTCGACCGGAACATCTTGCGCGTGGCGGTCTATGAGCTCGCCTGGCTTCCGGACACGCCGTCCGTCGTCGTCCTCGATGAAGCGATCGAGGTCGGGAA
>Ga0315278_10006817_pt1 | contig 10393 bp, 19 predicted proteins | sample YL17G06_0_MG_FD_203880 | JGI IMG/M metagenome (GOLD analysis project Ga0315278, IMG submission 203880) | Sediment microbial communities from Yellowstone Lake, YNP, Wyoming, USA - YL17G06_0 | ecosystem: Environmental > Aquatic > Freshwater > Lake > Sediment | place: USA: Wyoming | collected... | reverse complement strand
CGTCATGTCGCACGCTTCGCTAAGCTCCGTAATCGCCCCCAAACTCTCTTGCTCACGGACAAAGTCAGCGAGCAGCTGCGATCGCGTCATGTTCAGCGGATGAAAACCCATGTCGTTTCTCCTGTGATTGTGGGGGCCGGTTGTCGGCCCCCTTCTGGTTTCTTGTGGCAACCAACACGCTGACGTAAAATCAACCCCCAAACCACTCACAGTTGACGTCGCTGTAGTGGCAACCGTTGGTGAGCGTCGGCACGTACCCACCCCTGTCCGCTCCCTCAGGGTGCGGCTCGACACAACCAAGGCGGTCCGGGTTCAGCCCAAGACGCTCGTACTCTTCCGGCGTCGGTTCGCGTGGCTCGTCGTAGTTCTGGTCGTCGTAAAACGTCAACGCCACGACCAACCCACCGTCGACCTCTGGGTTAGCGTTCTTGGCGTTCAAAAAGTCCGAGTCCGAAAGGTCTGCCAGGTTCTGTGCCACTCTTGCTCTCCTGTGTGAAAAACCGGGGGCCGGTTGTCGGCCCCCTTCTGGTTTCTTGTGGCAGGCGAGGGCCGGTCGTTAAACCGGTCGGGGGCACTTGGTCGCCCGTACGCCAAGCACCGCGAACAACTCCTCAGCTTGGTCGACCAGCGGGTCCAACCACCCGTCGCTGGCACTGGCGTCGAGAGGCCCGCAACCAGCCTCACACACTAGCTTCTCAGCCAACTCGTACCACGCTTCGTCGTTGTGCTTCTCAGGCCCGTAGCCAGCACTCACAGACAGAAAGAAACGACCCTCGTGCTCAAAAAGAGTCGCCACCTCCAAGAAAGGACCGTAGTCCTGCTCACTCAAACGTCGGCTTTGGTCTAGCTGTTGCACTGTCGCGTCTCCTGTGTTGCGGGGTCGTTCGTTAATCAGACTATCGGACCAGAGACAACCAGACCCCGCGTTCGTCAGTGCGGAGCAGCACATCGCAATATAGTGGGAGCAGGATGGCCACGTTGCCGTCTTTGTCGTAGGTCACTCGGGCCAGCTCTTTGTCGTCTTGGTCGCGTACTACGTAATCGCCCATTGCTCTTTCTCCGTTCGGGTGGTGAGGCCAGTTGCTAGCCCCTTGTGGCAGAAAAGAGCCAATCGTTAAATCCGATCGGCTCTCCGCGTATGCTCCCGATTTCCTCGTTGGAAATCGTGGACACCTAATTCATCTCCGCTTCCGCCCGCACCGAAGCCATTAACCGATCCGCAATATCCCGCCCCCGCCCCCGCACAATCATACTAATCAACCGACCAGCAACACCAAACCGCTCAAACACAAACTCCGTCTTCGTCCCACGCGCCAACAACGGCACATTCCCAACCACCTTCACCTGCCCCGCCCCCTCCTGAGTCAAACCAGTCAGCCCCACCCGCACCAACTCATCCAACACCGCATCAAACTCACCCTGATCCAACACCACCGAAGCAATCACCCTACCATCAGGCATCTCAAACTCTTGAATAAACGGTTTCTCACTCATCACCAATCTCCTGCTCTTCGTTTCAATGTCCTCATTCGGTTAACCAACAATATGATGCGTCTTCTCCATCAATTCATCCAAATACCGATATACCGTGAAGATACCGCCAGAGAGGTCAATCACCAACTGCTCTTCAAATCCCTCGAATTTGATAGTCATCCCATGCCGATCAGGCTCGATAGTAATCGTAAGGTGGGTGGCATCAACAGCATCCACCACCACATGCTCAGTCAACATCTCTCGAATTCGGATCCCATTCATCTGCCCACCATCTCTCTCTGCCAACCATACGAATAATCACCATAAGCCAGCAAACCATCAACATACTGCTTAGCCTGCGCAATACTCCGCAAAGAAGCACAACCACTCACACAAAAAAGATCCGGCCTACCACCATCCTCATGCCCCTCAGGCAGAAACAAAAACACCGAAGTCATCCGTGTCGGCTTACGGTCAATCACCGTGGTAGCACGCACAATAAGACAACCACGATGCACACTATACGACTCCCGCTTACCATGCTTTGTTTTAAAGAAAAGATGGCATGCAGTCTCAATATCACTGAAACTCGCATCCTCATTCGTCGGACGATCGCGGCCATAGATCTTCACGATTCTTCTCCTGTGTGTGGGAGGCCGGTTGTCGACCCCTCTACTCCCTTGTGGCAAACCAAGATCACCCGTTAAACCAGACGGGACAGCTTCGCAGACAAATCAGCAATCGCATCCGAGTGCGCCACATGATCCGCCACCATCGAAGCAGGCAAATCACGTTTGGTGTCGACAGCCTGATCGTGAAGACGCTCCAAAGCATCCACAAGCAAGTCAAGTTCATCGAGACTCAACTGAACAATCATCGTCGTATCTCCCGTTGTTGCGAGGTTGTCTGCACCCCAGTTAAAATAAGGGCACCCCTGACTCTCCACCCCCTTTGACCCCCACGACGGAGGGCCGGTAGGCAGGGCAACGATATCACGGCTAGACGAGTCTGATGCTCTAGAATCACCAGAGTTGTCGTCTCGCCAGGGGTGCCCATTCCACTTGTGGCAGACCAAGAGACACCGTTAAAGTCATCCTACCCAAAGACCTTCGCCATCGTCTTATCCAACAGAAGAGGCACCAACTCCTCCAAACTCTTCACAGCCGCCTCCAAATCCTCCAACCCAAGCCCCCGGAGAATAGCTGTCCCCCGCGCCACCATCCGCAACGACTGCAAATGATACTCAGCTTCCTCGCTAGTCGTAAAAATGGACACATCGTTCAAGACCATCCCACCACCCACATGACAAACCAAATCCCCCAAATCCATTATGGTAATAGAAGGATCAGAATCCATATTTGACACCACAAACAACCGATCATACGTGTCCAGTTTCATGTCTCTCTCTCGCCTCCGCCAAAATCCGGTCAACAGTCGAATAAATCACAGGTTTGGCCGCTCGTGCCTTGGCCAGCGCGTGTTCGGCCTCATGGATCGCCACCTCAGCAGCGATCATCACCCGCTCGTTGCTAATCCCATCCCGCCGCCACACCTCATCGGTCGGACTACACTTGATACGACAGATCTCAAGAAGATCCCTCGCCACCACCACCAAATCCACCATTTCGTTCGTCATATTACTCCCCCGCATACCTGCGATTTCCCCACTGGAAATCCTTAATCATTAACAATCAATACCTTCCCGGTCCCGCCAACCTCCTCATACCGCCACCCAGCAATCTCACCACTAGGCGACCGATCCACCTTCTCCAACCGAAAATGCCGCGTCGGTTCCCCACGAATCGAAAAAACCATACCCAGGAAGTTAATCACCAACTTGTGCTGCAAATAACTCCACTCCTGACTGTACTCGTCCCGCTCCGCATCATAATCAAAAGCAGACGGTTGAAAAACTGTCTTAGCCATAATTCTCCCCCTTCTGCTTCCTTGTGGCACCCCCGCAAGCCAAATTAATTCATGCTTAAAAAGGACGCTCGCTCCGTGGCCAGTCATGGTAAGAAATAAGAGCTTGCAAACGCATACCATCTAACTCAGCTTGGGTTGCCCTATTGCTTGTCTCTTGGTCATTCTCGTCCAAACAAGAGTGCTGTTCATACTCTTCAAACAGCTTCAAGCAACGTGTTTTCACACGTTCTGTGGTTGCCGGTGTCCAATTTTCATGCTTAGGCAACTGCATGACCAAAACCTCCACGATCCCTGTTGTGTTGTTCTTACCCTATAGGAAATTGTGGCGAGCAAGGTCACCCCGTTAATACAAAAAAGCCGGACACCCCGACGAGGGGTGCCCGGCATCTCACAAGGAAAAACTATTTGCTGCCGGTCAGCTCCGCCACCGCCAGCTTGCGATCAATATAAAAATCGCTGAAATCGTTGAACGAATCCTGAGTATTCTCAAGATCATACTCCTCACCAATCGTCCCACCAACCCACGAATTCAGCAATCGCGCCCCAGCCGGTGTCGCATAATGCGTCGCAACCTCCGTCGCAAAATTCACCGCATCATACACCATGCACCGCACCGGCAACGTCCGCTGCTTCTTCACCGACAAAGCATCAATATTCGCCAAACCATACGTCTGACTCGTATCCCCAGTCATCGTATGAAACGCACGCATGATCGGACTACCAAGCGACGCCTCACCAGACCCCAGCAACCAATCATGCACCGACTTACTCTTCCCCAAAGTCGGATCATCCATCCCCATCAGCATCCCACTATTGTGAGCCTTGATCAGCGTCTTGTACAACTTCTGCGACTCATTCACACTACACCAACTCTTCGTGCTCAACTCCAACCGCTGCCGCAACGCCGCAAACCCCTCATCATTGTTGAAACCATCCAACTGACGAGCAATGCTGTGCGAAACCACATCATTCGCCCGCCCCAGCGGAATGTCCTGCCGGAACGCCGCACTATACCCCACCATCCCATTCGCACAAATCTGACGCAACAAGCTCAAATACATGCACGGCTTCCCATACCCATCAATCGGCGTGCTCATCACAAAACGATGGCCAAACACATCCCCAGCCACCCCAAAATTGTTGCTCACGCGCGGCAAATGCGTGCTCTCCATGATCCCATCCGCATAATTGACGCTCTGGCCATCATACCGCTCAACCAAATCCATCAACTCCTTGTAATCCACCACCGCCCGACTGGGATTGCTCACACCCATCAGACGATTCCCCTCATCGCTCCGCTCCACACACACCCGCACCTGAACGTTGTTGTGCTTCTCCGCAATGCGATCGAACACTTCGTGATGGGTGAAATAGTTAAAGATATTGTCCCCGAAATGGAACCGACTGGCCAACGAGGTCCAGAATCGCGTACTGGGCTTCAGTGGCTCCCCTTCCACAAACAGACGGTCCACCTTGGGGCGGCCAGTTTTCTGGTTCTCGATAGTCTCAACCCGCATCTCACGAACCGGCACGAACTTGTAGTCAAACGCAACCATGATTCACGTCTCCTTGTTAAACAACCAAAACCTCGGGGAAAGTTCCCCTCTAGTATCTTGTGGCAGGCAGGACCAGCCCGTTAATTCCCAGGGAACCCATTCCCCAGGAATCCCCACCACTAAAATACATCGCGACCTCCAAGGGAATTCCCCCTCCTATGCACGCCTTCGCCGACCGCCGCCACCCCGCCGCCGACGACGACCATCAAAAGTCGCTTTCTTCTTCGATAAAAATGCGGGAAGCTCCACCACCGCCGAAGCAATCGCCATCCGGCTATTCGTATTGATCCGCTCCAGTAAAGGATTGATCTCCAACGTCCGCCACTCATTCTCCTGCCACAAATGCTGCTGCAGCGGCAAAGCAGTCCGAATCATCGGCCACCGCGTCTCCCGCGACTGCACCACCTGCTTGAACGGCAAAGCTGGCCACTGCCGAAACACCCGCCCAGCCATCTGAATAGTCGGACCCTTCCCACTATCCCGCACCCAAGCAGTCGCCAATGACGGCTCATCAAAACCCTCCGTCAACACCATACAATTAATCAAACACGGCACATCACCAGCCCGAAAAGCCCGCAACTGCTCCTCGCGAAACCCACTCGTTGACGACCCCACCACCACATCGCTCACAATCCCACGCGCCTGAAACTCCCGATGCAACTCCCAACAATCATCAGTCGTCAAAAAATAGAAAATGCTCTTCCCCCACCGCTCCGGCTCAGCCGCATAAAACTCCGCCACCGTCCTCGGACTCCAATCCGGAATCGTAAAATGCTGATACTTGCTCAAGTACCCATCCTGAATCAGCTGATGAATCCCCGCATCCTTCACCACCTTCGAAAAACACAACTTCATCGAATCACTACGAAAAGGCGTCGCAGTCATCCCAAGCACAAAATCCGGCTCAATGATATTATGCAAATGAGCACAAGATGACGCCGCGTCGTGCTGGCACTCGTCGATGCATAATAGAATCTTCCGTCCAGCCCGCCGTGCAGCCAACAACTCTGGCACATACTGATCAAACATGCTCACTGGATGAAAACTCTCCAAGTCAACACCCTTCCCCGTGTTCTCCGCCATCACCTGCCGCAGCAAATTCCGCCGCATGCTCACCCAACCAATCACCAAGTCCGGAAACTCACTTTGCAGCACCTTGGCAATGATCAAAGCCATACAAGTCTTCCCACTCCCCGTGGGCGACTCGATCATCACCGACTCCACAGCCTGTTCTAGCTCCTTCGCCCCGTTCACATACTGCCCAGTGAACATATTCACCACATCTTCGACAATCCGACGCTGGTATGGACGCGGCTCATAACCAGATTCTTGAAAGATCGCATCAACTCGCTTCATCATCATCTCCCTGTGATTTGTTCGTTCAACACCCTTCTGTGGCAGATCAGAGTGGGGTGTAAAATGACGAGGGGACAGAGGCTTGCATACGGTAGCGGCTGCGTATTAGCAGTGGCTCCACTGGAACGCAGGATAAATCCCACGAGCGCACAAAGCGTGCTGATAGAGGCTTGCTAGTAGTGGCGGCTGCTTGTCCCCTCGTCAATATCTTGTGGCAGAAGCGCCAAGAGAGTTAATGGCCCAGGTATTGCTCAACCTCGACGACAAACTCGTCATAAAAGCTGTAATACTCGTCCGTCAAACGGTCCACTTCCTCATAACATGCAGGAACTTCTTCGTCCTCGTCGGGACCACTCCACTCCTGCGTCCAATAATTCCCCCCGCATCCCCGGTTCTCTTGGCTCAAGTCCACGTACCCTAATACGGTCCGCACAATTCCAGCCACTCTCCGAGAATTTTCGGTGTCCATCTCCTCCAAGATCGTCAGCAAATCGGGGCCACTGCACGCGTACCCATTCTCCACCCATTGCTGAAGTCCGCCATTGCAGGTCTGGTAGTGGAAGTTCCCCAGGATCACTGCCTTCCGTTCTGCCGCGTCCAAGTTCATCAACAACTGGCGATGGCTCCACTCTCGATGGTCCTGCCACTTGTCGTAAGCCGTGTCCATCAAGCCCTGCCAAGCATCTGTTTTGACTGTCATCGTGTCATCTCCCTTGTGTTGTTTCGTTCCCCCAATACTCTCTTGTGGCAGACGAGATCAGGTCATTAAATGGCGGGGCAAATCCAAGACACGAAAGGAGATGATTTCCCCGCCTGCCATGGTTATGGTATATGACCGCAACCGGCACTCATGGCGCACCACCACACTTCTGGGCTGTGGCCGACCCTCAAATGTTTATTGTGGCAGTTGGATGCGCTGTTAACATTCCGGCCATTCCGACTCATTGATCGCCGCAATCGCCCGCAGCCGCTCCAACAACTTCGCGTTCTTCTCCACCTCCCGCAAATAAATCACCGCCACCGGATGTTCCACTGGGAAAACATGCGTCACCTGGCCATCCACCTTGATAACCAAAACATTCTTACTCCCATCCTTACCATCCCAATCATCCTTCGCAACTGTCGCCGTTACCTTACTCACTGCAATCTCCCTACCCGCTGCTCCCACCAGGGGAGAAAAGCAAACGCCACATCAAACCACAACCCACCCTCCACCTGATTGATGAAAGTGTTGTACTGTCTTTCTCCATGACGCATGTCGGTCGCTGGTTCCTTGTGGCAGTGTGAAGTGCTGAAATGCTTGATCAAACAACATGTCTCCACAGTAACTGGGATGTATAAGTCCGACTCATGGTTGCTCATGGGAATCCCACGCTTCACACACTCAGCATACAAACTGTTCTCAGTGATCATTTTGTTCCCCTTTGCCCTCTTGTGGCACCTCCCGATCACCAGTTAACCTCACGCGCACCCCCGATTTCCCCACTGGAAATGGGCTTGGACTGTCGCAACTCCCGCCCATAATGCATCCAAAAACGACGACTCTGTAGCTTATAACACTTATTCGTGTTAAAAGCAGCCCGCTTCACAAAAGCAACTAAATTATCTGGGAACGCCGGATCACAATACTCAAAATAATGCTTTGTCATCACAGACCGATGGCCCAAAATCCCCCAGACTGTCTTCACCGTAAAAACCGTCTCAATATCGCCCACTAACAGATGGCCCAACTGTGCGTACGCCCCACCAGGGCAATTACTCACACTTAGCGACATCTGCCCTGAACCACACGTCAAAACCTCACCAAATAACCACAAATCCTCACCCAACTGATGCTGGCCAAGAAAATGCTGCTTCAACTCCTCCATCACCACAAGCTCAATCATTTGAAGCACCACGCAAATTTGCTAGCATTCGTCAACACATAGCCCATCACATCCGTAAACTTCGACGAATAGGTCTCATCATGCCATCCCATACCATAGCCACCATGTACAAACTCATGAGCCGCAATCGCAATCAACCGCCCCCGCTCCGTCAAATAAAACCGCTTCTGAAAACTCTTGCTATGACTCAACTTCTGCTCCACCAACTTGCACGGATTCAAGTAGTACACCCGACCATACCCACCATTCTCAAATTCCGCCTCACTCTCATCATCAAGCACAAAACCAATACTAAACTCAGACTCCACATCAAACAACCGATGCAACTGAACCAACAACCGCCCCCAAATCCGCACCAGCTTCCGACTATACTCACTAAACTCCCCAGTCCCAGGATCATAATACGCCGGAACCTTCAAATCCGTATCATTCTTCAATATGAAATTCGTCCCAAGAGTAGCAACCGGGCGAACACTCTTACCCACCACCCTCTCAGCAACTAAAGCCTGCGCAGCCAACGACCAATGAGTAGAACTCGACCCAACCGCCTGCGGAACACTCACCGTACCCGCTGAAACAGGAAAACCTGCAAAATCCACCACCGGCTCCACCACATCCAACACATTCAACTGTCGCACATGGCACATCTTCGTCCCACGATACTGAACATACTTCGGACTCCGAACCTTCAACGCACTCCGCTTATCCACCGCCAGCTCAGTTACAAAATCCGACAACTCCCCACAGAACGGCTCCAACAAACCATCCCGATTCGCCGTCAAAACCTCATCACTCTTCCCCTTCAACTCCACCACCACACACCGATCCAGACCAATCCCCTTCGAGAACATCGGAATCCCATTAATCCGCACCACCATCTGATACCGAAAACTACGATTACTATACACCGTAGCAAAACCCAAATCCCGACGAGGACTACCCTTCCGAAGATCCCCCCGCAACTCCTCCCCATTAATCACAAAAACCCCATCCCACTGCGCAAACTCAATAAACCTCCGAACCGCCACCAACAACTCATCCTCGTAAGACCCCGCCATCACAATATCCGACCGCGTCCCACTCAAAAACTCCACACCAGATTGCAAATCATACGACGCACCCGACCCCTCCACCACCAAATCACCAGAATGAATCCGATACGACTTATGACAGAGGTACAACAACTCCTTAGCCTTACCAAAACCACCAGTCGTACCCTCAAAATTCTTACCACTACTCCCCAAAGAAAGAAGCTTATCGATAAGAATCGGCTCAGTCATCGGCTCCCCATTATTAGAAACCGAGAGCCGCGTAACTCCGCCCTCTTCATGGCACAGCACCACGATACGATCGGAGCCACAATCGATACAATTTTGAAAGAATTCACGGACAATAGCCGACCGCCAGTCCGTATAATCCTTTTTGGCCTTGGTGAAAAATTCAGGCCCGATAGTGACGTGATGGGATGCCATGGGTCGTCTCCAGATAGTTGGTTTCGTTCTCGTACCCATTTGTGGCAACCCCCCGCAGCACGTTAAATCATGACAGATTCACTGCTCCCCACAAAAGTTGCAATACCCATCCTCATCACAATCCGTCAAATGCTGCCCAATGAACTTACACTCATCAAGAGTACAATACTCATCGCAAAATTCAACCTTACCATCCTGAACCACCGCCAATGGCGGATTATCAATTGCCAACAAACTCAGACGACGCTGTGCCTCCGCCAAAACCTCCCGGTCTAATTCGTCTTTTCCCATCTCAATTGCAACCTGCTCGGCAAAACGTTTCATCCCGCCCATTCTAATCCTCCTTATTCTCTTTTTTGCCCTTGTAACTGACCTTCCCATCAAAAACATCCGAATTCTCCATACACCAATGGCTCATCCAAATCGCATGCCGCATCTGCGTAGCACTAGGTGGCCCACTGGGCTTACGAAAAGTCTGGGCATTCCGAATCCCACCCGGCACCATACGACTCCCCCCAATATCCATCATCGCCACCTCGATAACCTCGTGGCCATCAGGGGAATTATTCTCAATGAACATACTACCAATATAGACAGGCTCAGCTGGTTTCACTGTTCGCTCCCTTTCAATCACAGCATTCGCCCGATTCCATTCCGCCTCAGCTGCCACCCGCCATCTTCTCTGTGGCAGCGAACAAACAAGCATGAATTGGGTGCGAACCCA
>Ga0315278_10006815_pt1 | contig 10394 bp, 11 predicted proteins | sample YL17G06_0_MG_FD_203880 | JGI IMG/M metagenome (GOLD analysis project Ga0315278, IMG submission 203880) | Sediment microbial communities from Yellowstone Lake, YNP, Wyoming, USA - YL17G06_0 | ecosystem: Environmental > Aquatic > Freshwater > Lake > Sediment | place: USA: Wyoming | collected... | reverse complement strand
AAGGGGGCGACCCTGGGGCCGCAGAGCGTGAACCACCTTCGTTCGTATCTCAGCCGCGCCTTCATGAGGGCCAAGGAGGCTGGCCGCTGGGAAGGAGCCAATCCCATCGCGGACGTGCGTCGGAGGCTCATACCGAAGGGCTCCTTCGACTACCTGCGCAGGGAAGAGGTGGGGCCCGTGCTGGCGGCTCTCGCGCCTCGCTGGCGCCCATTGTTCGCCACTGCCATCTACACCGGGGGACGGCTGGGCGAGTTGTGGGGGCGACCCTGGCCGCAACGCGGCGCTCATCCAGGTGGTGGACCGGGCCGGCCGCCGGAGAAGCGCACCAGGCCGATGCGGACCATCATGGTCCTCGCCGCCGCCGGCGCCGTGGTGGCGGCGGTCCTGGCGGCCTTCGCGCGCGACGCCTACGCGGAGGCGGCGCGACCCGGCCCGGCAGGCCAAGCTCGAGGGCCTGCGCTCGGCCTGGCGCTGGCGCAGGGACCAGCCCTCACGCGGGGGCGCGACCGGTCAGGGAGTCAGCCATGGGGATGATGCAACGCCTGAAGGGGCTGATAGGCGGGACCGCCCGTGAGCTCGGGTACGAGATCCGGAAGATCAGGAGCGCGCCACCCGCGCCCGCCGGGGCCGTGGCGGTTCCCGACGGCGTGCGAGGCGTGCACGACGGCTGCGGCACCCTGATCGTGCCGGGCTGGCTGAACCTTGACTACGCGCCTCCGGCGGCTGGCATCGGCCCGGGGCTCCACTTCCTGCCGGTGGACCTGTCCCTGGGCCACCCGTTCGCCGATGGCTCGTTCGGCTTCGGCTACGCCGAGGACTTCCTGGAGCACCTCTCCGAGGCGCCGTCCCTGCAGTTCCTGGGCGAGGCGCACCGGACGCTGCGCCGCGGCGGGGTGCTCCGGCTCTCCTTCCCGGGCCTGGAAGGCGTGCTGCGCAAGCACTACGTGGACGGCTCGCTCGAGGTCATGAGGCAGGCGCAGTGGGACGCCTACGACAAGTGGGGCCACGTCCACTTCTACGCGCGCGAGGAGCTGCGCCTCGTGGCGACGCACCTCGGGTTCAGCGCCGTCGAGTTCCAATCCTTCCAGGAGTCGGCCATCCCTGAGCTCGGCCAGATGGACTCGCGCGCCGCCCAGTCCGACCTCAACACCTACGCCGAGCTCACCAGGTGAGCCGGCCTGGCGGCGAAGGTGGCCGCCCCGCTCGCCGCCCGGGTGGCGCGTGACGGGTCAGGGCGTCAGCCGCGCCAGCACGGCGAAGTGCCCGGCCCAGTCGGGCGGCTTGATGAGCTGGTAGCGCCCCACCCTGGCCGCCACGAACTCGTGCACCGCCGTCTGGGCGCCCGAGGAGAACCAGCCGTAGTCGTCCACCATGACGTGGCCGCCGGGGGCCACCACGCCGTCGAGAAACTCGAGCGCCACCTTGATGGGCTCGTAGAAGTCGAAGTCCACGTAGGCGAAGCAGACCTGGCACGGCACCCGGCCGGCCGTGATCGACTTCTCGATGAAGCCCGGCACGATCTCGACTCGCGCCTCGGGGAAGGCGACCTCGCGGAGGCGGCCGCGGACGTGCTCCGGCCCGTAGGACATGGTCCCCTGGTAGCGCTCCATGGAGCCGAGGCCGAAGATGTCGTCGATGAGGACGTCCTTCTCGGTGGGCTTGGGAAGCCCCTCGAACGAGTCGAAGAGCCAGAGCCGCCGGTCGCCCTCCAGGAGCTCGCTGGCGAGGAGCGCCGACGTGGCCCCTTGGGCGACTCCGAACTCGCAGACGTCGCCCGGAACGCGCAGCGATCGGTGCAGGTGCTCCAGCAGCCAGAGGCCCTCGCTGGCGTTGGTCCCCTCCAGGCGCGCCAGCAGCCGCTCGCGGCCCGGGCGGGGCGGCAGGTCGGGGAAGACGCACTCCCGGTAGAGGGCCTCCAGCTCCGCAACGGTGCGGGCCTGGCGCTCAAGCGGCACCATCTCCCGGAGCTGCCCGCGACGCACCACCTCGAAGCCGGCGGCGTGTACGGCGTGGCGGACGAGCGACTTCAGCATGGTGGGTCCCTTCGTTCGGGATGGCGCAGGCGGCACGATCTTGGTGGCCCGGCCTGGTCGAGTTCATACCGGCCTTCCCCGAGGCGTGCCAAGCCCTCCCGCGGGAGGCGTGCCGCGGGGCTCGCCCACGGGACGCTGGTCGGCGTGGCTTGGTGCGGCGAGGAGGCTGCGGGAAACGGGCGCCTCAGACCTCCACGAAGGACGCCCACCGCGGCGGATGGCCCGCGCCCGAGGGACCGTACCTGGGTGGCTGGTAGTGGCGCTCGGCGGTGTACGGGGGTAAGAAGCGGTCCCCGACGAGATCCTGGCGGACGAAGAGCGCGTTGGCCCCGACGGCGTCGCAGCCGACCAGCACGTAGCCCTTCTGCTGACCGAGGGCTTCGAGGGCGGCCAGGCTCGCGCCGGAGGCGGAAGTGTGGTCCCAGCAGAAGCCGGGGTCATAGGGCTGGACGATGCGCGCCGTGCGCCCGAGGCTGGCGTTGTACTCGATGACCACCGCCCGCGGCTTGAAGGACCGGATGGCCTTCCAGACCCAGTAGTCGTTCCCGTCGATGTCGATGCTCAGGAGGTCCAGGTCCTGGGGCACGGCGGCGCCCTCCAGGAGCTGCTCGATGTTCTCGGCCGTGACGAAGGACTCCACCAGGGCGAGGCGACCGGCGGCGATGGCGGAGGCGAACCCGGTGCGAACGGCCTGCGCCGAGACGGGGTCCGCCTCGATCCAGAGCCCCCGCCAGCCGGCCAGGAGCAGGGCCAGGGTGTTGTTCTCGAGGCCCGTCCAGACGCCGAACTCGACGAAGAAGCGCGATCCCGTGTCGACGCGCCGGAAGATCTCGTCGATCATCCCATCTTCCGCGTTCTGGGAGAAGCAGCGGTGGCCGTGGGGGAGGAGGCTGCGGGGATCGAGCCCGCCGGCCCTGGCCTGGAGCGCCACCTCGCGCAGCCTTCGCTCCAACAGATCGAGGCGGGTGACGAGAGGCGATACCAGCCGATCCCGGATCTCTCGCAAGGTCTTGTTGGCCATGCCGGCTCCGGTGTGTAGCACGCAGACGGCGCCGTGGGTAGCCGAGGCCCAGCGCCCGCCAGGGGCCCAGAGAGAGGGGTTCGCCCCGAGGCCACGGGGCTCACCACGCCCCGGACGATGGCCGCCCCGGATCGCGGACGACCGCTCGGGGCATCTGCCCTACAATGCGCCGGAGCCCACGACGGGAGCCCCTCGATGCTGAACGCCAAGCCGAATCCATGCCCACCGGCGGTGCGCCCGTGAGTTCCGCCGGGCCGACCGACGGAGCCGCCCCGAGCCTCATCTTCTCCTGGAAGCGGGGCGACTACGAGGCGCTCCTGCGCTCCTGCGACCAGGACGACGCGACGCCGCACATCCTCCGGCACATGCCCCGGGACCGGAAGGTTGTGGAGGTGGGCTGCGGCCTCGGCCGGTTCGTGAAGTACCTGCACGACCGCGGCTTCGACGTGGACGGGGTGGAGTACAACGCCGAGACGGTCCGATGGGTGAACGAGATCGCGCCGGAGCTGCGCGTGTTCCAGGGTGACGCCCTGCACATGGCCTACCCGGACGGCTCGGTCGGGGGCGTCATCTCGCTCGGCATGATCGAGCACTTCTTCGACGGCTGCGAGGGCCCGCTGCGCGAGATGCACCGGGTGCTCGCCCCGGGGGCCAAGGGGGTCATCACCGTCCCCACGCTCAACCGCATCCGGCGGGTCAAGCAGGCGCTCTGGCTCGAGGAGGCCAACCACTTCCTCAACCCGCTGCAGCTGGGGCGCAGCTCCAACTTGCTGCGCCGCTTCCTCGGGCGCGCGCCGGCCAGCCCGCGGCGCCACCAGCTGACGCGTCGCCTGGGCGGTCGCTACGCCATCCACCCGGCGGTGGGCGAGTTCTTCGAGTACCGGCTCAGCAAGGAGGAGTTCGAGGAGGTCCTGCGCGCCACCGGCTTCGCCATCGAGGCCAGCGTGCCCATCTGCCACATGGACGGCGTCTACCACGAACTCGGCCGGCTCTTCGTCGGGTTCGAGGACTGGGCCTTCCGGCCGAACGCGCTGGGCCGGGCGGCAGACCGGCTGCTGCGGCGCCTGCCCTTCACCCACAACCATATGCACCTGTGCGTGGTCTCGAAACCGGCGTCCTGACCCCATGGCCCTGAACCTCGGCGCCCGGGCGATCAGCGGCTTCAAGTGGTCCGGCCTGAGCGCGGCCGCCAACGCGGCCTTCCAGCTGGGCTTCGCCGCGGCGCTGGCACGGCTGCTCCGTCCCGCCGACTTCGGGCTCCTGGCCATGGCCATGGTGGCGCTGCGCCTCTTCTCCAACTTCTCCCAGCTCGGGCTGGGCGCAGCCATGGTGCAGAAGGAGCAGCTGAGCCCCGAGGACGTCCGCTGTGCGCTCGGGCTCACCTGGTTGGTCTGCGTCCCGGCGGGGGCCGCCGTCGTGCTCGCGGCGCCGGCCTTCGGGCTCTTCTTCCGCGACGACGCGGTGGTGCCGCTGGTGCGGGTCCTCTCGCTGAATCTCCTGCTCGTCGGCCTGGGGACCGTGTCGATGGCGCTGCTGCGGCGCGCCATGCGCTACCGGGCCCAGGCCGTGATCGAGACCCTCTCCTACGCGCTCGGCTACGGCGTACTCGGCGTCGCGTTCGCCTGGGCGGGCGCCGGCGTCTGGACCCTGGTGGTGACCACCTTCGCTCAGAGCGCGATCGCCCTGGTTGGCGCCTGGGCGCTCACCCGCCATCCTCTCAGGCCGTCGCTGCGCGGCGACCGCGCCGGACTCCTCGGGTACGGCGCGCGCTACACGCTGGTCGGCTTCCTCGAGTTCGTCGGGGCCACCGTCGACACCGCCCTCATCGGCCGGCTGCTGGGCGGGGCGACGCTGGGGGTCTACAACCGGGCCGCCATGCTGACCAACCAGCCCGTTGTGCACGCCGGCGGGGTCATGAGCCGGGTGCTCTTTCCGCTGGTGAGCACCGTGCAGCGGGATCGCCGCAAGACGGCCGGGGTCCTGCTCCTGGGGATGGCCGTCACCGGGGTCCTCGGCGGGGCGCTGAGCTTCGGGCTCTCAGCGGCCGCCGGCGACGTGGTCCGGGTGATCCTCGGGCCGACCTGGGGCGACGCCGCCCCGGTGGTGCAGGTGCTGGCGCTGGCCACCCCCTTGCTGCTGATGGTGCAGGTCTGTGGCGTGGTGTGCGACGCGCTGGCACTGCTGCGCTTCAAGGTGGTGACCCAGTGCGCCCACCTGCTGGTGCTCTCCGGGCTCATCTTCGTCCTCTACCCGCTGGGGCTGATCGGCGTGGCGTGGGCGGTGGTCGGGGCCGAGTTGCTCCGGTTCGGCCTCTACTCGGTCTTCCTCACGCGGCGCCTGGAGTGCACGCGCGCCGACGTCGTGCGGGTCCTGGCCGGAGTGGCACTCACCGCCGCGCTCGCCTGGGGGGGCTGCTTCGCCGCGACGAGCGCCGCCGCGCGGTGGGGGCTCGGACCCATGCCGGCGCTTGGTCTCGACATGCTGGCCGGGCTCCTCGCCCTGGTGCTGGGGGCGCTGGCCCAGCTGCGCCTCCTGGAGGGTACCGAGCCGGCCCGGTTCGCCGACGCCTCCGTGCCAGGCTGGCAGCGGCTCAGGGCCCGCCTCGGCTGAGCGGCGACGGCGGCTCGGCCGACGGGTCACCTCACCGCGATCAGCAACTTGGTCAGCCCGAGGAAGGTCTCGTGCTCCATCCGGGCGTCGGGGAATAGGTAGCGGAACTGCCGCTCGTCGAGCAGCGTGGTGCCCTGCACGGCGGTGGTGGCCGCGTCCACGTCGGGCACGCGCTCGACGAAGCCGTGGCGGCCCCGCAGCATCCGCCAGACCTGCACGCTCTGCGGCAGCCAGTGAAACCCGATGCTGGCGTAATGGGGCTCGAGCGGGAACCAGGAGGACGGCGTCTGCACGAAGTAACGGGGCGCGAGCCGGCGGACCTCCCCGGCCATCCGCTTCATCTGCGCCCACGAGCCCACGTGCTCGATGACGGAGTTGGAGTGGACGAGGTCGGACGCACCGCCTGGCATGGCACGGAGGTCGCAGGCGTCGCCGGTGACCGCCCTGAACAGCGCGGCGTCGGCGACCGTGGCCGGGTCCAGGTTGACGAGCGTGATCTCCAGCCGGTCCCGGACAGTGCGGAGGTAGTCGGCGCCCACCTTCCAGTCCTGCAGCGAACCGCCGAGGTCCAGGATCCGGCAGGTGGCCCGATGCGAGAGGATCTCGTCCACCAGCCGGGCGACCCGCCGGAAGCGCCGCCTGCGAAAGCGGACCCTCAGGGATGCCGGGTCGTCGTACGGATCGGTTCGCCTCATGCGAGCTCACCTCGAGCCCCGGGTTCGGCCGCCGCGGCCCCCTCCTCGCCGCGAGCAGCCTCCAGCTTCTCGGTGTTCACGAGCGCGGCGAACAGGAGCAGGTGGACGACGACCATGGGCTCGAGCAGGTAGAGCCCCCGCAGTGGGACGCTGGTGAGGCACATCGTCAGGAGGCTGGCGAGCAGCACCAGCGGCACCGGGGTCGTCGGCGCGGCGCGCCTCGCCGCGCGCCAGGCCGCCCACAGGTAGGCCAGGAGCCCCAGGAGGCCGACCAGCCCGGCGCTGGCCAGCGTCTGGATGAACTGGTTGTGCGCGTGGGGGAACTCGGGCGCGTACCGCTCGCGGTACTCGCCTTCCCACAGGCCGAGGCCGTAGCCGAAGACCGGATCGTCGAGCCAGGTGTTGAAGCTGACTGTCCAGATGTAGGTCCGTCCGGTCAGGGTGGCGAGGTTCTCCCCGCCGCGCAACGAGCCCACGTCCACCCGGGAGAGCTGGTAGCCGGCCAGCGCCAGCAGGCCGCTGCCGACCGCGGCGAACGCGAGCACCCGGACGCTGACGCCCGCCGGACGTGTCGGGGAGGCCAGCCGGCGGGCCAGCCGGCGCAGCAGCAGGAACGCCACGAAGCAAAGAAGGAACAGCCAGGAGGTCTTGGCATGGGTGAGGAGGAGGGCCGTCGCGCCGGCCCCGAGGTGCAGCCAGTGCCACATGGTCCGCGACGGCGAGACCAGCTCGAGGGCGAGGAAGGTGGAGGACACCATGCCGAGCGAGGTGACGCCACCGCCGACGCCGTAGAGCCGGAAGTCCAGCCAGGAGAAGAACCCCACGAAGTTCCCGGCCAGGGCCTGGGTGGGGTAGACGACCCCCGCCACCAGGCTCGCGTAGACCACGGCGCCGAGCGCCACCCGGCAAACGGTGGCGAGCCCCTCGCTGGACACCGGCCGGGCGAAGTAGAGGGCTGTGAAGGCGAGGGGCGGGTAGAGCAGGCGCGTGTCGAATCCCGGCACCCGCCCGGTCACGCCGGGGAGGACGAAGCAGGTGAGGACGAAGGCCATGTAGCCGAGCCACGTCGAGAGGCCTGCCCGCGGGAAGCCCCTGCGGATCACCCCCCGCGTCACGGCCACGGCGCAGACGGCGACGACGAGCGCGGTCACGAGCCGAATCAGCTTGAAGGGGAGGATGTTGGGGTCGGCGTTCCACTCCGGGGCGTCCTCGCCGGACGACAGGTCGCGCGGGGTCATGACGTCCGTGATGAGCGTCCCCAGCGCCACCGTGAGGATGACGAAGGGCAGGAGCCACGCGCGGGGAGGCCGCTCGCCCGGGCCCACCACCTCGCCGCCTGCGCTCGCCGCGTCCATGGCCGGGGGATCCACTCAGCCGAGCCGAGACAGGACGTCCCGCCAGGCCGCCACCACGGCGGCCCGCCGCGTCGCGGCGTGGGCCAGCATCCGGCGGCTCACCGCCTCGAGGTTTGTGGTCTCGAGCAGGTGGCGCAGGTGCTCGAAGGAGTCGAACTGGACCACGTGCGGCATCGTCTCCGGATCGTAGAAGTCCGACAGCCGGGCCCAGTCCATCATCACGTCGGTGTCGTCCCAGCGGTTCGGGTCGCGCCCGTCGGCGGGGACGATCGAGCCGGGCGGCAACCCCTCGTACTGCGCATAGCTGAGCTGCGACATCACCCCGTCCCGGTGGTGCCGGCGGTGCAGCTCCGTGAGGAACGGGTGGGAGGGCATGAAGTGCGGCACGCCGGCGGTGGACTGCTCGAACAGCGACATGATTGAGGCATTGTAGGGCACGCTCACGATGCCCCGGAAGTCGGCCAGGTCCTGCCAGCTCGGGCCGGTGCGCAGGACGCCCGGGAGCTTCCAGAGGGCGCGCCGGAGCAGGCTGGGCGCGAAGACGTCGCGCCGGTCGAGCACCCCCGGCGCCGGCGGGGCGCCACGCCAGAGCGAGGTGGAGAGGAACTCCGGCCGCCGCCCCGTCCAGCGGGCGCCGGCGTACTCGCACAGGCTGGGGATGACCCGCCAGGCCCGGCCGGTGAAGTACTCGGCGTAGGCGGCGTCGTACCGGTTGTTGGCGAGGGGGACAACCTTGCCGTCGTCTATGCGCCGACGCAGGAAGTCGTCGAGCGCCTCCCATCGGCCCCGGTCGCCGGTGAAGGGGCACTCGTAGCGGGTGCTGGCCACCACCAGGATGGGCTTCCTCCACCGCTCGTAGAGCATGGCGAAGCTGGGGGTGTGGGTGACGACGAAGGCGTCGTAGCGGTCCAGCTCGCGCGCGTACCGCTCGTAGAAGGCGTCGCACATGCGGCGGTCGAGCCCGCGCCAGGTGGCCTGGTTGACGACGTCCACCCTGGCCGGCCGGCGCCCGAAGACCCACTCGTGGCCCGAGATGCCCCAACTCGTCACCTGGTGCCCCAGCCCCTCCAGGATGGAGCGGACGTCGGCGATGACGGCGACGTGCAGGTCGAGGTTGAAGAGGTGCATGGACGGAGGGGGGACCCAGCATACGCCGGGCCGGGTCCGTCAGTAGGCGTTCTCGCCGCGGAAACGGGTAGATGTCATGAAGCGGCTGGCCACCACCTCGACCGTGGTGGCTCGAAAGCCCCACAATTCGAACGCGGTCAGCGCCGCGGGAGGATGGAGGCCAGCCATGAACCATGGTGGCATCGACTCTCACAAGAGGGAATCCCAGTTGTGCATGCTGGACCCGGAGAAAGAAGTGACGGAAGTGTGGGCTTGAATGGAGGCCCTCTCCTTCAACGGGTTCGACGAGGCGTTCGAGGGCTGGGGGCGCGAGGACTCCGCCCTCGAGGCCAGGTTCGGCCACGCCGGGGTGAGCCGGCGCCACCTGGGTTCGCCTCGCCGCGACCCCGCTCAACCCGGCGGGGCCGGCGCCCGGCGCCGCAGGCGCGCCCAGCCGATCTTCAGGTAGGGCCAGGCGAAGTGGACCGGCCAGAATGGGCCACTGTGGCGCGAGGTGAAGGTCAGCCACTCGCGCGGAGGGAGCCCCTTGGGGCCGAGCAGCAGTCGCCACCGCTCGCCCCCGTCGAGGCCGGCGTCCTGCCACATGCCCTTGCCTACGTTCTCGACGCACTCGCCCAGCCAGCCGGGCGCCACCCAGAGCGAGCAGCCGGCCCGTCCCGCCCGGAGGCCGAGGTCGGTGTCGCCCATGGCGTGGGTGAAGGCTGGGTCGAGCCCACAGATCCGCTCGAGCGCGTCGCGAGGGATGAGAACACAGTTGCCATTCACGGTGTCGCAGCGCCGCACCTCGGCGCCCGGAGGGACTCGCACGAACCGGGCGGGGTGGTACCAGGGCCCGCGAAGCCAGCCGCCGTAGCTGTGGCTGCCGGTGGTGGGATCGCGCGTCGAGCCGATCACCATGCAGGCCACATGGCCTCCGGCCACGAGGGCGCGGTGGGTGGCCAGCAGCCGCTCGAGGGCCCCGGGGAGCAGGGTGGTGTCGTCGTTGAGCAGCAGGTAGTACTCCGGGTCCTCACGCCTGGCCACCTCGAGGGCCAGGCGCATGCCCCCATTCCAGTAGAGGTGGCCCGAGCCCGCCACCACCTGCACCGAGGGGAACCGCTGCCGCACCGCCTCCGCCGTCCCGTCGCGGCTCCCGTCGTCGACCAGCACTACGCGGATGTCGGCGGCGACCTCGCTGGCCTGGGTCTCCAGCCTCTCCAGGCAAGCCAGGGAAAGGGCCTTGCGATCGTGCACCGTAACGAGCACCCGAATGCGCGGGACTCCGGCCCGAGGCGATGGCGGCGCCGCACCGCCGGACCCGCTCACTGGCCCCCCCGGTAGAGACGGACGTAGGCGCCGACCCCGGATTCGATCCCGTAATCTCGCCGCACGGTGGCCGGATGCTCGGCGGCCATGGCGCGCCAGGATGCAGGGGCCCGGCTCAAGAAGGCGAGGAGCGCCTCGGCCAGCGAGGCTGCCGTCGGCTCGGCGTAGACCAGGCCGGGAAAGCTCGGCCGCAGGTCGCACAGGCCGTCCACGTCGGTGAGGATGGCGGGGAGCCCCGCCGCCATCG
>Ga0315278_10006814_pt1 | contig 10394 bp, 5 predicted proteins | sample YL17G06_0_MG_FD_203880 | JGI IMG/M metagenome (GOLD analysis project Ga0315278, IMG submission 203880) | Sediment microbial communities from Yellowstone Lake, YNP, Wyoming, USA - YL17G06_0 | ecosystem: Environmental > Aquatic > Freshwater > Lake > Sediment | place: USA: Wyoming | collected... | reverse complement strand
CGGAGTGGTCGCATTGGCCGCCGCCGCGCTCCTCCTCGCAGCGACAGTGGCGGAGCCCGGCGGCGGCCGGGTCCATCACCGTCTCCGCCCGGCGCCTCCACCCGCCGGGCCAGCGCTCGCCGGCTGCCCGATGTTCCCGGCCGACAACATCTGGAACACACGGGTCGATACGATTCCCATCGACGCGCACTCCGCCGACTACATCGCCACGATCGGCAGCGGAACCGGCCTCCACCCGGACTTCGGCTCCGGGCTGTGGGACGGCGGGCCGATCGGCATCCCGTTCGTCGTGGTCCCGGGCACGCAGCCTCCTGTTCCGATCACCTTCGACTACGACGAAGAGAGCGATCCCGGCCCCTATCCGATTCCCGACGACCCTCCCATCGAAGGGGGCCCGCAGAGCGACGGCGACCGCCACGTGCTGGTGCTCGATCGCGACCGCTGTGTGCTCTACGAGACGTGGTCGAGCTATCTGCAAAATGACGGAACCTGGCATGCGGGCTCCGGCGCGGTCTTCGACCTGCGCTCGCACGCTCTCCGCCCCGACACCTGGACGTCGTCGGACGCGGCCGGGCTGCCGATCCTGCCCGGCCTCGTCCGCTACGACGAGGTCGCCGCCGGGGCGATCCGGCACGCGATCCGCTTCACCGCAGCCCGGACCCGCAGGGCCTACGTCTGGCCGGCCCGCCACTACGCCTCGTCGTCCACCGACCCGGCGCGGCCCGCGATGGGGCAGCGTTTTCGCCTGAAGGCGTCGTTCGACACCTCGCCGTTCACGCCCGAGGTGCGCGTCATCCTCATGGCCATGAAGGTCTACGGCATCATCCTCGCCGACAACGGCAGCAACTGGTTCATCTCCGGTGCCCCCGACGAGCGCTGGGACAACGACGCGCTCCACGCCCTCGGCCAGGTGCGGGGCCGCGACTTCGAGGCCGTCGACGTCACCGGCCTGATGCTCTCCCCCGACTCCGGCCAGGCCCGCCACTAACCTCTGGGGTCAGGCTTGCATTATTGCCTTTTGAGCCGGCGGCCGTTGGGCCGCCGCCATGCTGCATCCTTGCTGGCGAACGCAGATCCTCACAATCGGGAATATGAGCGGGACTTGCTCAGGTTTCCGCCAGCACGCGGGCACCAGGCGCGCCCGACGTAGAACCGGAGCTTGACGACATGAGCGAAACCTCACGCTTTCCTGTGCTTCCGATGCGAGATGCGGTGCTCTTCCCCGGCATGATCGCGCCGGTCAACGCCGGCCGGCCGGGCACGTTGGCCGCCGTCGAAGCGGCGATGGCCTCGCGTGGACGAACCGTTTTCGTGCTCACCCAACGAGAGAACTCGGAGGAGGTGGATACCGCGCGCCTGTACGCGATGGGAACGGTGGCGCACGTGACGCAGGTGCAGCGCGGGCCGGGCGGCATGCAGCTCATCCTCCACGGTGAGCGGCGCGCTCTTGCGCTTCGCATCGAGGAAACCGACGGGCACCTGGTGGCGACAGTTCGGGACGCCACGGACCTGCCGCCGGCCGATGCCGAGTCGCCGGGGTTTCTCGCTCTCTACCGCGAGGTCCGCCGGCTGGCCGGGGAGCTCGGCGAGAAGGCCGGATTACCCAAGCAAGCCGTGGCGCAATTTCTCTCCGACGTCGACGAGCCCGGACGCTTTGCCGATCTCGTCGCGGCGTACGTCGAGATCACCACCGCCGAGCGCCAGGAACTGCTCGAGATGCTCGCCGTCGAAGACCGCTTGCAGCGCGTGCTCCGGCTCATGGTGCGCCAGGTTGCTGTGCTGGACGCACAGGCGGAGCTGAAGTCCAAGGTCCAGGAGGAGCTCGGCGATCGCCAGAAGGAGATGTTCCTCCGCCAGCAGCTCAAGGCGATTCAGAAGGAGCTCGGCGAGGGAGGCGAGCGCGACAGCACGGTCGAGCTGCGCGACAAGCTCGCCGTGCTTGCCCTGCCGCCCGCCGCGCGCAAGGAGGTCGACCGCGAGCTCGGCCGTCTCGAGCGCATGGGCGCGGAGGCGATGGAGGCGCAGGTGATCCGCACCTACCTCGAGACGATCGCCGAGCTGCCGTGGAGCACCCGCAGTGACGAGCGCCTCGACGTGGAGCGCGCAGCGGCGACTCTGGCCGAGGATCACCATGCCCTCGGCGACGTCAAGGATCGGGTGCTGGAGTTCCTCGCCGTCAGGCAGTTGCGGCAGAGGCCGGGGGCGACGGCCGAGCCGGCGCCAGCGGGCGAGAAGGCCGACCGATCGCCGATCCTGCTGTTCGTCGGACCGCCGGGAGTCGGCAAGACCTCGGTGGCGCAGTCGATCGCGCGCGCCATGGGGCGCGAGTACGTGCGCGTGTCGCTCGGCGGCGTGCGCGACGAGGCGGACATCCGCGGCCATCGCCGCACCTACGTCGGCGCCATGCCCGGCCGCATCATCCAGGGGATGAAGCAGGCCGGCACCAAGAATCCGGTCTTCCTGCTCGACGAGGTGGACAAGCTGGGCGTCTCGTTCCAGGGCGACCCTGCGGCGGCGCTGCTCGAGGTGCTGGACCCGGCACAGAACGATACCTTTACCGACCACTACCTCGGCGTGCCGTTCGATCTCTCCGAGGTGCACTTTATCACCACCGCGAACTTCATTCAGAACATTCCGGCGCCGCTGCTCGACCGCATGGAGGTGGTCACCTTCGCCGGGTACACCGAGGCCGAGAAGCTGGAGATCGCCAAGCGCTTCCTGGTACCCCGGCAGCTCCGCGCCGCCGGTCTCTCGAAGGAACAGCTCACCCTCGCCGACGGTGGGCTGGCGGAGCTGATCTCCGGGTACACGCGGGAGTCCGGCGTGCGCCAGCTCGAGCGCGAGATCGGCCGCGTGGCGCGCAAGGTCGCCCGCAAGGTGGCCGCTGCCGAGGTCGCGACGGCGGTGATCGCCAGGGAGCAGGTGGCCGAGCTGCTCGGCCGGCCGCGCGTTCATCCGGAGCGCGCCGCCGGCGCCGACCAGGTCGGCGTCGCCACCGGGATGTTCTACACGCCGGTGGGCGGCGACATCATGTTCGTCGAGGTCACCACGATGAAGGGCAAGGGCGAGCTGGTCCTCACCGGCCAGCTCGGCGACGTGATGAAGGAGTCGGCGCGCGCCGCCTGGAGCTTCGCGCGCGCCCATGCGGAGGCTCTGCACATCGAGCCGGAACGCTTCGACCGCGACGTCCACGTGCACGTCCCCGCCGGCGCCATCCCCAAGGACGGGCCGTCGGCAGGCGTGACGATGGCAACCGCGCTGGTCTCGGCGCTCGCCGGACATCCGGTGCGCCACGACGTGGCAATGACCGGCGAGATCACTCTGTCCGGCCGCGTTCTGCCGATCGGCGGCGTCAAGGAGAAAGTGCTCGGCGCCGTGCGTGCGGGAATCACCACCATCGTGCTGCCGGCCGACAACGTGGCCGACCTCGAGGACCTCCCCAAGGAGACGAGGGAGCGCATCCAGGTGTTCCCGGTGCGGGAGCTGGGCGAGGTGCTTGCGCTCACTCTTCGAGGGTCGTCCTACCGCGAGGGGCGGCTGCTCTTCGGCGATCAGCGCCCGGAGGACGTCGTGCCGCTCTTGCCACGCGAGCTGGCGCACTAGCGCGAAACGACGTGGGACGTGGGTTGTGGGCCGGGGGCCGGGGGCCGTTGGCCGATTGCCCGTCCCGTACCGGCGGCGGAATGGGAAGGCGCGGCCGGCGCGTTGCGGAAGGTGGTCGACGGTTTGACCGGCTTGACGCCCGGCGCGATACTGAGATCACGCGCGGAGCCGCAGCTCGAGTCGGTCCGACCGCCGTGGTCGGCGTCCCAGTACCGGCGGCGCCGTTGAGGTGATGCGTGGCAAGCGGCGAGTGGAAGCTCGAGCAGCCGTGGTGGGAACGCCCGCTGGATCCGACGATCCCGGCGCACCCCGCTCCGCGCTCGTCCGCGAGCACCGCCACCCGCCCCGGGCAGATCATCGCGGTTGGCGGCGGCAAGGGCGGCAGCGGCAAGAGCCTGGTCGCGGTGTCGCTTGCGGTCGAGCTGGCGCGCCGCGGGCTGCATCCGCTGTTGGTCGACTGCGATCTCGGCGGCGCCAACCTCCACACGTTCTTTGGCCTCGAGCCGCCGCGGCAGGCGCTGTCGGACTTCGTGCTGCGGCGCGTCGAGAATCTCGCCTCTCTGGTGCTCAGGACACCGGTTCCGGGCGTCGGGCTGGTGCCCGGCGCACGCAACGCCGTCCAGATCGCCAACCCTCTCTACCAACAGAAGCAACGTCTGCTCCGCGAGCTTCGCCGGCTCGAAGCCGAGGTGGTCATCCTCGATCTCGGCGCCGGCAGCCACACCAACGTCGTCGACTTCTTCCTGCTCGCCGACACCGGCATCCTCGTCGTGGCGCCCGAGCCGACCTCGATCGAGAACGCCTACCTGTTCCTCAAGGCCTCGTTTCTGCGCCGCCTGAAGGCGATCGACCTCGACGACCAGGGCAAGGCGACGCTCCAGGACGCGATGCGCAGCATCAGCGGCCGCCCGCGCTCGCCCGCCGAGATCGTGCGCGCCGTCGGCGAACGGGATGCGGCGCTCGCCGGGAGGCTCGAGAACGCTCTCGCGACCTTCCGCCCCTGGCTGGTCGTCAACCAGGTCCGTCTGCCGGCCGACCTCGAGCTCGGCGAGGGAATGTGCGCGGTGGCGCAACGGGTCTTCGGCATCCCGCTCTCCTACCTCGGGCACCTTCGCCACTACGACCAGGTGTGGCGGGCGGTACGCGCCCATCAGCCGGTGTTCTTCGAGCAGCTCGGCCGGCTCTTTGCCGCCGACGTCGCGGCGCTCGTCAACCGGCTGCCCGGCGCCCCGGCGCTCGCCCGGGAGGTGGCGCCGTGAAGTCGTTTCGCGACGAGACGCCGCACGACCTGCTCGGTGTCGGGCCGAACGCGTCGCCGGACGAGATCAGGCAGGCTCTCGACCGTCTCGCCCGTGTCCTAGCGCCGGGCTCGCTTGCGTTGTACTCGGTGCTGGGCCGTGAGGAGCAGCGAGAGCTGCACGAGAACCTCCACATCGCCGGCGCTCTGCTGCTGGCGCGGCACGAACCACGCGAGCGGCTCGAGCCCCGGGGAGCCTCCGCCACCGAGCAGGCGACGGTTCCTCTCCCTCTTGCGGCCTCACCTCACATCGACGAGAGACCGGACCCGACCGCGGCGGACGAGGCCGACCCGACCCCCGGGGCACGGCTGCGCGCCGCCCGCGAGAAAGGGTCGCAGAGCCTGCACGAAGTGTCCCAGCGCACCCGCATCCCGCTCGCTCAGCTCGCCGCCATCGAGGACGAGGCGTTCGACCGGCTGCCGATGCGCGCGTATCTGCGGGGCTTTGTGATGACCTACGCCCAGGCTCTCAAGCTCGATCCCGAGAGCACCTGGCAGTCGTACCGCGCCCACTGGGAGGCGGCCGGCTACGGCCGCGACCCGGCGGCGTCGCCGCGCTGACGCCGGTCGAGCAGCTCCCGGACCCGCCGCCCCAGCGCCTCGATCGAGTAGGGCTTGGCGAGGTAGCTTTCGCTCTCGGACCCTTCAGAGGCGGCCTGAAGCTCGTCCGGCACATAGCCGGACGAGAACAGGAAGACCGTGCCCGGGTAGATCGCGCGCACCGCAGCGGCGAGCTCGCGACCACCCATTCGCGGCATGACCATGTCGGTGAGCACGAGGTCGATGCCGTCTGCCGAGCCTTGCACAAGCGCCAGCGCCTCGACGCCGTCGGCCGCCTCGAGAACGCGATAGCCAAGCCCCTGCAGCACCTGGACGAGGATCTGGCGGACCTCGGCCTCGTCCTCGGCGACGACGATCGTCTCGCTGCCGCCGGCCGCGGGCTGGCGGCGCTCAGCGGACGGCTCGGCCGCGGCGGCGGTCGCCGACGGCAGGTGGATCGTGAACGTCGTGCCCTGGCCGGGCCGGCTGTCCGCGCGGATCGTGCCGCCGTGCTGCTGCACGATGCCGTACACCGTCGCCAGCCCCATTCCCGTCCCCTCGCCCGGCGCCTTGGTGGTGAAGAACGGCTCGAAGATGTGCCGCAGCGTGCCCGCGTCCATGCCTGTCCCGGTGTCGGCGATGGTGAGCACGGCGTAGCGTCCCGGGGCGAGGTCCGGCTCAGGACGGGGCTCGACGTCGTCGAGGACCGTTCTCTCGGAACGGATGGAGATGGTCCCACCCGCGGGCATGGCGTCGCGCGCGTTGACGCAGAGGTTGAGGATGAGCTGGTCCAGATGTCCCCGGTCGGCGCGCACCGTGCCGACGTCGCTGCCGGGCGCGAAGCGGATCTCGATGCTCTCCGGGATCACCCGCCGCAGCATCGGCAGCAGCTCGTCGACCGCGTTGTTGAGGTCGACGGCGAGGGGCTCGAGCACCTGGCGCCGCGCGAACGCCAGCAGCCCCTGGGTCAGCTCGCTGCCACGTTGCACGGAGTGCTGGATGATCGCGAACTCTCTTTGCGCGGACGCATCCTCGGGCAGACGCCTCTGCAGCAGCTCCGCCGACCCCAGGATGGCCATCAGAATGTTGTTGAAGTCGTGCGAGATACCGCCCGCAAGATGTCCCAGAGCCTCGAGCCTCTGGGCCTGCCGTAACTGCTCCTCGAGACGTCGCTGCTCGGTGATGTCCTCGACGGTTCCCTCGTAGTACAGCACCATGCCGAGCTGGTCGCAGATCGCCGTCGCATTCTCGCGGATGACAATCGCTCGGCCACCGGCGTGCAGCCAGGTCGACTCGAGCCCCTGCACCCCGCCATCGCGCTCGGCAAGCTCCTTGAACGTCGCGCGGCTGAGCGTCTCGTAGAAGCTGCCCGTCTCCAGATCGCGCTTCGCCAGCTCCTCGAACGATGCGAAACCGAGCATCCGCACCAGCGCCGGGTTGGCCAGAACGATGCGGCCATCAGGCGTGGTGCGGTAGAGGCCGATCGCGACGTTGTCGTAAAGAGACCGCAGACGCTCCTCACTCTCACGCAACGCGTCCGCAATGCGCTGCCGCTCGACGATCTCGCGCTGCAGCGTCTCGTTGGCATGGTTCAGCTCGGTGGTGCGCGCCGCCACCAGCTCCTCGAGGTGGTCGCGGTGCCGGCGGAGCTCCTCCTCCACGCGCCTACGGGCGGTGATGTCGCGAGCGGTGGTGAGCACCGACCGGACCTCGCCGCCCTCGCCGAACTCCGGGATCAGCAACCAGTCGAGCCAGATGCCCCCGGGCAGCCCGAACTCGATGCGGTTCGGCCTCCTGGTGTCGAACACCTGCCGGATCGCCGGCTCCCAGATCTCAACGAGATGGGACGGGAAACCCAGCTGCTCGTGGGTCTTGCCGATAAAGGCACTGGCCGAGATTCCGGTCTGGCTCTCGACGATCGGACTCGCGTAAAGGTGGCGGCACTCCCCGTCGAAGCGCATGATGACGTCCTGGCCGTTTTCTGCCAGGGCGCGAAAAGTCTCCTCCGACTCATGCAGCAGGGCAGTGCGCTCCCGGACCAGCCCCTCGAGGTTCTCGCGATGACGCCTGAGCTCCTCCTGAGCGACTCGCTGCGCGGTGATGTCGAAAGCAGTCGCGAAGATCGCTTCCTCCTCGTCCCACCGTCCGCGCTGCGCCTGCAGGGCTATCCAACGCGGGCCCTCGATCGCCGGGATCTGCCACTCCGACCGGCCGAACACCCCGGTCCCCTGCGACAGGAGCGAGCGCAGCCAGACCCGCAGCCTGTCCCGGCCTTCCGCCAGGACGAGCTCGTCAAGCCGCCGCCCCAGCGTCTGCGCGACCGTGACGTCGAAGAGCACGTTGAACACCTTGTTCGCGTACGCGATGCGCCCCCCGACGAGCACGGCCACGGCGACCGGCACGTGGTTGACCAGAAAACGCTGCTGCGCCTCCCTGGCGGCCACCTCGGCCGAGATTCGGCGCACGCTCTCGGCGTCCGCGCGGGCCTGCTGAAACACCCGACCGATCACCCCGACCCCGACCAGAAGCACGACGGAGATGCTGAGCACCAGCGCCTCACCAACCACGGTGCCGCGCAGCATGCTTGCGGTCGGGCCGCCCAGCGCCTCCGCGACGAGCCGGCAACCGGATACCAACACCACCGGGATAGCCAGCAGCGACCACGCCCTGTGACTGCGGGTAGCACGGATCAGGCTGACTGCCCGCCACACTGCAAAGAGCTGGACAGTTGATGAGACAACCAACAGAATGCTGGCCAGAACGACTCCCGGTTCCCGGACGTCTCGTGAATCGCCGAAGCTGTCAGTAGTCCGTAGTCCTGCACACCGCTCAGGCCAGTCCGGGATCTTCGCGAGAATTATACTCCGCGATCGGGTTCCCCGCCGGGGCGCTCGCGGCTGCCGCGCTCGACCACGAGGACCGTGAGGTCGTCCGCGAGGGAGCCCCCGGAGACGTGCCGATCCAGGTCGGCGAGCAGTGTGCGCAGGAGATCGCCCGCACGCAGCATCCCGTGGCGGCTGAGGGTGCGTTGCAGCCCGTCGTACCCCAGCGCCTCGCCGTTGGCGTTCTGCGCTTCGACGAGACCGTCCGAGTAGGCAACCAGCCGGCTGCCGGCCGGAAACGGACGCGTCGCCGTCAGCGGCGCATCGGGCCAAGGGTGCCCCAGCGGCAGCGCGGAGAGCATGACCTCGGAGACCTCTCCGGCAGCGGAGATCACGAACGCCGGCGGATGGCCGGCGCTGGTGAGACGCACCTCCCCGGCCGGAGTGCTCGAATCAAGCTCGACGAGCAGCAGCGTCGTCGTGCGGTGGCGGCGCGGGTTGTCGAGGATCAGGGAGTTCAGACGCTGCATCAGGTCCACGCCGCCGCGGCCCTCGCGCACCAACGTGGCCACCGCCGACTTGACGATCGCCATCAACAGGCCCGTCGAGACGCCGTGGCCCGCCACGTCGCCAACGGCAACGATGAGGCGACTGCCGTCGAGCGGAATGACGTCGAAGTAGTCTCCCCCCACCTCCGCCGCCGGACGGAAGTGGGCGAACATCGTGATCTCGCCATGTACCGCGCTGGTCGGAGGCAGCAGCCCCTCCTGGATCTCGCGCGCGAGCTCGAGCTCGCGAGCGAGGTGTTCCTTTTCTGCGACCGCGACGAGCATCGCCTTCACCGAGTCCGCCATGCTGTTGAACGAGACCGCCAGATCGCCAAGCTGATCGCGGCGCTTGACGGGAATGCGGTAGTCGAGGTTGCCCGCGCCGACCTCGCGCGCGCCTCGCGTCAGCCTGGCGGTCGAGCGCGTGATGGTGAGGATCTGCACCGCCGCCAGCGCGACGGCGATGCCGTAGAGAACCGCGCAGACGGCGCCAATGATCTCGAGGGCGACGAGGAAGGTGTCGCCGGTCTGGTACGGTGAAGCCGAGAAGTCCCGCCACGCCGCGCCCAACGAGGTGCGCAGCAACGCCACCACGTGCCAATGCGTGAGCTCTTTGCCGTCATCCCACGACCGCAGCAGCGGGCCGGGACGGAACCATATGACCCACGGCCGCTCCAGCGGACCGCCCTTCCCGGCGGCGAACTTCGTCCACTCCGGCTCGACCTCGTCCGGGCTCACCTTCTCGCCGCCGATGCTCACGCCGGAGCTCGCGCCCTTGCCCTGCCCCGCGGGCGGTTTGCTCTTGTCGTCACCGACCGAGATCGACAGGCCTCCGTCATGCCCGTCCTCACTACGCTTCCAGACCCGGCCAGCGGCAAGCCGGACCGTGAACCACGCGCGCTCGCTGAAGCTCCGGGCGGTCGCGAGGTCGAGCGGCAGCAGGCACGCGACCAGGCGGCCGCCGTCACGCTCGATCTGCACGCTGTAGGCCGCTGTCCCGGCGCGTAGGTCGCCCGACCAGCGCCCCTCGCCGACCCACTTCGGCGGCGCGAGGCCGGCAGCGCCGGCGCTGCGCAGCACCTTGTCGCCGTCGGCGACAATCCACTCGAGGCGCGGCAGCGGCGCCGGAGGGGTGCGCTCGGATTGTGCGAGAAGGTCCGCGGCAGCCTGAGCGCCGCGCTCCGTGAGCCTTCGTGCCGCATCGCCGCCCGTGCTCGCGAGCGCCTCCTCGCACCGCCTCAGCGTCTCGCCGAAGCGGACCGCCGTGTACTGGCCGACGAACATGTACACCGCTGCGACACCCAGCAGCGCGAGCAGAGGAAAAGGCACGAGCCCGATAAGCAGGTACGACCAGAACAGACGCGCGCCGACGCGGTAGGTCAGCTTCCGCCACAGCCAGCGCAGCACCATGAAGGCGACGACGGCGCCCCAGAGAAACAGCAGCACGGCGACGACGGCGTGCAGCGTCGAGTCGGGAGTAACCGTCGCCAGAACCCTTTCGACGGCGAGCGCGCCCAGGGTGACGGCGGCAATCCTCAGGGGGCGACTGCGCATCTGCACACTCCTACGTCGCCGGCCGCGTCA
>Ga0315278_10006812_pt1 | contig 10394 bp, 5 predicted proteins | sample YL17G06_0_MG_FD_203880 | JGI IMG/M metagenome (GOLD analysis project Ga0315278, IMG submission 203880) | Sediment microbial communities from Yellowstone Lake, YNP, Wyoming, USA - YL17G06_0 | ecosystem: Environmental > Aquatic > Freshwater > Lake > Sediment | place: USA: Wyoming | collected... | reverse complement strand
GAGATGTTCTGCTTCGACATGGGCGGCACCACCGCCAAGTCCTGCCTCATCCAGGGCGGGGTCGCGGGCGTGGTGCCGAGCTTCGAGGTCGGGCGCGTGCAGCGCTTCCAGAAGGGCAGTGGCCTCACGATCCAGGTGCCGGTGGTGGACCTGATGGAGATCGGCGCGGGCGGCGGGAGCATCGCGCGCGCAAGCCGGCTCGGCACGTTGCAGGTGGGGCCGGAGAGCGCCGGCGCGGAGCCGGGGCCGATCTGCTACGGGCGCGGCGGGAGCGAACCGACCGTGACCGATGCGGACCTGCTGCTCGGCTACCTCGACCCGGACTACTTCCTCGGCGGCACGATGAAGCTCGACGCCGCCGGGGCGCGGCGCGGCATCGAGGAGCGGGTGGCGAAACCCCTCGGCGTGTCGCTCATCGACGCGGTATGGGGCATCCACGACCTCATCAACGAGACGATGGCCGCGGCGGCGAAGACGCACATCGCCGAGCGCGGCGGCAACCCGCAGGTGGTGACGGTCGCCGCCTTCGGCGGCGCGGGCCCGGTGCACGCCTTCGGGCTCGCGCGCAAGCTCGGCGCGCCGAAACTGCTCGTCCCCCCGAACGCCGGCGTCGGTTCGGCCACCGGATTCTTCACCGCGCCGCGGGCGTTCGATCTCGTGCGCAGCCACAAGGTGCCCTTCGCCACCGCCGACTTCGGCAAGCTCGACGCCCTCTTCCGCGAGCTCGAGGCCGAGGGCGAGCGAACGCTCCGCAAGGCCGGGGCGACCGAGCACGTCGACTTCGCCCGCTCGATCGAGGCCCGTTTCGTCGGCCAGGGGTCCGAGACCGTCCTCCCGATCCCGGAGCGCGACTTCACCCGGCTCGATGCGCAGACGCTGCGGGCCCGGTTCGACCAGGCGTACGCGCGCCTTTATGGCCGCACGTACCCGGACTCCCCGGTGGAGTTCGTGAACTTCTGCGTGCGCGCGAGCCTGCCGGTGAAGCTGCTCGAGTTGCCGCGGCTCGCGGTGAAGGGCCGGCCGGGCGACGCGCGGAAGGGCGAGCGCAAGGCGTTCTGTGGCGCGGCGCGCGAGTTCATCCCGCACGCGGTCTACGATCGCTACCGCCTGCCGGCGGGCGCCGAGGTCGCCGGGCCGGCGATCTTCGAGGAGCGCGAATCCACCTTCATCGTGGGCGCGGGCGCTCGCGCGCGGGTGGACGAATTCGGCTTCCTGTGGGTGGACCTGCCCGGGATCGAAACTCAGGAGAGGGCGCATGCAGCGGCTTGACCCGATCACGCTCGAGATCCTGTGGCGGCGGCTGATCTCGATCGTGGACGAAGCCGACGCCGCGGTCGCGCGCACCGCGTTCTCGAGCCTGCTGCGCGACGCGCACGACTACACCTGCATGTTCACCGACTCGCGCGGGCGCGAGCTCGCGCAGGGCACGCTCGCCACGCCCGGGCAGTCGGGCGCCATGGCGCTCGGGATCAAGCAGCTGGTGCAGGGCCTGCCGCCCGACTCGTTCAAGCCCGGAGACGTCTACATCACCAACGACCCCTGGGCGCTCGCGGGACACCTGAACGACGTGTGCGTGCTGAGCCCGATCTTCCATCGCGGCCGGCTGGTCGCCTTCACCGCCTGCATCCTGCATCACTCCGACATCGGCGGCCGCGTCGCCTCCGACAACCGCGAGGTCTACGAGGAAGGGCTCTTAATCCCGCTCGTCAAGCTCTACGACGGGGGACAGCTCAACGAGGGCGTGCTGGCGATGATCCGGGCCAACGTGCGCACGCCCGAGCAGGTGAACGGCGACATCCGCTCGCAGATCGCCGCCAACCACGTCTGCGCGGCGCAGATCGTGCGCATGCTCGAGGAGTACGCGCTGGAGAGCCTGGACGAGCTGGGGGAGGAGATCGTCGCGCGCAGCGAAAGGAGCATCCGCGCGGCGATCGCCAAGGTGCCGCCCGGCACCTACCGCGCCGAGGGCCTGATCGAACAGGTGGCGGGACAGCCCGAGGTGCGCATCCGGTGCGCGGTGACGATCGACGCTAGCGACATCACGATCGACCTCACCGGGTCCTCCGGGCAGGTCGATTGGGGCGGCAACGTCGTCTACAACTTCACCTACGCCTACGTGCACATGGCGGTGAAGAGCATCTTCGACCCCGACGTCCCGAACAACGACGGCGTCGCCGCGCCGATCCGGCTGATCGCGCCGGAGGGCACGGTGCTCAACTGCCGCAGGCCGGCGGCGGTGGCGGCGCGCATGCAGATCGGGCACTTCGTCACCGAGGTGATCTACCGCGCGCTCGCCGCGGCGCTTCCCGGGCGGGTGGTCGCTGCGGGCGGCGGCACGCCGGCGACCATGCAGATGTTCTACGGCCGGCGCGGCGACGGGCGGCCGTTCCACACGGTGCTCATCCGCGGCGGCGGCCTCGGCGCGAGCGCCGCGCGCGACGGCGAAGGCAGCTTCATCTTCCCCGCGAACGGCGCGAACACGCCGGTCGAGATCCTGGAGAGCGACGCGCCTCTGATCGTGGAATGCCGCGAGCTGCTGCCCGACTCGGGCGGCGCGGGCAAGCAGCGCGGTGCGCTCGGACGGCGCGAGGTGTTCCGCGTGCCCGACGACGCCTACGCGCCGCAGCCGCCCGTGATGATGGCGCTCCAGTCGGGGCGCTTCCAGCTTCCGCCCGAAGGTCTCTTCGGCGGCAGGCCCGGCGCACGCGCGCAGTTCCTCGTGAACGGCCGGCCGGGGGATCCCTACGGCCTCACGCGCCTCGAGCGCGGCGACGTGGTGGTGATGGACTGCGCGGGCGGCGGGGGATACGGCGATCCGGGGGCGCGCGACCGCGGGCGCCTCGAGCACGACCTGCGCGAAGGCAAGGTGACGCCCGAAGGGGCCGAGCGGGACTACGGTATCGGGAATCAGTCGGTCCCGCGCGAGCGCAGCACCGTTTAGGATCGGCGGAGCGCGGGCGACGATGGAGCGAACTGCGACTTCGCGAGGTCGATCCGCTTGCGGACGGCTTTCACGTCGGCTTCCGGGTACTCGAGCACGCGCGAAGTCTTGCCCTCGCCGCGAACATACTTGCCTGCGGCCTTGATGCTCTGAAACAACTCCGCAAGCAGCTTCTTATCCGTCTGCCTGAAACCTTTCGGTACGTGGTCCTACCCAAACGCCGATCACCGGGTCCGCCAAAGCCGACGTTCGCATACGCACGGGATAGCTCTGAAGGCAAGCGCTCCAAGACAGCACCGCCTGGCCATGGCAGCCGGAGCGAATTCAGTCGGCGAAATCGCCAATTTGCATCACTCCGGCAATCCGGCTTCACGCCAAGCTTCGGAAAAGGGCCCAATCACTGCCGGTTCTAGCCCGACGAGTCGGCGAAACGCACGAATCGTAAAGGTCGGCTCGGACTCCAGCGCGTCCTGTACCGCTGCTTTCGCTTCTGCCGTGTGCCCGGCCCGCAACAGCGCCGCCGCCAAGACCGCACGTGCAACGCTCGAGCTGGGGTTGTAGTCGATCGCACTTCGTGCTGCATCCACTGCATCCCGGTATTGCTGTCTACTGAAGTATGCGATCGCCATCGCGTGATGTGATCGGTAGTTGTAGGAATCGAATGGGCTCAAGCGGACTGCCTGCTCGGCCCGTTCGATCGCGAGCTCCGACTTGCCCATCCAAGCGAGGGCAAGCGCGCTCAGGGTGAGCGCGAAGACATTGGAATTGCTCAGCTCCAGTGCGCGGTCGAATAGCTTCAGCGCCGTGGTAGTGTCATGCTCATCGTACGCTATGACATGAGCGGCGACTGCCAATGCCGTCGCATCATCGCTTCCGTGGGCGATTGCCAAATGAGCATGTTGAGTTGCAGCGATGCGATCCTCCTCGCGCAGTCCACCGCGGGCGAAACGATGGTGGAGACACCAGCCCAGAAACGCATGAGCAGCACCGTAATCGGGCTGGAGCTTCACTGCATTCTCAAGCATCGGGATCGCGATCGCGGCGTCCTTCGGCGTCTTGGTGAATACGAATGGCAACGACCGCAACACAAGATCGTAGGCGTTCAGGTTGTTAGGCCGTTGGCGTCTGATGCGATCAGTCTCGGCCCTCCTCAGGCTTGGCTCGATCGCACCGATCACGCACATGGTGATGTCGTCCTGGAGGGCGAAGACGTCTTTCAGCACGCGGTCGTACTGTTCGGCCCAGAGATGAGTGTCCGTCTCCGTATCGATGAGTTGCGCGATAATTCGAACCCGATTCCCCGACTTGCGCACGCCGCCTTCGAGTACGTAACGAACGCTGAACCTATCCGCGATCTCCCCCATGGAGACCGGTTTGTTCTTGTAGATGAAAGTTGAATTGCGGGACGTGACCGACAGCCATTTGATGCGCGAGAGCCCGGTGATGATTTCATCCACCATCCCATCCGCGAAATAGTCCTGTTCGGGATCGCCGCTCATATTCTGGAACGGCAGCACGGCGATCGAAGGTTTGTCTGATGGCGCCGGCTTCGAAGGGCTGTCAGGATCGGCGCCCGCGGCAGAATGCAAAGGCTTGACGCCGACGAGCCGTTCACTCGGAATCGAATCCGATGCGGCAGCCGCCTGAGCTCCGTTGGACTCCTGCGCGCAGCGCTGATCCTGTCGGACCGCACCGACAAAGCGCACGCCTTTGCGCGGAAGCGTGCGGATGAGACGCTGCTGTCCGCCGCTGTCGCCGATGGCGCTTCGTACCGCATTGATGCGGGTCGTCAACGCGGACTCCGACACGATCCTTCCGCCCCAGATCGTGGCAATCAAATCGTCCCTGGTGACTACGCGATCACGCTGGCGAATCAGGTATTCGAGCAGGTCAAACACTTGAGGCTGCAGGGAAACGATCCCGCCGTCCCGCCGGCGCAATTCCCGCCGATCGGGATCAAGGACGAAATCTTCAAAGAAATACAACAAGTTGCCCGCCCTCCATCGGCACGGATTCAATTCAACAAGGCGATCACGCCAAAGAACAAGGAAACGATAAGGACAAATTAAGCTGTTGGCAAAGCGCGTTCCGTCGCGACGAGCCACGATGTGGCTGTCGTCACAGGCTCTGAACAGCTAAGGGGGTTATGTTATGACAGTTACCCGTCGAACGTTCCTTCGTCTGATGGCAGGCGCTGCCGCGCTACCGGCCCTTCCACGCGTCGCCCACGCGGAAAGCTATCCGAGCCGGCCGGTCCGCATCATCGTCGGGTTTGCCACTGGAAGTTCGTCGGACATCCTGTCGCGGCTGATCGGTCAATCGCTCTCGGAACGACTCGGCCGGCCCTTCCTTACTGAAAATCGACCTGGTGCTGGCGGCCGTCTGGCCGCTGAGGCGGCGGTGCGTGCGCCGGCAGATGGCTATGCGCTTTTGGTTTGCGGCTCCTGGGATGCTATCTACACGACCCTCTACGACAACCTCAGCTACAACTTCGCCCGCGATATCTCGCCGGTCGCCAGCATCTCCCGTGGGCCAAATGTCCTTGTGGTACATCCATCATTTCCAGCCAAGACACTCCCTGAATTCATAAAGTTTGCAAAGATCAATCCGGGCAAGATCAACTTTGCCTCGTCCGGCGTTGGTACCACGGCGCACATGGCCGCCGAGCTGTTCAACGTCATGGCGGGAGTCAACTTGGTGCACGTGCCCTACAAGGGCCTTGGAGTCGCACTGACGGACCTCATGAGCGGACAGGTTCAGGTCGTTTTCTCCACTATGCCTCCGGCGCTCGAGCTCGTCAGAGCCGGAAAGCTGCGCGCGCTGGGAGTGACCTCGGCCACGCGCTCGGAGGCGCTGCCAGACCTGCCGCCCATTGGCGATTTCCTGCCAGGCTACGAATCGTCCCTGCTGACTGGCATCGGCGTGCCGAAGAACACGCCCGCCGTAATCGTCGAGAGGCTCAACAAGGAAATCAACGCGGCTCTTACCGATGAGACCCTCAAGTCCCGCCTTGCGGACCTTGGCAACGTGCCGGTGGCAACGACGCCCTCCGACTTCGCCAAACTGCTCGCGAGCGAAACCGAGAAGTGGACGAAGGTGATCAAGGTCGCCGGGATCAAGGCGGAATGAGATGGAGATTGGTTGGTTAGGTCCCTGACGCTCTAGCGACCTGCCGAACTGTCTGATTCCGCCCGTTGCGTTCTCACGGCAGAGTTCGCAGGGACGCGCGCAACTCTGCCGCCTCGGTTGCCAACTCCTCGATTGCTCTTTCCTTGACGTGACCAAAGCCTCGCATGCGCTGCGGCAGGGCGGCCAGCTCCGCCGCGGCGCCATGATTGGCCGGCGTCAGCCGCGCTGCGAGCGCCCGCACCTCCGCTTCATATTCGCCGACCAGCGCACGCTCGCGCCGGCGCTCCGCGGTCCAGCCGAAGGCGTCGAGCGGCGTCCCGCGCAGTCGGCGCAGCCGCGCCAGCCCGCCGAGCACCGGCCGGATCCACGAACCGAAGCGGCGTTTGCGCGGGTGGCCTGGGAAGAGCGGCGGCGCGAAGTGGTACGCGACCCGGAAGTCGCCCTCGAACTCGCGCTCGAGCGCGGCGCGGAACTCGGGCAGCGCGTGCAGCCGCGCCACCTCGTACTCGTCCTTGTACGCGAGCAGCTTGAAGTAGCTCCGCGCGACCGCGTCTGCGAACGCCCCTTCGGCGCCGATCCGGTCGCGCTCGGCCTTGCGCGCGAGATCGACGAGCGCGCGATAGCGGCCCGCGTAGGCGTCGTCCTGGTAATCGACAAGGAAGCGCGCACGCCGCGCGATCACCTCGTCGAGCGTGGCCTCCACGGCTTCCTCGGGCAGATTCGACGCCGCCGCGGCGCGCACCGCGCCGGGATCGACTGCCGCGAGCCGGCCCCAGCAGAACGCCTCGAGGTTCGCCGCGACCGCGTTGCCGTTCAGCTCGATCGCGTGCTCCAGCGCGGCAGCGCCCACCGGGAGCCACCCGCGCTGGAAGGCGGCTCCGAGCAGCAGGAGATTCGCGTAGATCGAGTCGCCGAGGAGCGCCGACGCGAGCGCGGTGGCATCCAGCGCCGCGACCCGATCGTGTCCGGCGGCCGCCGCGAGCGCCGCCTCCAGCTCGCGGAAGTCGCACTGCGCGTCCGGATCGGCGAGCTGCGCCGCGGTGAGGGTCGGGTGGCTGTTCGCGACGACCTGCGTCCGCCCAGGCGCGACCGCGCCCAGCGTCGCGCGCGACGCGGCCACGATCAGATCGCAGGCGAGCAGCACGTCGGCCTGCGCCGCGTCGATGCGCGGCGCGTGCAGCGCGCCCGCGTCGCGCGCGATCCGGACGTGCGTCGCGACCGCGCCGCCCTTGCGCGCGAGGCCGGTGTTGTCGAGCACGAGCGCGCCCTTGCCCTCCAGGTGCGCCGCCATGCCGAGCAGCGCGCCGACCGTGATCACCCCGCTTCCCCCGACGCCCGCGACCAGCACGTTCACCGGCGCGTCGAGTGCCCTCGCCGATGGCTCCGGGAGCCGTGCGTATGCCTCGGGCAGCGGCACTTCGCCGCGCCGAAGCGTCCCGCCCTCGACCGTCACGAAGCTCGGGCAGAACCCTTCCAGGCACGAGAGATCGACGTTGCACGCCGCCGTGTCGATCCGGCGCTTGCGCCCGAACGGCGTCTCCACCGGTTGCACCGCGACGCAGCCCGACTGCACGACGCAGTCACCGCAGCCTTCGCACACCAGCGCGTTGATGAACGGCCGCACTGCGGGCGCAGGCAGCTCGCCGCGCCGGCGCCGGCGGCGCTTCTCGGTCGCGCAGACCTGGTCGTACACGATCGCCGACACGCCGCGGTAGGCGCGCAGCTCGCGCTGCACCGCGTCCAGCTCGTCGCGGTGATGCACGCTGACGCCCGGCCCGCCGGCGCCGGAAGGGCGCACCTCCCCGACGAGCGCGACCCGCTCGACGCCCTCGGCGACGAGCTGGCGCGCGATCGCTTCCGCGCTCGGGCTGCCTTCCACCGGCTGTCCCCCGGTCATCGCGGCCGCGTCGTTCACTAGGATCTTGAAGGTGATCGGCGTCCCCGCCGCCAGAGCGGCGCGGATCGCGAGCAGGCCGGAGTGGTAGTACGTCCCGTCACCCATGTTCTGGAACATGTGCGGCGTGTCGACGAACGGCGCGAGCCCGATCCAGTTCGCGCCCTCGCCGCCCATGTGGGTGAGCGTCATCGTGCGGCTGCCCGGCTTCCAGATCGCGAGCGAGTGGCAGCCGATGCCGGCCATCGCGACGCTCCCCTCGGGCACCGCGGTCGAGCGGTTGTGCGGGCAGCCGGCGCAGAAGTGCGGGACGCGCGCGACCGACGGCGCCGCGGTGCTCGCCGGCTCGGGCAGCGCTTGCAGCCGCGCGCCAATACGCGGATCGCCAAGTCGTCCGGCGATCAACCGCGCCACCGCGAGCGGCGAGAGCTCGCCGGTCGCCGGCACGAGCGGCGCGCCGCGCTCGTCGTGCTTGCCGACGATCACCGGCCGCCGGTCGGCCGGCCAGTTGTACGCGAGGCGCTTCGCCTCGGCCTCGATGATCGGCTGGCGTTCCTCGATCACGAGCAGCTCGGCGACACCCTCCGCGAAGGCGCGCAGGCCTTCCGGCTCGAGCGGCCACACGAGGCCGGGCTTGTAGACCGCGACGCCGAGCTCGCCCGCTGCGCGCGCGTCGAGGCCGAGCAGCCGCAGCGCCTCGCGCACGTCGAGGTAGCTCTTGCCGGCGGCGACGATACCGAGCCGGACGTGCTTCCCCCAGCGCAGCGTGCGGTCGATGCCGTTCGCGCGCGCGAACGCGACCGCCGCGGGCAGCTTGTACCGGTGCAGCCGCTCGTCCTGGCTCCAGCGATCATCGGGCCAGCGCGCATGGACGCCGCCGGGCGGCGGGGCGAAGTCGGGCGGCACGACGAATGCGCGTTCGGCGGGCAGCTCGACCGTGGCGGTGCTCTCGACGGTGTCCGCGACGGTCTTGAACCCGACCCACAAACCCGAGAACCGAGACAGCGCGAGGCCGGTCAGGCCGAATTCGAGCAGCTCGCCGACGCCTGCCGGATAGAGCACCGGCATCGCCGCCGCGACGAACGCCGGCTCGCACTGGTTGGGCAGCGTCGAGGACGACGCGCCCGGGTCGTCACCCGAGATCGCGAGCACGCCGCCGTGCCGCGCGGTGCCGGCGGCGTTCGCGTGCTTGAGCGCGTCGCCGGCCCGATCGACGCCGGGGTTCTTCGCGTACCAGATCCCGAACACACCGTCGAAGCGGCCGCCGCCGAACACCTCGGTCTGCTGCGTGCCCCACACCGCGGTCGCGGCGAGCTCTTCGTTCAGGCCAGGCTCGAAGCGCACCTGTGCGGCGGTGAGTGCGGCCTTCGCCTGCCACAGCGCGAGGTCGTAGCCGCCGAGCGGCGAGCCGCGATAGCCCGAAACGAAGCCGGCGGTGTTCAGCCCGGTGCGCGCGTCGCGGCGCCGCTGCTCGAGCGGCAAGCGCACCAGCGCCTGGATGCCGGAGAGAAAGACCGTGCCGCGCTCGAGCGCGTACCGCTCCTCGAGCGTGACCGCGCGCAACGCCCCCGTGCTCCGCTGCATCGGCGTGCTCAGGTGCGCGCGGCGGTTCGCCGGGTGCGCTTCGGCGCGGCGCGCCGCACCCGCTTGCGCGCCGCGCCGCCCGCCTCCCGCAGCGCCTGCCGCGCGGCGGTGAGCTGATCGCGCATCGCGCGCGCCGCCCCTTCGCCGTCGCCCGCGGCGAGCGCCGCGCTGATGCGCGTCATCCCGGCGAGCGCGACCGCACGCACGCTCGGATCCGAGAGCGTCATGCGGCGCAGGTGCTGGACGTGGCTCGCATAGCGCTCGATTGCGCGCACCAGCTGGCGGTTGCGCACCATGGCGAGCCACACGCTGCGGAAGCGCGCGTTGCCGGCCATGAATGCGTCGGCGTCGCCCGCCCGGTCCGCGCTGGCGCACTCGCGCACCGCGGCCGCGAGCGGGGCGTGGGACTTCGGATCACGCGCGGTCGCGGCGGCCTGGCGGATCGCGGTCGGCTCGAGCAGGAACCGCAGCTCGTAGATGTTTTCGACGTCGTCCGAGCTCACGCCGCGCGACACGTAGCCGCGCCCCTCGACCGCGACCAGCCCTTCGCTCGCCAGGCGCGCGAGCGCCTCGCGGATCGGCGTGCGCGACACGCCGAGTTGGGCCGCGAGCGACACCTCGCGCAGCCGGTCGCCGGCACCCATCCGCCCCTCGCGCAGCAGCTGGCGCAGCGTGTGATAGACGCGGTCGCTCAGCGCGAGCGGGCGGTCGAGGGGCTTGAGCTGCGGGGCCAGGCGCGGTCTCCGGGTTTGCACACCGTATACAGTGCGCCGCGCGGCCGCGTCAAGACGAGGCGTGAGGCTCGGTGCGGGTGCGCCACGCGACCTGCGGCGCGACGCCTTTCAA
>Ga0315278_10006810_pt1 | contig 10395 bp, 11 predicted proteins | sample YL17G06_0_MG_FD_203880 | JGI IMG/M metagenome (GOLD analysis project Ga0315278, IMG submission 203880) | Sediment microbial communities from Yellowstone Lake, YNP, Wyoming, USA - YL17G06_0 | ecosystem: Environmental > Aquatic > Freshwater > Lake > Sediment | place: USA: Wyoming | collected... | reverse complement strand
GGTCAAGGACGAGCCCAAGACCTGGGAAGAGCTCGGCGAGGTCGCCAAGCGCCTGACCATCAAGAAGGGCGACAAGTTCGAACGCCAGGGGTTCAAGTTCGCGATGCACGCCGCCCAGTGGACAATAATGCAGTTCAACCCGATCCTGATCCAGGCCGGCGGGCAGTGGTTCGACAAGAGCGGTAAGTGCATGGTCAACAACGCCGCCGGCGTGAAGGCCATGCAGATCCGGGCGTCGATCGCCAAGAAGTACGGCGCTGAAGACCCGGCCGACTCGCTAGCGACACCGCCGATCCCGTGGATGGACTGGCTGCGGGAGCGCTGCTCAATGTTCAGCTCGGTCCCGCTCGGCCCGGCGGCAATCAAGCCGATCAACCCGGCGATGGAGAGCGAGGGCTACTACAAGGCCTACCTGATGCCGGGCCTCACCGCCGACAAGCGGTATTCCACCTGCTACGGCTTCAACCTGGTCGTCAACGCCCAGGCGCCCAAGGCGAAGCAGGAAGTCCTCCAACACATGTACCGGTACATGATGAGCGACCTGGTGGACTGCTGGCGGGCGACCGCGCCGTTCACGCTGGCCCGGAAGAGCGGGTGGACCGATCACCCCGAGGTCAAGAACGCCCCGAACATCGCCGCCATCATCCAGGCGATGGACACCGGGGTGTTCCTGCCGCGCACGCCGATCTGGAACGAGCTGGCCGACGCGATTCACCGTGCGGTGCAGAAGGTCCTGCTGGACAACCGCGACCCCAAGCAGGCGCTCGACGAGGCAGCGGCCGAGGTCGACCGCGCCAGCGCCGACTTCAAGAAGAGCTAGACGGCCCTGGACGAAGTCGTGGCCGAGATCGATCGTGCGACTGGGGAGTTCAAGCGGGCGTAACGGAGCCGGCCCGGGTGCCCGCGCGCCTGGGCGTCGGCTTCGTCCTGCCCGCGAATTCCGGGGGCGGTAAACGGTGGCAGGAGCAGATAACATTGGGAATCAATCGGATTTCGGGTTGCATGCTTCTGTCTTTGTATACTCATCATTTGATGAGTTGTCAAGATAAATTTTTATCCCCAGCATAAGCTGATCCGAGAAAGGTTCTTTCCTCATGCCATAGATTCCAGCTGTCGATTACTGCTATCTTTATCATCCCGCGTTCCGGACAAAAAGTTACGTTATCTTTTGTATCTCCTGAAGTCTTATCAGCAACCCAAAATTACGGTCCTTGGGATTTTGGGCTTTTCATATCGTTGTCAGGGCCATGACAAATCCTTGCTCCTGCCCCTGTTAGAAAAATATTATTGCAATTAATGGTCAAATATGTCATATTATTGCCATGAAATGGGAAGAACTCTTGGCCATTGTTCGCGATACGCCCGTTTTCTCCTCTTCCTTTCTATTGGCGGGATGCGGTTCCGCCAGCGGGGTGCGGCGGCAATTGGATCGGTGGGTCAAAGCGGGCCGGATCTTTCAGCTTCGGCGTGGCGTTTATGCGGTGAGCCGCCCTTACCGGACCGAGGGCCCCCACCCTTTTCTGGTGGCCAATCGCCTGCGAAAGCCGTCGTATGTGAGTCTGCAGTCGGCGTTGTCCCACTACGGAATGATCCCGGAGTCTGTTCCGGCTACGACCAGCATCACGATGGGCCGCCCGGAAGAGTTACAGACCCCCCTGGGGCGATTCCTTTTTCGACATGTTAAGAAATCGGTCTTTTTTGGATACTCCCAAGCTGAAATTTCACAAGAGCCGCCGGTATTTTTGGCCTCACCTGAAAAGGCCTTGCTGGATTTGCTCTATCTAACGCCGGGAAGCGATTCTCCGGCATACCTCGAAGAGCTGCGGTTCGAGCCTACTGATCATTTTGACTGGCAGGCTTTGCAAAAGCACGCCGAGCGCATCGGGGGCCGGAAGCTGAACCGAGCGGTGAAGCTTATTTTGCGAATGGCCGGGAAAATAAACTTTCGGGAGCTGCAAAAATGAAGGATTACCTAATCCAAATCATTTCGCAGCAGCCGACCGATTTTATGAAGCGAAGCGTTGCCCGGGAATACCTGCAGGCGCGGATTCTTGAGTCGCTTCAGGATCGGGGCGTGTTTACGCGATGGGCCTTTGTCGGCGGGACATCTCTGCGTTTTCTCTTTGGACTGCCCAGATATTCCGAAGACCTGGATTTCTCCCTGGTTATTCCCACAGAAGAGGAGGGGTTTATCCCCCTCATGCGCAAGATCAGTACGGTCTTCGATGCCGAAGGATACGCAAACGATGTCCGTATCAGGGACAAGGGAGCCGTAAAGTCCGCTTTGATGAGATTCCAAGGTGTGCTTTTCGAACTCGGCCTTTCTCCGCGCAGAGATCAAGTCCTTGCGATCAGGGTCGAAATCGACACGAATCCGCCAGCCGGGGCAGAAACAGCCACGACAGTGATCAGAAAATTTGTCGCCTTGAATTTGCTCCACTACGACCGTCCTTCCCTCCTTGCCGGAAAACTGCACGCCCTGCTTGCGCGCCCCTACACGAAGGGACGCGATTTGTTTGATCTGGTCTGGTACTTAGCAGACCCGACCTGGCCTGAACCGAATTTCACCCTTCTGAATAACGCCTTGACGCAAACAGGATGGTTGGAATCAAAATTAAACGCTGCAAACTGGCGGCGGGCTGTCGTGGCACGTCTGGAAAAAATTCACTGGGATCAGGCGGTGAAGGATGTAGGGCCCTTCCTCGAACGCTCCCAAGACGTGAAACTTCTTACTTTCGAGAACGTCAAAAATATGCTGCTGAAGAAACGAAAGCTACCGTAGAGGGACATCTTAAATAATTTCTGGGCGAAGGGGACGCAGGTTCTGAATTGATTTGACAATTAAGGCTCTTGCAAAACTCTTGAAAGTAAGGGCAAATCGTCATTCCGGGCAAGCGAAGCGCGACCCGGAATCCAGGATTTCTAAGCAGTTCTGGATTCCGGCGCCTGCCCCGGACCTGATCCGGGGTTCGCGGAATGACGAATTAAGAGACTTTTGCAAGAACCTCAATTTTGATTGAAGGGGGGCAATAACGACCTGCTTTTTTTCGTGAAGGATTTGCGGCTTAGGCAGGAAGCTCAGCGCCACCTCAGAGGAAACTGGTCTGGATTATCCAATGCATCCAACTCGATATCGGCATCCAATGCTGGCCAGTGGAACTGCCCTGTCCCCATTCGCCGGACAAAAAAAATCTGCTCGATCGTAGCGGTTTGGAAAACAGGATAGTCAGCAAAAGGAACAAAATATTCCTTGTCATCAGCCAGCAGCCAAAATCCGGCTGACCCAATATTCGTGACTTCACTGTCTAAAATGGCTATTCCAGGCGGACTTGAACTCATCTTCATGCTCCCGTATCAAGGCATCTATGCGCCGTAAATCCTTTTGGCTCAAATTATGATAAGAAGCTAAAGCGATCGTCGGTTCCAACCAGAATTTGGCGAGCCCCTCTGGCGTTGACACAGGTATATGGAGCCGAGTTTCTTCCCGGCTGTTGAAAAAGAAGCGGTATGGCCCTATCCGAAGAATCGTCGGAGACACCCCCCCTCCTTTCCCCATCCGCTGGCCATGAATCAAGAGCTTCCCGGCGCATTTCATTTAAGAGGTATTTTCAAAATTATACTAAATCCAGGGAAGGGATTCAATAGAAATTGCCTTTTCTTATTCCCGCCTTTCATTCTGATTGTATCTGTTGACTATCTGGATTGAATCGTTTAAATTCGCAATGGGAAGATATTCCTGAATTATCAAGGAAACAATTTCAAAATTGCTGGAAAGGTCGATGAAAACACTCACCGTAAAGGAATTCATTTCGGCTTTAAAGGCCCGACTCGAAAAATACAACCATGAAGAAATAAAAGAAATCATCCTGGCTCAAGGGATGGCCATGTCCCCGCGGGAGCGCATCCAATTCCTGGATGGATTTGTTCTTTCGAATAAAAAGGAAGGGAAACGAAAGGAGCGGAAGAAAGAGGATGAAGATGCCGATTTGCTGCTGAGCGAGATCAACGCTTTCGGAAAACGGGTTGACAAGTACGAATTTACCAGCGGATGGGGATGGGATGACGAATATGGCGCAGAGAGGGCCTGGGGAGATGACCGCTGGGTTGCCGAGGTTGACGACCTATTCGACCGCATCCAGGAACTCTATGAAGCGGGAAACTATGAGATAGCACGCAAGGCTTTTGAATCTCTCCTGGAAATCTACCGCGGAGGGATGGAAGAGGGTAAGTTCTCCGGGTATGATCAGGAGGAAATGATCGGAACCGATATTGATGAAGCGGCGTTGAAATATCTGCGCTGTGTTTACCTCACGGAATCCCCCTCTGAACGCCCTCAAGCCATATGGAATGCCATATCCAGGATTTCCTTCGATGCCAAGGATGTGAACATCCATGGCGTAATCAATGTCTCTACCGAAGAACTTCCCCAACTGGAGGAATTCGGGCAGCAATGGAGGGAGTTTCTCAAGAAACAAAAAGTGAGCTCTTTGTCCACCAATCTGGTAAAAGAGGCAGTTCGTCTATTTCAAGGGGTCAAGGGGCTTGAAACCCTGGCGATGGAAGAAGGAGGGAAATTTCCTAGCGCTTTTGTAGAATGGCTGGAGGCTTTGAAAAAGGAGGAAAAATATGAGGAAATGATCCGGGCGGCCTCTCTTGGGCTGGAGAGATTGCCCGATCGCCTCCTGATTCGGGCCAAGATCGCGGATTATCTTCATGCGGCGGCCCTCAAATTGAACAGGAAGGATTTAATCGAGGGCTCTTTGAAAGAAGCGCTCTTTGCGGATCCGTCCCTCGAACGGCTATTGGACCTTTTGGACAATGCCCGAAATCTGGAAGGACGGATCAAAATCCTGAATGAAGCGTTGGTTCGATTCCAGATGGTTCGGAAAAAGAAAACCGGAGAGCGCGCCTGGGATCTCAATCGATCACCTGACTTCTTTGAACGAGAAATTCCCGGGAATTTAGAGCTGCAAATCTATCTATTAAAAGGTGATTATGAAAAGGCCGCAGCCCAAATGGGGAAATCCAAATCTCTGGGATGGAGCGCAGGAGAAGACCCGGGTGCGCTGGGGACCCCTTTTTTTCTGTTTTCCAAATGGGATTCCGGGAAAAAAGTGGCCGCGAATTTATCTGAGCTTTGGAAAGAGGCAACCGGTCCTGACCCATTTTCTTATCATGATTATGATGGGGTTTGGGAAGGAGAGGAAATTTCGAAGGGAAGGCTAAAACCGGCAAAAGCGGAGGCCCGTTTCCGCAGCTACCTGGAAGGCGTATTGAAGGAAATCCCTCTCACGGAAGACGAGAAGGAAAAATATTTCCGCAGCGCGCAAAAAATCGCTTTAATGCGAATTGACGCGATTGTCGGCAACCAGCACCGGAAAAGCTACTGGAAAGCAGCCCAATTATTGATTGCGGTTGCGGAAGTTTACTGGAGTAATGGGAAAATGGCTAAGGGGCAAAAAATAATCGCCCGGATAAGGGAAAAATACAGACACCATTCGGCCTTTCGCAGCGAACTTCGAGCCAGAGCCAAAAAATCCGGGATATTTTCCGGATTATAAGGGATTTTGTTTAAAATATTTGCTGGAAACGTTATCACCCCTTCGCTTTTTTTGCCCTCCAACCTTGACCCATTCTTGACAGATAGGAAAAGAGTATTGTACAGTTTGTATCATTTGTATCTTTTGGAGGACTTGACCATGAAGAATGTGCTTTCGATCAGCAATGCCCGCAAGGATTTGCCGCGGTTAATTCGCGAGATTCAGAAGAATCCGCAAGCGGTTTTTCAAATCTCCGTCAGAAATGAGACCATTGCCGAAATCCGGTCCGCAAAACCGATGGTCCCCCCGGGGGAGGCTGTTCGAAAGCTTCTCGATCTGCGTAGGAGTCTATCTGCGGGGGCAAAAATGAAAAAGCGGGAAGCCATCTCTTGTCGAATCAAAGATTCTTTATATCCTGCGTGAGCATATGATTGAATTTTCCCGGCGGCAGGCATTTTGCGACACTTCTTTTTTCTTTGCTGCTCTTTATCCCAAAGATGTCAATTATCAAAGGGCCGGAAGACTCCTGGAGGAGGCGCTCGCCCAGGAAGTCTCCCTCTGGACAACCTGGGATATTATTAGTGAAACGGCGACACTCCTTTTATACCGCTTTAATGCCCGGGCAGCCCTTCGATTTCTGGATGAAATGAAGCCGTCCCTTCAAATTGTATATTATGATGAATCGGTTCGAGAGGAGGCGGAGCGGGTTTTCCGCTTATTCACCAAAGATAAAAAGCTCTCTTTTTGTGATGCGATCTCCTATGTCGTCGTTAAGATTATTCTCCGAGATGTAAATTGCCTCAGTTTTGATGAGGATTTTATCCGCCTTGGTCTGAACGTGATCCATTAATTTAACGGGGGTATCTGGGAAGTACACCCGCAGGAATTTGCGGGGCTTTTTTCATGCGCATTCAGGTTAAAACCGTTGGAACGCTAAAGGCCTTAGAAGAAGGGACCCGGATCGAAATCCGGGAAGTTCCCCAGGGAAGTTCTGTCGCCGGGGTTATTGAGAAATTGCAGCTTCAGGACTGGGAAATCGGGTTCGTCCAGATCAACGGGGAGCGCGGCTGCAGAGAATCCATCCTGAAAGAGAACGACGAACTTACCCTGATTGCCCCTCTGGTTGGAGGATAGTCGAAAGGAAACCTTGTCCAATCGGGGTTTAACCCCTGTCTTCCAAATCCTACCTTTCCATTCAAAGATGGCTCCTGATAATAATCGGATTAATTGCCGTGGGTGTCGGCACGGTAGGGATTTTTGTTCCTCTTTTACCCACAACCCCTTCTACCTGCTTGCCGCCGCCTGCTGCTTCCGCAGCTCGGATCGACTTTATCAGTGGCTGATCGGGAATAAATGGTGCGGCCCCTACATCCGGAATTACCGGGAGCACCGGGCTATCCCCCGCTATGCAAAAATCACAGCCTTAATTCTGTTATGGGGAACGATCGGCCATGCGGTTCTCGCTGTTTTGGATCACCTCTGGCTGCGAATCCTTCTGGTCGCGATTGCCGCCGGTGTGACCATATATCTCCTGCGGCTGAAGACCCTGAAACCCTGAACGCAATCCTTTCTTGACGGAAAGTCCCAAATCCTCTAAAATCCAGGCTTAAAGGATGAAATCTCTGAGATTATTTCAATTGGAGCATACCCTGTTCTATAACTTGTTTGGGTTGATAGAAGCATAAGAAGGAAAATAAATGGGCCTAGAAGGTTTCTACCGCCGAGCTTCTCGCCAATAACTGCCATCTCGACCGGAAGAACCCAAGGGGCAAGGAAGACATCACCCATCTGCCGCCTGAACAAATCGTCGAGAGTATTATTCAGAAAGAACAGCGGATCATGGAGATCATGGGGCGCATCAAAGCCCTTTTGGAGAAACAGTCATGAAGAAAACAATAGGCAACGTGGTCCTTTATAAAGCCCTGGATGGGTCAATTGCCTTGGATGTGAAACTGCGGGATGAAACTGTCTGGTTGAATCTTAATCAGATGGGTCAGCTCTTTGATCGAGACAAGTCGGTTATTTCCCGGCATCTGCGTAATGTATTTATGGAGAAGGAATTGGGAAGGAAGTCAGTTGTTGCATTTTTTGCAACAACTGCCGCCGACAAAAAAACCTATAAAGTAGAATACTTTAACCTCGATGTCATCCTTTCGGTCGGCTACCGGGTCAATTCGAAACGGGGCACCCAGTTTCGCATCTGGGCTACTCGGATTCTCCGGGATTATATCCTCAAAGGATACAGCGTTAATGAACGCCGTCTGAAAGAACTCAACCAGGCAATCCGCCTTATTGCCGATGTGGCTGAGCGCCGCGTCCTGAGCGGAGAAGAGGCTACGGCGCTGCTGCGTGTGGTAGCGGACTACAGCTTTGCTTTGGACCTTCTGGATGCATACGACCGCCAGACCGTCGCTCCGGCAAAGGGTTCCCGCCGCCGCGTTGAGGGCATTACCCTTGAGGAAGCGCGCCAGACCGTTGCCCGCCTCCGCGAATACTACAGAGCGGGCTCACTATTCGGCCGGGAGCGGGACAACAGCCTGGCCGGTGCGCTTCAGGCTGTCCTCCAAACATTCGGCAAAAAGGAACTTTATCCTACCTTGGAGGGGAAAGCCTCGCATTTATTGTATTTTTTAGTCAAGAATCATCCCTTCGTGGACGGGAATAAGCGGATCGCCGCCACCCTGTTCTTATGGTTCCTGCGAAAGAACAGCGCCCTCTATCGTTCCGACGGCGCGAAACGAATCGCCGACAATGCCTTAGTCGCCATCACTTTGTTGATTGCCGAAAGCAGGCCGGAAGAAAAGGACCTCCTCACCCGCGTGCTCGTGCACCTGATTGGTTCGGAGAAGGCATGAAAGCAAGGTGGCCGAAGGTCAGGCTGGGGGAGGTGCTTAGGAATCGGAAGGAATTCGTCACCATTGACGATCTGCAGACGAAGGGAAGAAATATAACCCTGCCGCCTAAGGAAAATTCCAATTAGGGAAGAAAATCATCATGGCGAAACTTGGTACCGACAAAAAACCGGCAGTTGTGCGGGTGGGAACAGAAGCGCGCGCGCAGGAAATCATCCAAATCTGCGATCAAAATGGATGGCAGGTGATCGTGGGGATCGAGCCGGATGAACCGGAGAACATCTCGGATGTGAAGTGGCTTTTAAATCGAAGAAAGATGGAACCTACCATCTTTAGCCCAAACCCGGCCAAAGTCGGCCCCAATGATTATTGTCCCTGCGGAAGCGGCCTGAAATATAAAAAATGCTGCATGGACCGGGAGCCGGATGAGGAGAACGAATAAGGGATAACCTTCGGAGTGTTATACTAAAAGGAATATGTTTACGCAGCTGTTGCATTTTTTGCAACACCTCTCACTGCCGACGAGAGCTCTCAACGCAAATGTTTCACCCCCTTCAGAAATTCCTAATTTCCCAAAAATTCCGCGGTAATCTCGAAAGAAAACTCACGCGTTGCATAAATTGACGGGCAAAATCCAAAAAATTCGAGCCCTACTTGTTCTCCAAACGCTTGGGGTGGCATCCGTAGGAATTCACCCCTGGTGAATTCCATCTTCACTCCTGTTTTCCCCCTCACCCTTCCCCTCTCCCCCGAATCCGGGGGAGAGGGCGGGGTGAGGGGGGGATTTTCGCGGCGCTTTTTATGCAACGTTTAGGAAAAGGAAGTCTTGCATTCAATGAGCGGGGGCAAAGACCTTGCCGGAGAGGATGCCTTTTCCCGTCCGGATAAAAACTACCAGCCAGATCGCCATCAGGAAGACAAGTGCAAGCTCATAAAAATAGAATAGGAAGGAGAAGTTCGTTATCTTCCAGGCGACGCCGGAGGCGACGGTGAGGGCGCCGGAGGGGAAGGTAAAGGCCCACCAGGAAAGAGCGTAAGGAAGCTCCAGTTTGCGCAAGTAAAAAATGATGACAAGGATTGCCATGACGAACCACCAGGCGGAAAAGCCCCAATTGAATAGAATGGCGATCTTGGCGAAGGGAGTGAAAAATTCCGGAGTGATCCCCAGAAAGGAAGTCTTTTCGAAAAAATGGGCGGCTTTGGAGAAGATGGCGGCCATGATGGCCGTGGGCACCAGGCCAATAAAAAATGTAGGCGCCAGGCGGCTGATGGGGAGCTCATGGTAAACGTAACGGTGGTAAACCGCGGCCCCTACGAAGAGAAAGAGAAAGAACCCGACTCCGAAGCTCACCATGGAAATGCAGAAAATGATTTCGGCCGCTCCGGGGAAGAACTCCGCCAGTTCCAACCCCGCGAGGGTAATGATGATCTTCGAAACCGGGGGGATGAACCACCCGAAATTCGAATGGGCGAGCTGAATCTGCTTGTTGCGGAAGGTGCGGGACAAAATGATAAAGCCCATGAGGTAAATTCCCGCAGCGCCCAGCCCCCAGAGCCAGAAAGCCAGGGTCCGGGAAGCGGCGGCGGGGAAGAACCCATCGGGATATCGGAGAAGAACGAGGGAAAAGAGAACCAGAGAGATAGGCATCGTGGGAAAGAAGTTTGCAGCCAGGGGATGATTGAAATCCGCCTGGATCTTGTCCGGGTAGAGGATGAACTTGAGCGTCCAGGGGACGAGGGCCGCAAGAAACATGATCACGGAGAGGACAACGAAGAAGGTCACGAGAAACTTCTTAAAAGGGATGTCTCCAAAGCCCAAGGCCAACGGAATGACCGCGGTGCCCATAACGGAAGCAAACCAGGAGGGATTAAAATTCTGAATCACATCGTTCAAGCGCATACAATTCTTCCTTTTGTTGCCACCGCTGGAGCAGGAGGATGATCAGGCCCTCTTCAAAATCCGCTCTCCTTCCGAAACATATTCTAATAACCATTATCACGGG
>Ga0315278_10006807_pt1 | contig 10398 bp, 12 predicted proteins | sample YL17G06_0_MG_FD_203880 | JGI IMG/M metagenome (GOLD analysis project Ga0315278, IMG submission 203880) | Sediment microbial communities from Yellowstone Lake, YNP, Wyoming, USA - YL17G06_0 | ecosystem: Environmental > Aquatic > Freshwater > Lake > Sediment | place: USA: Wyoming | collected... | reverse complement strand
GATCGGAAATCCCGTTTGCAGCGACTGATTAGTGGCCTCGAAATAGGCCGGATTTCTCCACCCGTGAGGCGAGGTTACGGTGATCAGAAACAGGTCCATTTAGAGACAGGTCGGCGGGAGGCTATGACCCGCCCTGTCAGGGGGTGGCGCGACAATGAACGAGAAAGCGAGGTGTACCGCGAACGACGACAGAATCGTCACCGTATGGGATGAGCACTACTTTGTACAAGCCGCGACCACAAACTCCACCACAAAACAGCGTCGTGTCGTACAACTCGCACAGGCGGAGGGCCTGCTCGACATCCGGGAGGTGCTCTTCGACGCTGACGCAACGTGGGCCGACATCGCGACCGTTCACGACCGTGCGTACGTGGATGCCGTCCGGACGGGCACCCCACGCCGCCTTGCCGAATCACAGGGCTTCAAGTCGTCCCCTGAGTTTGCTGATTCGGTGGCCCGAATCTGGTCTGGGCACATCGCGGCCTGCACGCTGGCGCTGACGGAGGGCGTGATCCTGCACCCCGTGAGCGGGGCGCACCACGCCTTCCACGAGCGCGGCGGCGGCTACTGCACCTTCAACTGCCTGATCGGGGCCGCTCGCTTCCTGTCGGCGCGTGAGGTGCGTCCTGTGGGCATTGTGGACCTCGACGCGCATCCCGGCGACGGCACGTACGCCCTCGCGAAGGACGATCCCGGCGTCGTGATCTTCGACATCTCGCTGGGCACATGGGTCACGGTCGCGCCTGCTGACCGGCACGAATACCATGATGTGGATGACGTGGACGCCTACCGAGCGGCGCTGACGGCACTCCCGGCGTTCCTCGACCGGACGCAGCCGGGCCTCGTGCAGTACCAGGCTGGGGTGGACCCCTACGTGGGAGATCCCTTCGGTGGGATCCCCGGCGTGGACGCGGAGTTCCTGACGTTTCGGGACCAGTTTGTCCTCGGCCACCTCGTACATCGAGGCATCCCGGTCGTCGTAAACCTCGCGGGTGGGTATCTCGAAGACGGCATCTCAGAGCATCTTCACCTTGGGACCATCCGCGTGGCGGCCGATACGCTGCGTCGCCAGAGTGCCGGGAGTTCTGCTGCTTTGACCCCGAGACGGGGACACTAACCGATGACGCGCTTCACGCCGAACTGCTGGGCGATGACATCTGCGCCTGGGACTTCGACCTCACGCCCTGTGAGAACATGACCGACGAGGAGATCGACCGCTACATCGAAGAGCACGCTAAGAAGCACTACGGCAGCAACGCCGATCCGAAGCCCGACGGCAAGTAGCGATGTCCCGTGCGGCCCCCACAACCTGCTAAACGAGCGGAAGGACATCACGCCGGGCCTCGCGGGGCATCGTAGATATTTCCCGGGCTGAACACGCGAGACGGACCCATCGCGGACCAAGTTCCCCGTGCCAAGAAGGGCGGCGGTCATGCTCTCCGGTCAGTCTCTCCGTCACCGGGCAAGTTACCGCCGGACATCACGGGAGAAGTCCTGCCGCTGGCGGAGCGTGTGAGTCGGCCACGCCGCCGGTTCAATAACGACCGGCGTCTTGACACCTGCATCGCGCCGTACACGACGAGGGCCACCGCGAGGGTGGCCCTCCGATCTCGGTCGCGCAGCTTCGGACGTACGTTGATGGCCCCTACTTGACCTTGGTGCCCTTCCCCTCTGCGGTAACGGTCCACGGGCCACCCGCGACTGACCGCTCAACTTTCGTCGTATTGGCAGTGGGCGACACCTCAACAACGGTGAAGCGGTACTTCGCGGGTTTGCCGCTGACCGTACCGTCCCATTCCCAGTGCCATGTGTTCCCCGCGACAGTTCCCTTGGCCAGTGCGCCCCCCGGCCCCAGGCTGGTCATCATGTAGTGGGTGTACACCTTCTCGTTGGGATCGAAGGTCATGACCCGGAGGTAGCTGTATTTCCCGCCCGGCCCCGTGCCCTCCTCGCGGCCAACCAGGCCGAATCCCCCCACGAACCACTCCCAGGTGATCATGCTCGCTGATGAGGTGCTTTCAGTCTTCCACGTACCGACCAAGAAGCCCAGCCGCTCGATTTCCGGCCCCGGTTTAGGCGGCGGGGCCGTCTGCGCCTGCCCGAAGGCAAGGCAGGGGACGGCCAGTGCCAACAACAGGACGATGAGAACGGGTCGCTTCATAGAATGCTCCCTTCTGCGGTGCCACTGCTGATGGTGGTGTTCTGGGTGCTGACGGCCTGCCATCGTCCGTCGCGCTTCACGAAGAAGTCGGTGCTGCGCTGTGACGGAGGAACGGGTTTGCCCATGAAGGTGCCCTTGAGATCCGCGGCCATCGTCGCGATGGCGGCATCACCGAAGATGTGGACGCTCAGGTCGTGGAGGTTTACCGATTCCAGCTTGAACCCGCCGCTCTTGAGTGCCGCTAGCGCCTGCGCCCGGGTCATCACCTCCCCGTCAGCATTCTCCGCCCACTCTTTGGCGAGGATGCGATCCAGCGCCGCTACATCCGGCTTGACCATCGCTGCCGCCCAATCCCGTTCTATCTGCATCACCGCCTGCTCCTCGGCCCCGTCTGCCGTGGTACCGGGCATGGGCTGGTCGCTCGTCACGATGAACCCATCCCACTTCCATTCTCCGTCGCCCTGACGCTGGAGCGCGACCATCCAGTTGCCGCCGCCGGTTGCCGGCGCCAGCCCTTCAGCCTTGGGGGTGGCTTTCTCCGCAAACGTTCCGCGCATGACGCCGAGGTTGCCCACCACGCGCACATCGGTGACGGCTATGGTCACCTCGAAGTTGAACCCGTCGAAAAAGGCCTTGAAGAACGTTGACGCCGCTTCCTTACCGATGATCGCCGGCATGTGTGTTTCGAAAAACGCCGTCTTGTCCGTCATCATGGCGACGGCCCCGGGAGCGTCCGCGGCGTTGACCGCCTTCGAGAACGCCTCCATCGTCTGCTTCACCGCCTGCACGTCGGCAGGATTGTCCACCTTGGGCGCACAGGCCGACAGCAGCACCAGCACCGACACGACCAACACCGAAGGGATCGTCTTCATGGAGTCAACTCCTCTTGGGGGCATTGTCATCGCCATCGGGCAGGGTTTTGGAGCCGTCGCAGGTGTGGGGGCGTGCGTGAACCTCGGGCGAGGCCACCACGGCGGGGCGCGGCCAGCGGCCGAATAGCAACGAAGGCGGCACATCGCAAAACTCCTGCATGCGCCGAGTTGCCGAACTTGGGGGGAAGGCGTCTCAGGATACGCCTGAGCGTGATGGGCGTCAACGCGAGGGGGCGGGCTGCTGGCTCCCGATCTGTATCCCTTCTGTGATACCCGGGTCGGCCTTGCCTCCGGGGTTGCCGGTCGTTATGCTTCGGCACGACGGTCACCTGCCCATACGTGAGGAGGCGGTCATGAGCCGGATCAACTGGCGGGAAGTGTTCAAGTTCTTCTCGGGCGCAGCGTTCGTCGGCGCAATAGCGAACGGCGTTCTGTTCCAGCAGGACATCTCCATGTCGTTCTGGGGATTCACGATCTCCCCAGGTCTGTTTGGCGTGAGGGCGGTCCTCTCGTTCGTCTTGTTCGGGGTGTACTTCTGCTTCGGCTACGTGCGGCGGCGGGATAGAACGGAATAGGCCGGAGACGCCCTGTTGGCAGGGCCGCAGGTCAGGTCACTGACTGTGCCCCAGCCTCAGCCCCTGACTTCAGCCCGCAAGCTCAGCGAATGGGCTGCTAGAGACGGAGACTCTCTCAATGGCTACTGGGCGAAGCAACAAGCTCGTAGGACAAACCGGCGAATATCTGGTGGCGGCGGAACTGTCCCGCCGAGGGCTGATCGCCACCACGTTCACCGGCAACGTGCCCCACTACGACATCATCGCCTCCGACGAGACAGGCAGGCACGTCTCCGTGCAGGTCAAAGCGTCACGAGGAAACAGTTGGCAGTTCGGGGACATCACGCACTACTGCGACATCACGTTCAAGGAACACCGGCAGTTCGTCGGGAAGCTAAAGCCGTGCCCTGTGCGGCGTCTGGTGGTGGTGTTTGTGGCGCTCGGGAAGGAGCGAGATGACCGCTTCTACATCCTGACGTGGCAGAGGCTTCGCGACCTGCTGACCAGGCACCATGTGGCGTACCTGCGGAAGCACGGCGGCGTCCGTCCAAGGCAATGGAAGTCCTTGCACTCTGCCGTCGCTGAGAAGATGTTGCTGCCGTACCGGGATCAGTGGAAGACGATTGAGAGGAATCTGAGGTGAACGGGAAGCGCCAGCATGACCCTCGCCTAACGGGAGGATCGAGGCTACGAGTAATGGACGAAATGAAGGGTTACGCGGAAGACCCTGAGTTGCACGACGAGGATGATCCGGCGTACCAGGCGGAGATGTTCGAGTTGTTCCGGACGCTGAAGTGGAAGCCGGAGGACTTGGCAGACCAGAAGTACGCGGCCACGTATGCGGAGTGGCTGAAGACGGCTTCTGGCGACGTGACGTGACGGTCGCTCACTGTTGCAGCCGGTACATCACCGACCACACGTCATGCAGCGCATGCTCGTAGGCTGCGTCACGCCCTTGGCGGGCCACCTCCGACTTGAAGTTGTCGTAGTCGGTCTCTTCCGCCAGTCCCGAGATCACATTGGACCACACCTGCTTGTCGATGAAGATACGGAAGGCGTAGTCGGTCCCCGCGAACTCCAGAACGTCGCACTGGCCGAGAAGGTCGGGAAACCGCTGCTTCAGCCCTTCAAGGTGTTCTCGGACTCTCGCCCGGACCATGATGCGGCCAGGATCGACAGGCTGGCCGTGCGTGCCGTCTCCCTGCCGGGCGCACACCGCGCTGAAGAAGCCGTGTCTGGTAAATACCCACATGGGTCCATCCTCTGGCTGTTACACAACCTTCTTCTTCACGGGGGGCAGTGGGCACTACTCAAGGCCGGTGGTTGACAGTCTTGGCCACAGACGTTTGCGGAGATCGTCGTCCGCAGGCGAGTCAGCGCCGCCGAACGCTGGTCTACCCGGCAGCCTTTGTCTCACCGGACATCAAGCTATAGTGCCTGTAATTCCACGGTGCCACCGACTCAAGAGAATCGACTCTTGGTATTGGCATGGCCCCCTTGCCGACATTGGACTTCGAGTTGGCCAGCACCGACAGCTTCTCGTCTAACCTCTGGCGAAGTGCCTGTGGGACGAACACCCAAGGTTGAACTTGCCACGAATCGGGTATCGAGCAGTCACGCACTATTGCAGCGCGCAGCTTCGGCCACTCTTTAGACCACGCTTCGAGCCGCTTTACCAGCGCGTGCAGAGTAGAGGCGTAGGTGATTTCGCATAGGTACACCTTCTTCTCTCTGAAGTTGACGGCAACCGCATCGCAGTACCAGAACGTTCCCTTCGCTGGACTCTTGCCGGGTTCGAGTTGAATCGGGCATTCGGCCTTGATGAACATGGCTCCATCAATCTCCTGAAGGTAGTCATATACGACGCCTTGGTAGTAGTCCACCTGTCCTCCGTTGGGCTGTGAAGTTCGTGCTGCTGCCTGCCCGTCAGCATCGGGGCGAGTGTAGTGCAACGGACCAATGGTGTCGAGCTGGTGGCAAGCCCGATGCAGGAGCGGCTGCGGCGGCGCAGAGGGTAGGGCGCGGCGTCCGATGAAACCCCGCGCCTCGTGACCTCACCTGTCACGCCGCTCCTCCACACTCCCGGACATGGAATCTCCCGGGGACCGTCCACTCGCTCCTGTTGGAGGTAGTCACGCCTGCGCGACCTGCCGCTTCTGGCAACTCGATCCCCCGGATCTCGTCCTCGGCGAGTGCCGCATCAACGCGCCCCAGCACCACCCTCTGCCCGGCGATCCGGACGACCCGGACACGCAGGCGGGTCTGCCCAGACGGCCGTGGCCGATGACGGCTGATGACGATTGGTGTGGTCGGTGGAACGGCAGGTCGTGGCACTGGCGCTTCCGCAGGCTTCTGCGTGATGGAGCCGAACCTGGTGAAGGCTGACGCCACCATCAGGAGGGAAGAAGTGGCAACTTTCCGTCAACGAGCCTATCGGCATCTGGGGCACTACAAGCGCAACCGGCTGGGAGTGGACGAGAACGGCGTCTGGCTCAAGACCGGTCAGGTATACGCGCATATCCTGCCGCAGAACCTCCGCCGCCTGAACATCCTCGAAGGAATCAGGGCGGAGTTCTTTGCGTACCGTCATCCCAAGCCAGTCAAGCTCCATACGGACTTTCATCACCTCAATTCGTCGCAGGCGCTGTGCTTCAACCTGTTCTTCCCGTTCTGCTGTACCCCTGACGCCGATCCGGCTCCGCTGCTTCGCCTGCTAGGAGTCGAGGCGGATGGTTTCAGCAACCCCGAGTTCGAGGCCAAGAGCGCCCACCGGGAGGGAACAACCTTCGACTTCGCCGCCGATCTCGTGGGCGGCGGTCGCCTACTGGTGGAGGTCAAGTTTACAGAGGGAGAGTTTGGAGGGACGAAGGACGATGAGGCCCATGTACGAAAGCGGGAGAAGACGTACATGCCGCTGCTTGAGGACAAGGTGCGGCCGGAGGCGTTGCGCCCCAAGGTGTTCTTCGCCAACTACCAGATCCTGCGTAACGTGGCCCATGTGAACCTGGCGGCGGGCCACAGCCTGCGACTGCTCGTGCCCAAGGAGAACGAAGGGCTGCGGTCGGGACTTCAGTTCATCGAAGACTACGCGCTTCCTGACGTGAAGCCGCTGGTGAAGGTCGCGTATCTGGAAGACGTGCTGCAACGGTTGCATGCGCAGAAGGCGGCGTTTCCACCGCATCTGGCAACACACGTCGGGATGCTGGTGGAGAAGTACGCCGTACCGGGGACAGACCCTGAGAACTAACAGCCGACCTGTGGAGGCTCTGGCATGCAAGACCAGTACGCGGCGGACGTTGGCGACTTCGGCAAGTACGGCCTGCTCAGGACGCTGACCGGGATGTTCCCGGTCGCCACCCCCCGACTGCGGCTGGGCGTCGTGTGGTATCTGACGGGGAGCGATGGAAGCTCCGATGGCGGTCACCGAAGCTACCTTGCCCCGGCCAACGCGAAGCGGTTCAGGCCTTGTGATCCCGAACTGCACGACGCGCTCTCACGCATCCACAACTTGGGGCCTTCGGTCGCGGCGGTGGAGCAATCGGGCGTGCTGCCGTCGGACACGGTGTACTGCCATGAGCAGGTACCGCTCGGCGCTGCGCGTCGTTCTTGGGCGAACGCCGCCTTCAGGGCCGTGGAAGCCTCCGACCTCGTCTTCGTGGACCCCGACAACGGGCTCGCCCCGAAGAGTGTCGGGCCGCTATCCACCCGCGCACCCAAGTTCGTGTTCCTTGGTGAGCTTCAGCGGGGTCTCCGGCCGGACCAGTCGCTCATGGCCTACCACCATCTCGGCCGGAACGAGACAGCCGCCGAGCAGGCCCAGCGACACCTGACGACGCTCAGGGAGGCGTTCCCTGACCATGCCGCGCCGTGGACCGTCAGGTTCAGGCGGGGCACCGGGAGGTTATATCTGGTCGTGCCTGCCGTCCAGCACGAGGTGGTGCTACGGGAGCGGCGGGACGCCCTGCTGGCGGGAGCGTGGGGGAAGCTGGAACATTTCGTGCGGCCGGAGGGCGGTACCGAGGTGGCGCAACGAGACATCGACGCCACCACTCTCTGGTAACAGACGGGTCCTGACCGCCTTGGCCTATTCAGGAACCAGCAGACGATTTCGGCTTCGCGCTGAAGCGTCCGCAACGCCTACGATAATCTGTTCCTGCTGGCCCTTGAGTCGGAGGAGGGCGACCAGAGACCGGCGGGAGCACCGCCTCAAGAACGCTGCCGTGCCATAAAGTTGGCGATAGGTAGGGATCGTGTCTCCATGCACGAGGCGACTTCGGGTGTCGTAGGCCTCCCGGATCCGTTCTTGCGTAGCAAGTGTGTCGCCATCGCTGAGGCTCAGCAAAGCCCCAGCACGCGTGACGAGGCGGGCCGTCTTCTGGCGTGGTGAGGTGTCGAGGAAGATCGCCTCCATGGTCGTGGCCAGATCGAGAACTGCCCGCTCCAGCGCCTCACAGTCCTGTGCAACCTCCAACCCGCCAGCGTCCTGCTCCGGGTCCCCGCCAAGCGGTTCCTCGCCGCAACCCGCGAACGCCAGTGCCTTGCAGGCCCTCGCGTAGCACTTCAGGGCGACTTCGACACGGTGGCTCGCCGCTGCGCTTCGACCTGCCTCCATCTCGTCCACAAACGCCTGCAAGCGGCACGAACTACCGGGTTCCGGTTTCGCCGCCGTCAGTTCCCAAGGACGGAGTCCTGTGACATCGCTGATGTAGTCCAGTCCCCACGCATCGGGGGTCGGAAACTCATAGGTCGCGGCGAGTGAGACGTTCCGTGCAGACTGCAAGTTCAGGTACGCCAAGAAGGGGTGGCTCCTGTCCGGCCCGTAGTAGAAGTCCTCAAGATCCATGGTGGCCAGTGGTAGGTCGAGGAAAGCCTGACCAATCAGCGGCTTGAGGTCAACCACCTCGCCAAACGCAGAGCGCGTTCGATTGCGGAAGACGCCCTCCAGATCGGATTCCATCAAGTGGCGAATCCGGGCATCTCCCACAACAACCCCCGGTTCATCAATCGAGAGTCCGTTAAGCAGGTACAGCCGCCTACTTCCCCACGTCTGTGAAGACCACCGATGCAGCAGGTTGATTAAGGATGGCTGCTGGCCGTCCACAAGGTGGTGATAGAACCCCACGTTCCTGAGAAACCACCCACAGCACTTCATAGAGGATGAGTCCCACGGCAAACGTTGAAGCCCAACCCATCCGGCGATCACCTCGTCGTTGGGAACCGGCAACGCCCGAATGAAATCTAGAAACTGGGGAGTTGCCTCAGCGTGGGTCGCCAACCAGCGGACACGTTCTGCTGGGTGCAAGAACAGCCGTAGCGACTGGTCCTGCTGGCTGACCACTCGGTCCAGCAGTGACCTGCATCCGCTGACGAAGGCTTTGAAGAGCGGCTCGATAGACCCGCTACCGGACATCACCAGTCTCCTGCTTGGCTCGACGTCTGTTCTTCCGCCGCCACTCCTCGGGGAGGTCGTCCAGTAGCATCGGGTACCCCTGCTGCGTCAGCATGGCTTGGACTGGCTCGACTACGCGCACCACAAGGTCAGCGACCTGGGGAGCGACGGTGGCCTGCGTGCCCTCTACCTCAAACCTGTGCTCATAGTAGCCGCTGGCGTCTCGGACGAATGTCCCGATCCCCGGCAGGTCGAACTCTGGGCGCTGCATGTCCCGTCGCCACCACTGCCCAACCGGGGAGTGTTTCTTTACGCCAGTAGTGAGCCGGAAGGTGGCGACCAACGACAAGCGGAAATGGCCGTCTGTCACCACGCCGACTACCATAGGGTTCTCTCTTGACCCTGACCTAAGAGCCGTCTTGATCTTCACCGTAACGGTAGTGGCCTTCGTTCTAAGCACCTCATCGCGGCCGTGCCACAGGTCGAGTGGCACGGGCCTGACCTGCGGCAACACCTGCCGCTCGATCTGCTGAAACAGTCCTCTGACCTTGCCGCGCTCACCCTCGTCCGGATAGACCTCCTGTTTCGCCTTCTCGATGGCGTTGGCGATTGCCACGAGACCACTGACCACCAACTCCTCATCGTAGTCCGGATGGAGTGGCTGGTAGGCCGTGAGCCTTTCCCACGACAAGTGCGTTATCAGGTCCGTGGGGTGGGTCAGGAACTCCTCTGTCGCCAGCGTGGATTCGACCTCGCCCGCGCCCATCCTTCGCGGGGCCAAGTAGACCATCACGATGGGGCGATTGGGATGTTGTTTGCGTTCCCTCCGGTAGTACCGTGCAAGCTGATCCTTCTGTTTGGCCCCAGATTGGATCTTGTTCTCGACTAGAACCAAGAAATGGTCGGACTCCAGCCTCAAATCCACGCGGTCACGTTCGATGACGGGCGGACTCCACGTCTGTGCAAGAAGATCAGCCTGTCTGTCGGCGGGAATCGGCAGTGACCGCAAGAAGTGCTGTCCGCGCAGAGCGCCGGTGCGGCTCCGGGGCTCAAGAGCGGCTACCTTGGGACCGGCGAGGACAAGGTCTACTACGAGGCCGCGGGCGCCGGGCCCGCGATCGTGTTCATCCACGACGGTGTCCTCCCGAGCGAGGAATGGGACGGCCAGTTCGGCGTCTTCGCCGAGCGCTTCACCGTGGTGCGTTACGATCGGCGAGGCTACGGTCGCTCGCCCGTGCCGTCCGGCCCGTACTCGAACCTCCAGGATCTGGGCAACCTGCTGGAACACCTGAAGATCGACCGGGCCTGCCTGGTGACCGGCTCGGCTGGCGGCGCGCTCGCGATCAACCTCACGCTCGAGCACCCGGAGAAGGTCAGCGCGCTGGTCCTGGTTGGCGCCATCGTTGACGGCATGCCCTTCAC
>Ga0315278_10006805_pt1 | contig 10399 bp, 9 predicted proteins | sample YL17G06_0_MG_FD_203880 | JGI IMG/M metagenome (GOLD analysis project Ga0315278, IMG submission 203880) | Sediment microbial communities from Yellowstone Lake, YNP, Wyoming, USA - YL17G06_0 | ecosystem: Environmental > Aquatic > Freshwater > Lake > Sediment | place: USA: Wyoming | collected... | reverse complement strand
GATGTCGGGGAAGGGCGATGGCCCCGGCTCGGCGATCGTGAACCCGAAGCCCCGCAATTTTACCGACTCTGAATGGCAGAAGAGCGTCAGCGACGAGCACATCGAGAAGATCATCCAGTACGGGGGCACCGCCGTCGCAAAGAGCCCGATGATGCCGAACAATCCCGATCTGATCGCCAAGCCTGACGTTGTCAAAGGAATTCGCACGGTGGTGCGCAAGCTCGGCCACACGCAATAGCAGCGGGGGGGGGCGAATCCCCCAAGGAGGGAGGATCCTATGCGACGCAACAAACGCGGCCTCGACGGATGGATCGCTCGTGCGGTGGTTTTCGCGGGTCTCGGGCTGCTACTCGGCTGCGAGTCAGGGCCAGGCCCAGAGAGCGTCGTCAGCGTGCGGGAGGCAGCGGCGGCCGCGCCGAGCGGCCCGAGCGTCGCCGACCTGATGAAACAGCGCGGCCTAAACGAGGCCGACGTGGTCGGCGCACTCAAGACCTACGTGCCGCCCGGCAAACGCGACGAATACGTGCTCTTCGCCTCGGGCGGGCACGGCGGCCAGCTGCTTGCGATCGGCGTGCCGAGCATGCGGATTCTCAAGGTCGTCGCGGTCTTCACGCCCGAGCCGTGGCAAGGCTACGGATTCGACGACGACACCAAAGCCATCCTCAAGAATGGCTCGCCAGAGGGCAAGCCCCTCACCTGGGCCGACGACCACCACACCGCCCTCAGCGAGACCAAGGGCGAATACGACGGCCAGTATCTCTTCCTGAACGACAAGGCGAACGCGCGCATCGCGGTCATCAATCTCGAAGACTTCACGACCGTCCAGATCGTCCGCAGCGGCCTCATCCAGAGCGACCACGGCGGAGCCTTCGTCACGCCAAACACCGAGTACGTGATCGAGGGTTCGCAGTATCCGACACCTCTCGGCGGCGCCTACGCGCCGATCGAGGACTTCCAGAAAAGCTACCGCGGCGCCCTGATCTACTGGAAGTTCGACCGCGAGAAGGGACGCATCGACCCCGCCCGCTCGTGGGCGATCGAGGTGCCGCCGTACATGCAGGACCTCTCCGACGCCGGGAAGCTCGTCAGCGAGGGCTGGTCGTTCACCAATAGCTTCAACACCGAGATGGCCTACGGCGGCAACGCCGAGGGCAGGCCGCCGCTCGAGTCCGGCGCCTCGCAGAACGACATGGATTATCTCCACGTCGTGAACTGGAAGAAGGGCGAGGAATTGGTCGCCGCCGGGAAAGCCAAGACTATCGCCGGCATGAAGGTAATCCCGCTCGAGGTCGCCGCCGCCGAGGGCGTGCTCACGTTCGTCCCCGAGCCGAAGAGCCCGCACGGCGCGGACGTCACGCCCGACGGCACGGAGATCATCGTCGCCGGGAAGCTCGATACGCACGGTACGGTGTACAGCTTCGAGAAGATCAAGCAGGCCATCGAGCAGAAAAAGTTTGCCGGCAAGGATCCCTACGGCGTCCCGATCCTGCCCTTCCAGGACGTGATCCGCGGGCAGGTGGAGATCGGCCTCGGCCCGTTGCACACCCAGTTCGACGACAAGGGCTTCGCCTACACAACCCTCTTCCTCGAATCGGCGGTCGCCAAGTGGTCACGGAAAGACCTGAAGGTCGTCCAGAAGATTCCGTGCCACTACAACGTCGGGCACCTTGCCGCCGCCGAGGGCGACACCGTGAGCCCCGATGGGAAGTACTTGGTGGCCATGGACAAGTGGTCGATCGACCGCTTCCAGCCAGTGGGCCCGCTGTTGCCACAGAACTTTCAGCTGATCGACATCGGCGGCGAGAGCATGCAGCTTCTGTACGACATGCCTTTGCCGACCGGGGAGCCCCACTACGGGCAGATGATCAAGGCCGACAAGCTGAAGCCCATCGCCGTCTACAAGCCGGGTACCAACGCGGTCCTCGGCCGCAAGGATCCGGACGCCGTGGAGGGTGGCAAGGAGCGCATCGAGCGCAAGGCCGACGGCGTACACGTCTACATGACGGCGGTCCGCAGCCGCTTCACACCCGACACCCTGCGCGTGAAGGAAGGCGACACCGTGCATCTGCACGTCACCAACCTCGAGCAAACGCAGGACGCCACGCACGGCTTTGGCCTCGACGTCTACAACATCAACCTGAGCCTGGAGCCCGGCAAGCACAACAACGTTACCTTCAAGGCCGACCGGGCGGGCGTCTTCCCGATGTACTGCACCGAGTTCTGCTCGGCGCTGCATCTCGAGATGGCCGGGTATCTGTTGGTCGAGCCTGCGGGAGGATCGAAACACTGAGCGCAGCCCGGGCGCTCGCGGCCGCCCTCGCGGGCGCGATGCTCGTCGGCGCGGGCGGGCTCGGGGCCTCTCGTGCCGACGAGGGCGGAGGCCTAGTCGCGGCGGTTGCGGATTCACACGACGCGGGATCCAAGACCGCCGCCCTTCTCGCCTCCGTTCCGGACGTGCAGCCCCCCCGTCCCGAGCGCTGCCGCGCGGTTGCAGCCGGGGCCGGCCTCCAGGCCGCGCTCGACACCGCCTCTGACGGCGATACCCTCTGCCTTGCGCCGGGAACGTACGGTGGCCCGATCACGATCTCCCGCAGCGTCACGCTCTGGGGCCCGCGCGATGCGGTCGTGCAGAGCGACGGACAAGGTACGACCGTGCGGATTGCCGGCGCGGGTGCCGCCCTTCTCGGTCTCAGCGTCGCCGGCAGCGGCTCCCGTTACGAAAAACAGGACGCCGGGATCCTCGTCGCCGCCGACCGCGTCCGCGTCGAGGGCGTGATGGTGCGCGACGCCGTCTTCGGCATCACCGTCGAGCAGGCGCGCGCGGTCGTCATTCGCGGCAACCGGATTGTCGGCCGCCGCCAGGCGATGCTCGGCTTGCGAGGCGACGGGCTCCGCCTGTGGGAGGTCCACGACTCGACGGTCGAAGGCAACGCGGTCGTCGACGGGCGAGACGTTGTCGTCTGGTACTCCTCAGGCAACCGCATCGTCGACAACGTCGTCACGGGCAGCCGCTACGGCACGCACTTCATGTACAGTCACCAGAACATGGTCGCCCGCAACCGATACGTGGGAAACGTCGTTGGCGTCTTCCTGATGTATTCGCGGCAGGTCGAGCTACGCGACAACCTGATTGCCGCATCGGGTGGGGCGGCGGGATTTGGCCTCGGGCTCAAAGAGTCCAGCGGCCTCACCGTCGCGGGCAACGTGCTCGTGAAGAACACCGTCGGCATCTATGTCGACTCCTCGCCCTTCGAGCCGGGGATGCCGAATCGCTTCGAGGGAAATGTCGTCCGCCTCGGCGAAACCGGCGTGTTGTTCCACTCGAGCCCGCACGAGAACGTCTTCACCGGCAACAGCTTTCGTGACAACTTTCAGCAAGTGCGAGTCGATGGCGGGGGTGACGCGCTCGATATGGTCTGGCGCGGCAACGACTTCGACGACTATGTGGGCTACGATTTGAACCGCGATGGGTTCGGCGACGTGCCGTACGAGCTGCGCAGCCTGACCAACCGCCTGACCGGCACGTACCCGTCGCTGGCGTTCTTGCACGGGACTCCCACGCTCGCCCTGGTCGAAGCGATCAGCTTCATCGTGCCACTCTTCCAGGCCCGTACCCTGCTCGTCGACCCGGCGCCGCGCATGGCGCCGCTCACGCTCGGGTCGGTGCGGTGAGGGTCGAGCTCGCGCACGTCACCAAACGGTTCGGGCACTTCACCGCGCTCGACGACGTCACGCTCACGATTTCCGAGGGGAGCCGCGTGGGCCTCATCGGGCCGAACGGCTCCGGGAAATCGACGCTCACGCGCATCATGATGGGAATGCTCGCCGCCGAGGGCACGGTCCAGATCGGCGGCCTCTCTCCCTTCGCCGACCGCGTTCTCTTGGCGCAACGGCTCGCCTACGTGCCCCAAGCCGCGCCGGCCCTCACGGCAGGCGTGCGCGACTTGGTTCGCGCGGTGGCCACGGTCCGGGGGATTGCCCCTTCGATGATCGCCGCCCGCGGGCGGGAGCTCGGCCTCGACATCGAGGCGGTCGGCGACCGACCGCTGCGCAGTCTCTCGGGTGGCATGAAGCAGAAGCTAATGATCGCGCTCGCGATGGCCGCGACCGAGGCCTCTCTGGTGATCATGGACGAGCCCACCGCGGGCCTCGATGCGGCTTCGCGTCGCCGCTTCTATACGGTCTTCGGCGCGCTCCGTCCGATGACGCTGGTGCTTTGCTCGCACCGTCTCGAGGTGCTGCGGCATCTCATCGACCACGTGATCCTCCTCGACGAGGGCCACGTGGCCTGGGACGGACCGCTCGACACCTTCCTCGCGCGCTGCGCGACGAGCGTCCTCGAGGTGCGCGCGACTTCCGACGCGCGAGCGCGCTGGCTGCGCGCGCACGGTTTCGCGCCGGGCACCGGCTACTGGTGGGCGAAGACCGTGCCGCGCGCCGACAAGGCGGAGGAGCTACTGTGTCTCGTTGCTGAGCTGCAGGGTGACCTCACCGATCTCCTGGTGCGCGACGTCGAGACGGTGAAAGGCGACGACTGGACGGCCGGGGGCGTAAGTGCGCGCTGAGGCCACGTGGAGCGCCTCGCCACGTGTGGCGACTGCCTCGCGCACCGCGCGCCATGGAGGCGCACGAGGCGCGCCGATCCTCGCGGGCGCTGGCGTGCTCGCGCTCGTCGGCATCGCGCTCTGGGCAATCGTCGGGTCGCGCACGCCGCCGGTGGGCCCCGTGCCGGTCGCCTGGGACCGCCAACCTTGCGCCCATTGCGCCATGCATCTCGGGGAGCCCGCCTTCGCCGTCCAGCTGCATACGGCCGACGGCGACGTGATGTTCTTCGACGACCCCGGCTGCTACTTCACCTACATCGCGGCGCACGTGACGGTCGTGCACGCGACGTGGTTCCACGAACTGCGCGAGGACCGCTGGCTGCCGGAATCCGCCATCGGGTTCCTGCCGGTCGCGACCTCACCGATGGGATGGGGGCTCGGCGCCGTGGAAGCGGGCACGGCGGGCGCCCTTTCCGTCCAAGCGGCCCGTGCTCTCGTCCTCGCCGAGCGGCGTGGGGACGGCGGGCGGCGCGAGCGTCCGGCACGCTGAGGCAGCGATGGCTCTCACCCGAGACGTCGTGGCGGTTGCGCGGCTCGAGCTCGCGGAGGTTTTGCGCTCGCGCTGGCTGCTCTTCTGCGGGGGGCTCTACGCCATTCTCGGCGGCAGCTTCATGCTGGTCGGCCTGCGAGAGTCGAGCATCCTTGGTTTCACCGGCATGGGGCGCGTCCTCACTTCGTTCTGCCACGCGCTGCTCTTGGTTTTGCCGCTGCTTGCGCTGACCGGCACCGGGCAGGTCGTGATCCAGGCGCGCGAGAGCGGCGCGCTCGAGATGCTCTTCAGCCATCCGTTCTCGCGCGCCGGCTACTACCTCGCCGTGAGCCTCGTACGCTACCTCGTGCTCTTGCTCCCGCTCGTGGCCCTGGTGATGGCGCTCGTGCTCTACGCGCGCTTCGCGCTGGGCGAGCAGCTGCCGTGGGCTTTCGTCGCGCGCACCGTCGCGGTGAGTGCGGCGCTCTTGTGGGCGTTCGTCGGCATCGGCATCCTGATCTCGACTGCCGTGCGCAGGCAGACGCGGTCGCAGACCTACGTATTGCTCACGTATGCGGCGAGCATTGCGCTCCTCGACTTCGCCCTGGTCGGCATGATGCTCCAATGGCGGCTCCGTCCGGAGGGCGTGTTCGTGCTCGCGGCGCTCAACCCGGTCGAGGCGGCGCGCATGGCGTTGCTATCCTCGGCCGATCCGGAGCTGTCGGTGCTCGGCCCGGTCGGGTTCTTCCTTGCCACCCGTTTAGGTCCCGGGCGTCTGTTTGCGCTCGGCGTTGCCTGGCCGCTCCTGGTGGGCACGCTTGCCTGGCTCGCCGGCTTCCGGCGCTTCCGACGCGACGATCTCGTGTAACGCGCACGGCGATGCTGCGCGCCAGGATTCCGAAGGAGGTCAGTGATGAGGGAACCGATTCACAAATTCTGGGAGTTTCTCTCTCGACCCATCGAGATGCGGGCTCGCGCGGTGCTGGCCGCGCTAATCGTGCCGCTGGCATTGAGCTTTGCCTTCCCGCTCTGGAACATCTCGATGAAGGCGCCGCAATACCCGAACGGCCTCACCCTCGACGTCTACCTCTACAAGGTCGAGGGCGGGAACGAGGGCCAGCATATCCAGGAGATCAACACCCTCAACCACTATATCGGGATGGCTCCGATCAACCGCGAGCAGCTGAGCGACCTCGGCTGGATGCCCTTCGCGATCGGACTCCTCATCCTGCTGACGCTCCGCTGCGCCGCGATCGGCGACGTGCGCGTCCTGGTGGATCTCGCCGTGCTGAGCACGTACGTCTCGCTCTTCTCGCTCAGCCGCTTCATCTACCGGATGTACGTTCTCGGCCATTACCTCGACCCGCATGCGCCGCTGAAAGTCGAGCCGTTCACCCCCGCGATTTTCGGAACGAAGCAGATCGCGAACTTCACCGTGTCGAGCTATCCGCGCGGGGCGACCGTGATGCTCGCGGCGTTCGTGACGGGCGTGTGCCTGGTGGCGATCTGGGTCCTCCTGCGGGGCCGGAGCGAGGCGCTGCGCCTGGCACGCACGACAGCGACCTGAGCGTGGCATCGCCGATGCTGGACCCGCGGGACTCTTCGCCGTCGGCCGTTATGGAGTTGCGCTCTTGCCGCTCCTGGCTTCGAATCGCGCCCGGGGTTATCCATTCAGAGACGCGGTGCGCTTTGACATCGCCGCAGCATCTGCCGGTGACGATCCTCGGCGACTACTGGAAGGGGCGGCCCGACCACATCCCGTCGGCGGGCCTGATACGAATCCTCGGCGGGTTCCCGATCGGCGCGATCGCGGCCGATCTGCCGGCCGAGCTTCAGCCCCGCGCGTGGGCGCGCGGCGCTGCTCGCGAGGTCTTCCTCGAGCTCTACGACGGGCGCGCCGCGACGGCCGAACAGCGGAGCGCAGAGCTCATGGCCCCGAGCGAGGAGGGCGCGTGACACCCACGGGACACGCGGCGGTCGATCACTTGCTCCCTCGCCTCGCTCGCGAGCCGCAGTACCCGACGCAAGGCGCCACGCTCTTCGTCGACCTCGAGCGGCGCGATCTCCGGCGCGCCTACACGCCGCGGCAAGTGGTCGAAACCTTCCTCGAGGGGCGCGGCGCGAACATGTTCTACCTCTACAATCTCCTCGACCCGACGATCCCCGGGGGGCCCCTCTCCCCCTCGGTTCCACTCATCTTCGGCTGCGGAATCCTCACCGGTATCGTCCCCTCGGCCGCGCGCGGCAACGTCACCAGCTGGTCTCCAGAGACCCACGTTCTCATGGACTCGAACGCCGGCGACTACTTTCCCTCCTTCCTCAAGCTCTCGGGCTACGACCGGCTGGTCATCACCGGGCGGGCGGAGAACTGGGTCTATCTCTACGTCGAGGGGGAATGCGTCGAGATCCGCGATGCGCGCCATTGGCAAGGCCTCGACAACATCGAGCTCCGCGAGCGGGTCGCGGCCGAGCTCGGCGCCGAGTGGACGCGCAACCTGGCGATGGCGTCGATCACGCGGGCGGGCGAGAACGGCGCTCTCTGCGCCGGAATCATGGCAGGGCCCAAGGCGATCTACGCGCGCGGCGGGACGGGCGCCAAGATGGGCGCACACCGTCTGAAGGCGATCGTCGTCCGCGGCTTCGATCCCGGGCGCGCGACCGGCGCGCACGCGGCTCGCGTCAAGCCAACGAACCGAGAGATCGCTCGTCAGCTGCTCGGGACCACCGTCGTCCAGCACGCCCTCAAGATCCGCGGCACGCCGTTCCTCTACAAGCCCTCGCGCCTGCTCGGCGCGATCGGCGCGCTCAACCACCAGCAGACGACCTGGACCGAGGCGCTCGACGCCGAGAACATCGACCCCTTTCGTCCGTCGATGGCCGGCTGCTTCCGTTGCCCGGTCAACTGCCGGCCGAGGAACGACCTCGCCCGCGGCGGCCGCGGCAAAGGAGACCGCTACGACGCGGGCGACGGCCCCGACTACGTGACGGTCGGCAAGTTCGGACCGAACGTCGGCGTCTCCGACGTCGCGCAGGTCATTCGCTTGAACAACATCGCCAACGATCTCGGGCTCGACGCCGCCTCGCTCGGCTCGGCGATTGCCTGGGCGATGGAGCTCTACCAGCGTGGCATGCTCACGAAGAAGGATACCGGCGGCCTCGACCTCACCTGGGGGAACTACGAGGCGATCGAGAATCTCTTCTTCGCGGCCGCGAGCCGTGAGGGATTCGGCGACACCATCGCCTGGAGCGGCCGGGCGGTGGACGCGGGCAAGTATCCGCCCGAAGCGCTCGACTATCGGATGGCGGTCAAGGGGCTGATGCAGAGCGACCCGCACGACGCGCGCATCATCAAGGCCTTCGCCCTCGGCCTCGCGGTCGCGACGCGCGGCATGGATCACCTGCGGAACCGCGTCACGCTCGAGATCAACGCCAAGATCAACGACGACCCGCCGTTCAAGCGAGACCTCTACGGCGGCGCGGTGTCCGCGAAGCCGAACGCCTACGACGGCAAGGCGCTCGCCGTCCGCGCCTGCGAGGACACCTTCGCGGTGGGCGATGCGGTCGGCATGTGCCGCTTCACGACCAAGCTGTTCAACAGCCCTTCCCTTCCCGGCCTCGAGCAGTTCTCGAAGCAGATCGAGAACGTGACCGGCATCGCGCTCTCGCCCGCCGATCTGCGCGCAATCGGGCTCAACATCACCGGGCTCGAGCGCATGATCAACTACGCGCTCGGCGCGCGACGGAAGGACGACACCCTGCCGCGACGCTGGTTCGAGGAGGAGATCGAGTGGGGGGCCTACCGCGGAGAGAAGATCGGGCGCGACGAGTTCGAGCGGATGCTGGCGGAGTTCTACGCGCTCTCCGGTCTCGACGACGAAGGGCAGCCGGCGCTCGACTTCCGGGCCCGGCTCGCGGCCGTGGCCGCAGGCTTCGCTGTCACCGTGCGGATCCCGAAGGAAATAAAGGCGCTCCCCGGAGGCGGTCTCGTCGTCACCGAGGCGGTGGCGTCGATCCGCGAGCTCCGCGCGGCCCTCGACCACCAGTTCCCAGGTCTCGGCGCGCTGCTGGCGAGCGATGCCTTCAACTTCGCCGTCAACGGCGAGGTGCTCCTGCACGGCGCCGAGGACCATCCGCTGCAGAGCGGTGACCGAGTCGAGGTCGTGATGGCGATGTCGGGCGGCTAGCGATCGCGAGCTCTCGGCTCGCCCGCGCCGACGATGTCCCGCTGCACTCGCGCGATGCGCAACGCCTGCGTCGGGCGTGCTCGATGCGGCGCTCCGGGATCAGGCATCCCGCCGGACGGCCGGGCGACGCGCGAGAAAAGCCTCGATCAGCTCGCCGCCAGCCGCGATTCGAGACGTTCGTTCAGCCGCCCCTCCTCGCGCAGCTTACGCAAGCGCCGATGGCCGAGGAGAGCGGCGCCAATCGCCCCCGTACATTGAGCCAGGTCGCCCGGCGGCACGTTGACCGGCGCCTTCAATCGCTCGGCGAGAACTCGCGCCATCGTCTCGAAGCGGGCGATGCCTCCGACGAGCGTGAACTCCGGATCGAGGCCGGCGCGCTTCATCAGCTGTACCGACCGGTCGGCGAGCGAGACGATCGCGCCGTGAACGATGTCTGCCGGGGCGCAGCCGGATGACACGTGATTGATCACTTCCGATTCGGCGAAGACGGCGCACACGCCGGAGATCGACACCGGCTCTTTGGACGTGACGAGCAGCGGCCCGACCTCGTCGATCTTGTAGCCGAGGTAGCGCGCCGTCTTTTCCAGGAAGGCGCCAGTCCCGGCGGCACACTTGTCGTTCAGGCGAAACGACTTCACCCTGCCGCGCTCGTCGAGCCGGGTCGCCTTCATCGTCTGGCCTCCCATGTCGAGGACAGTCCGGGTGTTCGGAAAGAGCCGGCGCGCACCCGTCGCCTGGGCGGTGAGATCCGTCACCTGCACATCGCGAAACGGCACCTGATAGCGCCCGTACCCGGTGCTGACGACGTAGGCGACGTCGCGCTCTTCCAGTCCCGCCTGCGCGAGCGCTTCGCGCTCGGCGCGCGTAGCCGCTTCCGTCAGACGGAAGCCGGTGCCCACGATGGCCCTGCCGACGAGATCGCCGCCATCCGTGACGATGGCGGCCTTGGTGTACGTCGATCCCAGGTCGATGCCGAGCGTGAAGGTCACGACGCTTGCACTCCTTCCTTCGCCGGCCCGGCGGGGCGCGGGTGCGGCGAGCGGCTGGCGCGAATCTGATCCAGCGCGAAGAGAGCCGCACCGAGGGCTCCCATGAAGTGAGACTCCTCGTTTACGTTCATCTTGAGACCGAGCTCCTCGTTC
>Ga0315278_10006798_pt1 | contig 10406 bp, 8 predicted proteins | sample YL17G06_0_MG_FD_203880 | JGI IMG/M metagenome (GOLD analysis project Ga0315278, IMG submission 203880) | Sediment microbial communities from Yellowstone Lake, YNP, Wyoming, USA - YL17G06_0 | ecosystem: Environmental > Aquatic > Freshwater > Lake > Sediment | place: USA: Wyoming | collected... | reverse complement strand
TGCCGTAGGAAACCCGCGTGAAGAACTGGCCCGTCACTGACCAGCGGCGGACAAGCTCCCATGTGAGCCCCCCCCCCGAATAACGCGGCGGCATTCAGGGTCGACTCCACCCGGCTGGCGTCGAGGATGCCGAGCCGGTTGGTGAAGTTGACCTGGAACTTCGGCATGAGGCGGGCATAGCCGCCGCCGAGGTACGGCCGCACCGTGCCGCCGCTGAAGGACGCGCCGAGCGTAGGTCGGCGCCTGTACACGGCAGGCAGGAAGGAGTCATCCGAGGGCGTGCCCTGGTAGCAGGAGTTCCCCGGATTGAGCACGTCCTGCTCATCGCACGTGAACGCCCCATGCACGCTGCCGAAGAAGGCGTTGAGGCTCAGATTGGCGATCAGGACGCCGCCCATGGGTGGAGATGAACAGTCGGCACCCAGCCCGATGATGTTCGCGGAAACCCCGGATACCGGGATCGGCGGAATCCACCCCGCCTCGACACCAAAACCCTTGCCCAGGCCGACGCAAATGCGCGGCTGCACCGCCACGACCAGCTGGTTGGTGTTGGACAGCGCCTCGACCCGAACCAACAGGTGGTTGGCGTCTGTGCTTCCTGATCCACCTCAGGTACCGTCAGCACACCAAGGCCCAGTTCGACCCGGCCCGCCGGCGTCCGACCCGGCGCCCGCGCGGGCGTGAACGCGATGGCAACAGACCTGGTCCCCATCGTCTGCGCCTCATTGGATCCGGCCGGAGCGATGCAGGTGTTCTGCGCTGCGAGCGGTGTTGCCCACAGCGCGACAAGCAGTGGAAGCCGGCTTCTCACGGAACAACGCATCGGTCCGCTTGGGACTATTGCACCGTGATCGTACCCGACATGCCCGTCACGGTGTTCGCCGCCGGGTTGGCGCCGTGCGCCGAACAGTAGAAGCGGAAGACGCCGGCAGCAGGGAACACGATGCTGAAGTCCTGCGGGGGGGCGAGGAGGGGGGTGCCGACGCCCGGACTCATGGGTAGCGCGGTCGAGTTGCCGCTTGCGGGCACCACGTTGTGGTTGATCGCATTGCTCGCCCACACGAATCGCACCGATCCGCCCGGAGCGATGGTCAACGTGAGGGGAGAGAACTGTATGCTTCCGTTCGCGCCCACCGTGATGGTATTGCCCGCCGGTGGCGGGTTACTGTCGTTGCTCGAACTGCAGGCGCCGAGGACCGCGGCGAGCGTGACACCGACGAGTGCGGGAGAGATTCGAGACATGGTTTGCCCCTGCTGAAGAGGTAAGGGACGCAGAACAAAAAGAGGATAAACCCGCAAGAACGATACCTCTGTCCATCTGCCGTGCCCGCAGTCTCTTGGCTTGCTGCAACAGGTCGCGCACGGGGCCAATCGCCCGTCCCGTCGCGGATCGCCCCACGTCAGAGGGGTGGTCCGGTTTCCACGGGCAGTTCCTCGCGCTGCGCCCACTCCGTCCACGATCCATCGAACAGCGCCGTGTCTGTGGCGCCGAGCACGTGCAGCGCGAGAAGCAGGCTGCACGCGGTGACACCGGATCCGCACAAGGCAATCTGCGGCCGACCTGCGTCGATGCCAGCCGCCGCAATGATGGCGCGCAGTTCGCCCAGGGGGCGCAGCAGACCGTCGGCGTCGACAAGCTGCGCGTAGGGGAGGCTTCGGCTCCCGGGGATGTGCCCACCGCGAAGGCCGGGACGCGGCTCCGGTTCGGTGCCCTCGAACCGGCCGCGCGAACGCATATCCGCGAGCTGAGCCGTTCCCTCTTGCTGTGCCTCGAGTACCTGCGCCGCGCTCCGCACCATGCTGGAGCGAAGAACCGCGTCAAACGTAGCGCGTGGCGGCGCTGCCGGGTCGCCCGGCTCGAGTATTCCGCCCGCTGCTTTCCATGCGCCGAGGCCGCCATCGAGCACCGACACCGCATCGTGGCCGAAGGCGCGAAACATCCACCAGACCCGCGGCGCGCTCAAGTTCATGCCCGACGCGTCGTAGACGACCACATGATCGCCGCTCGAAATGCCCAGTCGCGACACCAGGTCGGCGAACTCCGCGGCACTCGGCAGCATGTGCGGCAGCGGCGAGGCGGGATCGCTTGCCTCGTCGATGCTGAAGAGCTGTGCACCGGGCAGGTGTCCCTCGCGGAACTCGCGAAGGGGATCGCGATGCATGGTGGGGAGATACCAGGAGGCGTCGAGGACCCGGATGCCCGGGTCGCGAGGGTGCGCGAAAAGCCACTGCGCCTGTACTACGGGGGGGACTGGCATGGGGGGAAGTTAGTGTCGGAGAGTTTGACCGCATGATTCAGGTAGCCGGGCACGGCGAACCTCGCTAACGTGTGCTCCATGCAACGCGCCCTTGATCCCCGCTCCGCCTGGCGGGCGGTGGAAACCCGTGATGCCCGGGCCGATGGCCGGTTCGTCTACGCGGTGCGGTCAACCGGGATCTACTGCCGGCCGAGCTGCCCCTCGCGCCGGCCACGACGGGACCGGATCGAGTTCTTCGCCGCCCCCGGGGACGCCGAGCGGGGTGGCTTCCGCGCGTGCCGGCGCTGCCGGCCCGAACGCACCGAAGCGCCGCTCGCGGAGCGTGCGCGCGCCATCATCGATGCCGCCGGTGGCGTCGATGTTCCGCTCGCCCGGCTGGCATCGGAGTTGTCGGTCAGCCCGGCGCACCTGCAGCGCACCTTCGCGCGCGTCGAGGGCATGAGTCCGCGGGCCTACGCGGAGCGGGTGCGGGGCGAGCGTATGCGCCAGTCGCTGCGCGCCGGGCGCGCGGTGAGCCGGGCGACGTACGACGCAGGGTTCAACTCGAGCAGCCGGGCCTACGCCGCATCAGCGCGCATGCTCGGCATGACACCGGGGAGCTATCGCCGGGGAGGTGCCGGAATGGAAATCCAGTATGTGGTCATCAATTCGTCGCTCGGCCAGGTGCTCGTGGCCCGCACCGATCGCGGTATCTGCGCCGTGTATCCCGGCGACTCGGTGCAGGCGCTCGAGCGCCAGCTGGCGGACGAGTTCCCGCAGGCCCTGCGCCGCAAGATGGCGACGCCATTCGCCGAGGCGCGCCAGGTGCGCGATGCACTCGACAGGGGCGCCGAAGCGTTGCCGGCCTTGGACGTGAGCGGCACCGACTTCCAGCGAGTCGTGTGGGCGGCGCTGGCGCGGATCCCGGCGGGGCAGACGCGCAGCTACGGAGAGGTCGCCAGCTCGATCGGGCGGGCGGGATCGGCGCGCGCGGTGGCGCGGGCCTGCGCCACGAACAATGTGGCGGTGCTGGTGCCCTGCCACCGGGTGGTGCGTGGCGATGGCGCATTGGGGGGATATCGCTGGGGGCTTGAGCGGAAGAAGGCGCTGCTGGGGCGCGAGGCAGGCACCGCGCAGTGATGAACGCGGAACGAACGTAACGATGCCGGGTATGGCGCGATGCGTGCCCACTCGCCTCGCGGTCATCGGAATCGCCCTGTTCCTGGCTGCGCCCCTCACCGCGCAGCAGGAATCCCGTCGCCCTGTCGGCACACTCGTCGGTCGCGTACTGAGCGGCACCAACAACGCCGGCATCCCTGAAGCAAGAATCGAGGTCGTGGGCACTGGCCGCTCCGCCGTCACCGGGGAGGGCGGCAAGTACCTCATCGACAGCATCCCGGTGGGCGCGTGGCGGGTGCGGGCCACGGCGATCGGGTTCGACCCGGTCATTCTTTCCGACGTGCTGGTCGGCAGCGGCAAGCCGGTGGAGCTGGAGGTGCGGCTTGCGCCTCGCGTGGTACAGCTCGAGGAGGTCGCCGTCGATGCCCCCTATTTCTCGCCCCAGATCGAGTCCGCGACCAGCAACCAGACCCTGAGCGCGGAAGATGTGCGGCGTGCGCCGGGAGTGCAGGAAGACGTGGTACGCGCGGTGGCGCTGTTGCCGGGCGTGGCCGCGACGACCGGCGGGCGCAACGACCTGGCGGTGCGGGGCGGCGCACCTTACGAGAACCTCTTCCTGGTCGATGGGCTCGAGGTGCCGAACATCAATCACTTCGGGTCCCAGGGTTCTACGGGCGGGGCGCTCACCATCCTCAACATCGACTTCATCCGCGAGGCGAGTTTCTCGTCGGGCGGCTTTGGTGTGCAGTACGGTGACCGGACCGCCTCCCTGTCGAGCTTCTCCCTGCGCGAGGGCAACAGCGAGCGCCTCGCCGGTGAAGTGAACCTGTCGGCCACCGGCTTCGGCGTCATCGGCGAAGGCCCACTCGGAAAGAACGGCACCTTTCTCGCCAGCGTGCGACGAAGCTATCTCGACCTGGTGTTCCGGCTGGCCAACTTCGCGTTCATTCCGCAGTACTGGGACGCGCAGGTCAAGGTGACCCAGCGATTCGGCACGCGGCATTCCCTTTCCCTCATTGCCGTGGGTGCCCTCGACAACATCATCCTGAACGATTCCACGCCCGATGACCGTCTCGACAACAGCCGCATCGCTGCGCCCAACCAGAAGAGCTACTTCGCCGGCCTCACCTGGAACTACTCCCTCTCGCGCGGCCTCTTCTCGGCAACGCTCGGCCGGACCTGGACCCGCTTCTCCACGAGCCAGCTCGACACGCTGCTCGTGCCGGTCTACCTGAACCGGTCGCAGGAAGGCGACAACAGCCTTCGCACCCAGCTGAGCTGGGAGTTCTCCCGTCGCCTCCAGGTCACCTTCGGCAACACGCTGCGCCTCGCCGACCAGTTGAGCTACGAAGTGCTGCTCGCCGGCCGGTTCCGGACCGACAGCCTGGGCCAGCCAGCACCCCTGGCCGCCGATACTTCCTTCACCGCGCTCAGGAACGCGACCTACGCGCAGGCGGTGGCGTTCGCGGGCAACGTTCGGATCACAGCGGGCCTGCGCGGGGACTGGTACGGCTTCCTCGATGCCTTTCGCCTGGCGCCGCGCGTGGGTGCCAACATCCCCGTCGGCCGCACCGGATCGATCAACCTGAGCGTCGGCCAGTACTACCAGGCGCCGCCCTTCATCTGGCTGGTGGGCGATCCGGACAACGTGAAGCAGCTCAAGCCGATCCGGGCTGACGCCGCGGTGCTGGGATACGAGCGACTCCTCAAGCGCGACGTCAGGGCCCAGGTCGAGGTCTACTACAAGTCGTATCACGACTACCCGGCGCGGCTCTTCCGGCCGGAGGCGGTGTTGCAGCCCGCGGGATTCGACGACGTCACCTCCGATATTCCCGCGGGCCTGGAACCGCTGTCCAGCATCGGCGCCGGCCGGAGCTATGGTGCGGAATTCCTGCTGCAGAAGAGGTTCAGCGGTGTGCCGCTCTACGGGCTCGCATCGATCACGCTCAATCGATCCGAGTTCTCCGGGGTGAACAACGTGCGGTACACCGGCGCGTTCGAGACCCGCTTCATCGGCAATTTCCTGGCGGGCTGGCGGTTCAATCCCCGCTGGGAGGTGAGCGGGAAGTTTCGCATCGCCACCGGACTGCCGTATACGCCCTTCGTCACCAGTGGTCCCCAGGAGGGAGAGCGCGACTTCAGTCAGTACAACCAGCTCAACCTGCCCACGTTCTGGGCGTTCGATGTGCGGGTGGATCGCCGCTGGGCCTTTCAGCGGGTTCAGCTCAACGTCTATCTCGACGTCCAGAACCTGACTGGGCGCAACAACGTCGTCGGTACCTTCTGGAACGAGCGTACCCGGCAGGAAGAGTTCAACACTTCCTTGGGAGTGTTGCCGACCATCGGGGTGAACGTCGAGTTCTAGCCTGTTGCCGGTCGAGTACGTGTGCACTTGAAACGCCTGCTTGACGCCCGGTCCGGCCGGTCCTAGGCTACATCAGGAGGACACCATGCTCGCCTTCCTGCTCACGACGGCGCTCGTCGGCACCAATCCGTCGGTGCCTGTTTCCGTAAGCCTCAACCAGAATGGACGCTACCTCCCGGGTTCCGGGGTCCAGGTAACGGTCCGGCCTGGGGCCGATGGCTACCTGCTGGTGCTCAATGCCGATCCTGATGGCCGGGTACGGGTGCTCTTCCCGCTCGACCCCACCGACGACGCGTTCGTGCGGGGCGGCAGGACGTACCAACTGGAAGATCGCGGCGGCCGGAACACTGCGTTCGTGGTGGACTGGTCGAGCGGCAGCGGCACCATCTTCGCGGCGCTCTCGAAGGATCCACTGCAGCCCGGCAATTTCGCCCTCAACGGTCACTGGGACTACCGGACCCTGACGCTCGCCAGCGACGACGACGAAGTGGCGCTCCGGACGCTCGCCGAGCAGATCTCGCCCAGTGGTGTCCAGTACGATTTCTCCAAGTATTTCATCGGTGCCGGCACTGACGCAGGCTTCGACGGCGGCGGAACGGTGGTCGTCGGTGTCGGTGGCGGCTGGGGCATGGGCTGGGGAATGGGCTGGGGTTGGGGCGGCTGGGGCTGGGGCTGGGGCGGCTGGGGCTGGGGCGGCTGGGGGTGGGGCTGGGGTCCGGCTTGGGGTTGGGGACCAGGTTGGGGGTGGGGTGGCGGTTGGGGACCAGGATGGGGTTGGGGAGGCAGCTGTTGCTGGGGCGGTGGCGGCTGGGGAAATACCGGCGGCGCAATCACGCCGTATCGCTCGCGCACCCTGACGCGGACGTGGGATGGCCAGGCTCACCCAGGTGCGTCGCAGCCAGGAGGGGTGGGCGTGCAGGGTACGCTCTCGGGGGCGGGGTCGCCGAGTGGCGGCTATCGCAATCGCAGCGACGTGCCCGGGGTGCAGGGAACGCTGACAAACCAAACATCGTCGACGCGCCGGCAGCCGGGCGGGGTGTCACGGCCCTCCGGTGCGGCACCAGCGGGCGGCGCGGCGCGGCGCGGCGGAAGCGACCAGGCAGCGAGTGCCAATCGGGCGACGCCGGCGCGGAGCGACCGCGGCGCGAGTTCACAGCAGGTCAGCATGGGCCGACGCCAGACGAACGCGCAGGGCTACCGTGCGCCGCTGCGCGGAGCCGGTGCGGGCGCAGCATCCGCTGATATGGCCCGCCGTTCCGGTGGTGGTGCGGCGGGGAGCAATGCGAGCCGCGCTGGCGGGGCCGGGTCGCGAGCGTATGGTGGAACCCGGGCGTATGGTGGAACTCGGAGCGGCAGCAGCGCCGGGCGCAACGCCGGAGGTTACGGCAGCCGCGGGCCGAGCGCGTCGGGCGGCAGCCGCGGCTACAGCGGTTCGCGCGGCGCGTCGGGTGGCATGTCGCGGGGAGGCGGTGGTGGTGGTGGTGGTGGTTCCCGCGGATTCGGTGGTGGTGGAGGCGGTGGTGGAGGCGGGGGCGGCGGCGGGGGACGACGGCGGTAGAGTCTGAAATGCGGAGGGCGGGCCAGTCGGTCCGCCCTCGGGCTTTTGTGCGACGCTCTCAGCGGTTGTCGATAACAATGGGTGACCTCTCCCCCGAAAAGCAGCACAGCGTAAAGTAGAGCCGGGGTTGGCGGGTTACCCCGATTCAGGTCCCTCGGAAGTGTTAGGACGCGGCCTCGAGTGTGCGCGGCCGATACCCACCATCACGCGGGGTGCCCGATGGTGTCCGCTGCCCCAAGCTGCGATGGGGTCGGAAGTTGTTGTAGTCGTCCTGCCACTGCGCGCTGGCCCAGTTCAGCCGATCAGGGTGGTATAAGCCGAGCACCGCGAAGGATCAGACGGCGCTGCGGCTGCGCATCAAGGAGCTGGCTCACGCACGTCCGCGGTTCGGGTATCGCCGCATCCGGGTGTTGCTCCGCCGCGAAGGGTGGGCGGTCAACAAGAAGCGCGTGCGCCGGCTCTACCGGCTCGACGACCTGCAGGTGCGGATGCGGGTGCGACGGCGGAAGCACCAGGTGCTGCATCGTGGCCGGCGCCCGTGCCGATCGGTCCGCACGAGCGCTGGAGCGTGGACTTTGTGCATGAGGCGCTGGCCGGTGGGCAGCTGTTCCGCGTGCTGACGGTGATCGATCAGTGGAGTCGCCAGAGTCCAGTGCTGGAGGCCGGGCTGAGCATGTCGGGCGCCGGTGTGGCGGCGGCGCTCGACCGGGCGATCGGCGCCGACGCCGCGCCCCGCTCCATCACCGTCGATCACGGCCCGGAGTTCATGAGTCGGCCGCTGGAAGACTGGGCGTGGCGGCGCGGCGTGCAGCTCGATTGCTGGGTCGCCGTGCTGAACAGGATGTCGACCACAATGAACTCTGAATCGCCCGCATGCCCTCGGTTCGGATCCGGAGAGCCCATGAGCATCACGTACGGGTTCGGGCCCATCCATTCATGGATATCGCAATGCGGACCCATTGGAGCAGAGTATTGACCCAACTCCCGTCCCCCGAGCCGCAGTCTTTGTAGTAGCTCATCAGGTATATGATGCGGACGGTCTTCGCGTGATTCGGGAAATACTTCGCAGCCCAATATGGCTCCATTCCCGGGTCGCAGTCTGCAGTACGCCGACGTCTGTAGTACCTCGTGGAGTGCATGAAGTGATCCGGCTACCCCTCTTGCCCAACCGCGTAGATTTCGTCCTAATGCCACCGCTCGATACGCTCATCACCCGCTTCCGCAGCGCGGACCGCAACACCCGCCTCGAGACCCTGCTCGACTACTCGCGCAAACTGCCCCCGCTGCCGCCGGAGTACGAGGCGCTCAAGGCAGAGGGCAGGAACCTCGTCCCCGAATGCCAGACGCCAGTGTACCTGTGGATCGGGGTGGAAGACGGCAAGGTGCGCCTGCATGCCGATGTGCCGCGCGAGTCGCCCACCGTGCGCGGATTCGTGGCGCTGTTGCTGAAAGCACTCGATGGTCTTTCCCCGGCCGACGTGGCCGCCGTGCCCAACGACCTGCTCGACCAACTGCAGTTGACCGAGACCCTGGGGATGATGCGCACCCAGGGCCTCACCTCCATTCTCGGGCGCATCAAGCGCTCGGTGGCCAACCCCGCCTTGCAGGACGCCAACCCCGGAACCTGACGCAGACCGTCAAACACTTCCGTTGCGGCAGGTCAGCGCGCAAGTTATTGCACTTGGGGCGATTGTCCGGCACTATGCTGTGCCATAACTACATATTTGCCAGAATGTTAAGCCAGTGTCAGCGGGAGCGCTGATCCCTGACCGCCAACTGCTGCAGTCCGGCGCGCTAGATGCATATGAGCATGGGAGAGTCAAGCTCTATACATCAACCATCGAGTGCTGGACATGTACCGAATCCGCCGGGAATCAGGCGAAGAAGTCACCTTCGGCTCCATCGACGAGCTCGGCGCCGCCGTGGTCGCCGGGGTGGTCACCGCCAAGGCCGAGATCTTCCATGCGCGCGCCGAGAAGTGGCTGCCGATCGCGTCGCACCCGCACTTCAAAATGGCGCATGACCGGATCAACAGCGCTTCGGCGCCAAAGGCGTCAGGCCAGCGTCCCGCCCTCGGCGCGTCGGGTCGGCGTCCCGCCCTCGGCGCGTCGGGTCAGCGTCCAGCTCTGAATGCGTCGGGCCAGCGTCCCGCGATCACCGCCCCCCAGGCCGGAGCGGCGCCCGCCAACACCGAGTCGGTGGCAAGCCAGAACCCCGCGCCGCGGTGGAACAGTGCGCAGCGCCCCGCCGCGAGGGCGGTGGCACCGAAGCCATCGGCACCGCCCGCTCCATCCACGAATGGCCTGCGCCTGGTTCGTGGCGACGCGCGTCCAAGCGGCGCGGCTACCGCACCCGCCCTGCCCGAGGTGGAGTTCGAGCTCCTGCCCGCCCTCGAGGCACCGGCGATCATCGAACCCATCGCGGTCGAACCGGCCGCCACCGAACCGGCCGCCGTGGAACCGATCGCGCTCGACCCGGTGGTCGAGCGCTCGCCCGCGGCCGTCGAACTGGTGTCGCACGAGCAGCAGCCCATCGCCATGCGTGGCGAGGTCGAGATCATCAATCCCGACCGGACGATGCCCGTCGTGCCGGACCGGGAGATCCCGCCCCTCGAGATCCCGGCTCCAATCCGGGACTTCACCCCGGCCGACGTGGTCGCCGAGCCGGTGGCCAAGTCCTCGAGAGCGCCGCTCTTCATCGGCCTCGGCCTTGTTGCCGCCGCGGCGGCTGCCATCGCGTTCTTCGTGTTCAAGCCGTCGAGTGCCGCGCCCGCGGCGCCGAGCGTGAGTGTGGCCAAGCCCGCACCTGCGCCAGTGAGGCCAGCGCCGGTCGCGGCGCAGCCTGCGCCGGAAGTGAGCCCGCCGCCGGTGGTCACGACCAAGCCGCCCACGGGCGCCTCGACGGGCCTGGGTGGGGATGTGCAGCCCCGGAAGCCCAAGCGGCAGTCGAGCGACGAGCAGACGGCGTCCAAGGCGACGGTCGGCGACGGTCTCGAGCCACCGCCGGATGCGCTGCCGGCCGCGCCGAGCCTCGGCAACGTCGGTGATGCGGCGGCGCTGCCGACCATCGAGGCCGGGACGTCTTCTGGTGCGGCGGATCGGACGAAGGCACTGGAGAAGACCCGGCG
>Ga0315278_10006797_pt1 | contig 10406 bp, 9 predicted proteins | sample YL17G06_0_MG_FD_203880 | JGI IMG/M metagenome (GOLD analysis project Ga0315278, IMG submission 203880) | Sediment microbial communities from Yellowstone Lake, YNP, Wyoming, USA - YL17G06_0 | ecosystem: Environmental > Aquatic > Freshwater > Lake > Sediment | place: USA: Wyoming | collected... | reverse complement strand
CCGCGCGGTTTCGCCCGAAAGCCTGGCGGTTACCGCTGGTTTGCTGACCGACATCAAGAATGCGCAAGCCATTATGCGGGGGGAACAGCCGGCCACGGAGTTGGGTGTAACAGCCCTTGCGCCGGGGCAGTTACGCATCACGCTGGAAAGACCGGCACCCTGGATGCTGGAAATCCTGGCCCATCCGGTCAGCTTCCCCCTGCATGCTTCCATGGGCAGTGATCTCCAATCCGACCCCGTCAACGGGCCGTACGTGCTGTCCGGATGGACGCCGCGATCAGTCATTCGCCTCAGCCGCAATCCGGCGTTCCATGCCAATGCCGAAACGGCGCTGGACAGTGTCGAGTATTTTCCCATTGAAGAACCAGCGACGGAGTTGGCCCGCTTTCGTGCAGGTGAAATGGACATCACCGAGACCATTCCGGCCGGCCGTTTTAAATGGCTGCAGGAAAACTACGCCGCGGAATTACGGGTCAGCCCGTACCTCGGCAGTTTCTGGTTGGGCCTGAACATGCACCAGGCTGATCTGGGGCGTTCGCAGGAATTACGCCAGGCGCTGTCCCTGGCAGTAAACCGCGAAACGCTGGTGCGCGTTGTCCTGGGTGCAGGAGAAATACCCGGTTGGGGAGTGGTTCCTCCAGGAATAGCTGGCTATCAACCGCAACATCTCCGCATGGCGGACGCCAGCCAGGCGGAACGCGAGGCAGAAGCACAGCGCCTTTACGCTGCGGCGGGCTTCAGCCGCGAGCAACCGCTGTTGTTACAGTTGAGGTACAACACGTCCAGTTTGCACCGGCGAACAGCCATCGCCGTTGCGGCCATGTGGAAGCAGGTGCTGGGCGTGAATACGGAGCTGGTCAGTGAAGAGTGGAAAGTGTTTGTGAACAACCGGCGGCTGGGTGTGGTCACAGAAGTGTTCCGTGGCGGCTGGATAGCAGATTTCGCCGACCCCACCAGCTTTCTTGACCTGTTTACGACGGACAGCGAGCTCAATACGACATTTTACTCGGACGTGGAGTTTGACAGCCTGATGGAGGTAGCCAGTGGCGCAAGCGGCAGCAGGCGGATGGAGTTTTTGCAGCAGGCGGAAGCACACCTGCTCGAGAGCATGCCTCTCATACCCCTGTATTATTATGTCTCACGCCACCTGGTGAAATCGGATGTGCAGGGGTTCAAGGACAATATCCGCGACATTCACCTGTCCCGTTACCTGAGCAAGGACGCGCATTGATGTTTTCATACCGTCCCTGGCTGCTGCCCGGAATGTGTTTGGCCATATTCTGCGCATGCCTGTTGTGTGCCTGCGGCGAAAAAGGGCAAGCCCCCGATACCCTGCGGGAGACTCGCGCGCAGCCGGTAGAGCTGGTTTTGCTGGACGGGCGCCCTGATCCGTCGGTTTTGGCCGAACAGCAAGTGCTTTATCGTGGCAACGGGGAAGAGCCGCAAACGCTGGACCCGCACCGCGCCGAAGGCGCTCCGTCCGCAAACATTCTGCGCGATTTGTTCGAGGGCTTAACCACCGAGGCGCCGGATGGCACCATCGTCCCGGGCGCCGCCATCCGCTGGAACATATCGCGCGATGCCAAGACCTACACACTGTACCTGAACCGTGATGCCACCTGGTCCAACGGCGACCCTTTGACTGCTGAAGATTTTGTTTTCAGCCTGCGGCGCAGTGCTGATCCGAAAACGGCTTCAAATTCTGCCGCTATGTTGCTGCCGATACTCAACGCCCGTGAAGTCATCAGCGGAGAAAAGCCGCCATCCGAACTCGGTGTGACCTCGCTGGATGAACACACCCTGCAAATTACCCTGGTCGCGCCGACTCCGTATTTCCTCAGCTTGCTGGCACACCCTTCGACTTTCCCGGTGCACAGGGCCAGCCTGGAAGAATACGGGGAACGCTTTTCCCGCCCGGGCAACCTGGTTTCCAACGGGGCCTATGTCCTGAAGAGCTGGGAAATGCGATCGTCTATCGAGCTGGAGAAAAATCCGTTCTACCATGCCGCTGACCAGACATTGATTGAGCGGGTTATCTACCTTCCAACTGAAGACCCGTCCAATGAGGTCAAGCAGTTCCGCGTTGGCGAGCTGGACTGGACCTACCAGGTCCCCAACAACCAATTTGCCTGGTTGCAGAAATACTACGCGCCGGAACTCATCATCAGCCCGTGGCTGGGGTCCTATTTTTTTGGTTTCAACCTCGGCCAGGAGCCGTTTATCGAAAACCCGCGCTTGCGCAAGGCCCTGGTGCTCGCTATCGATCGCGACGTGTTGACGCAAAAAGTCACGCAATACGGGGAAAAACCTTCTTTTGGCCTGGTGCCTCCCGGCATCGGGGACTACGCACCGGCAATTCCGGACTACGCCAAATGGACCCAGGATGAACGCGTGGCTGAAGCCAAAAGACTCTACGAGGAAGCCGGGTATTCAGCAGAGCAGCCGCTGTCGCTCGAAATACGCTACAGCACCAACGAGAACAACAATAAACTAGCCCTGGCAGTGGCTTCCATGTGGAAGCAGGTGCTGGGAATCAATACCACGCTGGTGAACGAGGAATCGAAAGTGTTCCTGCAGAGCCGCGCCCAGAAGGCGGTCACGGAAGTTTTCCAGGCGGGCTGGATCAGCGACTACAATGACCCCTTCAGTTTCCTCGGGCAATTCCGCACCGGTGATGAGCGCAATGACTATAACTATTCCAACAACGGCTTTGACGTGCTGCTGGAACAGATTGCCCAGGAACGCATACCGGCGCGCCGCGATCGCATGATGGTCGAGGCGGAACGCATGCTGTTACAGGACAACCCCATCGTGCCGGTCTACACCTACGTGACCAGGCGCCTGGTAGACCAGCATGTGAAGGGCTGGCAGAGCAACGTCATGGATCACCATCTCACGCGTCACATGTACAAGCTCAAGTCCGCTGAGCCTGGTGGTCCGGCGCCAGAGGACCTGACAGTACAGCCAGAGGAGACACCGGCGGAATGAAACAGACGGGCCTGGGCCATCACTTTGCATCGCGGCTGCTTGGCCTCGTGCCGACCCTGTTGATGCTGATCACCATTGCTTTTTTCCTGATCCGGGTAGCGCCGGGCGGCCCGTTTGATACCGAGAAACCGCTGCCGCAGGAAATTCGTGCAAACCTCGATGCCAAGTACCATCTTGATGAGCCCTTGTTGCAGCAGTACTTCCGTTACATGGGCCAGATCGTCACGCTCGACTTCGGGCCTTCGTATCAATACAAGGACTGGACCGTCAACGAGCTGATTGCCCGCGGGTTTCCGGTTTCACTCGCCATTGGCGGCACGGCCATGCTGCTGGCCTTCATAGTGGGCACCCTGATCGGGGTAATCGCTGCGCTGCGACAAAACACGGCAGTCGATTACTCGATCATGGGCATGGCCATGATGGGCATTTCCATTCCCAATTTTGTCGTTGCACCACTGCTGATCCTGGTCCTTGCCGTGTATGCCGGTTGGCTGCCGGCCGGTGGTTGGGAATGGTCTTTCCGGCACATGTTGCTGCCGGTCATAACCCTGGCCCTGCCGGTTATTGCCTACATTGCCCGCTTGACCAGGGGCAGCATGATCGAGGTGCTGCACAGTAACTACATCCGCACGGCCCGTGCCAAGGGCTTGCCGGAACGCATCGTGCTCGGCCGTCACGCGGTGAAGCCGGCCTTGCTGCCGGTGATTTCGTACATGGGACCGGCGACTGCCGGCCTGATTACGGGATCGGTCGTGATCGAGCGTATCTACTCCATTCCCGGCCTGGGCAGTTATTTTGTCCAGGGCGCATTGAATCGGGACTACACACTGGTAATGGGCGTGGTTATTTTTTATGGCGTGATCATCATCCTGATGAACTTTATCGTCGATATGCTCTATGCCTGGCTTAATCCGAAAATACGCTTTGATGAGGGTTAAGCCATGGCGCGCATGAAGATGGCAGGCGACGCCCTGGCCAATGACCCGTTTGCCGCGGCATTTGCCGCCCAGGACGTACAGGGACGCTCGCTGTGGATTGATGCGTGGCATCGCCTGCTGAAAAATCGCGCCGCCGTGGCCAGCGGCATCACCATGTTCCTGATGATACTGGCGGTAGTGTTTGGTCCGATGCTCTCGCCCTGGGCGCCCGACTTCACGGATTGGGACCACACGGCATCCCCTCCCAGCCTGGTCAATGGCCACTGGTTTGGAACCGATGCCGTGGGGCGCGACATCCTGGTGCGCACACTGGAAGGCGGCAGGATTTCCCTGCTGGTGGGGCTGGTAGCCACGCTGGTCAGCCTGGTGATCGGCGTGAGTTACGGGTCCGTAGCCGGGTATTACGGTGGTGTCACGGACCGCATGATGATGCGCATAGTCGATATCATTTATGCCTTGCCATTCATGTTTTTCGTTATCCTGCTGATGGTCGTGTTTGGCCGCCACATCATCCTGATTTTTGTGGCGATCGGCGCAGTGAATTGGCTGGACATGGCACGCATCGTGCGCGGCCAGACCCTCGGCTTGAAGAACACCGAGTTCGTTGAGGCTGCGCAAGCCTGTGGCGTGAGCGACAAGGCCATCATCGTGCGGCACATCGTGCCCAACCTGCTCGGCGTGGTGATGGTGTACGTAACACTGACCATCCCGCACGTGATCCTGGTCGAGTCGTTCCTAAGTTTCCTGGGCCTTGGCGTGCAGGAACCCATGAGCTCCTGGGGCGCGCTGGTCAATGATGGCGCACAGGACATGGAGTCATCACCCTGGACCCTGATCTTCCCGGCTACGTTCCTGGCTGCAACCCTTTACTGCTTCAATTACATCGGCGACGGCATGCGCGATGCGCTGGACCCCAAGGATCGGGTGTAAATGTTTTTGCTGGAAGTGAAAAACCTGCAAGTCAGCTTTGCTACGCCCGAGGGAGAAGTGCACGCGGTCAACGGCATCGACTTCGCGGTCAGCGCAGGCGAAACCCTTGCCATTGTGGGTGAATCCGGTTCAGGCAAAAGCCAGTTGGTCATGGCCATCATGGGTCTTTTGGCACAGAATGGCCGCGCCAGCGGGCAAGCCCTGTTCAAGGGCGAGGATCTCCTGCAGAAAACCCCGCGCGAACTGAACAAGGTGCGGGGCAGCCAGATCGCCATGATTTTCCAGGACCCGATGACATCCCTCAATCCCTACCTCACGGTCGAACAGCAGATGACCGAAGTGGTGATGTACCACCAGAAGCTGGGTCGCCGCGAAGCGCTGGAACACGCGGTAGAGATGTTGCGCGCAGTGCGCATTCCGGACGCAGAAGAACGCATTCACCAGTATCCCCACGAGTACTCCGGTGGCATGCGCCAGCGCGTCATGATTGCCATGAGCCTGTTATGTGAACCGGATTTGCTCATTGCCGATGAACCCACCACGGCGCTGGATGTGACCGTGCAGGCCCAAATTACCAATCTCATCGGCGAATTGCGCAAGAAAACCCGCATGGCCATGATCCTCATCACCCACGACCTGGCCGTCGTGGCGGGCATCAGTGATCGCATTCTCGTCATGTATGCAGGGCAGATGGTAGAAAGTGGCACGGTTGAGGACATTTTCTACCGTGCCCACCATCCGTATACGCGCGGCCTGCTGGCTTCGGTGCCGAGACTGGACCGTGATGCCAGCGATGATCTGCAAACGATCCCCGGCAACCCGCCCAATCTCCTTGCTTTGCCCGGGGGGTGCTGCTTTCGCGACCGCTGTGCGCAGGCGCAGGAAATCTGTTCCCAGCCACCACCCATGTGGCGCGATGAGAGGGGTCATCGAAGCCGCTGTGTGCTCGAAATGCCGGATGGCCGGGTGGAAAATGATCCCGCCGGGGAAGCCGGGTCAGCTGCAGAGGAAAGCGCGCCATGACCGAGCCCGTGTTGCGCGTACAGGACCTCGCGGTCTACTTCAGCAGCCGGACAGGCAGCCTGTTCCGGCGCGAACAGCGCGTATTGCGTGCAGTAGATGGAATCAGTTTCGACCTGAACCCGGGTGAAACCCTGGGCATAGTGGGCGAATCCGGTTCCGGCAAGTCGACCCTGGCACGGGCCATCCTGGGCCTGCTCAGCCCGAACCGCGGGCGGGTGCTGTGGATGGGCGAGGACCTCACCCGCCTGGAAGCCGAACCCATGCGGCAGAAGCGTAAGGAACTGCAGATCGTGTTCCAGGACCCTGTTGCCTCGCTCAACCCGCGCATGACAGCAGGGACCATCATTGCCGAACCCCTGTGGACGTTTTACCCGCAGATGGAGAGCCTGCAGGTCGAGGAACGCACGCGGGGCATGATGAAAATGGTGGGCTTGTTGCCCAACCAGATCAATCGCTATCCCCACGAATTTTCAGGCGGGCAGTGCCAGCGCATCGGCATTGCACGGTCTCTGGTGCTCAATCCCAAGCTGTTGATCTGCGATGAACCGGTCAGCGCGCTGGACGTCTCCATCCAGGCCCAAATCATCAACCTGCTGCGTGACTTGCAGAAAAAGCTTGGCCTGGCGTTGATTTTTGTTGCCCATGATCTGTCCATAGTGCGGCACATCAGTGATCGCGTCATGGTCATGTACATGGGGCGCAGCATGGAAGTGGCAGAGAAGACGGCACTGTACCGGCGTCCCTTGCACCCATACTCCCGAGCACTGATGAAGTCGGTACTCATTCCTGACCCCGTGCGGGCGCGTGAAGTGAAGCAGGAGGTGTGGCTGAAAGGTGACATGCCATCTCCTTTCAGCCCGCCGCGGGGGTGCATATTTCACAGCCGTTGCCCTTATCAGGTGCCGCGCTGCCAGGCCGATGTGCCAGCATTGCGACGCATGGAGAACGGCAACTGGGTTGCGTGCCACCGCGCCGAAGAACTGGACCTTTCGATCTGAACGTCTACCGGAATCCGTGTTGGGTTAATATAGCCGTCCGCCAAAGCGAGAAAAGTTCATGAACTACGGCATTAATTGCAAACCTGTCAAGCGTAAAATTTTCAGTGTCACCCTGTTTGCCCTGGTGGCGCTGCTGGTGGCATCGGCTGGTGAAGCCCGCACCAAGCAATTAGACAAGTGGGTCAATAAAGACGCGCCCAAGAGTGACCCGGCAAAAATCGCGGTAATCGCTGTCCTGCCCGATGGCTTGATGCGCGAAGCGGTAGAAATAGCGATTGTGGAGGTTCTGCAAAAGAAAAACCGGGAAGTTGTCGCCGGCAGCAAAATCCCCGGCATGTTTGGCGGCATCCGCGGCAAGATCAACTCGGATAAAGCGGCCAAGGCATTGATTGAAGCCGGCATGGACGGGGTAATCGTGTTGTTTTATACCGGCGGCGGGGTCAGTGGCGAGTACCAGAGGTCAGACTACTGGCTGCAATACGAAGGAACCGCGACCGGTTGGGCCGGCTACGCCTTTGGCACACCCTATTTCACCAACGTATACTCCGTCCAGCAAGGGCCCGGCTATTCCGATTTCGAGAGATCCGCTATCGTCGAGTCAACCTATTACGACCTCAAAGCCCGGCAGCCGGTGTGGCGCATCGTGACTGAAACCAAAGACACCGAGCATTCCGATGCAGCCAAGCAAATTGCCAAGAAGATCAAGTCGCAGATGGGTTCGACCGGCTTCTGAGCACGCCAGGGTGCATGGTTGACGCAGTTCATGGCTGACCCCGTGCATGGCTGAATCAGGTAGGGCGGAAGAATTACTGGCCGGCTACCGCGTCATGCTGGGGGAAGAACTTGCAGCTGAATCTTGCAAGCTGCTACTGGCCTACCTCGATCTGCTGGTTCACTGGAACCGGTCCTATAACCTGACCGCCGTGCGCGATCCGGCCGGGATGGTTTCCCGCCATCTGCTCGATTCCCTGTCGGTTTTACCCTGGATTGAGACGGCAACGCCCGCACATTTAATAGATGCCGGCACCGGTGCCGGCCTGCCCGGCGTACCGTTGGCCATCATGCGACCCGGGATGCACGTGACCCTGCTGGATAGTGCGGGCAAGAAAATCCGCTTCCTGCGCCACGTCAAGCGTGAACTTGGACTGGACAATATCGTTCCGGTGCAAGAGCGCCTTGAAGTGTATTCGCCCCCTCATCTTCCATCGGTTCTCCCGGAGTTTCCTTCGGTCCCACCGGGTTTTCCATCGGCCCCCCCGGGCCTTCCATCAGCAATAATCAGCCGTGCTCTTTCTGAACTGGCACAGTTTGCTGCCGCTGCACGTCATCTGCTGGGGCCGGACACAAAGCTGCTGGCCATGAAGGGACGCCGCCCGGATGCCGAAATGGCCCGGTTACCGGCCTGGATCCGGGTGGACCGCGTAGAAAAACTTTCTCCGCCGGGATTGCATGAGGAACGCCACCTCGTCATTATGTCCCTCACTGCATGACCCTGGTTGATTGATTAGAATGTCTTTTCCCCACGATTCGCAACGGCCGCACACCGCCAGCCCTCCCGCTTTTCCAAGGTTGGGCTGACATGCGTTGCATTGCTGTGGCGAACCAAAAAGGCGGCGTGGGCAAAACCACCACCTGCGTGAATCTCGCCGCTGCCCTGGCTGCAACCCGGTGCCGCGTGTTGTTGATAGACCTGGATCCGCAGGCCAACGCAACGGTGGGCTGTGGGGTAAAACCGCGAGGACTGCTGGCTACCACCTGCGAAGTCCTGCTGGGTGAGCGCAGCCTGGAGCAGGCGCGGTTCCAGTTGAGTGAACTGGGTTTTGATCTTCTGCCCGCCAACGCGGACCTCACTGCGGCAGAGGTTACCTTGCTGGGCCGGGAAGGACGGGAATATGCGCTGAAGCGGGCGCTGGCGACCACGGCCGCTGAGTACGACTGGGTCATCATTGACTGTCCGCCCTCGCTCAACATCCTCACACTCAATGCGCTGGCAGCCGCAGACAGCGTGTTGATACCCATGCAGTGCGAGTACTACGCGCTCGAAGGATTGACGGGTCTGGTCAACACCATAGAGCAGGTGCAGGCCAGCATTAACCCGGATTTGCAGATTGAAGGCCTGTTGCGCACCATGTTCGATGGACGCAACAACCTCTCTGAGGCAGTCTCGGAACAACTGCTGGAAAATTTTGGCGACAAGGTGTATCGCACCCTCATTCCACGCAATGTGCGCATTGCCGAAGCGCCGAGCTATGGCCTGCCGGTGCTGCTGTATGACCCCGAATCCAAAGGTGCGCTGGCTTACATTGGCCTGGCCGGTGAATTGCTGCGACGAAATACCGCCAACGAAGCCGCGACTCCATGACGGCCCCGTCCTCACTGAAGAACATGTCCACACTGAAGAACATGCATTATGACAACACGTAAAAAGACTCCGTTGGGGCGCAACCTGAGCGCCATGCTCAGCCAGAATACGGTGCAGAAAGGTGGCGGGACAGCATCCCGTGATGAGCTGCGTCACCTGCCGCTGGATGTCATCCGACCCGGCCGGTTCCAGCCACGCTCGGTATTTGACGAGGACAAACTGGAGGAACTGGCCAGCTCCATTCGCGCCCAGGGTGTGGTACAGCCGGTGGTGGTGCGTGAAACGGCGCCTGGCGAATTTGAACTGATCGCCGGCGAGCGCCGCTGGCGTGCCGCGCAGAAGGCCGGGCTGGAGTCAATTCCTGCCGTGGTGCGCAATGTCGCGGATGAAGCCACCGTGGCCATGTCGCTGATCGAAAACATCCAGCGCGAAGACTTGAACCCGCTGGAAGAAGCAACGGCCTTGCGCCGGCTGATTGACGAATTCCACATGACCCATCGCGAAGCGGCCGATGCCGTTGGCCGCTCCCGCGCTGCGGTTTCCAACCTGTTGCGCCTGCTGGAGCTGATGCAGGAGGTCAAGGACATGGTGGATGGCCGCCTGATCGAGATGGGTCATGCCCGCGCCCTGTTGTCGCTGGATGCCGGCCTGCAACTCAAGGCCGCGCGCGAAGTCGTCACGCGCAAACTGTCGGTGCGGGACACGGAAGCCCTGGTGCGCCGCCTGCAGCTGCCGGCCAAAAAGCCTGCCCGAAAAACCGACCCGGATATCCAACGCCTGCAGAACCGCCTGGAGGAATCCCTGTGCGCCAGGGTAAAAATTCAGCACCAGGCTTCCGGCAAAGGCAAACTGGTGATCAGCTACAACAACGCCGATGAACTCGAAGGCATTCTCGACCACATAAAGCTGGCCGACGAATAAGCTTCCAGGGGGTCAGGGCGCCGGGCCGCTGTCCTGCTGCAAGGCGGCCAGCCGCTTGCGTTCGTGGTGCAGCAACTGCAAATTGCGACCATAGATAAAAAAACCTACGGACTGCCCGAGGATGAATACCGGGTCCTGGCGATAAATCGCATAGCTGAGCAGGACCATGGCCCCGCCAATGCTGCACCACCAGAAAGCTTCGGGGATCACGCTTTTCTTGGCGCGTTCGCTGCTGATCCACTGGAT
>Ga0315278_10006796_pt1 | contig 10406 bp, 10 predicted proteins | sample YL17G06_0_MG_FD_203880 | JGI IMG/M metagenome (GOLD analysis project Ga0315278, IMG submission 203880) | Sediment microbial communities from Yellowstone Lake, YNP, Wyoming, USA - YL17G06_0 | ecosystem: Environmental > Aquatic > Freshwater > Lake > Sediment | place: USA: Wyoming | collected... | reverse complement strand
TTCACAGCAGGCGCTGCGGCGCTCGCGCACACTCCTGCGACTCCTACCACTCTGACGGCCGCTTCGACGCTTACGGGCTTCACAGCGGGCGCAGCTGCCATCTCGTGGACGGCCGCGGCCGCGCGCACCATGACGGCGGCAAGTACGCTCACGGGCTTCACCGCCGGGTCGGCGAGCATCACCTCGACGACGGGGACGGCGCTGACCGCGGCGTCGACCCTGACCGCGTTCACGGCAGGCAGCGCCAGCCTGTCATGGACGGCAGCGGCGGCGTCTACGCTCACGGCGGGGCCTATGCAGCTCGTCGGCGCAGGTCACTTGCATGAGACAGGTAGCGGTGGACTCGCCGTCAAGGCCGTCGCTGCCAGTGGTACTGGCGTGGTCAAGGCTACCGGCACGGGTGCTCTTGCGGTCAAAGCTGTCGCGCTCAACGGTACAGGGCATCTGCACGAGAAGGGCACAGGCGCACTCTCAGTCCCCGCTGTTGAGCTTGACGGCACCGGCACAGCTCATCATGTCGGTACGGGCGGGCTTGTTGCAGCTGTGCGACTTGCGGGTACGGGTTCGGTCAAAGTTGCTGGTACAGGAGCGCTCACAGTCGGCCCAGTTCAGCTCGACGCCGAGGGTTCGCTCACTGAAGTAATCACTGGTGCAGGCGGGCTCGTTGTTCCCGCCGTCGCACTCTCAGGCTCCGGCCATCTGCACGAGAAGGGCACGGGCGGGCTCACCGTCCCAACTGTTGCCCTTGCAGGCACTGGACACCTTCACGAGACGAGTACAGGCGGACTCACTTCTCCCACGTTCGAGCTCAACGGCGTTGGTGAAGTCAGCGTGTCGGGTACTGGTGGACTTGAGGCTGAAGCCATTGCATTGAACGGTACTGGCGCGGTTAAGGTTCCTGGTACTGGTGCGCTCTCACAGCCTGCTGTCGAAGTAGATGGTATAGGTGCTGTAAGCGTCAATGGTACCGGCAACCTCACTGCAGCCGTACGGGTCAACGGTAGTGGCGTGGTACGAGTCAGTGGTACTGGTGGTCTTAGTTCAGCCCCTGCGACTGTAAATGGTACAGGTAATGTTCATCACGTTGGTACAGGCACACTAAATACTCCAAGTGTGCAAGTTGCGGGTACCGGCACAGTTACTGTGGTCAATGCTTATGGTACGGGTGCAACAACAGTTGGAGTACGTCTACGTGGTAGTGGTAAGGTCTGGGATCTCAATATAGCTATCAGTGCTACCGTGTTACCTGCAGGGTGGCAAGCACTTACACGACATGAAGGTTGGACTGCTGAGGTTCAAGCCGAGATATTAAAGGCGCATATTAGGCATGAGGGTTAGCAAGCAGATGTCGAATCGGGTGACTGGACCACCTTAGTCAGGAGAGAAGAGACATGAACAACGCGGTCTATGTTCTTGGCACTGATGAATATGTCGTTTGGGAGATCGAGTGTACTTCACTAGGCTTTACCTATGCCTCCGCCGACTGGGATGCCATTGCTACAATGGTGCTTAGAGGGGCTGCTTTCGTCGATGCCCCTGCCTCTTTTACGGCTGTGGTCCTATCAACTGTTGGAACAAAGCATTATGGTAAGGCTAAACTTGATGATCTTGGAGGAACAGTACCTGGAGTCTATAGGATCCTGACAAGGCTTACGAAAAAAGTCGGTGGTGTTGAGATTCCACTCATCAAAGCCTCAGGAACGGTCCTCGTTGAGGATGGTTGATGATGGCTACTATGCTAAAAGACGTTCAGATTGATGATCCTCTTCTCCAAGCGAAGCTTACCCCTGCAGGATTGGCAAAACACCACTCTGAGGGTCGATGGAAGCTATATGAGCACCTAAAGGTCGTAAATCGCAAGCTAGTTGAGGTGGGTGCGGGTCGAACACGCAGATTAATGGTGTTTATGCCCCCTAGACACGGCAAAAGTGAGCTGATTTCGCACTATTTTCCTGCTTGGATCCTAGGAAATTGGCCTTATAAACACGTGATTTTGGCCTCATATGAGGCAGATTTTGCTGAATCTTGGGGCAGAAAAGCGCGCGATGTTATGAATACTGTGGGGGAAGACGTCTTCGGGGTGACTCTCGACAACCGGCAAAGTGCCGCTAAATCATGGGCAGTTACACAGGGTGGAAGCATGAATACCGCCGGTGTTGGTGGCCCAATGACGGGAAAAGGCGCCCACATCCTGGTAATTGACGACCCCGTGAAGAACTTCGAGGAAGCCATGTCCCCCACGGCTCGTAAGAGAGCCTGGGAATGGTGGCAATCAGTGGCGTATACCAGACTTGAACCTGGAGCTGCAGCTGTCATCATGATGACGCGCTGGCACGAAGATGACTTGGGTGGTCGCATCCTGGCGGAGTCTGATGAAGAGTGGGAGATCATCAGTATGCCTGCGATCGCGGATGATATCCATGATCCTTTGGGTCGTGAGATAGGGCAAGCTTTATGCCCTCAGAGATATACTGAGAAAGACTTTGACCGCATTCGCACCTCCGTAGGCAAGTACGTCTGGCAGTCCCTATATCAGCAGCAACCCAGCGCCTTTGAAGGTTCTATCATCATGCGTAAGTGGTGGAGCTACTACGTACATGAAACCCTCCCCAAGAGTTTTGATGAGATCATGCAGAGCTGGGATATGACCTTTAAGGATACAAAGCAGTCCGACTTTGTTGTGGGGCAGGTATGGGGTCGAAGAAAGGCGAATCGATATCTATTAGATCAGGTTCGTGATCGTATGACCTTTACTCAGACGCAGCGTGCCGTGGAAAGGCTCTCTAAAAAGTGGCCACTTGCAAGGAGGAAGCTCGTTGAAGCCAAGGCAAATGGACCTGCGGTTATCGATTCGCTAGCGAGTACTGTCCCAGGGCTTATTGCTTATGATCCAAAGGATAGTAAAGAAGCCCGTGTATTCGCCGTGACTCCCAACATAGAATCAGGTAATATATGGATACCGCACACGAACATCGCCACGTTCGATATACAGGAGTTCGTCGATGAATGCGCACGTTTCCCCACGGGGATGCATGACGACCAGGTCGATGCGATGACTCAGGCACTCTTGTATTGGGAAGAGAATAACATGAAGGCCACTGACCTGCTCTCAGTGTGGGAGGAGGACGAATGAAGGTTTCTGAGGGAGGTTTTCTCCATCGCCTCCTTGATAGAATTGACGTCTCAAAGGCATCTGGGATGCCAGCACAAGCTGCTCCCTATCTCTATAATGTAGAGAGCGTTGGGGACCAGGGGGTCGGGCCGGCCACTGACACTGAGTCGTACCTTCAACAGTACGGGACCGCAGGATGGGTCTACATCTGTGGAAATCGCGTTGCAAAGAAGTGTGCGAGTACTGATTTCGCCCTCTTCACGACCGATTCCGAGGGGACAAAGCAGTATGTACAACAGCACGTCTTGCTTGACGTCATGGCTCGACCCAACGACATGATGTCACAGATGCAGCTACGCATGCTGTTGCACCTTCACATGGAGTTGGCTGGTGAGGCATTTTGGTACATTAACACAAACGTCGTGGGCGGCCCGGCCCAAATCTATCCACTAATTCCCTCTTTCATTAAGATTGTCCCTGGTGGTCCTCGTGGTCAAATGGTCAAGGGATATATCTATGATGTGATGGGTCAGATCGTTACCTTCAAACCTGAAGAGATCATCCACTTCTTCTACCCCAACCCTGATCCAGGGAACTTCTATCGTGGGGCATCGCCACTCTCTGCCCTAAGGTATACTCTTGCGGCACATCAGAACGCCGAGATCTACAACTACCAGTTCTTCCGTAACAGTGCCCAGCCTGGAGGGTACCTCTCCACGGACCACTCGTTGGATCGTCAGGAAGTCAACCGTCTGAGGCGTATGTGGGAGCAGCAACAGCGTGGGCAGAACAATTGGCATAAGGTAGCTGTAGCTACTAACGGTTTACGCTTCCAAGAAGTGGGAATCTCCCACAAGGATATGGATTTCGTTAACCAGATGGAGAATGCTCGTGAGACGATCCTCGCAGCGTTTGGTGTACCCAAGTCGCAAGTTGGTCTTGTTCAAGATGTCAATAAGGCGACGGCGCAATCAGACGAATCGAACTTCGGTACTCAAACCATTGGCCCAGCCCTTGCTAACATCGCGAGCACACTAAATACGTTCCTGATGCCCTTATATGGTGACAATATCCAATGCGAGTTCCTGAACATTCTCCCACGAGACGAGGCTTTGCTTTTGGAGAAGCACAAGACCTACGTTACGACAGCCGTGATGACGATCAACGATGTACGCAGAGACCTAGGTCTCCCCACGGTACCTTGGGGTGATGAGCCTATCATTCCTGTGAACTTTGTACCTCTACAAGGGCATCCACTTCTTGGTAACAACCCTGCTACGGTGGATCCTTCTAAGTCCCCTGCTCCTCCTGGTGAGAAGGAAACACCTATTTCAGATAAACCCCCTGACAACGGCAATGGCAATCAGGATCCTGCTGCCAAGGCCTATATAGAGCAGATGCTCCACGATATATATAAAGAGGCTAGATTGGCTAAGAGAATGGAGACCTGATCATGGAAGAGGTGGTAAAGGATCAGCTAGGCTTTAAGAACTACTATGCTGATTTTGTGGTCAAGGAGTTTGATGAGGAAGCTAAGGTTTTGTCCTTTCGAGGGACGACCGAAGATGAAGACCGCTCGGGTGATGTTGTTGTTGCTGATGGCGGTGACTTCCAGAACTTCTCCAAGAACCCTTTGTTCCTCTGGGCTCATGATCACTCCGGTAAAACTTTGCCTATTGGAAAGGCTCTTAGCATTGACAAGATCTCTGGTGTCGGTGCTGACTTCAAGATCCAGTTTGATGCTAAGGACCCCTTTGCAATGGAGGTGTACCGTAAATACAAGGAAGGGTATTTACATGCCGTCAGTGTAGGATTCATTGCTCATAAAGCTGAGCGACGTTTGGATGACTCTGGTGAGCCCATGTGGCCTCCAGCCTACAAGTTCCTCGAGTGGGAGCTCCTCGAGCTTTCAGGTGTGCCGATCCCTGCTAACCCGAATGCGTTGCGGAATGCTTACCAGAAGTTCTTGGAATACATGAGTATCGCAACGAATGGTAAAGAACCTGAAGAGGTTTTGGATGAACTTCTTCAGTCAAGCAAGGCTGAGGAGGTGAAGCACGCGGTGGAATGTGAGGAGTGTGCCCAGAAGGCTACGACCATTGAGGAACTACAACTTAAGTTGGTTGCGTATGAAACGGCAAAAGATGAAGGTAAAGACCCTCAAGAAGGTGCGGCCCTCGAAGTCAAAGAGCCCCAAGGTGAAGTCGGAGATGATTCAAAAGTCGGTCTTCGAGAAAGACTCTCAGAGCTCGGCCTGAGTGAAGAGGACGCCGTTGCTCTTTTGAGTCAAAAAGCTGATACTATAGAAGACGATGATCCATCGGAGCAGATTGCCCAATACATCGATGAGCATCTGCAGTATCTGGCCGGTAAGGCCTGGAAATAAAGGTGAGGTGAGGGATGGACGCTCTCGAAAAGGCCCTTGTTGATCAAGGGATGACCGCTGATGAGGCGTTTGAGCAGCTGAAGAAACTGGCTGCGGCTAAGAAGGCGGCTGAAGAGGGTGCTGATATTCGGTCTAGTAACCTTCGTAAGCTTGTCGACGAGATCGTGGATGATCAGATCGGTGCCCGTGCTAAGGCCGCGACCAAGATCGATGCCCCACCGGATGAGCCCGTTGCGGTTCCTTTGGAACTGGCCGCCGATATGTGGCTCGCTGTGAAGGTTGCTGGCAAGCACCCCTCAGCGATGAGCGCTAAGGCACTTGCTAGGGCCTATTATGATCAGCGCGGTCTTGAGTATGACGAGCGTGTGATCCAGAAGGCTTTGGATACTGCCGATACGTCGACTCTTGTTCCTGCAGTCCTGCAGCGTCAGCTGTACAAGGACATTGAGAAGCAGAAGGCGATGCTGTCGAACTTCCGTGTCATCGACATGCCGAACAACCCTTGGGAAATGCCGTATCAGGCTTCAAGCTTGACGATCTACGGTGTTGACGAGTCCACTACGGATTCGGCTTCGGCAGTCGCCGCTAGTGACCTGGGATTCAGCAAGATCACGTTCAACGCCAAGAAGCTTGGTGCTCGTGTATTCTGGAGCACCGAACTTGACGAGGACGCCCTGATCGCTGTCCTGCCCGTCATTCGTGAGGATCTTGTTCGTATTACTGGTGACGGTTGGGAGCGCTGCTTCCTCTTTGGTGATGAGACGACTGCCAATACGAACATCAACTATGTGGGCACTGCGCCGACTACTACGGTTGCAGCCAAGGACTATTGGCTCCAGACTGACGGCGTGATCCACAGCTGTATTGTTACTCATACAGGCCAGGCTCTTGATATTGCTGGCGTTATAACGGAAGCGAAGTTCCATCTTGTTCGTCAGGAACTTGGTAAGTATGGTACTAACCCGAATGATCTGATGGCTGTTGTACCTCGTGAACTTTGGTACGATATGCTGGTCCTTGACAACGTCGTGACCCCCGATAAGTATGGTCCGAATGCTACGATCTTGACCGGCGAGCTGAGCAAGCTGTTCGGCATTCCGATCGTTGTTTCGGATGGTATCCCGCTGTCGGCTGCTGACGGTAAGATCAACGACACTCCTGGCGACAATGTCAAGAAGTCGTTCATGATGATTAACCGTCCATACGGTGTGATCATTGGCCGTCGTGGTGATATGAGGATCGCGATGGAGCAGGTCATCGATACCGATCAGACTAAGGCCGTCGTGTTTAGCCGCTATGACATCCAGTACCCCTTCTGGGGCGCCCTGGCTTACGGCTATGACATCACCTGATCCATGCATTTGGGGGAACGGCAATCCGGCCGTTCCCCCACGTGCGAATAGGAGGGGACTATGACTGTCCTTTCGGATTTGACGGATGCAATTGATGACATTAGTAGTCACCAGACCCAGACGGCTAAGACGGCCATCTTGGATGCCATCGTTGCCTATATAGCCGCGTGTAAGGCTGGTACTGAAGGTCTGTTGGCGTCAGCTGCTGAGGTCAACCTTAACACCACTGCGTCTCCGGGTGTTGCGGTTACAAGTAAGACTGCTGTTCTTGGAGCTTATAAGAACCTTGATGAGTTCCATGTTCCTAACTCTAAGTTGTATCTGGGTGCGGCTGCTGGTACTGCAATGACGGCAACAGCTGCCGAGTTGAACAAGAAAGCTGGTATTGTTGCTGGTACAGCCTCAGCCTCGAAGCCTGCGGTCCTGGGACCAAGTTGTAACCTTGACGTCTTCGGTCTTCCTGTTGGGGGGCTGTTGATTGGTCCTGCAGGGTTTGAAGTTGCAACGACTCCAACGGCCGCCGAGATCAACGTCCTTACAGGGGCCACTGCCAATGCTGCTGAGTTGAGCATCATGGATGGCGTTACTGATACCCCCGCGGAGTTGAATCTTGTAGACGACAAGCCTGCAGCTGTTAGCCTCGTCCACGCTCAAGGTGCTGCGAACGCTGTTACCATTACGATCAATGTCCTCGACGCTGCTGGTGCGGCCCTCGATACTCCGACCCTGGTTGACTTCTGGATAAGTAACTCCCCTGAAGGTGTCGGTATTGCTTTGGTACCTGCAGATTCAATCGCTGCTACTAAGGGTAATGTTCAGCATGTGGATACTGCTGCTGAAGCGATCCGAGTTCAGACTGCGATTGATGGCATTGCTATCCTTACCCTTACGTCGGCTGCTAAGGGTAACTACTACTTGTGTACATCTCTTCCCGGTATAGGAACCCCGCAAGTTCACTCGGGTAACCTTTCCTCGGCTAACTACGGATGATAGAGAGGGGTTGAGAATATGACCGCACTTGCGAACCTGGAGACTGCTCTTGATCTCCTCGAGGATCAATCAGGTCCTGCTAAGAAAGCCATCCTCGATGCGATCGATGCTTATACGATCGCGCAGACTTTGGGCATCGGGGCCGTTACGGCTTCTGCAACCGAGATCAACTACAACGCTACGGTGGTTGCCGGTACTGCAAAGGCTTCTAAGACGGCTGTGCTCGGTGCCAATAAGAACCTTGATGAGTTCCATACTGCCAAGTTGTATATCGGTGCCGCTGCTGGTACTGAGGTAACAGCTACTGCTGCCCAGTTGAATACGAATGCTGGGGTTACTGCAGGGGCGTCTTCGGCTAATAAGGCCGCGGTTCTTGGCGCTACCATGAACCTCGATGTTCTTGGCCTTCCTGTGGGAGGTCTGAAGATCGGTGTGGCAGGCGCTGAGACGCCGATTACTTGTTCTGCTGCCGAGCTTAACGTCCTTACGGGGATCGCTGCTACCCTCACTGCCGCGGAGCTGAGTAAGCTCGATGGTGTCACGGCTATTGCAGCCGAGCTGAATCTGCTTGATGGTATCCCTGCTGTTACCGTGATCACTCATGCAGGTGGCGCTGCAAACATTGTTAACGTTACGTTTACGGTCAACGATGCTGCTGGTGCTCCTGTCGCCAAGCCAACGTTTTTGGATATCTGGTTGAGTGACGCTGCGACGGGCCTTGCGATCACGGCTCATCCTGCTGACACACTCGCGGCAACTGTTGGATCTATTTGGCACGTCAACACCGCTGCTTGTGCTGTTCGTGTTCAAACTAATGCTTCGGGGGTTGCTACGCTGGCAATCACCGATACGCACAAGACCGCCTTCTATGTGTGTGCCGCCCTCGGATTCGACGGGTATGCTGACATTCATCTGCTCGCCGGTGGCGACTACACCTGAGATTGAGGAGGATCCATGGCAAAGAGTTACCGTGCGTTGTGCTCCCTGCGATATCCTGATGGGCCTGCGGAAGTAGCTAAGCGTAAGGCCAGAGATCCGGACGTTAAGTGGAAGGAAGTGCCTGAGGGTGCTATCACCACTGATATCCCCTCTGAGTCGATCTCTTGGCTACTCGAACAAGGACGCATCGAGGAAATTAAAGCCGGAGTGCCAGGCCCTTCTCCTACGAAGGTGAAGGAGGCCGATGATGGCTAAGTATGGCTCAGCAGAAGTTGGGTTTCTGCTCGTAGGACCTTATAACCTAACGAATGTCAGTAGTAAGATCGAGGACAGTGCTACTCGTACTACTGAGGACATGACGCCGTTCGGGACTAGCATCGCGGTTGTTGCTGCTTCACCAGTGGTCCACTTCGAACTAACGGGCCATGAGGGTTGGTATGATGATGCTGCTGACAGTATCAATGCCGCTATGGTTGGAATGGCTTCAACTGCTACTATCTTGATGATGGCTGTTAAGGGTAACACTGCTGGGAAGCTCGCAGTCTGTTCTAGTGGGGCGATCCGTACTGGTTATAAGCGTAGCTTTGCGGTAGGAGAGTATCATAAGGCCTCCATGGAGCTCGCAATAACGGGAATTAGAGACGAAGCTACCATTGTCTACCCCTTAACCCTCACGTCAGGTGATGGTAGTACTGAGGCGGCCGATCTTGATCTTGGTGCAGCTGGTGGTGGTACTACTGGGTGTAATGTCTACTTCTCGTGCACACAGCTTGCACTTACTGGGTCGACCAACTTGATCGTTACCTTTGAGGACTCGAGTGACGCAATTACTTACGCTCCTCAGACTGCCATGACAGCTCTAACTGTTGTTGGCGCTGAGTACAAGGCCTCTGTTGATCAGACCGTTAACCGCTATGTAGCTGCTAAGTGGGTCTTTACGGGTCTGGCTGGCACTCCTACGGCTACGTTTGCTCTGGCAGTCAAAGTTAACGCTCCGCACGCGTAAGGAGAGAGCACTATGGCGAAATATAGTAGTCCGAACGTTCTGTTTGAGATTGATATTGCCGACGGGGGTGCTCTGTCTTCTAACTTGACACAGTACCTTACCAAGATTGGTGAGATCAATATCAATCGCCCTATGGTTGATTCAACTCCATTTGGGACGACTCAGGCTGAGTACCTGGTAAGCATCTTCAAGAAGTATGACCCGATTACTATCGAGGGCTTCTATGATGATACAGCTACTCAGGGCCCTGATGCGATCCTGAATATCGGTAAAGTTGTCCATGCCGTTACGAGGTCATTCTCAATTACTATTGGTGGGGCGAAGACGATCGCGGGTGAGCTTTGGATCGTGTCGTATAAGCGTACCTTCAATGTGGGCGAGTATACCACGTTCTCTGCTGAGGTCCAGATCACGGGTACAACTACTGAGGCTTAAGCCTTTTGTACGCCCGAGGAGGAAGCAATGGTTGAACCGAAAAAGGTACCTGTGCCTAAGGTTGAAGAGCCTAAGGTTGTCGAGCCTAAACCTGTACCTGTTCTCTCAAAGAAGATGGCATTCGATTACAATTATGTCAATATGGCTGATCGTATTGTAACTATTCCAGCTGGTACGATCCTTAAG
>Ga0315278_10006793_pt1 | contig 10410 bp, 9 predicted proteins | sample YL17G06_0_MG_FD_203880 | JGI IMG/M metagenome (GOLD analysis project Ga0315278, IMG submission 203880) | Sediment microbial communities from Yellowstone Lake, YNP, Wyoming, USA - YL17G06_0 | ecosystem: Environmental > Aquatic > Freshwater > Lake > Sediment | place: USA: Wyoming | collected... | reverse complement strand
GAGGCGCACGTGGCCGCGTTGAGCGGCGACACGGCGACGTTCACGCTCTACGGGGCGCGGGGGACCGTGCGCTGCGAGGTGGCGCCCACCCACGACGCGCTCGACCGCGTGATCGGCACGTTCTGCCTCGCGCTCGAAGTGCTGGACGTGGACCTGCGCGACGAGCCGGTCGCGGCATCCGCCGCCTGATCCTCCCGCACCACCCTCCGCGGGGAGCGCTCCGCTACCCGCGGAACGACGCTACGGCCTCGACGACCCGTGTGACCTCGTCGGGGCCGTGCGTCGTGCTGAGGGTCCACAACTCGTAGCCCGACGGCGGCAGATACACGCCGCGCTCGAGCAGATGATGGAAGAAGCGCCCGTAGCGCTCGTGATCGGCGGCGGACGCTCCGGCGAAATCGCGCACCGACTCGTCGGTGAAGAACACGCTGAACAGTGAGCCGGCACGATTGATCGTGACCGGGATCGCCGCCGCGGCGAATGCCTCCGTCAGTCCGTCGGTGAGGGACACGGCGGTGGCTTCGAGTTGGCGGTACGGATCGCGTTCCCGGGCGAGGTCCAACGCGGCGATCCCGGCGGCCACCGCCACGGGATTCCCGCTCAGCGTGCCCGCTTGGTAGATGGGCCCGGTGGGGGCGAGCGCCTCCATCAGGTCGCGCCGACCGCCGAACGCGGCGCACGGGAACCCCCCGCCCATCACCTTGCCGAAGGCCGTGAGATCCGGGGTGACGCCGAAGAAGGACTGGGCCCCTGCGTACGCGATCCGGAACCCCGTGATCACCTCATCGAACAGGAGGAGCGCGCCGGACGTGTCGCACAGCTCGCGCAATCCCGGCAGGAAGCTCGGCTCCGGCGGCACCACGCCCATGTTCGCCGCAACGGGCTCCACCGCGATCGCGGCGATCTCGTGCCCCCGCTCGGCGAACAGCTCCTGCACCGCTCCGAGGTCGTTGAACGGCAGCGACAGGGTGTCCCTGGCCGCGCCCTCGGTGACCCCCGGCGAGGAGGGGATGCCCAGGGTGGCGAGCCCGCTTCCCGCTCCCTTTGCCAGGAGTGCGTCGGAATGGCCGTGGTAACACCCGGTGAACTTCACGACCAGATCGCGCCCCGTGGCGCCGCGCGCCAGACGGACGGCGCTCATGGCGGCCTCGGTCCCACTGCTCACGAGCCGCACCATGTCGACGCTGGCCACGGCATCCACGATGCGCTCCGCGAGGTCCACTTCGGCCTCGGTGGGCGCGCCGAACGTGGTGCCTCGGTGGGCCGCTGCTTCCGCGGCGGCCACGATCTCCGGACACGCGTGGCCGAACAGGAGTGCTCCCCACGACTGCATGAGGTCCACGTACCGGTTCCCATCGGCGTCGATCAGGTACGCGCCCTCCCCCCGCTCGATGAACAGTGGGGTTCCGCCGACGCCGCCGAAGGCTCGGACGGGCGAGTCGACACCTCCGGGGATCACGGTGCAGGCGCGCTCGAACAGTTCCTCGGATCGGGTCATCGGGCAGATGCTAGCCCGGATCGGGATCGATGCCGGGGCCGACTGCGGGTTGCGGATCCTCGGGGTAGGGTGCTCGAACGATGAGCGGCTCAAGGATCGAGCTCGATGTCCCCGGTGGACCAACGGCGGCGTTCCTCGCCACGGCGCCGGGCTGGCCGCCGGGTCCTGCGGTGATCGTGATCCAGGAGTGGTGGGGCCTCAACGAGCAGGTGGAGTCCCTCGCACAGCGACTTGCCGGCGACGGGTTCGCGGCATTGGCCCCCGATCTGTATCACGGGCAACAGACCACGGAGCCGGACGAAGCCAAGAAGCTGATGATGGGGCTCGAGCAGGACGCGGCGTTGATCGACCTGCGCGCCGCGGTTTCGTGGCTGTTGGACGAGGGCGCGACCAAGGTCGGCGTCACCGGCTTCTGCATGGGCGGTGGCCTGGCATGGGAGCTGGCGCTCACCGACGATCGCGTGAGCGCCGTGGCCCCGTTCTACGGGTGGGTGGACTTCGGAGATCGCCAGGTCAGGGCTCCTTTCCAGGCGCACTATGCCGCTCACGACGGGTTCGATCTGTCCATGTTCGAGGCGATCCGTGCCCACCTCGACGACGTCGCTGGGAGCGAGTTCCATTGGTACCCCGAGGCGGCGCACGCGTTCATGAACGACACGCGACCCGAGGTCTACCGCGCAGAGGATGCCGCCGTGGCGTGGGAGCGCCTCGTCTCGTTCTTCCGCGCGACCCTGGCCTGAGCGGCAGCGATCAGCCGGTCGCGAGCCAGTTCGCTGCGTCCTTGGCGTGATAGGTCAAGACCAGGTCGGCGCCGGCGCGGCGGATCGCGATCAGGGTCTCCAGCACCGCTCGTCGCTCGTCGAGCCAACCCGCCTGAGCCGCCGCCTTCAACATCGCGTACTCGCCGCTCACGTGGTATGCGGCCATCGGGAAGCCCGTCGCATCTTTGGCCATGCGGATCACGTCGAGGTAGGGGAGCGCGGGCTTCACCATCACGAGGTCCGCCCCTTCGGCGATGTCGGTATGGATCTCGCGGATCGCCTCGTCCGCGTTGGCGGCGTCCATCTGGTAACCCGCGCGATCCCCGAAGGACGGGGCGCACTCGGCGGCCTCGCGGAACGGACCGTAGAACGCGCTCGCGAACTTCGCCGCGTACGCCATGATGCCCACGGACGCGTGGCCTGAACCGTCCAACGCGTCTCGGATCGCCGCCACCTGAGCGTCCATCATGCCGCTCGGTCCCACCAGGTCCGCCCCCGCTTCGGCCTGGGCCTGGGCGATCATCTGGTAGCGCTCCACCGTTGCGTCGTTGTCCACGCTCCCGTCCGGGGCGAGAACGCCGCAGTGCCCATGGTCGGTGTACTCGTCGAGGCAGAGATCGGCGATCAACACGCCCTCGTCGCCGAGTTCCTCTTTGGCAGCGGTGATCGCCTGCTGCCCGATCCCCGCGGGATCCCACGCCTGCGTGCCCTCCGCATCCTTGCTGATAGGGATGCCGAACACCATGAAGGTGGTCACGCCGCGCCCCGCGGTGTCCGCGACCTCCTTGCGCAGGGATTCCAACGTGTGCTGCATCTGGCCGGGCATCGAGGAGATCGGCGCCGGTTCGTCTAAGCCCTCCTTCACGAAGAGGGGGGCGATCAGGTCGCCAGGGGCGAGCGAGGTCTCCCGCACGAGCGCGCGAAGGGCAGGGGTCCGCCGCATCCGACGGGGGCGTTGGCGGGGAAAGCTCATGGCCCGATTCTAGGGGGCGGCCGGTGGGAGCACACGCTCGAGCGCCGCGATCAGTCCCTCGATCGTGTGTGGCCGAGCGACGGCCGACACCGAGAAGCCGTGTGTTCGGGCCTCGGCGGCCGTGATCGGCCCGATGCACACCACCTTCGGGAGCCCGCGCGCGACGCCCAGCGCCCCGACGAATCCCCGTACGGTGGAAGCGCTCGTGAACGTCACCGCGTCCACCGCACCGGCGCGCAGCGCCTCGCGGGTCTCGGGCGGGAGCCGGTGAGGCATGCGCGTTCGGTACGCGTCCACCCGATCCGGGCTCCAGCCTTTGGCGGCGAGCGCCGACTCGAGTCCCGGCGGCGCGATGTCCGCTCGGGCGCACAGCACGCGGCCAGAACCCCTGGGGAACGAGCGCGCGAGCGCCGCCGTGGTGAAGGTGCCCGGCTGCAGATCGGGATCGCGCCCGGACCAGCGCCGGAAGGCGGCGGCCGTCCCGTCGCCGATCACGGCCACCCCAGCTCGCACGTCCCGGGGCGAAACAAGGCGGTCAGCGAGCATGTCGACGGTCGCCCGGCTCGTGAGCGTGAGCCACTCGTAGTGGCCGCGCGTGAGCTCCCGCAACGCTGCGGTGAGCGCGGCACTGCGGATCGGTGCGATCTCGATGGTTGGGGCGACGAGCACTCGTGCTCCTCGTTGGTCAAGTTGCTTGACTAATCTCGACGCCTGATCAGCGGGGCGGGTGACCACGATCGTTCGGCCGGCGAGCGAGGCGGGCACGTTTCGGCGCCCGCTCATCCCGTCCGAACCTCGGCGAGGATCTCTTCGGCGCCCAGCTCGATCAGGTCGCGGGCGACGTCTCCGGCCAGGGCTTCCGGCTCGACCCCGGACGACTCCACGCGGAGCACGCGATCGCCTTCGGGTGTCGCGACCAGCGCCACCAAGCGAAGGGCCCCCGCCCGCGACTCGGCGTAGGCCCCCAAGGGGAGGGCGCATCCGCCGCCGAGGCGCCACATCAACGATCGTTCCGCATCCAACGCAGCGTGAGAAGGAGCATGGTCGATCGCCGCGATCGTCGCGATCGTGGCCTCGTCATCGTCGCGACACTGGACGGCGAGCGCGCCCTGGCCCGGCGCCGGCACCATCTCCTCCAGGGTGAGCGTTCGCCCGAACGGCGGGTCGACGCCGAGACGCGCGATGCCCGCGGCGGCGAGGACGACGGCATCCACATCACCGTCGGCGAGTTTGCGCAGCCTGGTGTCCACGTTGCCGCGGAGGTCGGTCACCGTGAGACCAGGGAAGGCCGCCAGGAGTTGGGCGCGACGGCGCACGGAGGAGGTGCCGATCAGCGCTCGTCCCGGGAGCTGCGCCTCGCGCATGATCAGCACGTCGAACGGATCGCCTCGCTCGGGGACGGCGCCGATCAAGAACCCCTCGTCGTCTTCGGCCGGAAGGTCTTTCGCGGAATGCACGGCGAGATCCAGCCGGCCGGCCTCGAGTGCGTCCAGGATGGTGTCCGTCCACAACCCCTTCAGGCCCTGCGGAGCGGTTTCAGCCGGCGCGCCCTCGTCGCCGGAGGTGGTCATGGGAACGATCTCGGCCTCGGCACCGATGGAAGCGAGCATGTCCCTGACCAACGCGGCCTGAGCGAGCGCCAGTCTCGAGCGGCGGGTGCCGATGCGTAGCGGGTTCACTCAGCCGCTGGGTCGATGCCGAAGAGTTCGGCGAGCATCTGGGCGTAGCGTCCATCGGTGCCCGGCTCCGAACGCTCCTTCAGCTCCACGATGGGGTCGTGCAGGAGCTTCGCGACGATACCGTGCGCCATGGCCTCGACGGCATCCCGCTCGCCGGGCGTAAGGGCTTCCAGGCGAGTGGCGTGGCGAGCCAGCTCGATACGCATGACTTCATCCCCGCGTCGACGAAGGGCGGTGATGATCGGCGCCAGTGCGTCGCCGCGGCGACGCACGGTGTAGCGGTGTGCCTCTTCGTCAACGATGCTCTGCGCCTGGACGATGTCCGCGGCGGTCTCCTCGCTGTGCTCGGCGAGACGCTCGCGCAGGGCTTGGATGTCGAAGAGCCGAACCCCCGGGATGCGTGCTGTCTGCGGGTCTACATCACGAGGAACGGCCAGGTCCACCAGCACGAGCGGCCGCTCCCTGCGCGCCCTCATCGCGTTCGCCACGATGTCGGCGTTCACCACCATCCCGGCGGCGCCGGTCGCGCTCACGAGCAGATCGGCGCGGGCGAGCGCCTCGGGCAGGGCATCGAGTTCGCCGTGCCCGGCTTCGATGCGGTCGGCCAGCGAGCGTGCGCGTTCCAGGGATCGATTCAGGATGCGGACCGGGCCTACGCCGCGCCGACGCAGATGTGCGACGGCGAGGGCCGCCATCTGCCCGGCCCCCACCACGACGACCTCGCGCCCGCTCAGGCCGCCCAGTTCGCGTTCCGCGAGATCGGCGCCGAGTGCCACGAAGGCATCGGGTGCCGCGCCGATCGACGTCTCGTGGCGGACGCGACGCCCGGCCCGGATGGCTGCGTGGAAGAGTGCCGTGACCGCGGGCCCGGCGGCATCTTCCTCCTGGGCACGCCGGAGCGCCTCGCGCACCTGGGCGTAGATCTGCGTCTCCCCCAGGACCATCGAGTCCAATCCGGCAGCCACCGCGAACAGGTGGTCGGCCGCGTCCTGCTCCCAGTGGGCGTAGAGCGGCTCGCCAAGTGCGTCGGGATCGATGCCGCGTGTTTCGCCCAGGAGCCGCTTCAGCGACATGAACCCGGCGTGGTAACCGGAGACGTTCGCGGTGATCTCCACGCGGTTGCAGGTGGACAGGATCACGGTTTCCTCGAGCCCCTCGGCATCGCGGGCTCGGCGGTAGGCCTTCGCGAAGTCCTCATCGGTGAACGCGAGCTGCTCCAGCAACTCGATCGGCGCGCGACGGAAGGAAACCCCGAGGGTGAGGATGGGCATGAGCAGGTAGGACCGGCATCCTAACGCACCCCGGCGCTCGGCCACCGCGTCGAAGGGCCGGTAGCATGCGGCCTGACGATGACGAACCCGCGCGCCCGCGATCACGGGATCCGTATCGGTCTCGGTTCCCCGGGGCCGCTGAACGCCATCACGGACGTCCCCGGGGTCCGTGTGGGACATCGCACGGTCGTGCGTGGCGACGGAGCGCATGCGGTCCGCACGGGCGTGACCGCGATCTTCCCGCACCAGGGCGATCCGTGGGACGAGTGGGTGTACGCGGGCACGCACATCCTGAATGGCTACGGGGAGCTGATCGGTGTGAACCAGCTCCGCGAATGGGGTGTCTTGATGAGCCCGGTGGTACTCACGTCCTCGCAGCAGATCGGCAAGGCCTACGACGCGACGCTGCGGTGGATGGCCGGCCGCAACCGCAGGGCTGCCGAGCAGGTTATGCCCGTGATTTCCGAGTGCGATGACTCGCTCCTGAGCGACATCCTTTCGTTCCCGTTGAGCGACGAGGACGTGGCGGCCGCCCTCGACGCGGCCGTGGAGGGGCCCGTGACCGAGGGCTGCGTGGGCGCAGGCACGGGGATGCAGTGCTTCGACTTCAAGGGCGGGATCGGCACCTCGTCGCGGGTGTTGCCCGATGTCGACGGTGCCTACACGGTGGGCGTGCTGGTCCTCACGAACTACGGCGACCGCCAGAACCTGCGGATCGACGGGGTGCCCGTGGGACGCGAGCTGGAGGACCTGATGCCGGTCGCGCACCGCGAGGGCTCGTGCGTGGTGATCGTGGCCACCGACGCGCCGTTGCTCCCTCATCAGCTCCGCCGCGTGGCCGAGCGCGGCGGGATGGGCCTGGCAGCCACCGGCTCTTACGCCTCCAACGGCAGCGGCGAGCAGATGTTGGCCTTCTCCACGGCGAATCGCCTCACGTCCGTGAGTCCGGTTGAGGATGTTGCCGCCGCGGTGGACGGCCCGCTCGGGTGGCCGCACCTGTTCGACCGCGTCTTCGAGGCCACGGTGGACGCGACGCAGGAGGCCGTGGCGAACGCCTTGTTCGCGGCCGAGACCACCGTGGGCCGACACGGGAACACCCTGTTCGCCATGCCGGTCGATCGCGTGCTCGCGATCATGGAACGAGCGGGGCGCCTGGCAGGTTGAGCTCGACCGCTCAGGCGAAACGCAGCGGAGCGAACGGGACCGGGTCGAAGGGAGGGTCTTCGCTGGTGAGCTGCGCCGCGAGCAGGCTCGCGGTCCCGGCTCCCAGGATCACGCCCTCGGAGCCGTGACCCGTCGCCACCGCCAGGCCCTCCAGGACCGGCCCCACGAACGGGCGTTCGTCGGGGCTCAGCGGACGCACTCCCCACCATGTGGACACGACATCGGTCTCACGTAGCGACGGTGCGAGGCGGACGGCCTCGGCCAGCATCCGCGCAACCACGTCGGCCTCTTCGGGCTCGGGCGTGAGCCAGATCTGCCGGGACGAACCGACCAGGAGCGACCCGTCGCGATGGGGGAGCAGGACGGTGGCCACCGAGCTCGCCGGTATCCCGTCGCGCAGGATCTCGCTCACATGGGGGCGATCGGGCGCGAGGCTCTGGCGGTGCCCAGCGGGAGGTTCCGCCCGCACGAGATGCGCGAAGGAGATCGGCGGTGCGCCCAGGCGGATCAACCAGCCGCGCGCGCCGGTGACGGGAAGAGACACGCCCACGGGGTCGAGCAGTTTCCCGGACCAGGGACCACCGGCCACCACGGTGGTGGTGGCCTCGATGACGCCGTCGTCCGTGACGGCGCCGACGATGCGATCGCCACCACGGGCGAGGGCGCGCGCGTGGAGGTGGTGACGCACCGTGGCCCCGTGCGCGCGGGCGTCCAGGGCAAGGGCCACCGTGAGCGCTCCGGGATCCAGCCGGTGCCCGCTGTGCACCAGCCACGCATCGGCGACTTCGCCGGTGATGGCGGGCTCCGCTTCAAGGAGCGCCGGTCCGTCGAGGCGGTCCACCTGGATCCCTTCGCGCTCGGCCAGGGCCACGGCGGTGCGGGACGTGGTGCGCTCCGCGTCGTCGCGGGCCAGGATGATCTGACCGATCGGCTCCCGGTCGAGTTGGACGTCCAGCGGCGCCTCCGCCGCCACCTCGAGGTAGCGCTGCAGGCCGATCTGGGCCATGGCGACCGTGGCCTCGTCCTCGGGCAGGATCCACAGGCCCTGGTTGCGCCCGGAGGCGTGGGCGGCGAGCTCGTCGCGCTCGACGAGCGTGACGTCGGCGCCCCTGCGCGCGAGCTCCGAAGCACACGCGGCGCCGATGATGCCGCCGCCGATGATGAGCACGTCGGGCATGCGCGGAGCCTACCGGTCGCGCCGGAACACTCCCAGCGGATCCCGGAGGCGCGCTGCTTGAGGCATCATCTGACGCACGCGCCGCCATGTTCCCTACAATCGGGGGCGGAGACGTGCCTGAGTGGCCGAAAGGAGCCGCCTGCTAAGCGGTTAAGGGGATAACACTCCTTCCCGGGTTCGAATCCCGGCGTCTCCGCCGGGCCGAAAGCGTGCAGGCGATCCGCCGGTGCGTCCGCGGCGCGATCACGCGCAGACGAAGGTTGCGAGAGATGCCACCGCCAGATCGTCAGATAGCCATCACGCCGGCCCAACAGCGGTTCGCGTCGTGGATGACCGACGTCCTGGTCTACATCGTGGTGCTGAACCTGTTCGTCGAGCACGCGAGCGCCGTGGTGATCGATTCCTTCAGCATCTCCATCCTCACCGCGATCCTGCTGAAGCTCATGCTCGACGCCCTGCTCGGGGTCGAGCACCGGGTTTCGAGCTACTTCGCGGGGAAGCAAGCTCGTGTGTTCAGGGTCCTGGGGCCCCTGTCGGTGTTCTCGATCCTCTTCTTCAGCAAGTTCCTCATCCTCGAGGTCGTGAACTTCGTGTTCGGGGATCACGTCGCCCTGGGGCACTTCGTCGAGATCGCCGCGATCGTCATCTCGATGATCGTTGCGAGCAGGGTCTTGCGCGCCGTCTACATCCGTTTGGGGCGTTCGGCCGTCAGCTCATCGTGATCACGAGGTTGGATGCAGCCCGAGTGCCTCGGACCGTCGGCACCTGTGCACCGAGGCAGGGAACGGGCAACGGTTGGGCAACGTCAGCAGCGTCGCAAGGCGCAGCAGGGTGTTCAAGGCGGGTGTTCCAGCCGGCGTTCCCGTCGATCGTGCCCGACCTGGCGCCCCGCGATCCGCTCGCGCATACGACCTCAGCCTGGTGGATCTCACCCGGCTGAGTCGTTCACCACGACGGCCGGCCGCAACGCGGGTCAGCTCGGGAACGCGAACCTGAACAGCTCGCCGTCGTTCTCGAGCGGATCTGATTCGTTGTCGACTCCCTTGCCGACGATGTAGAGGTCCATCACCGAGGGGTCTGATGGACTCGGTGCGAGGGTGATGCCGGAGGCCCTCCGCACGTGTGCGTTCGAGAAGTCGATCATCCGGAGCAGCCGCCCACTCAGGGTCGTCTCGGCGACGAACTCCTGCGCGCTGCTGACGAGGAGCAGATGGTTGGAGCGGGGATCGAACTCTACGTCTTCGGGATGGGTGAGCCCGAGCGGCTTCGTCGAGAACCTCCTCACGCCATCGTCGCGAGTGCCGAAGCGATGGTCGCGACCGGCCCGCACGATGAAGACGTGGGCGCTTCGTGAATCGGTCAGGATCAACGTTCGACCTCGTTCGCGCCAGGCCAACCCCTCGGGGTCGAAGCTCCCGAACGACCTCGTCCTCAGGACCCTCTTCCACCGATCGTCCACGGTGCCGATCAGGTTGTCTCTGCCCGCCCGGATCCGAAAGACCCGATCCCGGTCGTCGTCCACCACGAAGAGGGAATGAGATCGGTCACGCCACGCGATGTCTTCGGGTTCGGTCGAGGCGGCGCGCACGGAACCTCGACGGAGCAAGGCCCCGTGCCTGGATGCGACGAACAGATTGTTCCGTTTCCACAGTCGAGGGATCTCGTCGACCTCCGCGTCGGACACGAGCAGCCTGCCCCTCGACCCCATGAAGGTGAGACCCGTGGGATCAGGACTGGGGGAGGGCCAGTCCGCCGTCGAGATGACCTCGAGGAGCTGGGCGGGGACCGTCGGCGCCGCCTGGGACGGCGCCGCTTGGGACAGAGGGATAGGGCCCATGAACAGCAGGCTCGCCACGCCGAGTGCCGTGAGTGTGGACCGTCGCAAGG
>Ga0315278_10006792_pt1 | contig 10411 bp, 12 predicted proteins | sample YL17G06_0_MG_FD_203880 | JGI IMG/M metagenome (GOLD analysis project Ga0315278, IMG submission 203880) | Sediment microbial communities from Yellowstone Lake, YNP, Wyoming, USA - YL17G06_0 | ecosystem: Environmental > Aquatic > Freshwater > Lake > Sediment | place: USA: Wyoming | collected... | reverse complement strand
TACGGCCGCTAGGGTCCCGTGGAGCTCTTCCGCAGCAGCGGCGGGGCCGGCGCCCCGGAGGCTTTGACTCACGCATCCAGTGCAAGTAGAATGGTTGCGAGGGTACGGCCATGACCGTCAAGGTTTCGACCATCGACGTGCGACAGCGGATCGGCGACATGCTCAATCGCATCGTCCTTCGAAACGACGAGTTCATCATCGAGCGCAAGGGCAAGCCCCTGGCCGCGCTCGTGCCGGTCGGGCGGCTCGAGCAGATGCGCCGCTTCGCGCGACGGCAGGGGCTCGACTTTCTCGAACAGCAGAAGAACGGCCCGCTGACCGACGGGAAGGCGATGGACCTCGCGCTCGAGGCGCAGCGCTGGGCGCGCAGGCGAATCCGGAGGCCGCGGCGCCGGGCCAGCTGAGTCGTGCGCCGCGCCGTTCTCGACGCCAACGTGTACGTGAGTGCCGCAGTCCATGCCGACGGTCCGCCCGGGCAGATCGTCGAGAGGTTTCTGCGCAGGGCGGCCTTTGAGATCGCCCTTTCGCCTGCCATCGTGGAAGAGGTTCTTCGAGCCCTTACCTACCCCCGGGTGCGCAAGCTCATTCGCGGCGAGATCCGCCCCGAGCTCTGGTTCGAAGACATCGTCATGCTGGCCGAGCTCGTGGCCGGGGAGCTGACGCTGCCCGCCTTGTGTGACGATCCCGACGACGACAAGTACATTGCCGCTGCAATCGAGGGTAACGCCGCGTTTGTCGTGACTGGGGACAGGCAGCTGCTCGCCCTTGCGGAGCACGAGGGCGTGCACATCGTGACTCCCCGCGTGTTCCTCGACCTGCTCGACATGTGAAAGCAGCTCCCCATTCTTAAGTATCCTCGGAGCGGCGCGAGGCCCGATCTGAGGCCGCTCAGGCTTTCGAGCTGTCCGACACCGGAGACCGCACGCGCAGAGGCGCCGACGCCAGCAGGACGCCCACCAGAATGAGCGCGGCGCCGGCCAGTATGCGCGCAGAGAAGCCTTCTCCGAGCACGATATTCCCCAGGGCGACCGCGATCACCGTGTCGACGACCGGGATCGTGCCGATCACGGACATGGGGACGCGGTGGATGAGCCAGAAGAGGCCCGCGAACGGCAGCGCCGTGCCGAAGACCGCAAGGTAGACGAGCGCGCCAGTCGAAGACGGCGTCCAGCGCATCGGAGCCCCTCGCTCGAAGACCGTCGCGAGCAGCAGCAGCAGCGTCGAGCCGGCGAGCGTCTGAAGCCAGACGTTCCACGCCGGCGGGACCTTCGGCAGGTGCTTCTTGTTGAAGACGTTCGCGTAGGCGGCGACCAGTGACGCGAGCAGCATCAAGGCGGTGCCCGCGAAGCGAAGCCGCGTCTGGCTCGAGAACAGGGTGGCGACGGCGGGAGCCTCGATCACGGCCACGCCGAGAAGGCCCAACCCGGCGGACAGGGCCGTCCTGCGCGTCCAGGGCTCGTCCGGGAGCATGAAGTGCGCGAAGAGACCGATGAAGATGGGAAACGTCGCGAAGAGCACCGCCGCCAGGCCCGACTCGATCCACTGCTCCGCGACGAAGACGCACGCGTAGTTGACCCCGATCTGCAGGAGCCCGCTCCAGAGGATGGGCCGCCAGGACGCGCGCGCCCCCTTCCGGGCGTTGCGCGTGAACGCAAATGGCGCGATCAGCGCACAGGCGAGCGCCATGCGAATGCCGCCGAACCAGAGCGGCGGCAGGTCCTCGAGGCCGATCTTGATGACGAGCCACGTCGTGCCCCACACGGCGCAGAGCCCCACGTACATCGCAAGATTTCGGCCGGAAAGCGCGGACATGACGGGATCGTATACGGATAGAATTTCTCCGTGTTCGAAGCCTCGATCGACCGGAGCCTGCCCAAACCCGCGCTCTACAGGGACGTGACGGCCTCGCTCGCCGCTCTGCTCGAGGGTGAGACGGACGCTCTCGCGAACCTGGCCAACGCCTCGGCGCTGCTCGCGGGCGCCCTCGAGCGCATCAACTGGTGCGGCTTCTACCTGGTGCGGGAGGGCGCGCTCGTCCTCGGGCCCTTCCAGGGAAAGCCCGCCTGCGTGCGCATCGCGCTCGGCAAGGGCGTGTGCGGCACCGCCGCCGCCCGTCGCGAAACGCTCGTCGTGCCCGACGTCCACGCCTTCCCGGGCCACATCGCCTGCGATGCCGCCTCGCGCTCGGAGATCGTCGTGCCGATCGTCGTCGACGGGCAGCTTCGCGGCGTGCTCGACGTGGACGCGCCCGAGACGGACCGCTTCGACGCCGAGGACCGGGCCGGCCTCGAAGCCTTCGTCGCAGCGCTCGTCCCGCGGGTCGCCTGGGGGAACTTGTGAAGGGGTCCACCCTTTGAGCAGCCGAGAACACTGGGACGCGGTCTATGGAACCAGGGGCCCGGATCACGTGAGCTGGTACCGGCCGCACCTGGATCGCTCGCTCTCCTTTCTCGAGGCCGCGAACGTCGGCTCGACCGCGCGCGTCATCGACGTTGGCGGAGGGGCTTCGACCCTGGTGGATGACCTCCTCGATCGCGGATACACGGACGTTACGGTGCTGGATCTTTCGGAAACCGCCCTCGGCGCCGCCCGGGCGCGCCTCGGCGAGCGTGCTTCGAAAGTTCAGTGGATCTGCGCGGACGTCCTGGAGGCGCAGCTGCCGGCTGCGGCCTACGACTTCTGGCACGACCGCGCCGTGTTTCACTTCCTTCGCGATCCGCTCGCGCGCGAGAGATACGTCGCGGCCGTTCGCAAGTCGCTCAAGCCAGGCGGCCATGTTGTCGTGGCGACATTCGGGCCACACGGCCCCGAGAAATGCAGCGGCCTCGAAGTGATGCGCTTTACGCCCGAGGCGCTCCACGCGGAATTCGGAGGCGCCTTTGCGCGCATCGCCGACGCAACGGAGCTTCACACGACTCCCTGGGGCACCGAGCAGGAATTCGTCTACTGCTATTGCCGGCTGCCGAAGGAGCAATCGTGATCGGTTCCAGGGCATCGATCGAGCGATTCGCCGGAAAAGTAACGTGGCTGGGTCATGCCGCTTTCCTGATCGAATCGCCGAAGGGCGCGCGGATCGCGATCGATCCGTTCATCGGCGGGAACCCGAAGTTTCCGAAGGGCTTCGATTACGGGAAGCTCGACGTGATCGCGGCCACGCACGGTCACTCCGACCACTTCGGGGCCGACGGGGTAGCGCTGGCGAAAAAGACGAACGCGACCGTAGTGTGCATCTTCGAGCTCGCGCTGCACTGCGGGGCGCTGGGAGTCCAGAAGGTGTCGGGCATGAACAAAGGCGGCGGCCAGACGGTCGCGGGCGTGGAGTTCCGAATGGTCCAGGCGGTCCACTCGTCCGGGACTTCGGGGCCCGGCGGGGAGCACAACCCGCCGGCCGACCCCTGCGGCTTCGTGCTGACCTTCGAAGACGGATTCCGGATCTACCACGCCGGCGACACGAACGTCTTTTCCGACATGGCCCTGATCGCCGAGCTCTACGCGCCGGATCTCGCTCTGCTGCCGATCGGCGACTTCTACACGATGGGCCCGCGCGAGGCGGCCAAGGCCTGCGAGCTGCTCGCAGCGCCGCGCGTCATTCCGATGCACTGGGGAACCTTTCCGGCGCTGACAGGGACGCCGGCGGCGCTGCGCGCGGAGCTCGGCAAGCGCGGCCTCACGACGGATGTGATCGAGCTTGCGCCCGGCGACACCTGGCCAGGCTGACTACTGCAGCGCCAGCCTCGCGGAAAACCCTTCGTCGTAGCCGTGGAAGTGATCGAGGGCCGGCTCCGGGTACTTCCAGCAGTAGTAGCCTCCGCCGGAATCGAAATCCACCAGCCATAGCCCCTTGATCTCGCAGCCGAGCGACTCGAGCTCGCTCACCCAGCCCTCCACGATCGCGCGGCGCTCGTCTTCGAGATCGCCGGGCAGACGGCCGAACCGCGCAACCGCCTCCGACGTCAGCTCCCGCACCCGGGGCAGCAGCGCGCGGGCCTCTTCGAGCGTAAAGATCCGCCGGGCAGGTTCCTTCTGCTCAACATCCTCGACCACTCCGCTCTCGCGGATCGTCTCGATCAGCTTCGCCACGGACTCCGCGTCCTCGGCGCCCGCGGTCGCGACGTACTCCTCGAGGGCCGCGATGGCCTCGTCGCCGCGCCCGCATTTCAAGAGCAGCAGCCCGCGCTCGCGGCGCAGGGGGCCGCTCTCGGGCTCGAGGGCCTCCGAAAGCGCGAGGGCTCCGAGCGCGTCGTCCCACCGGTTGCGGCGTTCGTAGGACCGGCGCAGGTTCAGGAGAACCCGCGCGAGGATCGCCCGCGCCGGGTCCGGCCGAAGCGCCTCGGATCCGAGCGCGACCGGCGCGCCGAAGATCGCGCCGAGGCGCCGCGAGAGGGCGTCCGCGTCGCACAGGGCCCCTCCCCCGAAGGGATCGAGGTACATGCCTTCGGGAAGGTCCGGGCCGCCGACCACGAAATGGCCGGGCAGGCCGATCCCGGTCAGCCGCAGGCCCGCGAGCTTTCCCACCTCGATCGCCACGATCGAGAGCGTGATCGGCATTCCACGGCGCCGCGCGAGAACGCGCGCGACCGAAGAGTTGGAAGGCTCGTCGTAGGACTCTTCGTCACCGCAGAACCCCTCCTCCTCGAAGAGCACCCGGGTCAGGGCCGGGAGAAGGCCCTCCCGCCCATCCTGCCGCATCCGCGCGGCCAGAGCGGCGACCCCCAGGCGCGCTTGCTCTGCGTCCTCGGCGGGATCGACGAGCTCCGCGATCAGCAGCGCGCCCTCGAAAAGGTCGGGCTCGCCCAGGTCCAGAAGCGCACGCCAGCGCGTGAGGAGCCCGGACCGGGCGGCAGGGCTCAACACTCTAGGCCTCCCGGCGCGCGATGGCGACCCCGTCGCGCAGCGGAACGATGACCGACCGGAATTCCTGGAGCGCGAAGAGGGTCCGGTTGAAGTGACGAATGCCCTCGGTGGCCTTGTCCCGCACTCCCTCGTCGATGACCTTGCCCGACCAGAGGACGTTGTCGGCGATGAGGTAGCCCCCTCGCCGCACGCGGGGCGCCGCCGCTTTCAGCGCGGCCGGATATCCGTCCTTGTCCACATCGATGAAGACGACGTCGAAGTAGCCGGTCGTCTGGTCGAGCGAAGCGATCGCATCGCCGACCCGGATCGTCACGCGGTCGGCCAATCCCATGCGCTCGAGGTAGCCCCGCGCCCGCTCGGCATTGGCGGAGTCGCCGTCCGTGTAGACGACCTGGCCGCCGCGGCCGACGGCGCGGGCGAAAAAGGCCGTGGAGTAACCGATGGCGCTTCCCATCTCGAAGATGCGCTCGGCACCGATCGATCGGGCCAGGATCTCGAGGAGCAAACCCACTGCCGGGCCCACGATCGGCACGTCGTGCTGCGCCGCGTGCTCCTCCATCTCGGCGAGCACCGGGTCGCGCGCGGGAAGGAGGTCGCGGATGTACTGGTCCAGCGGAGGCGGGACGATCGGGGTCATCGACGGATCTTATCGCCCTTATAATTTCCCGCGATGCACCCCCTCGACACGCTCCTCTCCACCTTTCCCCCGGCGGAATTCGCCACGCTCGTCGCGACGCGGCGGGACCTGCATCGCCACCCGGAGACCGCATTCGAGGAGCACCGCACGGCCGGCGTCGTCGTGGAGCGGCTGCGCGCGATTGGCCTCACGCCGCGGGCGGGCGTCGGAAGGACCGGCGTCTCTGCTGACGACGGCGCCCGGGGCGCGCGCCTCATGCTGCGCGCGGACATGGATGCGCTGCCCCTCCAGGAGGCGAACGAAGAAACCTACGCTTCGACGCTCCCGGGCCGCATGCACGCCTGCGGACACGACGGACACGTGGCGATGGCCCTCGCGGTGGCCGGCCGCCTCGCCGCAAAGAAGCCCGAGGCGCCAATGCGCTTTCTCTTCCAACCGGCCGAGGAAGGCCAGGGCGGAGCGCAGGCCTGCGCGGACGACGGCGTACTCGAGGGAGTGGGTGCGGCCTTCGGCCTCCACCTCTGGAGCCCCCTTCCCGTCGGCAAGATCGGCGTCAACCGAGCAGCGCTCATGGCCGCCGTCGACCACTTCGAGATCGAGGTCGAGGGTCGCGGCGGGCACGGAGCGGCGCCCCACGAGACGGCCGACCCGATCGTCGCGGCCGCGCGCATCGTCGAGGCGCTGCAGAGTGTGGTCTCGCGCGAGATCTCGCCCCTCGACGCGGCCGTCGTGACGGTCGGCTCGATCCACGGCGGCACCGCCTTCAACATCATCCCGGGCTCCGTGCTGCTGACCGGCACGGCGCGCTCCTTTACGGAAGCGACGGGCCGCGCGCTGCCGGAGAAGATCGGCCGCATCGTCGCCGGTACCGCCGCGGCCTGCGGCGTGCAGGCGACCCTGCGCTACGACCGCGTCAACAGCGCGACGGTCAACGACGCGAAGATGGCAGAGCTCGTCATCGAGGCCGCCAGCCGCCTGCTCGGCGAGGAGAACGTCGAGACCGACACCCGCACCCTCGGCGGCGAGGATATGTCCGTGTTCCTGAACAACGTGCCCGGATGCTTCTTCTTCGTCGGCTGCGCGCGCGATGGCAGCCTGCGCCCGCACCACTCGCCCCGCTTCGACATCGACGAGCGCGCCCTCATGGTCGGCACGACCGTGATGGAAGCGGTGCTGCGCGAGGCGGCGCGGGCCATTCGCTGAGATAAGCGTCATCCCGAGCGCAGCGAGGGACCCCGTACTCGATCGGGAGAGTCGCATGTCGAGTTCGGGGTCCCTCGTCGCGCCGCTCCTCGGGATGACGGCTCATTCCTGGGAAGCCTCCGAGGAGACGGCATAATCCGCCCGTGCCCGCACTGACCCTCGCCGCCCTCGCGCTCTACCTCGCTGCGGTCCTCGCGATCGGAGTGGCCTCCCGGCGCAAGGCCGGACGCGACGAATCCTCCTTTTTCGTGGCCGACCGCTCCCTCAACACGTTCTGGGGCTTTTTGGGGCTGGCCTCGCTGACGACCGGCGGGTCCACGACGATCGCGCTCGCGGCGCTCGTCTACACGCACGGGATCTCAGGGCTCTGGCTCGATCTCGCGGGCGCGCTCGGCCTGCTGCTGCTCGGCCTCTTCTTCGCGCGCCGGGTCCGCCGCGAAGGCGCCGTGACGCTGCCGGAGATCCTCGGGCGACACTACGGCGATCCCGCCCGCCGCGTGGCCGGTGTACTCGTGCTCGTGTCGGAGATCGTCTGGTTCGCGCTCCTGACCGAGGCGACGCAGGTCGTGCTGAGCGCGGCGTTCGGCCTCGCGCCCACCCTCGCGATCATTCTCTCGACGGCCGTCTTCGTGGCCTACACCTCCATCGGAGGGCAGTACGCGGTCGTGCGGACGGACCTGCTGCAGTTCGGCCTGATGCTCGTCGGCATCCCGGGCATCGCCCTCGTCTCGGCGCTCGCGGGCGCACACGGCCTCGGGGGACTGCCGGCCGTGGTCTGGAGCTTCCCGACTTCTCCGACGTTTTCCGCGGGCGACGTCTTCGCGATGCTCGTCCTCATCGGCCTGCCGCACATGGTCGGCAGCGACGTCTACTTGAAGCTGCTCTCCTGCCGCGACGAAGAGACCGCGCGACGTTCTGCGCTCCTCGCGGCCGGCTCGAAGGTGCTCTTCGGCCTCTCGGTCGCGGCGATCGCCCTGGCCGCGCGCAAGGCGCTCGGGCCGATGGCGGCAGCCCAGGCCCTGCCCGCCGCGGTTCTCGGCTTCGCGCCTCCCGCCCTCTCCGCGCTCGTGCTCGTGGCCCTGGTCGCAACGATGCAGACCTCGGCCGACATCGTGCTGCTGTCGGCGACCGCGGTCACGGCGCGGGACCTCGCCCCCGCCTTGCGGGGCGGCAGGCCGCTGCCGCTTGCCTACTCGAAGCTCCTGCCGTTTCTCTACGGCGCGCTCGGCCTCTTGACCGCGCTCGCGCTGGACCGCGACGTGCTCCGCACGCTGCGCCTGGGCTACTCCATCTTCGCCGCCGGCCTGATCCTGCCGACGCTCGCGGCGTTTCTTCCGTTGCGCTGGCGTGTCCCGACCGGAGGCGCCATCGCGGCCATGATCGCGGGAGGCGCCACCGCAGCCGCCGGCCGGTTCTTTCCGTCTCTGACCGGCGGACGCGATCCGGTCCTGGCGGGAACGGCTGTGAACGCGGTGCTGCTCGTTGCCGCTTTCGCGGCAGGCAGATTCGGGCGCTCGAGGCCTACTGCCCCTGCCCCTTCATAGGCGCCTCGGCCAGGCACTCGTAGGCAGGCTCCTCGGGAGAGCGGATGACGGCGAAGTCCCACAGGCTCCTGTCGCCCTCGATGTGCCGTAGGGGCTGGTACACGACGACGTGGGCCGGACAGCCGACGCGCTCGAAATACACGATGGCGACGCCCGCCTGCTTGACCCCGAGGCGCACGTCCTTCGCGTCGGCAAAGCGCTTCCGGACGACTTCGACCGGGTCGAGGGCCCAGGGCTCCGCCTTCTTCTGCCTCTCCTGGAGGCGGGCGAGGTCGGAGGCGAACGTGGACTGCTGGACGAGGCCCCAGTAGGAGAGATCGAGGTCCGCCCGCTCGCTCCACTCGGGCTCGAGGCTCTCGGAGAGGACCCGGAATTTCCGCTCGCCGAAGACGTAGTTGGTGACGAGCGTGAAGCTGCGGTAGCGCGCCGGCAGCTCCTTGTTGATGAATGTGTCCACCGCGATCCTGCGGGTGATGCCATCGGGCCCGATCTCGACGTCCAGGCCCGGCCGCGGGCCCGCGGCCTCGAACGTCGTGTCGAGCCGCCCGCGGTCCAGCCGGTAGACGCGCGCCTCCGAGAGCTGGGGTTCGCCCGCGCGGACGATCTGCAGAGCGATTTGCGGGCGGTCGTCAAAACGAAAGAGCACCGTCCGGAAGGTGTAGAGCTCGTCGCACTTGCCCGGCCCGTCGCTCTGTTTGCACCGCAGCGGCAGGTGCCCGACGAGCAGGAGGTTCCAGTCGCTGCCCTTGCTGCGCTGGAATGCGGCGAAGATCGGGTTCTCGAAGGGCAAGCGCGTTCGGGAAACGAACCCGACGACGGGGATGTCGGGGGGAAGGCCGCGGACCGACCCGGTTCCCTCGACGAGGGCCTCGGCCACGCCGTCGCCGTCGAGGTCCACCTCTTCGACGCGCGAGATCTTCGAGAAGCTCACGAAACCGTTCTCGTAACGCGGCAGTCGCCGTTCGGGGATGGCTCCCTTGTTCTGCGAAGCGGGGACACGCTCGGGCGGCACGGGCGTCGGCACGGGGGTGGGAGCGGCGGTCGGGCCCTTCTGGGGCACCGCCGCGAGTCCGCAGACGGCGGCCATCGCAGCCGCGCCCAGCAGGCAACGCATTCGCAAGGTTCGGGTCATCGTGGTCTGGACACAAATTTACCAGACTCGGCCGCCCCGGGTCGTGGATTACGCTATCCGGGCCATATGCGCGTCTTTGACTGCCACGTCCACGTGCAGCCCTGGGAACAGATGAAGCCCGACGTCCGGGCCCGGATGACGGCCGGCCGGCGCGACCTCGCCGAGATCCAGCAGGCTCTGTCCGACCCGGCAGAGCTGCTGCGCCTCATGGACCGGGAGGGGGTCGAGCGCGCGGCGCTGATCAACTACGTGGCGCCCGAGATCATGGGCTTCGATGCCTCGACCAACGACTGGATCGCCCGCTACGTCCGCGGCCGCGAAGACCGGCTCGTCGCGGTCGGATCCGTCCACCCGCGCCACGCCGGCGACGCCGGCGCCGAAACCCGGCGCATCTTCGAGCTCGGCATCCGGATGCTCAAGATCCACCCGCCGCACCAGCTCTTCGCCGCAAATGCGTACCTCGACGGCCTGCCCGGCCTCGGAGAGGTCTACGCCGAGGCCGAGCGCGCCGGGCGCCCGGTCATGATCCACACGGGCACCTCGATCTTCCCGGGAGCGCGCAATCGGTTCGCGGACCCGATGGCCGTCGACGACGTCGCCGTGGATTTCCCGAGGCTCAAGATCATCCTCGCCCACGCCGGCCGCCCGCTCTACACGGACACCGCCGCGTTCCTCGCGCGCCGGCACCCGAACGTGCATCTCGATCTCTCCGGCATCCCTCCGAAGAAGCTGCTCGAATACCTGCCGCGCCTCGAAGAACTGTCCGACCGCTGCCTCTGGGGCACGGACTACCCGAGCCCGGGAGTCGCCTCGATGAAGAAGAATGTCGAGGACTTCCTCGCGCTGCCGCTGTCGGAGGCCGCCAGGAAACAGGTTCTCTGGGACAACGCCGCGGCGCTCATCAAGTAGGATTCCTCGGATGGAACCTGGTCGGATCCTCGTCATCGGCGCCGGCACGATGGGCCGCGGGATCGCCGGCCTGTGCGCCCTCTCCGGATTCGACACCTGGGTCTTCGACGCCGATCCGGACGCCCGGCGCGC
>Ga0315278_10006791_pt1 | contig 10411 bp, 7 predicted proteins | sample YL17G06_0_MG_FD_203880 | JGI IMG/M metagenome (GOLD analysis project Ga0315278, IMG submission 203880) | Sediment microbial communities from Yellowstone Lake, YNP, Wyoming, USA - YL17G06_0 | ecosystem: Environmental > Aquatic > Freshwater > Lake > Sediment | place: USA: Wyoming | collected... | reverse complement strand
CCCCCCTCCCCCCGCGCCCGTGACGGGTGCGGGGGGAGAGGGGGAAAGAAGGGGAGCACGATGTTTTCTGGCTCGATCTCCTTCACCCACGAGGCAAGCTCGTGGGGGTCGGTACAAGGGAAACAGCCTTATATCGGAACTTGAGCTAGTGTAGTGTCTCTGAAATACCTTTACCTTTGATAGCGTCCATTTTTGGCCTGAACAAGGCGCGTGGCGAAGCTCGTATCCGTAGATACGGGCGATGCCGCGGAACGCAGAGCAGGCCGATAAGGGCGCTACCCTCTTGGGGCGACGCATCTTGGACCGGCCTGCGGTGTTGTGTCTCGTCAGCGATGCTTCGGCATCGCCTCCTCGCAACGCCGTGCATTCCGTGCCCAATGTGCATCGTCACATGTAAAGGTATTTCAGAGACACTACACTAGCGATCCCGCCGTGGCGGATTTGCCGGGGAGCGGCGTTGCAGCATAAGAGGAGAGCATGGTCGAGTCGAGAGCCTGCACCGACGGCACAGCCGTGGCCACTTTGAGCGTGGTCGCCGCACTGAATTCGATTATCTGTCAGGAGATCTTGGCGGCGCCGCGGAAGATGTCGAGGACGAGCCTGATGCCCGGCAACTCGGTGATCAGGCCCTTGATCGTGACGGGCTTGACCGAGCGGATTTCATGGACGAGACTGAAGCCGAGGAAGAATGCGATGACCGTCATCCGGACAATGGACGAGAGTGCAAACAGGGTCTGGTAGTTGCTGTTCCACCAGAGCAGGGGCGGCAGTTGATCGACCAGCCAGCCGCCGAGGAGGCCGCACGCGAACACTGCGAAGCCGACGGTGACGCTCATGTAGGCTGCGCAGCGGACGCGCCTGGGCGGCGTGACGGTGTCGAGCTGGTAGCTGAAATTGGCAAGGGAGAAGCCGGACCAGGCAACCCCCGCGAAAAAGCCAAGGAACCACAACACCACCGGGCTCGTAAAGAACAGGTAGGGGAGCGGGAACAGCGCAATGGCCACCGCAGTTATCTTGACCACCAGCCAGTTGCCGTACCGGTCGGAGATCCTGCCCCAGAACGGCAGGAAAACAAGCATGCCGATCAGGTACGCGTTGACGATGAGAGCGAACGTGTCGTAGGGGATCTTGAGGACGGTAAGATAGTACTTGGCGAAGAAGGGGCCGGCAATGGCAGTGCCGCCATGGATCAGCGCGATGAAGATGGTGAACCGGGAGAAGTTGCTCGTGCGGGCCTTGAGGATGAAATCAAGATAGGTGAAGTCGTGGGACGCGGGCTTGAAGGTCAACGGCGGCTCGTGCTGGCGGACGAGGCAGAAGAAGGCGACGAGGCGGAAGAAAGCCGCGACCATGAAGACGCTCATGAAGACGACCCAGCTCTTGTCCGGGCCGAGGAACTGCTTGACAATGATGCCGGACAGGACGCCGACGGAGACCTGGGCGATGCTGAAGCAGCGGCTGCGCCAGGCGAACATGCGGCCACGGACTTGTTCGGGAACCAAGTCGCCGATCCAGGAAATCCACACGGCACTGCCGAAATTGCCGGACATGGAATACAAGGCGTAGATCAGGACAAACACCAGTGGCGCCGCAGCCGGACGTGTCCAGCCGGCCAGGCCGAGAAGGACGAGGCAGATGACCTGGCCCACGACACAGGCGCACGAGAGCGGCTTCCGCGCGTTGAGATGAGCCGACACATACGGCGTGGCGAGCTGGACAAGCGAGGCGAGGAACAAGGCAAGGGTTGGCAGCATGGCAACCATGAAGTCGCTTGCGCGGAGCGAGAGGAGCGCGGCCATGCCGTGGGTATCGAGGAGAGCGATCACGGCAACCGAGCAGACACCGTCGGCAAAGGAGAACCAGAGGGCGCGCCGGGCCGTAGCGTCACCGACGCGGGGCGGATGCCAGCTTTCCAGGAGGGCAGTGAGCGAAGCGCGCAGCATCAGGCTTTGACCAGCTCGAACTGGACGATGTCGCCGAGACGCACGCGGTCGATCACCCAGCCCATGGGCCGCCAGAGGTTGCGACACAGCGGGCACGACTCGCGGAGCGGGACGAGCACACGCGGGAGGACGCCTGCCTGGCGCATGAACTCGATGCTGGTGAAGAAGCCGCTGGGAGGAGACTTGAACGTGATGCGGCGGACGGCGAAGCCATGAGCCGCGGCGAGCCGCGTGAAGGTTGCGGGCGTATAGTGGACGACGTGGCGCGGCACATCGAGCGGAAACCAGAACCGGCCAAACCAGCGGAAGGTCAGGCTCGCTATGTTCGGGATCCGGATGTAGCAGAGGCCGTCGGGCTTGAGGATGCGTCTGATCTCGTCGAGGACGTCGCCCGGGTTGAGCAGGTGCTCGAAGACGTAGTGGAGGCGGACCACGTCGAACGAAGCATCGTTGAACCGGGCGTCATGGAGGGTGCCGCAGGCAACGGGAACGCCCGCATCGTTCGCCGCGCGAGCGGCGGGCTCGTCGAGCTCGACGCCCTGGACACGCCAGCCGCATTCGGCCAACGGGGCGAGCCAGCCGCCGTTCCCGCAGCCGACATCGAGGAGGGAGCCCGAGCCGCGGAACGGGATCATGCTCTTCATGGTGCCGCGGCTGAACAGGAACAAGAGCGGCTTCAGCAGAGCGCGGAGCATGGGCGGCGGCGTAGGCCCGCCCACGGGGCAGCCGTAGTACCAGCGGAGCAGGAACGTCTTGAAGGCGCGATGGCGGCCAAGCTTGGGCGGCCGGGAGCGGATCTGGTGGGCCAGGTAGTCGTCCGGGTAATATGCCTGGAGCTCGGCGGGCTCGGGCTGCGGGTTGATATAGACAAGCCCGCAGGAGCACCTGGTGAGCGTGAATTCGCCTGGGAGATGATGATAGAGGTCTGTGCCGCGCACGAAGACCGAGCGCGAGTCAGAGCCGCACAAAGGGCACAAGACCGGGTGCATACGCAGAGGCCGTCCGGGAGCCATAGGGGAACCGGGGGGCTGGATGAGATTGTACAACAAATTGCGGTTTCTGTCAACGCGGGGGGCAACATATTGAAATTTCAGGGGGAAAAGAGTATAATGTGAAATAGCGTGCAACTCACGATTGGCGAGAGCGCTAAGGAAAGAAATGGGAGGACAACGAGTACTTATATTGGGCACCGGTCCCTCGACAATGGGACAGGGATCGGAATATGTGTGTGCGACAGCGGCGGCATGTCGGACGCTGCGGAGTCTTGGTCACACCGTCTTTCTGCTCGAGAGCCACGCGGCGGCGCTCGCCTGCGACACGAAGCGTGCCCATGCAACCTATATCGAGCCGTTGAGCCGTGAGACGGTGGAAAAGGTGCTGGTGCGGGAGAGGCCGCACAGCGTGTTGGCGACGGTGAGCGGGCGGCATGCGTTCAACACGGCGCTGCTGATGCAGCACATGCCGTTGCTGCAAGCGCCGCGGTTCTCTTTGTTCGGCTCGTCGCACGAGTTGCTCGATGCGACGCAGAACACGGAGCATTTCACGCGGATCGTCCAGTCGTTGGGCCTGAAGACGCCCAAGTCGTTCGCGGTGGGGAAGAAGAAGCAGGGGGAGGATCTCGGCCGCCAGCTTGGATTCCCGGTGGTTGTCCGCGCGGTGCTTGCCACGGGCGGCATCGGCACGGCCATCACGTACAACACGCAGGAACTTGACCGGGCCATAGACGTTGCGCTGGCGGTGAGTCCTGTGAACCATGCGGTGATCGAGAAGTCGCTCGAGGGCTGCAAGCGGACAGCATGGGAAGTCATTCGCGACACACGCGACCATGTGGCAATCGTCGGCAACATCGAGTACATCGAGCCGCTGGGCATCCATTCGGCGGACAGCCCTGCCGTTGCGCCGGTACAGAGCCTGGGCAAGGAAGAGCTGCAGCATGTGGCGGGTGTGGTCTCGGGGTTGATGCGGCGGTTCCAGCTTGTGGGCACGGCAACGATTCATCTTGCCCATGGAAAAGATCCGCGGGACCTGACCGTGGTGAGCATCGCGCCGTATGTGACGAGCACATCGCTTTGGTGCGGCCGAGTGGCGCTGCTGCCGATAGCCGACTGGCACACGAGGCTGTGCGCAGGCCAGAACCTGGAGGATCTCCAGCGTGCCGCGCGGGTGATGACGGACGACCTGTTCGAGACACCCGTGCCGCAGGAGGCATGGGTCTGGTGCCGTCTGCCGCTGTTTCCCGACTGGCGGCTGATGGGGCCGCGGGAGCCGCTCTCGACCTACACCCGCTCGACGGGCTATGTGATGGGAGCCGGGCCGGACTTCATCACCGCCCTCCAGAAAGCCGTTCATGCAGCGGGCCTGCCCGCGCTCGGCCCTGGCTTTGAAGTGCCGAAGTACGCAGTTGCCTGGGACGAACTCGATCTCCGTGCCGAGCTTGCACATCCCACTCCGCATCGGCTGTGGCACCTGTTCCGGGCCGTCCAGGCGGGGCTGCCGGTTGACGAGCTTCACCAGCTCAGCCGGATAGACCCGTGGTTCATCGAGCGGCTGCGCGGCCTGGGCACCAGTGCGCCCGGATGGGTGGCGTCCGGGCAACGGGACGGCGACACCCTCTCCCAGGCCAAGGCGGCAGGCTGCAGCGACGACCAGCTTGCCCGGGCGCTGGGCATAGGCGAACAGCGCGTCCGCGAGCAGCGCGAGAGGAGCGGCGTGGTGCCCGGCGTCCGGACCGTCCAGGCGGCGCAGCCGGCCGAGGCGCCGGCGCTGGCGTTCCACATCCTCACCCATGGCCCTGCAACGTCGCGCCGCCTTGTTGACCGGCGGGACACGGTGGTGGTCATCGGCTCGGACTGCTCGCTGCTGCAGGGCAGGCCCGAGTTCGAGTTCGTGGCGGCCCATGGGATCTCGGCGCTCAACGAAGCGGGGTGGGACAGCGTCCTGGTCTCGCCCAATCCGCTCCACATGGCGGACGAGGCCGATGCGCCGCTCCGCCACTACATCGAGGCGGTCCAGCCTGAGACGGTGCGGGACATTCTCGAGGCCGAGCGGCCGTGCAGCGTGATGCTCCAGTTTGCCGGCCGGCAGACCGAGCGCGTGCTCGATGCCGTGGCCGCCTCGGGCGCTCCGGTGCTGGGCACGCCCATCGAGCACCTGGCCCGGCTGCTCCACCGTGACCGGTTCCAGACCATGCTCCAGAAACTTGACATCCGCCAGCCGTCGCACGGCATGGCCGGGAATGCGCAGCAGGTGTTCGAGCTCGCCACGGACGTGGGCTACCCGGTGATCGTCCACCCGGCCGAGCCGGCAACGTTGCCGCGTGTGGCGATCTGGTACGACCAGCACGATGCGCGCGCATTTCTCGACCAGGCATCCCAGCTCACGGAGTTGTACCCGCTGTCCATCGAGACCTTCCTCGAGGCCGCGCGCGAGTTCCATGTCGAGGCGATCGGCGACGGGACGGACGCCATGCTTGCCGGCGTGCTCGAGCATGTCGAGGAGGCCGGCATCCATTCCGCCGACAGCGCGGCGGTATGGCCGTCGGACGGGCTGACGCCGCACCTGCTGAAGGAGGTGCGCGAGGTGGTCCAGCGGCTTGTCCGCGAGCTTGGCCTGCGCGGCCTGTTCAGCGTCAAATGTGCCGTTGCCGACGAGAAGCTGTACCTGCTGGACGTGCTGCCGCATGCAACGCGGAGCACGGCGCTGCTCCACACCGTCACGGGCGGCCGGATCATGCCGGTTGCAGTGCGTGTCCTGCTGGGGTCGTCGTTGCGCGAGATGAACTGCCACGAGCTTGCCGCGAGCTACCTTGCGGTGCGGGCGCCGGTGTTCCCGTTCTCCCATTTTCCCGGCAGCGACGCATCGCTCGGGCCGGAGAACTGCTCGGTCGGCCAGGCGATCGGGATTGACCGCTCGTTCGGCATCGCCTATGCAAAGGCGCTGACGGCTGCAGGCAACAAGCTGCCCACCAAGGGAAACGTGCTGCTGAGCATTGCGGACAGGGACAAGGACGGCGTCGTGACGGTTGCGAAACGGCTGCGTGCGCTCGGCTTCGGCATTGTCGCCACGGGCGGAACCGCCTCGGTGCTGCAGGAGCGGGGCATCCCGGTTGACGCGGTGTCGAAGCTCCAGGAAGGGAGGCCGAATGTGATAGACCAGATCATTGACGGCAGGATCCAGGTCATCATCAACACCCCGGGCGGCAAGGCGAACAAGATTGCCGAGGCACGGATGCGGCACGAGGCGGCCGAGCGGGACATCCTCGTCATCACGACGATTGCCGGAGCCCGCGCCGCGGTCGCCGGCATCGAGGCATTCATGCGCCACGGCTTCGAGGCGCGCACGCTCGAGACCTATCTCAAGGATCTTCGGCAGCAGCAGGAACTGCACTTCGACCCGCAGCCTGCCATGGAACTCAACGTGTGACCGGCATGAATGAACGAATCGTCACCGCGCGCGACCAGGGCTATCCCGAGCGGCTCACTGCGTTGCTCGGGCCCGAGGCGCCCGCGGCCCTTTCCTGCGCGGGGAACGAGGAGTTGCTGGGCATGCATTCCCTTGCCCTCCTCTGCTCGCGCCAATGCCCGGGCTCTATGATCCTCCAGACCTACGAGTTCATCCAGAAACTGCGCCGGAGGAACATCGCCGTCATCGGCGGCTTTCATTCGCCGATGGAGAAGGAGTGCCTGAGGGCACTGATGTCCGGCGTGACAGGGATTGTCTGGTGCCTTGCCAAGACGATTGACCGGTTCAAGGTTCCGGATGAATTCAAGGCCCTGGCCGATGCGGGCCGGCTCCTGCTCCTCTCGCCGTTCCCCGCAACCGCAACCCGGATAACGGCTGAGACAGCCGCGGTGCGGAACCGCGTTGCCGCCGCGCTTGCCGATGAAGTGTTCCTGCCACATGCGGCGGCGGGAAGCTCGACCGAGGCGTTCTGCCTCGAACTCCTGGCCTGGGAAAAGCCGGTGCTCACCCTGGCCGCGGAGGAGAACCGCGGCATCCTCGAACGGGGAGCCCAGGCAGTCGGCACGACCGACATAGACACGCTCTGGCCCGGTGAGCCGGCTCCACCACGCCAGGGGGACCTTGCCTCCGAACAGGAAGAGCCCGAAACGTAGACCGAGGATGTTTGTCCGCATGACCTGTGACGTGCCGAGGCCGGAGGATCGCGGGCAGGCCCTTCAGGAAGCAGAGATGTCGGACGAGTCGGAGTAGGGCGGAGCTATCCGCGGGCGGTGCCTGCGGTGTAGAATGGCAGCGTGCCCACGGTCGCATCGAGCGTCTTCCTGCCCGTGTCAACCGTGAGCCGAGTGCCTGGTGCCGCAGCGGAAGCATCGAGGTACGCGAATGCAACAGCATAGCCGAGGCTTGGCGCGAACGAGCCGCTGGTGATCTCGCCCACGGGCCCGTCGGCCAAGACACGCTGGCCGTGGCGCGCGCTCTGGCGGCCGGGGAGGATGAGGCCCGCAAGCGTCTGAGCCGGGCCGCGTTCGATCTCCCGGGCAACGGCGTCGCGGCCGGTGAACTGCTTGCCCATGTCCATTGCGAACGAGAAGGGAGTGCTGGCAGGCGTGCGTCGCGGTCCCAGCTCGTGGCCATACAGGGGTAGGCCCGCCTCGAGCCGGAGCGTGTCCCGCGCGCCGAGGCCGATGGGCCGCACGCGGTTGTCTGTCAGCAGTTTCTGCCACATGTACACCGCACTGCTCGATGCGGCATACAGTTCGAAGCCGTACTCGCCTGTATAACCTGTGCGGCTGATCAGGACCTCGCAGCCGCAGACAACTCCCTTGACAAACGAGAAATACTTCATGAGTTCGAGGGGCGTGTCGGTAACCTGGCGGAGGACGTCGCCTGCACGGGGGCCCTGGAGGTCGAGCTTCGCCGTTCCGACCGATATGTCCTCGAAACAGGTGCCGGGAGAGAGCCGCGCCTCGATCCACGCCTTGTCGTTCTCGACCGTGCCGGCATTGACGACAAGCATGAACTCGTCATCGGCGAGTCGGTAGGTGATCAGGTCGTCGAGGACGCCGCCCGATTCGTCGAGCAGGAAGCCGTAGCGGCACCGGCCGGGCTTGAGGGTGCCGACCGGGGCCGTGACCACTGCATCGAGATCCTTTGCCGCGCGCGGGCCCTTCACCTTGAACTCGCCCATGTGGCAGATGTCGAACAGGCCCGCGGCCTGCCGGGTATGGAGGTGCTCCTCGACAATGCCAGAGTACTGGATGGGCATGATCCAGCCGCCAAAGGGCGCCATCCGCGCGCCGAGCGCGACGTGCTGGTCATGCAACGGGGTGGTCTTGAGATCGCTCATGTGCCTTGCTTGGAAAAGGGTGAAGATACACTGCTGTTCCGCACGCCGTTCACGGCGTCTTGGGCACGTACAACGTGTCACCAATGCTCAGGTTGTCGGACTTGGCCTTGTTGATCTGCTGCAAGGCGGCAACGGAAAGCTTGAATCTGCGGGCTATCCGGCTGAACGTGTCGCCCTGGGCCACCTTGTAGACCGTCACATCGGGCGCCGTGGCAACGTTGTCCATGTTCCGGGGCAGCAGCAGCAGCGTCCCCGTACCCGGCGCGGTCGAGACGGCACACTTGTTCAACCGGGCGAGTTCATCGGCAGCCACTCCGCTCTTCTGGGCAATGGCGGTCACGGTCTCGCCTGCGCGGCACACATGGAAGAACCGGTCGGCCGCCGAGCCTGACGGCGGCTGATCAGGTGCGACGGCCTTGCGCTGCGTGCCCACGGCAATATCAACCGCGCCCGAGGAGGTGATGGGCGCCTCCTCAGTGGTCATGGAGGGCGGCGTGGCGTTCACATCCGGCGACGGAACCAGCCAGGCGCCATGTGTCTCGGTGGGCGGCACGGTCATCCGCTCCGAGCCCGAGTCGCAACCGGACAGGATGACTGCCGCGGCGCAGAGTAGGGAACCGAGGAATCTCATGCACAAATTATACACTAATTGCCCTGCAAACTCAACTGCAGGTCGTTTTATTGACAGTTGGCCTGTCGTTTGATATAATACCGTCCTGCTGTACATGGCAGGGAGCGGAGGCGTGCGGCGCCTCCATAGCCACAGTGATCAGGCTCACATGGTCAGAGTGAAAGATTTGGTGAAGATGTACGGCGACCTCGTCGCCGTGGATCATGTTTCCTTCTCGGTCGAGCAGGGAGACATTGTTGGCCTTCTTGGCCCGAACGGGGCGGGGAAGACAACGGCGATGCGGGTGCTTACCTGCTTCATGCCCGCCACGAGCGGATCGGCCGAGGTGTGCGGGTTCGACGTCTTCCGCCAGTCGCTGGATGTCCGCCGCAACATTGGGTACATGCCGGAGAATGTGCCGCTGTATCCCGAGATGCGGGTGGCGGAGTACCTGACGTACCGCGGCCGGCTCAAGGGCCTCCGTGGCGGGCAGTTGAGGAAGCGGCTGGACGACGTGGTCGAGTCATGCGAGCTGGGCGAGAACCGGAACCGGATCATCGAGCAGCTCTCGAAGGGGAACCGGCAACGGGTTGGCCTCGCCGATGCCCTGATCAGCGATCCGGCCCTGCTGATCCTTGACGAGCCGACGATCGGCCTCGATCCCATCCAGGTCCGGCGCGTGCGGGAGCTCATCCGCGAGCTTGGCAGGAACCGGACGGTCATCCTGTCCACCCACATCCTGTCCGAGGTCGAGTCCATGTGCCAGAAGGTGATCATCATGCACCAGGGCCGGATCGCCCTCGAGGAGTCCATGAGCAACCTGTCCGCGACGCAGAAGAAGCGGTTCTGCTGCGAGGTGAAGGCGCCTGCGGCGCAGGTCGAGGCGGCCCTCCGCGCCGTCAAGGGCGTGGCCGAGGTCACCATCGAGGCCGAGGGGGACTGGATCCGCGCGCACATCGAGCCGTACCTCGAGGCGGGCGACCTCCGCGAGCACCTGTTCACCGCCATCCGCGACAAGCACTGGATCCTGCGCGCGCTGGACATGCACACGCCCTCGCTCGAGGACGTGTTCATCAGCATCACCGCCCGCTGACCGCCGTGAGTGTCCAATGTCACCCGATAAACGTCACCAGTGAGTAATCCGCCATGGGAATTTTCCTGACCTTGTACAAGCGCGAGGTGAAGACGTTGTACCTGACCCCGGTCGGCTACATAGTGATGACGGGGTTCCTGTTCGTGCTGGGCTGGGTGTTCTGGCTGCTGGTCGGCCTCCTGGTCGATCCGGCCATGGCAAAGGAGCAGGACAACGTGTTCGCGCTCCTGTTCGGCAACACCTTCTTCTACTGGATCATGCTCGCGGCAGTGTCCGCGGCGCTCACCATGCGGCTGTTCGCCGAGGAGCGCCGGGCAGGCACCGTCGAGGTGCTCATGACGGCGCCCGTGACAGACGTCGAGGTGGTCCTCTCGAAGTTCTTCGCCGCCTTCACCTTCCTGCTGCTGCTGTGGATGCCGACGCTGTGCTACGTCCTGATCCTGAGCCGGCACGCGACG